>VYLG01000170.1_pt1 | contig 16078 bp, 13 predicted proteins | sample 5114351 | NCBI WGS metagenome assembly VYLG01 (sample SAMN12291798, study PRJNA351875) | freshwater metagenome | isolation source: freshwater lake | place: USA: Michigan, Kent Lake | collected 2013-08-15
AGGATTAATTCTGGAATCAATGCTAATTGCTTCTAATTTTGGCTTATGTGCTACCGTTAAAACTCAAACTGTTGTCAAAGCACCTGATTGGGTTTATATTCACTCAGTAAAACCGATTCCTAGCGGAACAATTCGGCGCAGTTACACTCCCCATCTTGAAGGAGAAATTCCAGCTATTGTCCTAGAGTTTATCTCGGAAACCGAAGGAGGAGAATACTCATTTAATCCCCATTATCCCTATGGAAAATGGTATTTTTATGAGCAAATCTTACAAGTACCTGTCTATGGAATATTTCACCCAAAAACAGGAGAATTAGATGTTTATTGTTTAGTGGCAGGAAAGTATGAGCAGCAGTTGCCAGATGAGAATAATCGTTACTGGATAAAAGAACTTAACTTGTTTATCGGTATCTTATTATGGGGGAGTGAGTTAGTAGAGCAAGAAAGGCAACGAGCCGAGCAGGAAAGGCAACGGGCAGAGCAGGAAAAGCAACTAGCAGAGCAGGAAAGGCAACGGGCAGAACAGGAAAGGCAACGAGCAGAACAGGAAAAACTGCGAGCAGAACAGGAAAAACTGCGAGCCGAGCAAGAAAAGCAACGGGCAGAACGCTTGGCGGCAAAATTGCGATCGCTGGGGGTTGACATTGACAATAGTTTATGATAAGAAAGTGGCATCAGTTGTTCACCCCCACCAACCCATGGCTCAAGAAACCCTCGTAATTGGCGCTAACCCACCAGAGATAAAGCTACCACCTACCCAGGATGAACTACTTTCTGATGACGGTATTCCCATGGAAACCCAGCGACACGGACTGCAAATGCAGTTATTAGTCAGACCTCTCTCCCAATGGTTAAAAACTCAAGGACGAGAAGCGTTTGTCGGGGGCAATATGTTCGTTTATTTTAGCCCCAATCAAGTGCGTAACGAGGATTATCGCGGACCTGATGTATTTGTCGTCTTGGACGTGCCTCGAAAAGAACGGAAAAGCTGGGTCGTCTGGGAAGAAGAAAAAGCTCCTGATGTGGTGATTGAGTTGCTTTCTGAAAGTACAGCCAAAATCCCTTTGACCCAGAAGATTTAGCGGGACATCGCTTAGAAGGGGGCGTTTATAAATCTTTAAACCCAGATGCTCAAGGCAGGTTCAGCAGCGAAATCTTAGGGCTAGTGTTAGTGCGGTGGCAGGGAATTTATGGGGATGAACAAGAGCCGATTACTTGGCTGCGTTGGGCAACACCAGAGGGGCAATTGCTCCCCACTATAGAGGAGTTGGCCGAGCAGGAAAAACTACGAGCCGAGCAGGAAAAACAACGGGCTGAACAGGAAAAACTACGGGCTGAACGCTTGGCGGCAAAATTAAGAGCGCTAGGGGTTGACATTGATGATAGTTTATTGTGATCCGTTATTTATCATAATGTCCATAGCTGGTGTAATATGCTCTGATGACCAATCTTCTAACAAATGATTTAAATCATATTCTTGCCCATACTAAAACCCTGTGGGAAGAATTGCGGGGACAACGAATATTTATTACCGGAGGTACAGGCTTTTTTGGCTGTTGGTTATTAGAAAGTTTTATCTGGGCTAATGATCAGCTAGACTTAAAAGCATCGGCGGTTGTTTTAACCAGAAATCCTGATAGTTTCAGGCAAAAAGCTCCTCATTTAGCCAATCATCCCGCTATTCAATTCCATAGCGGTGATGTTAGGTCATTTCAGTTTCCTGAAGGGGAGTTTTCTTATGTCATTCATGCGGCAACGGATGCAAGTTCTCTAGTACATCAAGAGGATCGTCTTTTTGTGCTAGATACTACAGTACAAGGAACCCGACGAGTGCTAGATTTTGCTAAAAATTGTGGCACCCAAAAATTATTACTAACTAGCTCAGGAGCAATTTATGGCAAACAACCCCCGGATATCAGTCATATTCCGGAAAGCTATCAGGGGGCACCGGATGTGAGTTCTCCTAACTCAGTTTATGGAGAAGGAAAACGGCTTGCAGAATTATTAAGTGTTTTGTATGCTAAGAAATATGGGATAGAGTCCAAAATTGCCCGGTGTTTTGCTTTTGTTGGTCCCTATTTACCTTTAGATCAATCTTTTGCCATTGGCAACTTTATCAAAGACATTTTGGAGGGAAAGACGATTCATATTAAAGGAGATGGGACTCCCTATCGTTCCTATTTATATGCTTCAGATTTGATGATTTGGTTATGGACTATATTATTTAAGGGTGAATCTTGTCGTCCTTATAATGTCGGTTCAAATGTGGAAATCAACATCAAAGACACGGCCTTAGCAGTGGCGGAAATTGCTGGACACCCTAATTCTATCACTGTTGCTCAAGAACCAGTTGTAGGTCAACGGATTGCCAGATATGTACCCGCTACTGACAGAGCATTAAAAGAATTAGGACTCAAGGCAACCGTTGATTTATCTACAGGGATTAAAAAAACCCTTGCATGGTATCAACAAAGACTAACACAAACTGATAATCATTGAGGAGTTTAACTCATGAAATTTGCAGCGAATCAACTCCGCCAAACTGTTCTGAGGATGGCCTTTGCTGGTTCAACCGTGCATATTGGCTGTGCCTTTTCTATTATCGAGATTCTCGCGGTTCTCTATCGTTCTTACTTAAATCTAGGGAATGGTCAACCCGAGTCCCCCGGTAGAGATTATTTAATTCTCAGTAAAGGTCATGGAGTAATGGCTCAATATGCTTGTATGTATGAGTTAGGTTGGCTAACGGATAAGGATATTGATAATTACTTTGGGGATGGTACAATTCTTAAGGGGTTATCTGATGCTCATGTGCCTGGTTTAGAAGTAACTTCAGGGTCTTTAGGTCATGGTTTATCTGTGGGGGTGGGGATAGCTTTAGCAAGTAAAATGAAAGAAACTGGACAGCGTTGTTTTGCCATTGTGGGGGATGGAGAAATTAATGAAGGGTCGATTTGGGAAGCCTTACTTTTTGCCTCTCATTTTCAACTGTCTAACTTGTTAGTCATTGTAGATGCTAATGGTTATCAAGCGATGGGTTCGACTCAAGAAGTTATGAATTTAGGTCAAATTGCCGATAAATTTAGGGCTTTTGGTTTTGACTGTCGAGAAGTGAATGGTCATGACGAAACAGCCTTATATCAAACTTTGAAAGAATTATTAGAACTGTCTTCCCCTTGTCCTAAAGCTATTGTTGCTCATACGGTTAAAGGGAAAGGGGTTTCCTTTATGGAAGATAATAATGTTTGGCATTATAGCCGACTGAATACGGAAATTTATGCCCAAGCTAAAGCGGAATTAGAACCTCAAGTTTAAAAGGATAAATTAAGTTTATGAGAAACGCTTTTTCAGATGCTTTAGTCAAATTCGCTTTAGGGGATGAGCGAGTTCTGTTATTAACTGGTGATCATGGTTATGCTTTATTCGATGATTTTCGTCAAGCTTGCCCTAAACAATATATTAATGCGGGTGTAGCAGAACAAAATATGGTGGGGGTAGCGGCAGGACTCGCTAAATCGGGATTTTTCCCGGTGGTTTATGGTTTAAGTTCTTTTGTGCCGATAAGAGTTCTAGAACAAATTAAGTTAGATGTTTGTTATGAACAGTTAAAGGTTTTGTTGATTGGAGATGGTGCTGGAGTGGTCTATAGTAGTCTGGGTTCTAGTCATCAGTCTACCGAAGATATTGCCGCTTTAAGGGCTTTACCTAATATCTCGATTCTCTCCCCGGCAGATGCCTCCGAAATGACTCAATGTATGAATTGGGCTTTTAACAGTGATAGACCAGTTTATTTACGCATGGGTAAGGCAGATTTAGGGGTAATTCATGAGACTTTACCTAATCTTGATCCGGGTAAACTTTACCCCGTTAAACCAGGCACTGGCAACCTTGGATTTTTGGCAACAGGTTCGATGGTTAAAACGGCTCTAGAAGTGGCTCAAGAATGGGATAATAGTGGGGTGTGGAGTGTTCCTTTTATTAAGCCCCTTGATGTCCAACAAGTGAGAGAAATTTGTCAGCAATATCAAGCTATTGTGGTGATAGAAGAACATTCTATCTATGGGGGTTTGGGTTCTGCTATTTCTGAAATTGCCAGCACCTATCATCCCAGTTGGATTTGTCGCATTGGTATTGAAGATCGATTTTCTCAGTTTTGCGGAACTTATCAATATTTGATGCAAGAACATCGGCTAGATGTTGTATCAGTTAAGGAAAAAGTTAGAAATTTTATGTCACGATTGTAGAAAAATGTATCTAATCCAAAAAAGCAAATTTGTTAGATTTTTGTTGGTTGGGGTAATTAATACCTTATTTGGTTATTCTGTGTTTGCCTTGCTGTTTCGTCTAGGATTAGATTATCGCTATTCCTTACTTATTGCTACTATTTGCGGAGTATTATTCAACTTTAAAACCATTGGAGCTATCGTTTTTAAGGATCAAAATAACCGACTACTAGCTCGTTTTATGGGGGTTTATTTAGTGATTTATTTATTAAACGCCGAATCCTTACGAATTGTCAAGATGCTAGGAATTAATATGTTAGTGGCACAAGCTGTCTTAGTATTGCCCCTAGCAATTATTTCTTATTTTTTAAATAAAACCTTTGTTTTTAGAGGAAATAGATAATGAAGAAAATTACTGTGATGACTCCCTGTTATAATGAAGAAGGAAATGTTGAAGATATTTATCTACGAGTTAAAGAGGTTTTCAATCAGTTACCTAACTATGAGTATGAACATCTTTTTATCGATAACGCTTCCCAAGATAAAACTGTAGATGAATTAAAAAAAATTGCTCAAAAAGACTCCAGGGCAAAAGTCATCGTTAATGCTAGAAATTTCGGACCCGTTCGTTCTGGTTACTATGGTATTCTTCAGTGTTACGGAGATGCGGTTATTTTTATGGTAGCAGACCTGCAAGATCCTCCCGAATTAATCCTAGAATTTGTCAAGAAGTGGGAAGAAGGCTATAAAGTTGTTAAAGCGGTTAAAACTCCGGTGAAAGAAGGAGCTTTTTTCTATTTTGCTAGACAAATTTTTTATTCTTTAATGGACAATCTTTCAGATATAAAAGTGACTAGAAACTTTACAGGTTTCGGGTTATACGATCAGAAAGTCATCAATGTTCTACGAGAGATTAACGATCCCTATCCCTATTTTAGGGGACTCATTGAAGAGTTAGGTTTTGAAAGTTTCTCTTTTGAGTATCAACAACAACGGCGAAAACGGGGTATTAGTAGTTACAACTTCTATCGATACTATAGCGAGGCGATGCTGGGTATTACCAGTCACTCCCAAGTTCCCCTCCGACTGGCCACCATGTTAGGCTTTGCTTTGTCTCTCTTGAGTCTGCTAGTTGCCTTAGGTTATTTAATCGCCAAATTGTTGTTCTGGGATTATTTTCCTTTAGGAACCGCACCAATCATGGTCGGACTATTTTTACTCGCTTCTGTGCAACTATTTTTTATCGGTATTATCGGCGAATATATTGGCTTAATGCACATGAGAATTTTAAAAAGGCCTTTAGTTGTGGAACGGGAAAGAATCAACTTTTATTAATCTATAACTGTCGAACCAATGCCCTGATTGATCATGGAAAACTTTGACTTACGCTTATCTTTATTAAGTAGGGAGGCACAATTATTTATAGGATGGGTTAGCGCACTTCGTAACCCATGCGGGCGTTGGGTTTCATGCTTCAACCCAACCTACGTTCATCTTATATTTAATTCCACCCACCTACTTAAATACAATAGAAAACCTATCTGGATTAGCTAATCTATATATAGCGTTTTTCAGTCTAATGAGGTATAGTAAATCCATTGATAGATAGGCGTTTCAGCGTTTCAATCGGGACTCACTTCTGTGAAAACCGCTATAGTAAAATGTAGATTCTGTGTACCCCCCACTTTTCTAGATCGATTTAGTCTGATTGACGATTCGATCGTAAAATAGCAACAGATCAAGAGAGTACAGGTCAAATATGCCGAAATTTGTTATCTGGGGTAGTTATTGTGAAAACGTGCTGGAAAAACGCGCACCCTATCGTCAAGCACATCTAGAGGGATTAAATCAACAGAAAGAACGGGGAATTCTCATTACTATCGGACCAACGGCAGATTTAAGCCAAGTTTTCGGAATTTATCAGGCAGCCAGCGAGTCAGAAGTGCGGGAATTAATCGAAGCAGATCCCTACTGGCAAAATGGTATCTGGACAGAGTACCAAGTCAAAGAATGGATTCAAGCTATCTAAGGTAGCTATCAGCTATATTTTTCTATAAGGGTGTTGTCTTAAAGCTGACAGCTTTCCTACTTTTTGTTTATCGCCATGGTTTACATCAAAAAGGTCGAACTCTCGCACTTCAAATCCTTCGGGGGAACAACTCCTATACCCTTTTTACCAGGGTTTACGGTGGTTTCTGGTCCAAATGGTTCAGGAAAGTCGAATATCCTCGACGCATTGTTATTTTGCTTGGGATTAGCTACTTCCAAGGGAATGCGGGCCGAAAGATTACCGGATTTAGTCAATCACAGCTATAACAGTCAACGTCATAGCACCGAAGCGAGTGTTTCGGTGACTTTTGATATTGCCGATATGACCGGCGCAACCGATAGGGATTGGACGGTTTCCCGACGCTTAAAAGTGGCCAAGGGTGGCAGCTATACTTCTACCTACTATATCAATGGGGAAACCTGTACGGTTAGCGAACTTCACGACCAGTTAAACCGTTTACGCATCTATCCCGAAGGGTACAACGTGGTGTTACAGGGGGACGTAACCCGAATTATCAGCATGAATGCCAAGGAAAGACGGGAAATTATCGACGAATTGGCAGGAGTAGCCGAATTTGACCGCAAAATTGAGAAAACTAAGGAGAATATCGATTCGGTTAAAGAAAGAGAAGAACGCTGCCAAATTATTGCCACAGAATTGCAAAAATCTCTGGAAAAATTAGCACTAGATCGCATTAAAGCCGAAAAATACCAAAAACTCAAGGCCCAAGTCCAAGAAAAACAACAATGGGAAATTGTCCTCCATTGGCAAAATCTCCAGCAGCGCTGCCAGCAAGTAAAAGAACAAATTCAAGCTGGGGAAAAGGAAAAACAGCTTTTAACCGAGACTATCGCCAATTTATCCGAACAAATCGCCCAAAATAGTCAAGAATTAGAGAAACTCAATCAACAGGTCAAAGCTTTCGGGGAAGATGAACACCTGTCCCTGACTTCCCGATTAGCGAGTCAACAGGCCAAACGACAACAACAGCAACAACGGCAAAAAGAGTTAGAAAACCTCGAAAAAGAATCTCAGACACAGAAAACCAGACTTTTAGAGGAAATTAATCGCTACAATCTCGAATTAAATCAGATTACTGCTGAAAAAAGCCGTTTAGAAACTGCAATTTTACCCAGTCTCCTACTGACAACCCAAACCGCAAGGGAAACCCTAGAAACCCATCGTCTGCAAGCAAGTAGTCTCGCGGAAGCGTCAGAAGCTTGGGTAAAAGAACAAAGTGACCTTTCCCGCAATATTACCCGTCTTCAGGAACAATTAAACCCCTATCGTAGCCAACGGGCCCAATTGACCGAAAGATGCGATCGATTGCAAACTAATATAATAGAAGCTGGTCAACGTCTGCAAGAATTAGAGCAATTTATTAGCACAAAAACAGAAGAAAGTCAAGAAATATTACAAAAAATTAATAATTCTGAACCCGATATCCAAAATTTAGCCCAAAAACTCACCATTGCCGAACAAAATCGCGTTATCAGTCAGGACACCCAAAAACGTCTGCTAAAGGAACAACGGGACAAACAGAGGGAATTAGATAAACTGGAAGCGACCAAGCAAGCTCAACAGGAGGCCCAGGGAACCTATGCTACTCAAATATTATTACAGTCAGATTTGCCCGGAATCTGCGGATTAGTGGCACAATTAGGCGAAGTAGAGGAACGTTATCAAATTGCTCTTGAAATCGCAGCCGGAGGTCGTTTAGGTCATGTAGTCGTCCAAGATGATAGCGTTGCGGCTGCCGGAATTGCCTTGCTAAAACAGCGTCGCATCGGTCGGGCCACTTTTTTACCCCTGAATAAAATTCGTCCTCCCCGTCCCCAAGATATTTCCTCTCTGCGTCATGCGCGGGGTTATCTAGATTTAGCGGTGAATTTAGTTAAGTTTCAATCCCAGTATCGGGAGGTTTTTAACTATATTTTTGGCAGTACGGTGGTTTTCGAGGATATAGACTCTGCACGTTATTATATTAATCAATATCGCATCGTTACTTTGGATGGCGAGTTATTAGAGATGACTGGCGCTATGACTGGAGGCAGCCAACCGACGCGATCGGGGCTGCGTTTTGGTAAAATTTCTCCGAAGGAGTCTAGTGAAGCAGAATCTCTACGGGAAAGATTAGCAGAAATCGATCGCATTCTTACCCGCAACGAAGAAAAAATTACCCAAGTTAATAATCTTATCAGTCAGTTAACCCAACAGTTAACCGAAACCCGTCAGAGTCATCGAGAAAATCAATTATCTCTACAACAATTAAGCAAGGATTTACAACGTTTAACCACAGAAAAAGAGGATTTAACCCGTCAATTATCAGGACAGCAAGAGGAAATTACTATTTCTCGTCAACGGTTAGAGGTATTAACTAGAGAAATTCCTGAGTTAGAGTTATCTTTACAGCAAGAACAGGAGAAATTAACTGCGTTAGAGGCCAATCATACCCATAGCGAATGGCAACAGGTACAGGGAATAATTCGTAGTCAAGAATTAGAGTTACAAACCCAAGAAAATCACCTCGCTACAGTCCGCGAACAGTTAAAAGATTTACAAAATCAACAAATCAGACTAGAGGAAAAAAGTCAAGATTCTGCGGATAGAATTATTGAGATTGACAAGATAATTACCGATGCAGTTAATCAGAGAAATATCGGTAATCTGGAGATAGAAAAACTTGATCGCCATATTTTAGAAATCAATCAAGCTTTACAGCAATTATCGCAACAACTAGGGGAAACCAAGCAAAAAAGAGACCAATTAGAGACAGTTTTGCGACAACAACAAAACCAGCAACAACAGGCTATCTGGCAATCGGAAAAGTTAGTCAACAATCAAGAGGAAAGACAAACATTACTAACCACCTTACAAACAGAAATTAGTCAACTAGAAAGCGACTTACCCAATCCCTTGCCCGAAATTCCCGAAAGCGATCGAGATTTCGAGAAAATTCAAAGCGATATTCGGCAGTTACAAAAGAAATTAGAAGCTTTAGAACCGGTGAATATGTTAGCTTTAGAAGAACACCAAAAAACTAAAGAGAGATTAGATGAACTATCAGAAAAACTGCAAACTCTAGAAGGAGAAAGAACCGAACTACTTTTACGGATAGAAAACTTTACCACTCTCAGATTTAATGCTTTTCAGGAAGCATTTACTGCCGTTAACGAAAACTTTAAGAATATATTTGCCACCCTGTCCGATGGTGATGGTTACTTACAACTAGAAGACGAAAATGACCCCTTTAATGGTGGCTTAAATCTGGTGGCACATCCCAAAGGAAAACCCGTACAGCGATTAAGTTCCATGTCTGGGGGTGAGAAATCTTTAACCGCTTTAAGCTTTATTTTTTCCCTACAAAGATATCGTCCTTCTCCCTTTTATGCGTTTGATGAAGTGGATATGTTTTTAGATGGGGCCAATGTAGAGAAATTGGCCAAAATGATTCAAAAACAAGCACAACAAGCGCAATTTATTGTCGTTAGTTTGCGTCGGCCCATGATTGAAGCATCGGAAAGAACCATCGGTGTCACCCAAGCGCGGGGAACCCATACACAGGTACTAGGAATTAAAGTTTAACCTAAGACGCAAGTGGGGTGTAGGGAAGTGGGAAGCTTTTCAGTGCTCAGTAAACAGTAATCAGTGAACTGAAAACTCACATCTGAAAACTCACATCTGATAACTGATAACTGATAACTGATAACTGATAACTGATAACTGATAACTGACTCCTAACCCTAGGAACAGGAAACCCCACTTATAACCTCTCCCAGACAAGCCAGACAAAGTTAAGTTATATTAAGATTACTCAGAATGCGTCTCCATCCCCTTCAGAAATCCCATGACTCAACCGCAAGCACAACGCATCCTCTACGTTAGACTCCCCTGTAACCCCATTTTCCCCATCGGTGTCGTTTATCTTTCCGACCACGTTCATAAACTATTCCCCGACATCGAACAAAGGATTTTTGACCTTGGTACAGTCCCCCCCTTAGACTTTAACCAAGCCCTCGATCGCTGTGTTGACGAATTTCGGCCCACCCTGCTAGTATTCTCCTGGCGGGATATTCAAATATATGCTCCCGTCGGTGGTCGCGGTGGCAATCCCCTGCAAAACGCCTTTGAATTTTACTACGCTAAAAACCCCCTAATCAAGCTGCGAGGTGCTTTAGGAGGTTTAAAGGTGACAACAGCCTACTACGGCGAATTATGGCGCAATCAGGGACTAATTCGCCGAGGGTTGCAGCGGGCCAAAAAATACCATCCCGAAGCGCGAGTTATCGTCGGGGGTGGTGCCGTCAGTGTTTTCTACGAACAACTAAAAACCAAACTGCCCACAGGAACAATTGTATCAGTGGGAGAAGGGGAAACCCTGCTAGAAAAATTCCTCTCCGGCCGGGACTTTAGCGATGAACGTTGTTATGTCGTCGGAGAAACCACACCCCGGCCGCGTTTAATCCACGAATCCCCCACCCCCTTAGAAAAATCCGCTTGCAACTACGACTATATCGCCAGTATTTGGCCGGAATTTTCCTACTATTTCCAAGAAAACGACTTTTATATCGGGGTACAAACCAAGCGCGGCTGTCCCCATAACTGCTGCTACTGCATCTATACCGTCGTCGAAGGTAAACAAGTACGCATTAATCCAGCAGACGAAGTAGTTAAGGAAATGCGCCAATTATACGACCGCGGCATTCGCAATTTCTGGTTTACCGATGCCCAATTTATCCCCGCCAGAAAATTTATCGACGATGTAGAAGAACTATTAGAAAAAATCCTCGCTGCCGGGATGAAAGATATACGTTGGGCTGCCTATATTCGTGCCGATAATCTCACCCCAAAACTGTGCGATTTAATGGTAAAAACAGGCATGAATTACTTTGAAATTGGTATCACCGCTGGCTCTCAGGAATTAGTCCGCAAAATGCGTATGGGCTATAATTTGCGGACAGTTCTGCAAAATTGTCGAGACTTAAAAGCGGCCGGTTTTAATGATCTGGTTTCGGTAAATTATTCCTTTAATGTTATTGATGAAACCCTAGAAACTATTCGTCAAACCATCGCCTATCATCGAGAATTAGAAAATATTTTTGGAGTCGATAAAGTGGAACCAGCCATCTTTTTTATCGGACTACAACCCCACACCCATCTAGAAGAATACGCCCTCAAAAAAGAAATTATTAAACCCGACTACGATCCCATGAGTTTAATGCCCTGGACAGCCAAAAAACTGCTCTGGAATCCTGAACCTTTGGGGTCATTTTTTGGTGAAGTTTGTCTGCAAGCATGGCGACAAAATCCCGATGATTTTGGACGGGAAGTGCTGAAAATTTTGGAAGCAAGACTAGGGAAGGCCGATTTAGAATCCGCTTTAACCGCACCGATAGAAACGAAGGAAAAAGTCTTAACTCCTGCTTAAAAATTAATTTTAGTCAATCCCAAGGCAGCAATTAGCGTTAGCATAAGTCTGAAATCAGGAGATAATAAATTCTTCTTTACCGGTAACTGCAAAATGACCGACCATCGCCCCCATTGGCTAGAATTAGCGGAATATATCGCCCTAGGCTTAACCCTGCTTACCCTTATGGCCATGGGTGCCGGGTTTTTGCTTTTATTCCTCCTAGTAGTGACTTTCGGGTTGAATATTCTCAATCGTCTCCGAGAAAGAACCCTGCAACGTCAACGCTTAACTGAGATGACCGGTCAATTACAGAGTCAGTGGGAAGAAGAAAAAGAAGCTTTATCAGCACAAATACAGTCCCTGAGTCCCGCGGTGGCCAGGGATAACGCCCGTGCGGTCGCAGAATTAGAGGAGAATATTCTCGCCCTCGAACAGTCCTACAATCAAATTATTCAATATATCAACCGTAACGCGCTGCTCGAACGCATCGAACATCTGGAAAAATCCTACGGTCGTTTACACAGAGAGATTTTGCCGATTAACGAAGAATCGGCCGATATTAGCGCAACAAAAGCGGAAAATGAGCCACAAATCACCCTACCCGCCCTTAATTTAACTCCCACTTCCCCCCCCGTCGATATACCCCATTGGCACTATTATCGCCGTCTGACCGCCCATCGGGAAATGATCACAGCGATCGCAATTACCGAGGATCAACGGTTTTTAATTAGCGTTAGTTGGGATCGTACCCTAAAAATCTGGGATTTTGCGAGAGGAACCCTGATTAATACGGTTGAAGCTCATGATCAGGGCATTTTAGCCCTAGCAGTCACCAGAAACGGCGATTATCATCTAGCGACGGGAGGATTCGATCAAACCGTTAAATTATGGACTCTAGCCAGCGATGCCAGTAATCTGGAATTAGAGCAAATTTTCCTCGGTCATCTCGGTTCGATTCACGGCCTGGATTTTGCCCCCCGTTGGCATTTTTTGGTTAGTGGTAGTTACGATCAAACCCTAAAACAGTGGAATTTAGAGCAGGAAACCGAAGAATTTAGTTCCTATGACAGTCTGGGGGCAATTTATGCCCTAGCAGTGGCTCCTAATCAAGATTTTATTGCCGCAGCTGGAGGTGATGGCACTGTCACCCTCTGGCAATTGGGATCGGGAGCAAAAATCGCCGTCTTATCCGGTAACGTTTCTTCGGTGCAGAGTCTTGCGATCGCTGCCGATGGTCAGATTATTGCCGCCGGTTGTGTGGATGGTACGGTGAAAATCTGGCAATACGACCCGGAGAAAAGCGGTCATTTTGCGCCAATTCGGGTGATCAATGCCCATAATGGTCAGGTGACAAGCTTGCTATTCGCACAGAAGGGTCAATGGTTATTTACGGGGGGAACCGACGGAGAGATTAAAATCTGGTTAGCCAATTATCAACAGGCGATCGCAACTCTCACCGCTGCCGATGGGCGATCATCGCCGATCTCCAGTTTAGTTCTCAGCCCCGATTATTGCCACCTAGCGGCGGCTGCGGCCGACGGCAGCATCACCATCTGGGAAAATATCACTTAATGGTCGATCGAACTAGAAAAATTGTATAATGTAATGTCCCGGACTCGGTCGGGCCAGTTTGACCCAAAGAAAAAGTGACTGAGTTAACTGTCGTTTCTGCCTAATAGTTGTCATCGGGGCATCGAGAACGCGAGAGCGATCGCTTATCCCAGAATCATTACCCATAGTAAAAAATTCAGAATGAAGACTCCAACAGATCAAAGATTTGATTACGTCAAAATCGGTTTAGCGTCCCCCGAGAGAATTCGGCAATGGGGAGAAAGAACCCTACCTAACGGTCAAGTCGTCGGAGAAGTAACCAAACCAGAAACGATCAACTATCGGACTCTTAAACCGGAAATGGATGGGTTATTCTGCGAGAAAATTTTTGGCCCCTCGAAAGACTGGGAATGTTGGTGTGGTAAATACAAACGCGTCCGTCACCGGGGGATTGTCTGTGAACGTTGCGGGGTAGAAGTCACCGAGTCGCGGGTACGTCGTCATCGCATGGGTTTTATCAAATTAGCCGCCCCCGTCACCCACGTTTGGTATCTTAAAGGTATTCCCAGTTATCTCAGTATCCTGCTCGATATGCCCCTGCGGGACGTGGAGCAAATCGTCTATTTTAATGCCTATGTGGTTCTCGATCCGGGTAATGCGAGCAATCTTAGTTATAAACAACTCCTCAGCGAAGATCAATGGTTAGAGATCGAAGAAGAAATCTACGCAGAGGATTCGGAATTAGTCGGTATTGAAGTGGGGATCGGGGCCGAGGCTATCCAAAGACTCTTACAGGAAATTAACCTGGAAGAAGAAGCGGAAAGACTGCGGACGGAAATTGTCGAAAGTAAGGGGCAAAAACGGGCAAAATTAATTAAACGTCTCCGGGTAATCGATAACTTTATCGCCACGGGTTCTCAGGCAGAATGGATGGTTTTAAGCGTAATTCCCGTGATTCCCCCCGATTTACGCCCGATGGTGCAGTTGGACGGCGGCCGTTTTGCCACCTCTGACCTGAACGATCTCTACCGTCGGGTGATTAACCGCAATAACCGTTTATCCCGTCTGCAAGAAATTCTCGCCCCCGAAATTATCGTCCGCAACGAAAAACGGATGTTACAGGAGGCCGTCGATGCTTTAATTGATAACGGTCGTCGTGGTCGCACGGTGGTGGGAGCCAATAATCGCGCCCTGAAGTCTTTATCGGATATTATCGAGGGTAAACAGGGGCGTTTCCGTCAAAATCTCCTCGGTAAACGGGTGGACTATTCGGGACGTTCGGTTATCGTTGTCGGTCCGAAATTGAAGATCTATCAATGCGGTTTACCCAGGGAAATGGCGATCGAATTGTTCCAACCCTTCGTTATCCATCGTTTAATTAAATTAGGCATCGTCAATAATATCAAGGCGGCCAAGAAAATGATCCAACGGGGGGATGTCAACGTTTGGCACGTCTTGGATGAAGTGATCACGGGACACCCGGTGATGTTAAACCGCGCCCCCACCCTGCACCGTTTGGGCATTCAGGCGTTTGAACCGATATTGGTGGAGGGCCGGGCGATTCAGTTACATCCCCTCGTCTGTCCCGCTTTTAACGCTGACTTTGACGGGGACCAAATGGCCGTACATATTCCCCTCTCCCTGGAAGCACAATCGGAAGCGCGCTTATTGATGTTAGCTTGTCATAATATTCTCTCACCGGCGACCGGTCGTCCGATTGTTGCCCCTTCTCAGGATATGGTTTTGGGTTGTTATTATCTCACGGCCGAAAATCCCAAGGCCCAAAAGGGTGGAGGTCGTTATTTCGCCAGCATGGATGACGCTATTCGCTCTTTCGATCAGGGATTGGTGGATCTGCACGCTTCTGTGTGGTTGCGTTTACCGGTCGGAGAAAAGGTGAAAACCAATAAACCCGATGAGGAAGTCCTGGAAACGGAAACTCTCCCCGATGGCAGCATCTGGAAATATTATCGGGAGCGCAAAACCCGCGAGAAGGATGGTCAGATAATTTCCCAGTATGTGCGTACTACTGTAGGGCGAATTATCTACAATAAGACGATTCTAGAAGCTTTGGTGGTCTAGAGAGAGATTGAACTAGGGTGGGCAATGCCCACCTTAATTTTTAGGGTAAAGCGGCAATACATTCTATTTCCACTAGCACATCTTTGGGAAGACGGGCCACTTCCACACAGGCCCGGGCCGGCGCAGTTTCCGGGGGGAAATAACGGGCATAAACTTGATTCATTGCCCCGAAATTGGCTAAATCCGAGAGAAAGACGGTAGTTTTCACCACATTTGACCAATTGGCTCCTGCGGCGGTTAAAATGCCCTCTAGATTGGCCATAACTTGTTCGGTTTGGGCGCTAATTTCCCCAGAGACGATTTCACCCGTGACGGGATCTAGGGGAATTTGTCCCGCAACAAAGAGAAAAGGACCAGTAGCGGCGATCGCTTGATTATAGGGACCCACAGGGGCCGGAGCTTTATCAGTACGGATGACCTGATTATTCATGGGCAGGATAGTTAAAAAAGATAACATTGAATCAATTGAATATTTTCCCAGTTTTTCGAGCGCTTACAGTTAATTTTCGCTGGTTAGGGGGTTTAATTTTGACTGATTGTCTTTGTCGAAGGTGCGCTAAAAGCGATCCTGTGAGAAATAAGTCAACATTTATGACGTTGTAATTCTGCATCTAACTCTGTTAACAAAGCATATATTCTCTCAAAATTATATGGCTCTTCGTTACCCTTTATGCTAAATCAACAGACAAGATGCCAAGACAACATACTTCTAACCCAAAAATTCCGAAAGTTTCTAAAGCCATAGGCTCTCCGTTTTATTAG
>VYLG01000244.1_pt1 | contig 15779 bp, 14 predicted proteins | sample 5114351 | NCBI WGS metagenome assembly VYLG01 (sample SAMN12291798, study PRJNA351875) | freshwater metagenome | isolation source: freshwater lake | place: USA: Michigan, Kent Lake | collected 2013-08-15
CAACCCCCACACCCCACACCCCACACCCTACACCCTACACCCCACACCCCACACCCCACACCCTACCCCCACCGAAAAACTTTTTGCCGCAAACCCTACTTAATGCTTCGGCAGATTTGCTCCAGTCTTAGAGCTTATTTATAAAGCAAACATCAAAATAAATGTAGGGCGATCGAGGAATGATCACCCTAGTTTTTCTGACAAGAACTTCTCATATTCCGCAGTCAAAGTAGGGTATGCCACTTTCTGTCTTTTCTTTCTTTTCTGGGTTTTTCCAATTGGGACACCAATCGTTAAGAGATCTGACAAATGAGCCTCTTTTATATTCATCCTCTATTATTGGTAGAGCGTTATAAGCATCTTGCTTGGTTGGGAATAAGATGACACTCACATAAAATCCTTTTCGTTTAAATAGCTTATTTTTGCCTCGATATTGTGGCAATCGTCTTGGTAGTTGTTCTATTTCCCATTGTGCTTCTTGAATGCCTCGATCTGAACCATAAACAACACCATGGGATAGAGTTCGGGAAGATACTTGGCCAGCAAGGCCAATGCTTAATATCAAAGTAGCTAAAATTAAACACTCTCGATTCTTCATACTATTTGGCTCCCTATAATTGTTAAATAAGTTTCAAATTTATTTGCCACTCTCAAGTCTTTTCTCGCATTTCTTAATAGTTGTCTTAAAAGGTATAGTGTTTAAAACAATTTCTCCTTCGGTAGCACAAGCATCATTAAGTTTAGTATCTGGTGAAATTGTTATCTTTGTTGTCTCGACATTATCAAAATTTGCACTCGTTAAATTCGTATTAGATAAATCTACATTAGTCATTTGACTCTTGATAAATTTTGCCCCCTGCATATCAGCACCAGTTAAATAAACATCTGTTAGATTCGCTTGACTAAAATCAGATTCTCGTAGTCGTGAACCCTCAAATAATCTTACATTTTTAATAGTAGAGTCTGTCATATCTGCCCCATTAATTGCTACTCGTAATGGCTTTTTATCCACCGTCTCAACTCGATCAACATCATTTAATACCATACCTTTCAGATTTGCTCCATATAAGTTAATTTCTGGCTCAGTAGATGGCTTGTTATTATCAACAGTAATTAGCTGTGATTCAGCTAAATAAATGATAACTTTTCCTTTACGTTCACCATCCAATTGTTCTAAAACAGAGAAAGTTAAAGCTTTAGCAGTCGATCTAAATTCTGTCAGTAACCTTTCCTCTGAATTTGATTCTTTAGAACCGGGTGTTTGTTTGCTTTTTTTTGTCTCTACAATTAAATCTTGCATTTTGGAAAAATAATCCGTCAGAATCTCCTGATGTTTCTGCTCTTGTGCAATTTGATAATCTCTAAAGTCGGCTGCAGAATTCAGATAGAAAGCACCCAGGGCTAACATTAAGGGTATTATCAATAATTGTAGCCAATCCCAAAAACTTTTTTTCTGAAAGCCCGACCATTTAAAATTTGATATAATTACAAAAACCCTCCAAAGCAAGAAAGATATGATAAAAATTAACAAGAAAAACAATATTTTTGATATATTTTCAACTAGATTATCTATATTTTTAAGCCAAGGTATTGAACCAATTAAATTTTTTATCAAATCAAATAAAGGAGGAGTTAAAATTGCAGCAAATAAAACAAAAATAAACAAAAACATATAAGCCCAAACTTGAGGATTCTTAAGAAAATATTTACTAGGCTTCAGTTTCGGACAACTTTGCTTTAAATAATCCTCATAACTTAGGTCGGGGGGAATTGGTTTTGTATCTCTAGAATATTCATAATCTGGATTGCCTGTCAATATCTGGAAAGCCAATCCCTTACCTGTAATTGTTTTCTGAGATGAGTTTTCTGGTAAATCATCTAACCATCTCAAAGCATATTTAAGTCGTTCTATAACTTCGTCGCTTTCAAAGGGTGATTTAACATCAGGAAGAATTCTCAGGTCAAAATCACGAATATCGTGGCGTTTTAGGAGTTGCAGTTCTTGTTTTTCTAGAGTTCCTAAACTAAAGAAATGCGTGTCCGATAATCCAATTCCATAATGCCACGTTTGATATTTTTCTCGCCATTCGACCGGCTTGCCATAATATGCGCTTTCTGCCCGCACATTTTCTTCAATGCCGATAATCAAAGAAGCCACATCTGAAGTTATCATTACTATAACCCCCTGTTATTTATGTTTTTCTATAAAAAGTTAGAGAGAGTTTGAATATCCGTGAGGACTAGCACTATGTACCTATTCCTCAGAATAGCAAAAAGTCCTTAACTAGAGATATTTACTTAATATAATGTTACTTTTCTCGTCGTTAGAAATTTACTGTTTATCTGATGAGTTTGTTTCTGGATTAAATCAGGTTTATCGCCCAGTTCGGTTGATATTTTTTAAGGATGAACTTGTCTTTTATGTTGATGAAATAATCCATCCAGATTTTACTAGACTTTTCCGACTTCGATTAATTCGAGTAATTGTGCTTCGGTTAGCTGAGTAATGCCCAATTCTAGGGCTTTTTCTAGCTTAGAACCCGCCGCTTCTCCTAGCACTAAATAATCGGTTTTTTTGCTGACAGAACCCGTCACTTTCCCCCCAGCTTTTTCGATTAATTCTTTGGCCTCCTCCCGTTTGAGAGTTGGTAAAGTGCCAGTAATCACAAAGGTTTTCCCTGCTAAGGTGGCTTTAGTGGTGGTGGTTTTTGCTGCTGCGGCAAATTGTAAACCCGCTGCCTGTAATTTAGCGACTAAATCACGATTAGCCTCGATTCTAAACCAATCATAGACCGATTGAGCGATTTCTTCACCGATACCATAGACAGAGGCTAAATTAGTCACGCTGGCGTTAGCTAACTCCTCCACAGTCCGAAAACTTTCGGCGAGAATTTTGGCGTTAACGCTGCCCACATAGCGAATTCCTAGCCCATAAAGTACCCTCGACCAGCTTTGATTTTTGCTCTGAGCCATAGCTGTAATCAAATTTAAGGCTGATTTCTCGCCCATTCGGTCTAATTTGGCAATTTCCGTTTTTTCGAGGCTGTAGAGGTCAGAAATGGCGGTAACTAATCCCTGTTCAATCAGCAAAATCACCACTTTTTCCCCTAATCCCCGGATATCGAGGGCATCGCGACTAGCCCAGTGTACTACACTTCCCCGCAAAATCGCCGGACAGGAACTATTGACACAGCGCGTCACCGCTTCCCCCACCGGACGAACTAGGGGAGATTGACATTCAGGGCAATTAGTGGGCATCTGGAAGGGTAAAGTCTGGGGAGGACGCAATTCGGGCAGGATTCTCACCACTTCTGGGATAATTTCCCCCGCTTTGCGGATAATTACCGTGTCACCGATGCGGATATCTAATTCGGCCACTCGATCGCTATTATGTAAAGTAGCCCTTTGTACGGTGGTTCCTGCGACTTGTACCGGTTCCATCACCGCCATGGGTGTAACTGCGCCAGTGCGTCCCACATTAACGATAATATCTTTAACTACTGTGGGGACTTCTTCGGCAGGATATTTTAAAGCGATTGCCCACCGGGGGAATTTTTGAGTGAATCCTAACCGATTTTGTCGCTGTAAATCGTTGATTTTGACTACGACACCATCGGTCATGTAGGCTAATTGATGACGTTTTTCTTGCCAATCTTGATAGTATTGCGCCACTTCTTGCAGGGATGGACAGAGTTGACGGTGGGGATTAACCAGAAATCCCATGGTTTCTAATCTATCTAAGGATTGCCATTGAGTAGTGATATTGTTATCGTCTAAATGCAGGGTATAGGCAAAAAATTGTAAGCGTCTTTTATCAACTATTTTCGGATCTAGTTGTCGTAGGGTTCCTGCTGCCGCATTGCGGGGATTAGCAAAGAGAGATTCACCCTTTTCTTCTCTTTCTTGATTGATTTTATCGAAGGTATCGAGGGGGAAAAAAGCTTCGCCGCGCACTTCCACAATTGCCGGGGGATTATCTATATTTAAGCGCAAAGGAATAGAGCGAATTGTCCGCACATTGGGGGTAATATCTTCACCAGTGACTCCATCTCCTCTAGTAACACCTCTGACGAAAAAACCGTTTTCGTAGGTTAAAGCTAATGCAGAACCATCGATTTTTAGTTCACACACATATTTTGTGTCTTGGGTTTCATTTACATATCTCTGCCAACGGCTGCCCCATTTATTTAATTCTTCGAGGTTAAAGGCATTTTCGAGACTATACAGGGGAATATTATGACGAACAGAAACGAATTGACTAGAGATTTTATCCCCGACTCTTTGGGTGGGACTATCGGTGGTGATTAATTGAGGATAACGCTTTTCTATGTCCTCTAATTCCCGATAAAGTTGATCATAAACGCTATCGGGTATAAAAGGATCATCGAGAACATAATAAGCATAACTGGCTCTTTGTAGTTCTGTTTTTAGTTGTTGGCAACGTTGTTGGATTTCTAAGGGGATAGTCATAATCGTTAATAATGCTACTGGGCAAATACCATTTGAGGAGTTAATTGTAAATCGGGAAATGTCACCGATATTATCCTATCTTCTTTGTTAAATTCTGCCAGTTCATAAAATCCCGAAATCAGGGTTAAAACTGATATTTTTAGAGCAATAGGATCGATAATACAGTATTCAGGAATGCCTCTCACTGCGTATTCTGAACGCTTATAACGGTAGTCATCGTCGGCATTACCGGGCCTAACAATTTCTACAACTAACAGGGGAGAAAATTCAATTACTGCTGTGGTCATATTTCTAATCTCTTGACATTGTTCAGCAGTTAAAATCATTAAATCTGGAATTCTCGATTTAGCTTTATCGGTGCGAATTCCCACCGTAGCGGGCATAACTTTCCAAGTTAGATTTAATCTTTTAATTTCTGCTATTAAATAATCATAAAGAAAGGCAAGAATTAAAGCATGAAAGCCACTAGCGGGAGGCATGGGAATTAATTCTCCGTTAAATAATTCGTACTTATTATCTGTGGAGTCCTGATAATTTAAATATTCTGTAAAGGTATATATTTTTTGTTGGGTAGCAATCATGATAACCTCCCGCCAATATTTTACTATTCAAAGACCATTTGAGGAGTTAATTCTAAATCGGTAAATGTTACCGACATTATCCTATCTTTGTTGTTAAATTCTGCCAGTTCATAAAATCCCGAAATCAGGGTTAAAACTGATATTTTTAGAGCAATAGTATCGATAATCCAGTATTCAGGAATGCCTCTCACTGCGTATTCTGAACGCTTATAACGGTAGTCATCATCGGCATTACCGGGGCTAACAATTTCTACAACTAACAGGGGAGGAAATTCAATCACTGCTGTGGTCATATTTCTAATCTCTTGACATTGTTCGGCAGTTAAAATCATTAAATCTGGAATTCTCGATTTAGCTTTATCGGTGCGAATTCCCACCGTAGCGGGCATAACTTGCCAGTCTAATTGTAGCCTCTCTATTTCCCTTTCTAACACCTTAAATATAGATCTAAGTATCAAAGCATGAAAGCCACTAGCGGGAGGCATGGAAATTAATTCTCCGTTAAATAATTCGTATTTATTATCTGTGGAGTCCCGATAATTTAAATATTCCGCAAAGGTATATAATTTTTCTTTGGTAGCAATCATGATAATCTCTAGAAAAAACTTAATTGAATCTCCTTTGAAGATAAATTTTGCCTTTGATCCCCCCTTAATAAGGGGGTTAGGGGGAATCTGACAATTTTTAACACCTAGCTTTTTACTTAGATTCGATATCCTCAACTTTTTTGGGAACTGTTGCAGTTAAAACCTCATTTCCTGTGGCAGTAACTAACACATCATCTTCGATACGGATACCGATACCCCGCCATTTTTCCGGCACTTCCGGCTGTCCTTCAGCAGCTTTAATATCGGGAGCGATATAAATCCCCGGTTCCACGGTTAAAACATGACCGGGCTGCAAAGTTTGCCAAGTTTCTTCGTTAACTTTATAACCTCCTGCATCATGGACATCTAATCCTAACCAATGGCCGGTTCTGTGCATATAAAAAGGCTTATATTTTTCCTCTTTAATTATTTCATCAATGGGGCCAACCAATAGCCCTAAATCCACTAATCCTTCCACAATTGTCCTCACGGCTGTGTCATGAAAAAGATTATAAGGATTACCAGTTTTTACCACTTCAATCGCCTTTAATTGAGCTTCTAGAACAATTTCATAGATAATTTTTTGTTCGGGGGTAAATTTACCATTAACGGGAAAAGTGCGGGTAATATCACCGTTATAGTAATTGTAGGCACAACCGGCATCAATTAACAAAAGCTCATTTTCTTGTACTTGGCGATCATTGTTGATATAGTGCAGAATACAGGCATTAGCACCACTAGCAACAATAGAAGGATAAGCAGGACCCATCCCCCCTTCTAGACGAAAAGTATGCTCAATTTCCGCTTGAATTTGATACTCATAGTGACCAACTTTGGTGAATTCTCTGGCGCGATTATGTGCCTGGGCCGAAATAGCGGTTGCTTTGCGAATATTGTCCAATTCGGCCTCGGTTTTCAGTAAGCGCAAAGGATGGAGAATAAAATTAGTATCCTCTAAAGCAGTCGGTCCGGTGCCGCGACGGGGAAAAGTGGCGATTAATTTTTGCCAGTGATTAAGAACGTTTGTATTAAAAGTTTTGTCCCGTCCGAGATGATAATAAATTCGTTCGGCTTTTTCGAGATATTGGGGTAATTTTTCCTCCAATTCTTGGATAGAATAGGCCTCATCAGCACCAAAAATCTCCTTTGCTCCTTCCACACCGTGGAGATAGCCGGTCCAAGTTTCTTTTTCTGGGTCTTTTGGCTGCACAAACAGGATAAACTGATGTTCGGGGTGATGGGGTGCTAAAATCGCCACCGCATCCGGTTCATTAAATCCTGTCAGGTAAAAAAAGTCACTATCCTGACGATAGGTGTATTCTACGTCATTGTGCATGACCGCCATGGGCGCACTGCGAAAAATTGCGGTTCCATTGCCGATTTTTTCCATTACCTGCTGACGACGGTGCTGAAACTCTCTGCGATCGATGCCCATAGATATTCCTAAAAATGTCACAATAAGTCTTAGATTCTATTATCGCTAATCTTTTTAGTTTATGACACCTGAAGAACCGGATTTTTCCCAAGATATCATCGAAAGGCGCGAGTTTACCCTAGCAGATTTTATCGCTCAAGAGGGGGCGGATTTCCTCAAAGGGGAATCTCCCGTCCCCAAATTAGTGCAGGTAAAGACTGAAATTAAACAGTTTATTGCCGCTAATTTAGGGGATTCTTCGGGAGCTTTGCAGATAATTTTACAGCTTATCGTTGATGAAGAATTAACCAAAGTCAGTCAAAATTTAGATAATCCTGTTCAAGCTTTGCAGTTAATCCTAGAAGAAATTTTAGACAATCAAGAATTGCTCTATGAATTAGTACACCGAGTCGATGTGAAATGGGGACAATTATACGGGGAACGTCCCTATTTTCAACAACCCAATCAAAAACCTCACCCTGAAGACGAATACACTCACAATTCCGTCAGAGATAAGTTAGTCAGTTTATTAGCCAGATTAGAACCGAATAAGTAGTAGAGCCTATAGCAGTTATTAGGAGACTCCGAGACGATGCCCTATCAAGACATACCTTATCTTTATGAAAAACTCTGTATTTTAATTATTTCTTAATAGAAACCAACAGGACTGACAAGGAGAATCTATCCCTAGACAGAGCGCCGGGGCGGTAACTGGTGAAAATAGGTGTAAGATAAGAAAATTCTCCGATAATTGTTGCCCTATTCCCCGCGTGCCTACCTATTCCTACTATACCGCCGATGTTTTTAGCGATCGCATTTTTGGCGGTAATCCTCTGGCGGTTTTTCCGGAAGCATCTGGATTAACCCGCACCCAGATGCAAAAAATCGCCGCCGAATTTAACTTCTCGGAGACAGTCTTCGTTTTTCCGCCAGAAACGCCCCAAGGCACTAAAAAAGTCCTGATTTTCACCCCCAGTACCGAATTACCCTTTGCTGGTCATCCTACCGTCGGCACAGCCTATATTTTAGCCCTAATCGCTGCTATTCCCCCCCACCAAGAAACCACGATTTATCTGGAGGAAGGAGTCGGTTTAGTACCGGTAAAAATTATCATGGAGGGGGAAAAACCCGTCTATAGTGAGTTAAAAGTGGCACAATTGCCAGAATTAGTGACCGATACTTATGCTCTCGATGATTTAGCGGCGATTCTTTCCCTAAGCGTTGCCGATTTCTTACCCGGTTATCCCCCCCGCGCCTTTTCCTGTGGTCTCCCTTTTTTATTCATTCCCGTGCAAAATCGGGAAACTTTAGGGAGAATCAAACTTAATTTAAGCCTCTGGTCATCTTTACTCGCCCAATCCGCCGCTAATTCCCTTTTTGTCTGCTGTTTTGACCCAGAATCACCCCAATCTCGTCTCTATGGGCGAATGTTTGCCCCCGGTTTAGGAGTTATGGAAGATCCAGCTACCGGTTCGGCTGTGGCCGCTTTAGCAGGTTACTTAGGGGCCTTAGAATCTTCTAGGGAAGGGATGAATCAATGGACAATAATCCAAGGAGTGGAAATGGGCAGACCCAGCAACATACAATTAAAGTTTCAGAAAAACCACCGTGACATTACGGAAGTTTCTGTGGGTGGTGCATCAGTTCTAGTCTGCCAAGGCAAGATGATAATTCCTGATGGGGAAAGACTTTAGCTGGTTAGAAAATGAATGGTTTCCGCTAGGGATTTTAACTCTAAATCCGAGATTTGGTCATCATTCCAATAGCTAATTTCTTTGCCTACTTTTTCGATAAAATAATTGGCCGCATAACGATATCTTTGTTGACAAGCTTCCTGAGCGAAATCTACCAAGGCTCTAGCGTAGGATTCGGGGGAATGATTATTTTCTAGCCAAATTTGACCATTTTTCCCAATAGTCTGATAAGATTGCGGATCATGAAGAAATTGAGAGAAATGTTGGTGTAAATCGGCGATTTCGTTGCCAACAGTCACATAACCTACGGTATTTTCTGGCAACTCACTATACCAACCTATTTTAGTCACTAAACTTGGCAAATCATGGCTCCAAATCTGCAGCTGACTGACGGATGCTTCTCCCATAGTAGGATAACGTAAATTGATTGCTAAATCTGCGTCAGCTAAGGCGGTTTCTAATTTGGCTTCCGTAACAAAACCATGCAAGGTTACTAAATTATTTAAATTTAAGCTATTAATTTTTTGAACGAGATAATTACTATCCCATAATTCTCCATAAATGTCTAAGCGAAAAGCTTGTTTTTGGGGAAAACTAGCTAAAGCATCCAGAATCATATCAACACATCTATTTTTTCCAATATGACCAAAAACAATTAGTTGATAAAAATCCCGGTTTTTCTGCAATTCGTAATTTGATGACAAATCGCATCTAGAATAGGGTAGGGGAAAATAAGCAGTAAGAAGCGCATTTTCTTGCTGAAACTTACGATAACCTTCCTGACTGTGAGTAATCACCCCAATAGCATTTTTTAACGCTAAAGGAGTCAGGGGATAATTATCAGCCATAAATTGCATAGTAATTTTCTGATCCCACCACATTTCTGTGGCTATTTTTCCTTCCTTTCCATAGTAATAGAACATTTGATTAAGATAGCCATCTCGGTCATTATTGATTCTAGCAATTTCACTAAAAAAATCCTGCAGCTTTAAATCATGAAGGACAACTATACCCGGGCATTGACAACTAATCCGCCAGATATCCTCATGAAAATCTGGGTTATTACCAATATGATAAATATTTATGTCTGCTTGGTTAATTTTTGACCACATTATGTTATCTCTATGGTAGGAATTAACTTTGACATAGTTGTTTAGTTCTCGATCGTAAATTTTTTGATTAGTCCATAGTTCTAACTGACAATTTTTAATCAAAGCTGGCAAGATACAAGTCATGTAATCAGCGATACCAGTTTTAGCGGGAGGTAAAGGGGAAAACCAATTAATTTTCATGCGAGTAGTTTTTTGATAACGTTTGACCAATTAATATCGAGACTTTTGTAGTATTCACCAGCAGATTGACCTAATTTTGCTGCCCAAGACCGATTTTCCCAGAGTTCGTCCATCGCTGCTGCTAGAGCATTAGCCGTCGGTTCCACAATTAAACCGGTTTCTCGATCACGAATAAATTCCAGGGGTCCTCCCGAATCTTGGCAGGTAATCACTGGTTTAGAAGCTAACATTCCTTCCAGGGTGACATATCCGTAATCTTCGTCAAAAGGTGGATAGATAACTCCTAGGGATTTAGCACAATAGACAATTTTTTGTTCATTAGTTATTCTGCCGATAAACCTGGCTCTTTCTGTTAGTCCCAGCTTGGCAATTTTTTCCTGCAAATAAACGTCAAAATTACCCTCGGCTTTACCAGCAAAAATAACTGGCACGGGGTGAGTTGTTTTTGCTAAAGCTTCCAGCACCAATTCCTGTCGTTTAATCCGATTAATGCGGCTGGGAAAAAAGAAATAACCCTCCTCTTCCTGAAAATAAAAAGAATCTGCATCTTGAGGGGGATGATAGACAGCGATAGAATCAACATTATTATAGGTTTTCAGACGGCGGACAACCTTTTGAGAAATTGTATAAATTCCTTGACATTCGGCACAAACTTTATTATCAGCTCTGATAATGCTTTCTCGAATCGCTAACCCGTTGGTACTGATATCTAAACCATCATATTCACCACCCCAGAGATCGTAAGCCTGCCGATGTTGATGCAATAACCATAGAACTTTATTGGGATGCTGAATTAAATAGGCGGGAAATTTTAGTCCGATTAATCGATCAATTTTCTGTCCGTAAAAACTTGATAAATCTAGCAAGCGACAGCTTAACATTGTGTCTAATATTCTCTCTAAGGGATCAGACCGAAAAGGTATTGCTACTATCTCAGCTTCGTGACCTGCTTCTTGTAGTGATTGACACAATTGTGTGGCTAAAATTTCCGCACCACCATAAATAAAGGGGGCTTGACTTGTGGCAATAATAATTCGCATAGATAAGCACTCAAAATAATCTAATTTTTACAGTTTATAGCCGATTATCGCATAATCCATCGGACCATAAAAACATTCATTAAATCGCTTGGCGATTTCCGAGTCTTCGCAGATAGCAGTTTCCGTTGAAGGATTTAAATTAAGAATTTCTACCTCGGCAAAACCGCAGTATTGCACTAGGAATTGAGTCATCAAACTGGGTAGAGGATTGCGGTGGGTTGGATCGAAGTAAAAATTACAACTCCCCACTAAAACATTAGCAGGATTGGGAGTCTCAAAGATAACCAAACCTCGATGACGCAGCACTCGAAATGCTTCATTTAATAGCTTGACTAATATTTCAAAGGGTAGATGTTCAATAATATGGAATCCCGTGATTACCGCCACGCTGTCATCTGGCATTGATTGCAAATAAGCGATAACATCTCCTTCTAAAACCTCTAATCCTCGACTTTGACATTGTTCAATGACGACTCGGTTTAGATCGATACCTCTGGCTCTGTAACCATTATCTCGCAAAAGCTCTAACCACTCTCCCCGACCACAACCTAAATCTAAAATTAGCGAGTCTCCCGGAGCAATTTGTGCTTCTCTGAGTCGGGGAAGATATACTTCTAATCTCCTATTAATTTCCTCGCGACTGCCGCGGAAACGCTCCTCAAAAGCGAAGTAAAAAGCATCTAGAGAATGATCTAACTCTCCCGCAAAAATTTGCGCTGGTTCCCTCGAAGATATCCCTTCCCCTCCTGCTGTCACTTCTAAAAACTTATTAATTAAGCGCTTTTGTTGCAGTAAATCTATCTTTAAATAATGGCTATTTTGAAAATTCTTCTCATTACTATCTTTAATTTGAGTTTCTAGATACTCCTGCAATTGCTCGGTCTTCTGATACAGTTCTCGATCGAGGTGTTGGATTTGGCTTTGCAGTCCCTCTTGAATTTGATTAGCGATCCGATCCCGCTTTTGATCCAGTTGCTCGATTTGGCTTTGCAGTCCCTCTTGAATTTGATTAGCGATCCGATCCCGCTTGAATTTGATTAGCGATCCGATCCCGCTTTTGATCCAGTTGCTCGATTTGGCTTTGCATTTCTCGCTCAATTTCTTGACCGTAACCAGATAAACTCTGACTAACCGCCATTAAATTCTCTAAATCCCGATGGGATTGCGATCGCAAACTTTCCACCTCTGATAATAACTGTCGATTTAATTGTAGGCATTCTCGCAAGGCACTGGCCAGATTGAAATTCACTTCCCTTTGATCGCGAAATATGGTATTGAGAATCTTTAAAGCCAGAGCTTGCAAGGGTTTAAATAATAACCAAGGTAAACGCCCAAATTTATCCGGTAGTTGGTCACGCACTGCCGCTCTTGACTCGGCTGTTTTGATAAATCCCTCTATATAATCGATTTGATTATTAATTGCTTCCCGATCAAAATCCCCCTTCAGGACTAATTCCCCCGTCGCTGACGGTGGTGGTGGTACTGAGGGAACCCCTGTATCTGGGTTTTGACGCAGGGCTTCTTGGCGAATTTTACCAAGCAAATGCTTGACATTTAGATTGGGATAGTAAGTTTCGATAGTCATAGAAAAAAAAATTAAGTTTAATATTCTCGTTTATTCCCGCACCGAGAGAGATGAAACTGCCTTGATTGAGAATCTTGCTCCTCGATAGTGGCTACCAATCCCATCTTACAGGTTCCTGTGCCATCAGGCTGGGATGGCATCGCTGTTAAGACCGTTTTTTTCTGATAAAGTTTCCCCGAACAAGACATTTGCTGCCCTGTGATGACAAAATTGAACGAGGAAGTTGGACTAACATACATATTGGGTATGTGTGGATAAACTAAGACAATTTAAATATTGTAACCGAATTGCCAAATCAAGGTGAATCAGGGTGTATTCTGGGGGATGGGAATATAACCTTAAGTCTTAAAGAATCTACTCAATCTGGTCGTGAATCAGTCTTCAGCGATCATTACCGACGGCAGAAGACCTTGAGCGAAACTACTCCCACCAAAAAAAATTTTGCCATAGCTTGATAATTGAGGTCATCTATGCTAGTATATGTGCCATGTGTGAACAGCTTTTTACTTTGTTCGAGGAGTGAAAAATAAATTATGACCGTAGATCAAAACTCCATCGTCGGTTTGTACGTCATCTACTTTAACCGCGCCCCTGACCCCGCAGGTCTTGCCTTCTGGCAGACCCAAAATGTAACCATAGATGACATAGCAGCCCAGTTCGGTGCCTCCCCGGAGGCTAAAGCCCTTTACCCCTTCTTGGCAGCCCCCACCCTGGCCAACCCAGAAGAATTTATTAACGAAATTTATCAGAACGCCTTCGGTCGTGATGCCGAGCCGGCGGGACTAGAGTACTGGTCAGGTGTTCTCGCACAGGATAGCTCTCCGGAATCAGTGGCGCAATTTGTCCTCGCAGTGGCTCAAGGAGCGCAAGGAACCGACAGGGTCGCTCTGCAAAACCGCGCCGACGTAGCCCTGCAATTTACCCAAGACTTTGTGAACGCGAACATCGCTCTCACTCCCTCCGTATTGGCCACCTCATCGCAAATCATCGACACGGTCGATTCCACCGCCGCAAGCGTCACTGCGGCCCAGGCATCCATCGATCAGGCGATCATTGACATTATCGCTGGTGGCACAGGCACTACCTTCACCTTGCTAGAGGATGGAGCCGTACTGACAGCTGCCGCTAACAGCAAAGTCGCTCCCGAAGGTAAGTTTCTCAGTACAGCCAATGATAAGGTTAGTGCTTTGACATTCTTGGATTTCAGTTTCATTCAAGACCCTAGCACCAGTGACAACGACGTACTGACCGCCCAGATTGTTGGTGCTGTCAATCCAACCATCGAAAACATCGAGACCATCCAATTCTCTGGTGCTGCTGGTGCTTCCGTCGCACTGGCAGGCATTAGCAAAGCCAAACAAGTACAGGTGGTCAAAGGTGATTTAATAATCATTGATGCTAACAACTACGCCATCGATCTTGTGGCTGGTTACGCCAGCAATCTCACCCTAAAAGAGGGTTTAGGTGTACTTGGCAAGGATCTCACCGTTAACCTGAACGGGACAACTGCCGGTGCCTCGATCGCGGCCACCTTAAATGATAAAAGCAAGGTCAACCTAGTGGTTAAAGCAGCCAGTGTCCTGTCTAACGCTGATACAGCTGCGAATACCCTTCAACTCAATCAAACCCAGAGCAACTTCGTCATTACTGGGGACAAGAACCTAACCATTGACGGCAAGATCGATGTAGTTGACGGGACTAATCGACTGGATGCCACTGACTTTACTGGAAAACTGACCCTTAATCTCGGCGTCGCCGCTGGCTTTAGTATAAAGCAGATTGTCGGCGGTAAGAGCGATGATACCTTTACCTTGACGGCGGCAGTAGATCAGATTAATGGTGTTACCCTCAATGGAAACGATGGCAATGACACCTTAACCGTTAAAGTTGGTGCGACTACTACTGCCCTTGATGGCGTTACCAACGTTGAGACGGTTATCTTTAAAGAAGACACCGCCGCTAACACCACAATCACCACTGTGGACACCCTTGTGGCAAGTGGTGCGACCTTAACTGTTGATGCTTCTTCCTTCACCACCAAAACCTTAACCTTTGATGGTGGTACTCCTGTTACTGGTGAAACCAATGGTTCCTTCAAGATTACTGGTGGTGCATTAGCCGATACCCTGAAAGGTGGTGCCAAGAACGACACCCTAACTGGTGGCGGTGGTCTAGATATCCTAACTGGTGGCGGTGGTAACGACCAGTTCGTCTTGAATAAAGCCATCGCTACCAGTGCCGTGACGATTGTCGACTTCTCAACAGCGGCAAATAATAACGATATATTCGCCCTAAGTAATGCCGCCTTTGCCGGCGCTCCGGCAGTGGGAGCCGCTTTGACGGTTAGTCTTGTGGCGGGTGCAACTAACAGTGCTAATACAATCCTCGTTGATACCGCGGCAAACCTTCTGACTACTACTGCCATTAACTACGGCAATGTGCGCTTTGCTTACGCCACAGATACCAAACAGTTGTACTACGATGCTGATGGTGCTGGCTTCACTGGTGCTAGTTCTATTCTTATTGCGAATGTTCCAGGGTTTGGTGGGACTTTAACTGCAGCCAACTTTGCTATCGTCGCTTAATTTCCAGTAAGCAGACGAATCCGAGTTGACTATTATAAAAGGCCATCCTTTTTCAGGATGGTCTTTTATCGTTCCAGGGTTCTACCTTGGAACGATAAAAGGGAGGGTCTCCCTCCCTTCCCTAGTGGGTTATAGTAGGGTTAATTCACGAATTAACCCTACCTTTGATAAGGGGGGTGATAGCTTCAATTTCCTCGCGACTTTTCTGGGGGAAATCGCTTTAAGAGTTCCTGCTTGGAACAATGGAGAAGTAAAGGAGTAAATTCTTCTGGGGACAATTGTAAAATCCGGCTGATAATAGCTTGGAGTGGTGGGTCTAACTCACCAAAACGGACTCGGAGCAGGTTTTCCACCACCAGACGTTCCCCTTCTTGCAGACCTTGTTCTAAACCCCGTTCGAGACCCCGTTCTAGACCGCGTTCGAGACCGCGTTCTAGACCCCGTTCTTCTCCTTCGGCCAGTGCCTCTTGATAGACTCTCGTTTGTTTTAAATCACTTAGTTCAAACATAGCTTCAATTTCCTCGCGACTT
>VYLG01000159.1_pt1 | contig 15711 bp, 9 predicted proteins | sample 5114351 | NCBI WGS metagenome assembly VYLG01 (sample SAMN12291798, study PRJNA351875) | freshwater metagenome | isolation source: freshwater lake | place: USA: Michigan, Kent Lake | collected 2013-08-15
AGCGCTGGCCGGCCACCCCTTCGGCACGCGCGACACCTGGGCGGCCCTGAAGAAGGCCCAGGCCGACCTCAGCGCCGCCGCCCCTGATCTGGAGAGCCAGTACGCGGCCCAGGGTGCCGTGATGCAGGCCTACACCAACCTCGTGCTGCAGGTGAGCGACGGCTCGAACCTGACGCTGGATCCCGACGTCTACACCTACTACCTGATGGACGCGGCGCTGTTCCGCCTGCCCCGCCTGGTGGACGAGTTCGACCGCAAGCGCGCGGTGGCCATCGCCTTGAGCGGCGGCGCCGCCTCGCCCGTGATGCAGGCCGAGCTGACCCGCGCCGGCGCCGTCGACGAGATCTTCTTCGGTGATCTCGCCGGCTCACTGGGCAAGTCCGACGGCGTGGCGCCCGGGCTGCTGGCCGAGCTGAAGCTGGACGCCGTGACGAAGCTGCACGACGACTACGACGCCAAGGTCGCGGCCCTGAAGGACGGCGCCGCCATCGACGCCAGCGCCCGCGAGCTCACCGCCGCGCTGCTGGTGCTGCAGAAGGCCTCGCTGGCCAAGCTGGACGAGGGCATCGCCGTGCGCATCGACGGCATCCGTTCGCGCCTGGTGACGGTGGGCATCGTGCTGGTGATCGGGCTGCTGGCCGCGGGCTACCTGTTCTGGTGCTTCTACCTAGTGATGCGCGGCGGCCTGAAGGAGGTGGAACGCCACCTGCGCGCCATGACCGCCGGTGACCTGACCACCCGGCCCGAGCCCTGGGGCAAGGACGAGGCCGCGGCGCTGATGCTGGAGCTGCGCGCCACGCAGCAGGCCTTGCGGACCATCGTGCACGACGTGCGCGCCAGCAGCGCCGAGATCCTGCATGCCAGCACCGAGATCGCTGCCGGTGCGCTGGACCTGTCGGCACGCACCGAGCGCACTGCCGCCAACCTGGAGCAGACGGCGGCCTCGATGGAGCAGATCTCCGGCACCGTGAAGGCCACCGCCGACCACGCCGACGAGGCCGCGCGCCTGGCCGGCAACAACGCGAACGAGGCCCGCTCGGGCAGCACCGTGATGGACCAGGTGGTGACGACGATGAACGACATCGCGGGCTCGTCGTCGCGCATCGGCGAGATCATCGGCACCATCGACGGCATCGCCTTCCAGACCAACATCCTGGCGCTGAACGCCGCCGTGGAAGCGGCGCGCGCCGGCGAGCAGGGGCGCGGCTTCGCCGTCGTGGCTGCCGAGGTGCGGGCGCTGGCCCAGCGCAGCGCGCAGGCCGCACGCGAGATCAAGACCCTAGTGCACGAGAGCATCGAGCGCGCCGAGAGCGGCAGCCGCGTCGTGGCCGACGCGCAGCAGGCCATCGGCCGCATCGTCGACAGCACGCAGCGCGTCGGCCAGCTGATCGGCGACATCGCCACCGGCGCCAAGGAGCAGGCCACCGGCGTGAGCCAGGTGGGCCAGGCGGCGCAGGACTTGGACTCGACGACGCAGCAGAACGCCGCGCTGGTGGAGCAGACGGCCGCCTCGGCGAACACGCTGAAGCAGCGCGCCGTGCAGCTGGCCGACCGCGTGGCGCGCTTCAGGTTGCCCGAGGCGGTGTAGGCCCGGTCGGCTCGGGTAGGCTAGCGGTTTTGGCCGCCGAGCTCATCCGACGTGACCGCCTTCCTGCCTCTTGTTCGCCTGCTGACGGCCGCGTGGCTGCTGGCGGCCGTGCCCGCCACCGCGCAGACGCTCAAGCTGCGCATCCTGGGCACCACCGACGTCCACGTGAACCTGATGTCCTGGGACTACTACCAGGACAAGCCGATCGAGGAGTACGGCCTGGCGCGCACCGCCACGCTGATCCGCGCCGCGCGCGCCGAGCAGCCCAACACGCTGCTGGTGGACAACGGCGACCTGATCCAGGGCAACCCGCTGGGCGACGTGATGGCGCGTGTGAAGCCGCTGCCCCCCGGCGCCGTGCACCCGGTGCACAAGGTGATGAACGCGCTGGGCTACGACGCCGCCAACATCGGCAACCACGAGTTCAACTACGGGCTTGAGTACCTGCGGCGCGTGATCGCCGGCGCGGCGTTCCCGTACGTCAGCGCCAACGTGGTGGAGGACACCGGCCCGCGCAAGGGGCAGCCGGCGTTCCAGCCCTACGTGATCCTCGAGCGCAGCTTCCGCGACGAGGCCGGGCAGACGCAGAAGCTGAAGATCGGCGTCGTGGGTTTCGTGCCGCCGCAGATCATGCTCTGGGACCGCCAGAACCTGCTCGGCCGGGTGATGGCGCGCGACATCCCGGCCACGGCGCGCGAACTCGTGCCGCAGATGCGCGCCGCCGGCGCCGACGTGGTGCTGGTGATCGCGCACTCGGGCTTCGAGTTCGGCGAGACGGTGTTCTTTGCCGAGAACACCGTGGCGCGGCTGGCCGAGGTGCCGGGCGTGGACGCCATCGTCTTTGGCCACTCGCACGGCGAGTTCCCGGGCCGCTTCTTCAACCGCCACCAGAAGGTGGATCTCGAACGCGGCACCATCAACGGCGTGCCGGCGGTGATGGCCGGCTTCTGGGGCAGCCACCTGGGGGTGATCGATCTGCAGCTCGTGCGGCAGGACGGCCGCTGGCAGCGCACCGAGGTGCGCGCCCACCTGCGCCCGGTGTACGACCGCGAGGCGCGCAAGGCGCTCGTCGCGCCCGACCCGCAGGTGATGGCGCTCGTGAAGGACGAGCACGAGGCCACGCTGCAGTGGGTGCGCGCCGAGGTGGCGCGCACGGCCGACCCCATCCACAGCTTCTTTGCCCAAGTGGCCGACGACCCCAGCGTGCAGCTCGTCTCGCAGGCGCAGCTGGCCTACGCGGCGCGGCTGCTCAAGGGCACGCCGCACGAGAAGCTGCCGCTGCTGTCGGCCGCGGCGCCGTTCAAGAGCGGCGGCCGCGGCGGCGCGGCCAACTACACCCACATCCCGGCCGGGCCGATCGCCGTGCGCAACGTGGCCGATCTCTACATCTACCCCAACACCGTGCAGGTGGTGAAGCTCAGCGGCGCGCAGGTGCGCGAGTGGCTGGAGATGAGCGCGCAGGCCTTCAACCGCATCGATCCCGCCGGCCCGCCTGAGCAGAACCTGTTGAACGCCGGCTTTCCCAGCTACAACTTCGACACGCTCGACGGCGTGACCTACCGCGTTGACGTCACGCAACCCGCGCGTTATGACCGCAGCGGCAAGCTGGTGGCGCCCGACGCACGCCGCATCGTCGACCTGCGCTTCCAGGGCCAGCCGCTCGACGACAAGGCCGAGTTCGCGGTGGTGACGAACAACTACCGCGCCTCCGGCGGCGGCGCGTTCCCGGCGCTGGACGGCAAGAACATCATCCTGCAGGCCCCCGACGAGAACCGCGAGGCGCTGCTGCAGTACCTGCAGGCCACGGGCACGGTGCGGCCGGCGGCCGACCGCAACTGGTCCATCGTGCCGGTGCCGGGCGTGAAGCTGCGCTTCCAGTCGTCGGCCAAGGGCATCGCCCACCTCGCCGCCGTGCCGCAGGTGAAGCTGGTGCGCGACGAGGGCAACGGCTTCGCCACGTACGAGATCGCGCCTTGAGCGGCTCCGTTCGGGCTGAGCCTGTCGAAGCCCAGGCTGCAGTCAGCGGGCGCTTCGACAGGCTCAGCGCGAACGGGCGTTCCCTGCGCCGCCGCGAACGTGGCGTCATCGTCATCGGCAGCCTGCTGCTGATCGTCGGCGCCATCGTCGCGGTCCTGGCGCTGCTGCTGGTGGCGCTGCTGGCCTGGTATTCGTACGACCTGCCGCCGCTGGACAAGGCCACCGAGTACCGCCCGCGCCAGCACCTCGTGGTGCTGGCCAGCGACGGCCCCGAGATCGCGCAGTTCGGCAGCGAGCGGCGCGTGTTCGTGCCGGTGGCCGCCATGCCGCAGGGGCTGAAGGACGCTGTCATCGCCACCGAGGACGCCGGCTTCTACGAGCACGACGGCATCAGCTGGCGCGGCGTGGCGCGTGCCACCGTGGCCAACCTCACCGGCGGCGTGCCGCAAGGCGCCAGCACGCTGACTCAGCAGGTGGCGCGCACCATGTTCCTGAGCACGCGCCGCACGGCGGAACGCAAGATCAAGGAGGCGCTCATCGCCAAGCGGCTGGAAGACCAGCTGACCAAGGACGAGATCCTCGAGCTCTACCTGAACCAGGTCTACGTGGGCACACGCGCCTACGGCATGGGCGCCGCGGCCGAAACCTACTTCGGCAAGCCGCTGGCGGCGCTGAACCTGGCGGAGCTGGCCATGCTCGCCGGCCTGCCGCAGAACCCGATCTACGCCAACCCGTTTGCCAACGAGGCCGCGGCCGTGCGGCGCCAGCGCTGGGTGCTGCAGCGCATGCTGCGCACCGGCAAGATCGACCAGGCCGCGCACGACGCGGCGGTGGCCACCAAGCTGGTCTACCGCCGCTCGCGCACCGCCGACGTGCCCGCCGCGCACGTGGCCGAGATGGCGCGCCGCACCGTCTTCGAGCAACTCGGCGAGAAGGCCTACACCGAGGGCATCCGCGTCTTCACCAGCATCCGCGCCGACGAGCAGCGCGCCGCGCACGCCGCGCTGCGCAAGGCGCTGATCGCCCACGAGCGCCGCCAGCCCTGGCGCGGCCCCGAAGACCAGGAAACGCTGCCCGCCGACGCCACCGAGGCCGAGCGTGCCGCCGCACTGGCGCTGCGCGACCTGCGCGACGACGACGATCTGCGCGTGGGCATCGTGATGGCGGCGTCGGCCAAGGAGCTGCAGGTCAAGCTGGCCAGCGGCGACACGGTGCCGGTGTCCGGCGAAGGCCTGCGCCTGGTGCGCACCGCGCTGCAGCCGCAGGCACCGGCGGCGCTGGCGGTGAAGCGCGGCTCGGTGCTGCGGGTGATGTCGACGCCGGGCGCCAAGGGCGCCGCCACCTGGAGCGTGGTGCAGTGGCCCGAGGCCGACGGCGCCTACGTCTCGCTCGACCCCGCCACCGGCCGTGTGCGCGCGCTGGTGGGCGGTTTCAGCTTCTCGCGCGCGCCGTTCAACCGCGCCACGCAGGCGCGGCGGCAGCCGGGCTCGAGCTTCAAGCCGTTTCTCTACGCCACCGCCTTCGAGCACGGCGTGATGCCCGAGACGGTGGTCGACGACCTGCCGCTGCAGACCGAGGACGGCGGCACGCCGAGCTGGAACCCCGGCAACAGCGACGGCAAGTTCGACGGCCCGATGACGGTGCGCGACGGCCTGGTGCGCAGCAAGAACCTGGTGAGCATCCGCATCCTGCACCGCATCGGCCTGGCCGCGGCGCGCGAGGGCATCGCGCGCTTCGGCTTCGACATGAAGCGCCAGCCGAACGACCTGACGCTGGCGCTGGGCACCGGCAGCGTCACGCCGATGGAGATGGCCGCGGCCTACGGCGTGTTCGCCAACGGCGGCCACAAGGTGACGCCGGTGCTCATCGAACGCATCGTGGCGGCCGATGGCAAGGTGTTGTTCGAAGCCCCGCCGCCCCCCGCCGAGCCCGAGCGCGTGGTGCCGCCGAGCACGGTGTTCCTGGCCAACTCGCTGATGCGCGACGTGACGGCGCGCGGCACCGCGGCCCGCGCGCAGGCCACGCTGCAGCGGCCCGATCTCTACGGCAAGACCGGCACCACCAACGACGCGGTCGACGCCTGGTTCGCCGGCTGGGCGCCGGGCGTGGTGGGCGTGGCCTGGATCGGCCATGACGAGCCGCGCAGCCTGGGCGAGCGCGAAAGCGGCGGTGGCCTGGCGTTGCCGGTGTGGATCGAGGCCATGGCGCGTGCGCTGCGCGGCGTGCCCGTGCAGGGCCTGCAGCCACCCGAGAGCGTGGTGGCGGTGGGCGGTGACTGGCGGCTCTTCGAGTACGCCGGTGGTGGCTTCATCGGCGCCATTGGCACGGTGAGCGAGGCCACCACGCCGGCCGCGGCAGCGTCTGCCCCGGAGCCGGCGGCCAGCCGCTAGGGCAGCTCGGGCGCGATCTGCGTGGCGTAGTCGGAGAGCTGGTCGAGCAGCGCCTGCGTGCGCTCGTCACCACGCTCCAGCGCGGCATCGAACAGCGTGTCCACCCGCTCCTGGAAGGCCGCCGCGCTGAGCGTGCCCTGGCCGCCAACGAGGCGCGCCACGCAGTGCGCCTGCCAGCGTTCGCGCTCCTCGTCGGCCAGCGTCTCGGGCCAGTTGCGGGCGCGGAAGCGGAACAGCAGCTCCTCCAGCCGGCCATCGGCAAAGGCCACGCGGCCGCCTTGCACGCGCTCGGCCAGCGCCTGGGGTGAGAGGGCCCGCAGGCGGTTGAGCGCGCGGCGGTCCTCGTCGCCGACGAAGCCGCCGTAGAGGTCTTCGTCGACATCGGGCGCGGCCTCGGTGGGCCGCACGTACACCTCGCGCCAGCGCGGCGCCACGGCCTCGGCCGCGGCTGCCGCCCGTGCGGCATGGCGCTCGATCACGCCACGATCGATGCCCCAGCGCGCCTCGGCCGGGCCGAGCACGGCCAGGTTACCGATGACGATGGGGCTCTTGTTGACGTGGATGGTCTTGATCGGCAGCCGCGCCTCGCCCTCGGGAAGATCGTCGGCCCGTGAGAACAGGCGCCGGCGCAGCGTCTCGGCATCGAGCCCTTCGAGCTCGGCCGGGTCGTGCGCCAGGTCCCAGACGATCAGCTCGTTCTTGTTCGTGGGGTGCGGCGCCAGCGGCCACACCACGGCCAGGCAGCCGCGCTCCACGCCGTAGCGGCCCGACAGGTGCACGAAGGGCCGGCCCTGGCCGATCTCGGCCCACACCGCATCCTTCTTGCGCAGCTTCAGGCAGAAGTCCCAGAGGCGCGGCTGCGCGGCCTTCACCAGCCGCGCCAGCGCCACAGTGGCGCGAACGTCGGCCAGCGCGTCGTGCGCCTGGCCGTGGTCGATGCCGTTGGCGCGCGTGAGGTCCTCGAGCTTGAAGGACGGCCGGCCCTTCAGCTCACCCGAGTGGTGCTTGGGCCAGGCCATGCCCTCGGGCCGCAGGCTCCAGCAGGTGCGCAGCACGTCGAGCAGGTCCCAGCGGCCGCAGCCGTTCTGCCACTCGCGCGCATATGGGTCGATCAGGTTGCGCCAGAACAGGAAGCGCGTGACCTCGTCGTCGAAGCGGATGCTGTTGTAGCCCACGCCGATGGTGCCGTCGCGCGCCAGCGCGGTCTCGATGCGCTGCGCGAACTCCGCCTCGGGCACGCCGTGCGCCAGCGCGTGCTGCGGCGTGATGCCGGTCAGCAGCACGGCCTCGGGCTCGGGCAGCGTGTCGGGTGCCGGGCGGCAGTAGTGCTGCAGCGGCTCGCCGATCTCGTTGAGGTCGAGGTCGGTGCGCAGGCCGGCAAACTGCACCGGCCGGTCGCGCCGCGGGTTGACGCCAAAGGTCTCGTAGTCGTGCCAGAAGAAGGTGGTGTCGGCCATGGGTCCAGTCCTGTTGGCACGATAGCGCAGCGGCCCGATCATCCGGCGCCATGAAGACCATCCTCTCCGCCCTGACCCTGCTGCTGGCCACGGCCAGCGCCACCGCCACCAGCGAAAGGCCGCTGGCCTGCACCGACTTCGACGCCTACGTCAACGGCGAGTGGACCCGCAGCACCGAGCTGCCGCCGGACCGCGCGCGCATCGGCAGCTTCGACATCCTGCGCCGCGACAACGACCGCCTGCTCACGCGCGCGCTGGCCGAGCTGGCGGCCGACCCGGCGCTGCAGACCACGCCCGGCCTGCAGCGCCTGGCTCGCTTCTACCGCGCGGGCCTGGACGAAGCCGCCATCGAGCGCGGCGGCCTGGCGGCGCTGGCGCCGCTGCTCGCGCGCATCGACGCCGCGACGCGCGAGACGCTGCCCGAGGTGATGGGCGAGCTCTCACGCGCCGGCCTGAACCTGCCGATGCGCCCCTTCGTCGGTACCGATCTGCGCGACGTGACGCGGCACCTGGTGAGCGTGGGCGCCGGTGGCCTGGGCCTGCCCGACCGCGACGACTACACCCGCGGCGACGAGGCCTCGCAGCGCCTGCGCGACGGCTACCGCCGCTACGCGACGAGCGTGATGCAGGCCGCCGGCACGCCGCTGGACGCGGCCTCGCTGGATGCGCTGGTGGCGCTGGAGGCCGAACTCGCGCTGGCGCACCTGACCCCGGTGCAGCGCCGCGATCCGCAGGCACTGAACAACCGCCGCACGCTCGAGGCGCTGCAGGCCGAGGCGCCCGGCTTCGACTGGGCCCGCTGGCTCACGGCCTGGAGCGGGGGCGTGCGCGTGGCCGAGTTCAACGTGTCCCAACCGGCGCTGGCGCGGGCCTTCGCGAAGGCGGCGCAGTCGGCGCCGGTGGCCACCTGGCGCCACTACCTGCGGCTGCGCCTCATCGAGCAGTACGCGCCGTCACTGCCCAAGGTGTTCGAGGACGCGCACTTCGCCTGGACCAACGGCGTCATCCGCGGCATCCAGGCACCACCGCCCCGCGCCGAGCGCGTGATCGCCACCATCGCCGGGCCCAACGGCAGCGCGCCGCTGGGTGAGGCGATGGGCGAGCTGTACGTGCGCAAGGCCTACTCGCCCGAGGCCCAGCGCCGCGCGCTGGCGATGGTGGCCGACATCCGCCAGGCCATGCGCCAGCGCATCCAGGCGCTGCCGTGGATGAGCGCACCCACCAAGGTGGCGGCGCTGGCCAAGCTCGACGCAATGGTGCCGCAGATCGGCTACCCGGCGCAGTGGCGCACGTACGAGGGCCTGGAGATCCGCGACGGCGACTACGCCGGCAACGCCCTGCGCGCTGACCTGTGGTGGCACGCGCAGCGCCTCGCCGATCTCGGCCGGCCGGTCGACCGCACGCGCTGGAACACCAGCGCGAACACCGTGAACGCCTTTGCCGCCGGCGGCAACCGCATCGTGTTCCCGGCGGGCATCCTGCAACCGCCGTTCTTCGACGAGCGCGCCGACGACGCCACCAACTACGGCGCCATCGGCACGGTGATCGGCCACGAGATCACGCACCACTTCGACGACCGCGGCCGCCAGTTCGATGCCGTGGGCAACCTGCGCGACTGGTGGGCGCCTGAAGACGCTGCGGCCTACAAGGCGCGTGCCGAGAAGGTGGCGCAGCTGTACAGCAGCTACGAGCCGCTGCCGGGCGTGCGCATCAACGGCCACCAGATGCTGGGCGAGAACATCTCCGACTTCGGCGGCATCCACATCGCCTACGACGGCCTGCAGATCGCGCTGGAACGCCGCCGCAAGGCCGGCGAGCCGGTGCCGCTGATCGACGGCCGCACGGCCGAGCAGCGCTTCTTCATCGCCAACGCCATCATCTGGCGTGGCAAGCAGCGCGAGGCGGCGCTGCTGAACCAGCTGCGCACCGGCCAGCACTCGCCAGGGCGCTGGCGCGTGCTGGGGCCGATCAGCAACCAGCCGGCGTTTGCCAAGGCATTTGGCTGCAAGGCGGGTGATGCGATGGTGGCGGCGGAGCCGATCCTGGTGTGGTGACCTTGACTGACTCGGTCCGTCGCGTATTCAGGGGAGCACGTCGAGTCGCAAGATGAACACCCCTTGCGCCGACCGAAACGCCAGCAACCCTGGCCTCAAGACCAACAGTTCCGACGCGTGGTCGAAGGGGTCAGTTGGCAGGGCATAGATCCTGCGTGGCACGGCTCGCCGCAAGTCATACGCGGTCAACGTGGTGACAGAAGGCACCGTTGTGTTGTCGCTCTCCAGGGCGTAGACCAGACCGTGAGCCGAGTCGACCGCGACGACCGTGGGGAGGAATCGCAAGGACCGGCGGTACAGAGCCGCAGGCGCCAACGACGCTTCGTCGAAAGCAGCCCCGCTGTCCAGCACCAGCCTGCGGCTGACCGGATCCTTGTGGATGCGGCCCGCCGCGTACCAGTGCTTGCCGGCGGCTCCGACGGACCACACGCCCGATCCGACACGCAGTTCATACAGTTGCGAGGGCTCCGACAAACAGCTCAGGCTCGAGCCGTCGTTGCTCCAGGCAACATCCAGTGGATTCAGGTTGCCCGTGAGGTCCGGTCGAAAGACCGTAGACGGCGCTGGCCGAGGTGTCGCATCGTCGATGACCAGCAGACCCGAGGTCATGAACGAAGAGGGAGGCGATAGTTCGCGTGCCACGGCGATGGTGCGCGCCGCCGTAGGAGAGGCTCGAATCTCCTTGGCCGGCGTACGCTCAAAGGGCGGCGCATCGGCCAGATTGAGGGTGAGTTCGGCCTCAAAGGCAGGGAGTCGAAACCGACGGACAGCGGCTTCGTCATCCACACCGACGTAAAGGAACTGGCCGTCCACCGACGCCGCAATGGCCCTGGCGCCTCGGCCGACCGTTCGGGTTCTTGTGACCTGTGCCGTCTCTGGATCGATCTCGGCCACACGATCGGGCTCGCTCGGCGCAGAGGCCGCGATGGGCGCATAGAGCTTGCCCGAGACGGGTTCCCAAGTCATGCGACCCGGACCGATCGCCACGACCCGCACAGTGGCAGCGCTGCGTGGCGTCGAGGTGTCGAACGACGTCGTTCCGAATGCCCCGAACAGCAGCACCCGTGACTCGCTGGTGGTGAGCGCCAGCCCCTTGTCGCCCCATCGCACCATCCGAAGGGGCACGCCCTGCAAAGGGTAGGGCGTGACGGCCGGTGTGGGTCGATAGGTCGTGGCATCGAAGCTTCTGATGCTGGCGTCCGGCGAGGCCACGCGCAACCGATTCGCCGCCGGATCGAAGACCACAGGACCGCTGGCCTCAAGCCGCCGGATCACGCGCCTGGCCACGGGGTCGACGACCGTTCCGTCGCTGCCATAGACAAGTCCCGTCAGGGGCTCGAAGTGGATCTGCGTGTAGATCGTCGTGAAGGCCAAGTTCAACGGAGAGGTCACGCTCAATCCCCGCTCCTGGACCACTGCTTCGTCCAGGCTGGCCAATGCGGAGTTGCCCACGCAGTAGACGCGGTCTCCCGTGGCGTTGAGCGCCATGGAGGCGCAACTCATGCGGGCGCTCTCCGCGCGCGCCACACCGTTGTCGAAGATGTGGACCCGGTCGCCAAGACGCTGCAAGGGGTCTGGCCCGACCGACAGAACGACGCTCTCGGGGCGCCCGGGCAAGACGGCCATGGCATCAACGAAAGTGGGCAGCCCACCAGGTTCTGGAGGCAGCGAAAACGCCAAGTCGGGGCGCAAGTCGGGCAACAGGTAGCGCTGCACCCGGCCTGTGCCATTCAAGCCCACATAGAGATATCGCCCGTCCGTTGAAGCGGCGATCTCCCCAGGTTCGCTGTCCGTCTCTCGGCGGTGGACGATCCGGTTGGTGGCCGGATCCAGCGCAACGATGACGTTGCCCTGCGGACCGTTCTGACCCGGCAGCGACAGATACAACAGGCCCTGCGAGGCCACCCACTCCAGGTCGCGTGCGAAAGCCGGAAAGACTTCGCTCAGCGGAACCTGATCGTTGGTCGCGGGCGGAGTCGGGTCGACGGGACCGGGGATGCTCGGTGGCGACCCCCCGCCGGCCTCACTTCCACCCCCGCTTCCGCACGCCTGCACGAGACACGTCAGACCTGCGATCGCGATCCGAACCAGCCAGCGATCGATGCCTTGCTTCGTCATGCCCCGTATCCTCAGCCAGGGACGAAGAGTAACCCACGAATGATGTGCTCTCGATCCGTGCTCTGCCGGGCCCATCGGCGCTAGAGCGCATGCAACGGCGTCTCCAGCGCCTTGACCAACGCATGCCCCGGCCCGACCACGCGCACGGCCAGCGCATGCAACTCGCCCAGCCGGCCCGATTCCCTCGGCAGCCAGCGCACGCTGCCATCCAGCAGCGTCACCTTCAGCGAGGGCGCAAACAGCAGGTAGGGCCAGCGCGCCAGTTGCACATCGCGGATCTCGCTCCAGGCCAGCCGGCGCGGCAATCCCCAGCGGTCGAACAGCTTCAGGCCCGCCTCACCCGCACGCGCCGGCAGCGCCATGTAGGTGAGCAGCACCGAAGGCGCCGCCACGGCCATGATGATGAAGGTGGGCAGGCTGCGGAACGCCTCGCCATCGGCCCAGGCCAGCCCCCGCGACAGCAGCGCCCCGAGCGTGAGGCTCAGCACCATCACCCGCCACAGCACCGGCAGCCGCGTCGGCAGCCGCAGCGGATAGGCGGGCCCGGCCACCGCTACAGGCGCTCGACGATCACGCTGCCGATGCTGTAGCCCGCACCGAACGAGCAGATCACGCCCGTGTCGCCGGCCTTCAGGTCGGCCTGGTGCGTGTGGAACGCGATGATCGAGCCGGCGCTCGCGGTGTTGGCGTACTCGCTCAGGATGATGGGCGCGATGTCGGCACCTTGCGGGCCCGCCAGATCGGCGCCCACGAGCTTCTTGATGACGAGCTGGTTCATGCCCAGGTTGGCCTGGTGCAGCCAGTAGCGGCGCACCTGCGTCGGCTCCAGGCCCAGCGTGTGCAGGTGGCGCTCGATGTGCTCGGCCGCCATCGGCACCACCTCCTTGAACACCTTGCGGCCTTCCTGCATGAAGGTCTTGTCGCGGGCGTCGGGGTCGGTGTCCTCGCAGCGGTTCATGAAGCCCGCGTTGTTGCGGATGTGGTTGCTGTACTGCGTGACGAGCTTGGTGCCCTTGACGCGCCAGCGCACCTCGCTGCGCGCGGTGTCTTCGGCCTCGACGACGATCGCCGTGCACACGTCGCCGAAGATGAAGTGGCAGTCGCGGTCGCGCCACTCCAGGTGCGCCGAGGTGATCTCGGGGTTGACGATCAGCACCCGCGTGGCGCTGCCGTTCTTCACCGCGTTCACGGCCTCCTGGATGGCGAAGGTGGCGGACGAACAGGCCACGTTCATGTCGAAGCCATAGCCGCCGCAGCCGAGCGCCGCCTGGATCTCGCAGGCCATCGCCGGGTAGGCGCGCTGCATGTTGGCCGCGGCGCACAGCACGGCGTCGATGTCGCCCGGCTGCAGGCCCGCGGCGGCGATGGCCTTGGCGCCGGCGTCGACCGCGATCTCGGCCATCAGGCTGAGTGCCTCGTCGGGCCGCGGCGCAAAGCGCGGCTTCATGCGCGTGGGGTCGAGCACGCCGGTCTTCTCGAGCACGTAGCGCTGGCGGATGCCGGACGCCTTCTCGATGAACTCGACGCTGGAGTGCGGGATGGCCGCACGCTCGCCGGCCGCGATGGCGGCGGCGTGCTGCGCGTTCTGGATGTCGGCGTAGGCGTTGAACGAGGCGACGAGCTCCTCGTTCGTGATCACGTGCGGCGGCGTGAACAGCCCGGTGCCGCTGATGACGACGTTCTTCATGGCGCGGCAGTGTAGGTTCGCGCCGGCCGCCGGGCCTCGGGGGCGGCCCCTAGAAGCCTGGCGCTATTTGCGCGGCGCCTTCTTGGCCGCCGAACCGGCCTGCAGCGCCTCGCTCATGCCCAGCAGCACGCCGCTGGCCATGGCGGCGTAGCTCTCGGCCAGCGCCTGCGCGGCCTTCATCGACGCGGCCCGGGTGCTGCGCATCGACTGCTGCATCTGGGCCGCCATCTGCTCGAACTGCGCCACCGCCGCCGTGGCCTGCGCGCCCGAGGCGGTGCCGCCGGCCTGCATCTTCTCGAGCACCGGGGCCCAGGCCGCGGCCATGGGCCCGCCGGCGCCGGCGGCAGCCTTCTTCACGGCGCTGAAGAGGCCGTCTTCCATCTTCTCCAGGTCGGCCAGGGCCTTGCCCAGGTGCTTGTCGTGCAGGTCGGCGCCCTGCGCCGCCAGCGTGGCCAGCGTCGTGCGCTGGGCCTCCACGGCCTTGAGCAGCGCCTCGTCCATGCCGGCCACGGCCTTGTCGAGCAGGGCCTCGGGGTCGACGCCGGCGGAAACGTTTTTCGCCAGCCCGGTGCTGGCGGCATCGGCCACCTGCCTGACGACGCCGCGGATGTTCTTCAGCGTCAGCTCACGGCCCTGCAGCGCGGCCAGCGTGGTGTCGGCCACGGCCTTCTTCAGCTGCGCACCCTGGCGCGCGCTGGCGTTCTGGAACATCTCGATCAGCGCGTCGGCATCGAACATCGGCTGGGCCACGGGACTCTCCTCGTTGTGGGTGGGGCGGCGCGATGCTGGCACCGCCCGCTCGCGGCGGCAAGCGCCCCGTGCAGGCTCAGTGCAGAACCAGCAGCGGCAGCTTGCTGCGCGAGATGACGTTCTTGGTGTGCGAGCCGAACAGCAACTCGCCAAACGCCCCACGGCCGTGCGTGGCCATCACGATGAGGTCGCAGCCCGCCTCGGCGGCCGTCTGCACGATGGCATCGTCCACCGCGTCGGTGCGCTCGAAGCGGCCGATGAAGGGCACGCCCTGCTCCTCGGCCTTGACGCGGAAGCGGGCCAGCACCTCGTGGGCATGGGCCTCGGTGCGCTGCTGGTGGCGGTCGGTCTCGCGCAGGTAGGTGCCGGGGTTGCTGCCCATGTGCGGCAGTGGCGCCATCGGTTCGGCCACGAAGGCCGTGATGCGCGCGCCGAGCTTCAGGGCCAGCGCCAGGCTGGCCTGCTGGGCGTGCTCGGAAAGCTCGGTGCCGTCGATGGGAACGAGCAGGTGCTGGAACATGATGAACCTCGCGGGCGGCGTTCGGGGCCGCCATCTCCCGGGAACTCCCCGGGCGTCGCAGCCACTCTAGGTCGCGGCCGCGGCGCGGGTCTTGACGGCCATCAAGCGCAGCCGGCGCCGTTCAGCGCCACAGCTCGCCGGCATCCAGCTCCAGCTTCACGAACACCTCGTTCGACACCGGCTCGCCACGCACCCGCTCGCGCCCGGCCCCCACGTACAGGCGCGTGCCGGCGCTGCGCCGCCAGGCATAGGTGAGCGAGGCGGTGCTGCCGGCGTCGTCCACCGGCATCACGGCGGCTTCGGCCGCCCGCCACAGCGTGCGCCGCTGCGCGATGAGCCGCAGGCTGTGGCGCGCGTCGAAGTGCCAGATGGCCAGCAGCTGCCCTGCCGTCTCGCGGTAGCGGCGCTCGCCGTCGCGCTCGAGCCAGGCCAGGTTCAGGCGCGGTTCCAGCTCCAGCGCCGCCAGCGGCCGCAGCCGCGCGCTGGCCGCCACGTTGGCGCCCTTGCGCACCTCACCGGCCGGGCCCACGGCGGTGTCGGCCAGGCGGCCGATGTCGGCCGACAGCTCCAGCAGCGGCATCCACGGCGCCGGCGTCATCACCAGGCCCACGCTCCAGTAGCGCTGCGGCAAGAGCGGCAGCCCGGGCCCGAGGCGCACACGCGCCTGGCCGTACCACTCGATCCAGCCCTCGAAGTTGCGCGCGCCGGTGGCGTACACGCCGGGGCGGATGCTGTCCTCGACCAGCGTGCCGTCCTGGCGGCGCTGCGTCCGGATGACTTCGATGGTGGCGTAGATCTCGTTGAGCGGCCCGAAGTCGCCGCGCCAGGCGTGGTTGTGGAACAGCTCGACGCGGCGCACGCCGGCCTGGGCGACGAAGCCGCTGTCGTGGCGGAAGTCGTCGCTGATGTCGTCCACCGTCAGCGCCGTTTCACCGCGCTCGGCCTGGCGCTGCAGCTTCAGGCGCACGAGGTCGCCGTCCACCGCCGGGCCGCGCACGAGCGCGCCCAGGCCGTCGGGCAGCGCGTCGGTGCGCGCATGCAGCCACTGCGCGCGCAGCCGCCAGGCGCCGCCGGGCAGTGCCGGCAGCGGCAGGCCGATGTCGGGGCCGAGCACGGTGTTGCTGCCGCGGTCTTCGTCATAGCGGCGGCTGGCGGCGATCCAGCCGAACG
>VYLG01000161.1_pt1 | contig 15518 bp, 17 predicted proteins | sample 5114351 | NCBI WGS metagenome assembly VYLG01 (sample SAMN12291798, study PRJNA351875) | freshwater metagenome | isolation source: freshwater lake | place: USA: Michigan, Kent Lake | collected 2013-08-15
CATCGGCACCCAGCCGCACCGGCCCGCTGCGCCAGCCCGCGGGCGTGAGCGCGGCGGCGGCGAGCGAACTCACGGTGCCTCGGGCGGCAGCTGGCCGTCGGGCGGCGCTTCGGCCGGGAGCCGGAAGCGCTCGGAGGCCCAGTCGCCCAGGTCGCCATTGCGGCAGCGCTCGCTGCAGAACGGGCGCCAGGGGTTGGACGGGCCGTAGACGGCCTGGCCGCGGCAGTGCGGGCAGCTCACCCGGCGCTCGCTGGCGCCGCTGGCCGGCGCCTTCGTCATGCGCACAGGCTCAGCTCGAAGCGGCAGTCGCTGCCGGCGGGGCGCAGGCGGCCTTCGGCATCGGGCCTCATGAAGCGCACCGACACCATCAGCCGGTGGCCGGTGATCTCGGGCACCAGGCCGTCGGCGGCGTCGAGGCGCACGCGCAGCAGCTGGTAGACCTTGGGCCCGTTAGCGGCTGCGGCACCGGCCGGTTGCAGGCCCTGCTGGTACTGCCCGCCCGGGGCCACCATGCGCTGCGGCGTGCCGCTGTCGCGCAGCAGGCCCAGCAGCACCTGCAGCGCCTGGGCCAGCGGCGCCAGCGTGGCGATCCAGCCCTGCAGCTCCTGGCGGCGGCGCGTGGGCGGGTGCTGCTGCCAGGCGTAGTAGGCGGGCAGGTCGAACTCGCAGGTGCCGCCCGGGATGCTGATGCGGCTGCGGATGCTCATCAGCCAGTCGTTCGAGGCCAGCGCCTGCCCGGCCTTGCCCTGCAGCGCGTTGAGCCCGGCAAAGGCCTGGTCGATGCGGCCGGTGATGGCGTCGAGCGCGCGTTCGTCCACGCCGGGCAGGCCGCGGTAGCCCAGCAGCTGCGTGCGGTGGCGCTCGAGTTCCTTGAGCAGGTCGCTCTTCAGGTCGGCGCGCGAGGCGACGTCCATGATCTCGAACATCGTCGCCAGCGCGAAGTGGTGGTCGACCGGCGCGTCGCGTGACACCAGTTCACCGAGGCGGTCGAACAGATGCTCGAGCCGCAGCATCGTGCGGATGCCCTCGTTGAACGGGTACTCGTACAGGACCCAGCTGCGTTCCTGGGCAAGCTCGTTTGATGCCACGGCGGCATTGTTCCACACGGGCCTGGTAGGCCCGGCAGGGGCTCAGGCGGGAAGACCCCCGAACCACAGGTGCCACAGAGCGCGCACCTCGGTGCGCAGCGTGGCGAGATCGATGCCGTCGTTGTGGATCACGGCGTCGGCCAGCGCGCGGCGGCGTGGGCGCGGGATCTGCTGTGCGATGACGCGGCGGGCCATGGCCTCGTCCCAGCCGGGCCGGGTTGCCACGCGATGGGCCTGCGTGTCTTCGCTGCAGTCGACCACCAGCACACGGGCCACACGGGCGCGCCAGGGCGAGTTCTCGGTGAGCAAGGGCACGTCGAACACCACCGGCCGCCCCGCTGCGGCTGCGGCCTGGCGCAGCGCCTCGGCGCCGATCAGCGGGTGCAGCAGCGCCTCCAGGCGCGCCTTGGCGGTGGCGTCGGCAAAGGCGAGTTCGCGCATGCGGGTGCGGTCGAGCGCGCCGTCGGCGGCCACGAAGTCGGCGCCGAAGCGGGCCGCGATGTCGGGCATGGCCGCGCCGCCGGGCGCCGTGAGGCTGCGCGCGATGGCGTCGGTGTCGACGAGGCAGGCCCCCGCTTCCACCAGCAGGCCGGCCACCGTGCTCTTGCCGCTGCCGATGCCGCCCGTCAGGCCGATCGAGGCACCGGACGCCAGGCTCATCGGGGAGCGCCTACCAGCCGATCCAGCCCAGCACCGTGGGCAGCCCGACGAGGATGACGACCACGCCGCCACCCGCCAGGAACGGGCCGAAGGGCACGAAGCGGCCTTGCCGCAGCGAGCCGGTGGCCTTCATCACCAGGCCGATCACCGCGCCCAGCACAGACGCCATCAGCACGATGGGCAGGATGGCCGTGGCGCCCAGCCAGGCACCCAGTGCGGCCAGCAGCTTGAAGTCGCCGTAGCCCATGCCTTCCTTGCCGGTGGTGAGCTTGAAGAGCCAGTACACCGCCCACAGCGAGAGGTAGCCCACCGCCGCCCCGGCCACGGACTGCATCAGCGTCAGCGCCGGCAGCCAGCCCAGCGCCGCGGCCACGATGCCGGCCCACAGCAGCGGCAGCGTCAACGCATCGGGCAGCACGGTGGTGTCCCAGTCGATGAGGCTCAGTGCCAGCAGCACGGCCACCGCGCCACACCACAGCAGCACCAGCGGCTGCGGGCCGACCAGCCAGCCCAGGGCGCCGAAGAGCAGGCCCGTACCGATCTCGACCAGCGGGTAGCGCACCCCAATGCGCGTGCCACAGGCCGAGCACTTGCCGCGCAGCGCCAGCCAGCTGAGCACCGGGATGTTCTCGAACCAGCGGATCTGGTGGCCGCAGGCCGGGCAACGGGACGCGGGCCGGGCCAGGCCCAGGGGCTTGAGGTCGGCGAGCGACTTCTCGAGCGAGCCCGAGGCCAGCGTCAGCCGCTCGGGCACGTTGGCGCCGAACACGCGCTGGTACGACTCGCCATCGGCCAGCTGCGAGCCGACATCGGCCCACCATTGCCGCTCCAGCATGAGCGGCATGCGATGGACGACGACATTGAGGAAGCTGCCCACCGCCAGGCCCAGCAGGGCCAGCGCCCAGGGCGACAGCAGCAGCTCGAGCGGCCAGCCCGCGAAGAAGCCTTCCAGCACGGCGGAACCGTCGTGCCGCGCGTCAGACCACGGCGCCGAGCTTGAAGATCGGCAGGTACATCGAGACCACGATGCCACCGATCAGCACGCCCAGGATCACGATGATGAAGGGCTCCATCAGGCTGGACAGGCCCTTGACCATCTCGTCGACCTCTTCCTCGTAGAACTCGGCAGCCTTCGACAGCATGTGGTCGAGCGAACCGGATTCCTCGCCGATGGCCGCCATCTGCAGCACCATGGTCGGGAACACGCCGGTGGCCGTCATCGAGGTGGTGAGCGCCGAGCCGGTGGAGACGTCGCGCTGGATCTGCTCGGTGGCGATCTGGTAGACCGCGTTGCCCGAGGCGCCGCCGACGGAATCGAGCGCCTCGACCAGCGGCACGCCGGCGGCGAACATCGTCGACAGCGTGCGCGTCCAGCGGGCGATGACCGACTTGTTGATCAGGTCGCCGAACACCGGGATGCGCAGCAGCAGCCGGTCCATCGTCATCTGCATCTTCTCGGAGCGTTTCCAGCTCTGGAAGAAGAAGAAGCCCCCGCCGCCGATGACGATGCCCATCAGCCACCACCAGGCGACGAAGAACTTGGACATCGCGATCACGGCCTGCGTCGGCGCGGGCAGTTCGCCGCCGAAGCTCTTGAATACGTCCTCGAAGGCCGGGATCACGAAGATCATGATCACCGTCAGCACGACGAAGGCGACGACGATGACCGCGATCGGGTACATCAGCGCCGACTTGATCTTCTGCTTGATGGCCATCGTCTTTTCCTGGTAGATGGCCAGCCGGTCGAGCAGCTGCTCCAGGATGCCGCCGGCCTCACCGGCCTCGACGAGGTTGCAGTACAGCGCGTCGAAGTGCATCGGGTGCTTGCGGAAGGCACTCGAGAGGCTCGTGCCGGTCTCGACGTCGGAACGGATGTCGGTGAGCAGCTTGGTCAGACGCGGGTTCGTGGCGCCGCGGGCCACGATGTCGAAGGCCTGCAGCAGTGGCACGCCGGCCTTCATCATGGTGGCCAGCTGGCGCGTGAAGATCGCGATGTCGCGCTGCTTGATGGACTTGCCACCGCTGGTGCGCCGCTTGCGCACCCGGGTGACCAGCACGCCCTGGCGCCGCAGGCTGGCATTGACGACGGCCTCGCCGCCGGCGCGCATCTCGCCGCGGATGATCTTGCCGTTCTTGTCCTTGCCCTCCCACTCGAAGATGAGTTCCTTCGGGGATTTCAGGGTTGCTGCTGTGGCCATGAACGCGTGCGGTGGATGTCGGGTTGGTCGGCGATGACGCTGCGGGCAGGCGCGGGACCTACTCGTTGGTGACGGTGATCACTTCCTCGAGCGTGGTGACGCCGGCGCGGACCTTGACCAGCCCGGACTGGCGCAGATCGCGCACGCCCTCGGCCTCGGCCTGCTTGGCAATGTCCAGCGCCGTACCCTGGGTAAGGATGATGCGCTGGATCGCCTCGGTTATCGGCATCACTTGGTAGATGCCGACCCGTCCGCGGTAACCATTTGTGCACGAACTGCAGCCCACCGCACGGTAAGGCTTCCAGTTGCCGTCGATGTCCTCGGCCTTGAAGCCGGCCTTCAGCAGGCTGTCGCGCGGGTAGTCCGCCGGCTTCTTGCAGTTCTCGCAGAGCTTGCGCGCCAGGCGCTGCGCGGTGATCAGCAGCACGCTCGACGCGATGTTGAATGGCGCCACGCCCATGTTCATCAGGCGCGTCAGCGTCGTCGGGCCGTCGTTGGTGTGCAGCGTGCTCATCACCATGTGGCCGGTCTGCGCGGCCTTGATGGCGATGTCGGCGGTTTCGAGGTCGCGGATCTCGCCGACCATGATGATGTCCGGATCCTGGCGCAGGAAGCTCTTCAGCGCCGCCGCGAACGTGAGGCCGGCCTTGTCGTTGACGTTGACCTGGTTGATGCCGGGCAGGTTGATTTCCGCCGGGTCCTCGACCGTGGCGATGTTGACGCCGGGCTGGTTGAGGATGTTCAGGCAGGTGTACAGCGACACCGTCTTGCCAGAGCCCGTGGGCCCGGTGACCAGCACCATGCCGTAGGGGCGCTGGATGGCGGTCATCAGCCGCTCTTTCTCGATCTTCTCGTAACCCAGCGCCTCGATGCCCAGCTTGGCACTCGACGGATCCAGGATACGGATCACGACCTTCTCGCCGAACAGCGTGGGCAGCGTGCTGACGCGGAAGTCGATGGCCTTGTTGCCGAACTTCAGCTTCATGCGGCCGTCCTGCGGCACGCGCTTCTCGGCGATGTCCATCCGCGAGATGACCTTGATGCGCGAGGCCAGCTTGTCCTTGATGGCGATCGGCGGCTGGGTGATCTCGCGCAGCTCGCCGTCGATGCGGAAGCGGACGCGGTAGTTGTACTCGTAGGGCTCGAAGTGAAGGTCGGAGGCGCGGGCGTTGATCGCGTCGATCAGCATCTTCTGCAGGAAGCGCACCACCGGCGCGTCCTCGACGTCGGCAGTGACCTCCTGGCTCTCGGGCTGGGTGGCGTCTTCCTCGGTGACGTCGAAGTCGAAGTCACCGCTGGCCAGCGTTTCGAGGGCCTCGCTGGCGCTGGTGCCGGCGCTCTCGAGCTGGCGCGCGAGCTTGTCGTACTCAACGATCACCCACTCGGGCTGGAGCTGCAGCGCGAACTTGATGCGCTCGCTGGCTTCCTGGTCGGTGGGATCGGCGGCGCCGATGAAGATGCGGTTGCCGCGCTTGCCCAGCGCGATCAGCTGGTACTGGTTCGCGATCTTGGCGTCGATGATGTTGCGCGGCAGCTTCTGCAGGTCGACCGCGTTCAGGTCGAGCAGGGGCAGGGCCAGCGCGCTGGACAGCGCTTGCGCAATCTCGTCGGGCTTGACGGCATTGGCGCCCACCACCGTGGCCACGAAATTGGCCTTGCGGTCGCGTGCGTTCTTCGACAGTTCCTCGGCCGCCTTGGACGTCAACTTGCCGGCGTTGACCAGCACGCGGGCCACGCCCGACAGGGACGCCGACAAGGAAGACGGGGAAGACTCGACCTGCGTTTCAGCGGCCATCGGCATCAGCACGGGTTTGCGGTGATCTTGGCATCATCGCCGATCCTCCACGGGGTGTAAACGCAAGCCGACCCGACGACGACCCCGCTTGCTGCCACCCGGCGCCGCGCGGCTGAGGCCGCAGCGGGGCGCCGGAGCAGGGATCCTGGTCGGGGTGAGAGGATTCGAACCTCCGGCCTCTACGTCCCGAACGTAGCGCTCTACCAGGCTAAGCTACACCCCGATCGGGGCGGCGACTCAGAAGGTCCTGCTCACGAAGACCTGTTCACCGCCCGAACCGACAATTCTAGCAGAGCTTCGCGAGCCCGCGATGCTGGCAGCTTGTCGAGCATGCGGCGCGCCTCGTCGGCCTCGGCCTGGGCGGCCTGGCGGGTGGCCTCGAGCGCCCCAGTGCGGCGCACGATGGCGAGGATCTCGTCGAGGCGATGTTCGCCGCCGAACTCGATGGCCTCTCGCACCAGCGCACGTTCGGTCGGCGTGGCACGCGCCATGGCCAGCAGCAGCGGCAGCGTCGGCTTGCCTTCGCGCAGGTCGTCGCCGACGTTCTTGCCGAGTTCGGAGCTGTTGCCTTCGTAGTCGAGCAGGTCGTCGACGAGTTGGAAGGCCGTGCCCAGCGAACGGCCATAGCTGGCAGCGGCTTCCTCGATCTCGGGCGGCGCGTCGGCCAGCACGGCGCCGAGCCGGGCGCTGGCCTCGAACAGCTTGGCGGTCTTGAAGCGGATGACCTCGAGGTAGTCGTCGACGGCCAGATCGGGGTCGTGCATGTTCATCAGCTGCAGGACCTCGCCCTCGGCGATCACGTTGGTGGCATCGGCCAGCACCTGCAGCACGCGCATGCGGTTCACCGACACCATCATCTGGAACGCGCGCGAGTAGAGGAAGTCGCCCACCAGCACGCTGGCGGCGTTGCCGAACATCGCGTTGGCGGTGGCGCGGCCGCGGCGCAGCGCGGATTCGTCGACGACGTCGTCGTGCAGCAGCGTGGCGGTGTGGATGAACTCGACGATCGCTGCGAGCTCGTGGCGCTCCGGACCTTCGAAGCCCAGCGCCTCGGCGAACAGCAGCACCAACCGAGGCCGGATGCGCTTGCCGCCGGCGCCGACGATGTACTGCGAGATCTGGTTGACCAGCGCCACGCGCGAGGCCAGCCGCTCGCGGATGACCTCGTCGACCCGCTGCATCGCCAGGTCCAGCGGGTCGGCGGCGGCAGGGGCAGGGGCGGTGGCGTTCAGCACAGGCAGGGACAGCAGCGGAGCGGATTATAGGAAGGCCGCCACACCGGACGGCCGGGTGGAGCTCTGCGACGTCGCCAGTCCGGCTTCACATGACGCCTTCATGCTATATTCAAAGGCTCTGCGCATTTTGCGCCCCTCCACGCCCGGCGGCAGCCGGGGGCCTAGCGCCCCAGTGGCAGGAGCGGGCGACTCACGGTCGCGCAGGGTTTCACTGAAAGGTCCTCCACATGTACGCGGTCATAAAAACCGGTGGCAAGCAATACAAGGTTGCTGCCGGCGAAAAGATCAAGGTAGAACAGATTGCTGCGGACGTGGGCCAGGAGATCACCATCGAGCAGGTCCTCGCCGTTGGCGAAGGGGCCGAGCTCAAGGTGGGTACACCCTGGGTCGCGGGTGCGAACGTCAAGGCCACGGTCGTGGCCCATGGCAAGCACGACAAGGTGCGCATCTTCAAGATGCGTCGCCGCAAGCACTATCAGAAGCACGGCGGCCACCGCCAGACCTACACCGAACTGCAGATCGCTGCAGTCAACGGCTAAGGAGCAAGCACCATGGCACAGAAAAAGGGCGGCGGCTCAACCCGCAACGGCCGCGATTCGCAGCCGAAGATGCTCGGCGTGAAGGTCTACGGCGGCCAGACGGTCACCGCCGGCTCGATCATCGTGCGCCAGCGCGGCACCAAGTTCCACGCCGGTCGCGGCGTCGGCATGGGCCGCGACCACACGCTGTTCGCGCTGGTCGACGGCTCGGTCTCGTTCGACGTCAAGGGCTCCAGCAACCGCCAGACGGTGTTCGTGACGCCGGCGGCCTGAAGCCACGGGCGCCCTGGGCGCCCATCGCCATGAAGCCCCGGCCTGCCGGGGCTTCTTTGTTGGAGCCGTCCCGATGAAGTTCTTCGACGAAGCCACCATCGACATCGCCGCCGGCAACGGCGGCGCCGGCTGCGTGAGCTTCCGGCGCGAGAAGTTCATTCCCTTCGGCGGCCCCAACGGCGGCGACGGCGGCCGCGGCGGCAGCGTGTTCGCGCTGGCCGACCAGAACATCAACACGCTGATCGACTACCGCTACACGCGCCGCTTCGACGCCAAGAACGGCGAGCCCGGCCGCGGCTCCGACCAGTTCGGCGCCGCCGGCGCCGACATCGAGATGCGCATGCCGGTGGGCACCATCATCCGCAACGCCGAGACGGGCGAGGTGATGGCCGAGCTGCTCGAACACGGCCAGCGCGTGCTGCTGGCCAAGGGCGGCGACGGCGGCTTCGGCAACCTGCACTTCAAGAGCAGCACGAACCGCAGCCCACGCCAGAAGACACCTGGCTGGCCCGGCGAGGGCTTCAAGCTGCAGCTGGAGCTGCGCGTTCTGGCCGACGTGGGCCTCCTGGGCATGCCGAACGCGGGCAAGAGCACCTTCATCGCCGCCGTCAGCAACGCGCGGCCGAAGATCGCCGACTACCCGTTCACGACCCTGCACCCCAACCTCGGCGTGGTGCGCGTGGGCCCCGAGCGCAGCTTCGTCATCGCCGACATCCCGGGCCTGATCGAGGGCGCGAGCGAAGGTGCCGGCCTCGGCCACCAGTTCCTGCGCCACCTGCAGCGCACGCGCTTGCTGCTGCACATCGTCGATGCCGCGCCGTTCGACGACAACGTCGATCCCGTGGCGCAGGCCAAGGCCATCGTCGCCGAGCTGAAGAAGTACGACCCGGCGCTGCACGCCAAGCCGCGCTGGCTGGTGTTCAACAAGCTCGACATGGTGCCCCTCGAGGAGCGCGAAGCCCGCGTCAAGGACTACGTGAAGCGCCTGCGCTGGAAGGGCCCGGTGTTCGCGATCTCGGCCCTGGCGCGCGACGGCCTGCAGCCGCTGCTGGAGAAGATCCAGAACTTCGTCGCCGAGCAGGTGCCGCCACCGCCGCCATTGCCCGACCGCCGTTTCGACGCCCCCGCGCCCGCCGCCGAAGGGGACGGAGGCGCGACGTGAGCGCGGTGGTGCAGGGCGCGCGGCGCCTCGTGGTCAAGGTCGGCTCGAGCCTCGTCACGAATGAGGGCCGTGGGGTCGACGCCGAGGCCATCGACAACTGGTCGCGCCAGCTCGCCGCGCTGGCCGCGCAGGGGCGTGAGCTGGTGATGGTGTCCAGCGGCGCCATCGCCGAGGGCATGAAGCGGCTGGGCTGGGCCACACGTCCGAAGGAGCTGCACGAGCTGCAGGCCGCTGCCGCCGTGGGCCAGATGGGCCTGGTGCAGATGTACGAGACGCGCCTGCGCGCGCACGGCATGGCCAGCGCCCAGGTGCTGCTGACCCACGCCGACCTGGCCGACCGCGAGCGCTACCTCAATGCGCGCTCGACGCTGCTGACGCTGCTGTCGCTGAACGTGATCCCGGTGATCAACGAGAACGACACGGTCGTCAACGACGAGATCAAGTTCGGCGACAACGACACGCTCGGTGCGCTGGTGGCCAACCTGGTGGACGCCGACGCCTACGTGATCCTCACCGACCAGCGCGGCCTGTATTCGGCCGATCCGCGCAAGGACCCCGAGGCCCGCTTCATCGACGTCGCCACCGCCGGCGACCCGGCGCTCGAAGCCATGGCCGGCGGTGCCGGCAGCGCCATCGGTCGCGGCGGCATGCTGACCAAGGTGCTGGCGGCCAAGCGCGCGGCGCGCAGCGGCACCAGCACCGTCATCGCCTGGGGCCGCGAGACCGACGTGCTGCTGCGCCTGGCCGCCGGCGAGGCCATCGGCAGCGCGCTGGTGGCCGGCACCGCCAAGCTGGCGGCGCGCAAGCAGTGGATGCTCGACCACCTGCAGATGCGCGGCTCGGTGCGCGTGGACGCCGGCGCGGCCGCCAAGCTGCGCGACGAGGGCAAGAGCCTGCTGCCGATCGGCGTGCATGAGGTGGAAGGCGAGTTCGCACGCGGCGACGTCATCGCGGTGCGCACGCAGGACGGCATGGAGGTGGCGCGTGGCCTGGCCAACTACTCGTCGACGGAGTCGCGGCTGATCGCCCGCAAGCCGTCGTCGCAGATCGAGGCCCTGCTGGGCTACGCCAATGAACCTGAGTTGATCCACCGCACGAACCTGGTGCTCATCGGCTGAGCACGGGCCAATGGCTCAGGCTGGCGGCTCGCCGGCCTCGGCTTCGGGCGGTGGCGCGCCGTTGTGGGCCTCGGCCTCGTGGCGTTGTGCGCGCAGGCCCGATCGCAGATAACGGTTGTGGTGGTTGGCCCGTGGCAGGAAGCGCGCGAGCTCGGTGAGCGCCATCTCGTAGACGCCGCGCTTGAACTCGATGACCATGTCCAGCGGCACCCAGTAGTCGTTCCAGCGCCAGGCGTCGAACTCCGGGTGGTCGGTGGCACGCAGGTTCATGTCGCTGTCGCGGCCCAGCAGGCGCAGCAGGAACCAGATCTGCTTCTGGCCGCGGTAGTGGCCGCGCGCGTCGCGGCGGATGAAGTGCTCGGGCACCTCGTAGCGCAGCCAGTCGCGGGTGCGGCCGATGATCTGCACATGTTCGGGGCGCAGGCCGACTTCCTCGTGCAGCTCGCGCAGCATGGCCTGCTCCGGCGTCTCGCCGTGCTTGATGCCGCCCTGCGGGAACTGCCAGGAGTGCGTGCGAAGCCGCTTGCCCCAGAACACCTGGTTGCGCGAGTTCAGCAGGACGATGCCGACGTTGGGCCGAAAGCCTTCCCGGTCGAGCATAATGAACCCCGATTTGTGACTGATTTCATTATTGCACCGGCCCGGTGCGGCCCCGGAACCCGGGAAACCCGCAAACGACTTCGGTGCAGCAGCAATCAGGCGGCTTTGGCGCTGACAAGGGTGCTCCCCGGGCAGGGTCGCAGCCAGCCCTTGAAAAGAGCCCCATGAAAGCCTCCCAGACCTTCATCTCCACGCTCAAGGAAGCGCCTTCGGACGCCGAGATCGTCAGCCACCAGCTGATGATGCGCGCCGGCTTCATCAAGCGCCTCGGCGCCGGCATCTACAACTACATGCCGCTGGGCCTGCGCGTCATCCGCAAGGTCGAGGGCATCATCCGCGACGAGATGACGCGCGCTGGCGCCGTGGAGCTGCTGATGCCCGTGGTGCAGCCGGCCGAGCTGTGGATGGAGACCGGTCGCTTCCAGGCCTACGGCCCCGAGCTGCTGCGCGTGAAGGACCGCCACCAACGCGACTTCGTCATCCAGCCCACGAGCGAAGAGGTCATCACCGACATCGCGCGGCAGGAGCTGCGCAGCTACAAGCAGCTGCCGCGCAACTTCTTCCACATCCAGACCAAGTTCCGCGACGAGCGCCGCCCGCGCTTCGGCGTGATGCGCGGCCGCGAGTTCACGATGAAGGACGCCTACTCCTTCGACCGCGACCAGGCCAGCGCGCTGAAGAGCTACCAGCTCATGTTCGAGGCCTACAAGCGCATCTTCGACCGCTTCGGGCTGCAGTACCGCGCCGTGGCCGCCGACACCGGCGCCATCGGTGGCGATGCCTCGCACGAGTTCCAGGTGATCGCCGACACGGGCGAGGACGCCATCGTCTATTGCCCCACCAGCGAGTACGCCGCCAACATCGAGCTGGCCGAGGCATTGCCGCTGCTGGCTACGCGTGGCGCCGCCACGCAGGCGATGGCGAAGACGCCCACGCCCGGCAAGAGCACCTGCGAGGACGTGGCCGAGCTGCTGAAGCTGCCGCTGGCGCAGACCGTGAAGTCACTGGTGCTGGCCACCGACGAACTCGACGACAAGGGCGACATCGTCAAGACGACGGTGTGGCTTCTGCTGGTGCGCGGCGACCACAGCCTCAACGAGGTGAAGACCGGCAAGGTGCCGGGCCTCAAGGACGGCTGGCGCTTCGCCACCGTGGCCGAGATCGAGGAGCACTTCGGCTGCAAGCCGGGCTACCTGGGCCCGATCGGGCTGAAGAAGCCTGTGAAGATCGTCGCCGACCGCACCGTGGCCCATATGGCCGATTTCGTCTGCGGCGCCAACGAGCCCGACTTCCACCTCACCGGCGTCAACTGGGGCCGCGACCTGCCCGAGCCCGATCTGGTGGCCGACATCCGCAACGTCGTGGCCGGCGACCCCAGCCCGGATGGCCAAGGCGTGCTCGCCATCCAGCGCGGCATCGAGGTGGGCCACGTGTTCTACCTGGGCACCAAGAAGTACAGCATCCCGATGGGCGCCACGTTCCTGGACGAGAACGGCAAGCCGCAGCCCTTCGAGATGGGCTGCTACGGCATCGGCGTGACGCGCATCCTGGGTGCCGCCATCGAGCAGAACCATGACGAGCGCGGCATGGTCTGGCCGGCGTCGATCGCGCCCTTCGAGTGCGTGATCTGCCCCATCGGCATGGACCGCAGCGCCGACGTGAAGGCCGCCGCCGAGCAGCTGCACGACACGCTCGCCGCCGCCGGCATCGACGTGGTGCTCGACGACCGCGGCGAGCGCCCCGGTGCCATGTTCGCCGACTGGGAGCTGATCGGCGTGCCGCTGCGCCTGGTGATCTCCGACCGTGGCCTGAAGGCCGGCACGGTGGAGATGCAAGGCCGGCGCGACAGCGCGGCCACCGTGGTGCCGTTGGCCGAGGCGGCCGCCAAGGCCGTGGCGGCGCTGCCGGCACGGCGCTGAGCGGCCGGCCATCCACCGAGCCCGTGTCGAGAGGGGTTCGCGAGCCGTTTCCCGATGCGCTGCGCGCGCTGGCGCTGCTGGGCGTGCTCGTCGTCAACGCCCTGGGTTATCTCAGCAGCCCCTGGGGCGCGGTGCTGGGCGACGAGGCCGCGCAGGCGGGCGGGGCGGCGCAGCTGCTCCAGGGCATGACGGCCTTCCTGGTGCAGGGCAAGGCCTATCCCATTCTGGCCTTCCTGTTCGGCATGAGCCTGGCGATGGCGCTGGCCGCCCGACCGCAGGCCCAGGCTCTGGAGCGCGCGCGGGCTCGGCAGCGCTGGCTGCTGCTGCTTGGCGTGCTGCACGGCGTGTTGATCTACTTCGGCGACATCCTGACGATGTACGCGCTCATCGGCTGGCTGGTGCTGCGCCACGCCACGGCGCCCTGGGCGCGCTTTCGCCAGCTGCTGCGCCGCGCGATGGTATGGGCGCTCGTGGTGGGTGCCGTGGCGGCCGTGGTGGTGCTGGCGGGCCTGGCATGGGCACCGGCTGCCGAATCCGGCGCTGACGCCGAGCCCAACTTCACCGCCGTGGCCAGCTGGCCCGAGTTCTGGCGGCTCAACGTCGAGGGCTACCTGTTCATCCAGCTCGGCACCCTGATCCTCGGCTTTGCCCTGCTGCGCCTGCTGATGCTCGCGGGTGTGGCCGCCGCCCGTCTGCGCTGGCTGACGCATCCGCGCTGGCAGGGCCAGCGGCAAAGGCTGCTGCGGCGCTGGGTCTGGCCGGCGCTCGTGCTCAACGCGCTCTACGGCATAGGCTACGTCGCCATGGGCAGCGACCGCGATGCCCAGGGCATGGTCGAGGTGCTGGGCTTCTCGGCCGGGCCCTTGCTGTCGATGGTGATGGTCACGGCGCTCGCCCAGCACGCGCAGCACGCCCTTTGGCTGCGAGCCCTGGCGCCGCTGGGCCAGCGGACGCTGACGCTCTACGTGGGGCACGGCCTCGTCTGCGTGCTGCTCTTCAGCGGTGTCGGCCTTGGCCTTCAGCCCGGCCCAGTGGGCCTGATGGCGTTTGCGGTGGGGCTGTGGGCGGCCGCCTGGCTGGCCGCGCGCGCCAGTGGCCAACGCCGCTGGCCGCTGGAGGCCTGGATGGCTTGGGTGACCCGGCGATGACCGACCGTCGCGCCTGCCTGAGCCTGCCGCTGCTGCTGCTGCCCGCCAGCAGGGTGCAGGCCGGCGCGCAGATCGAGGAGCCCTTGTCCGACGCCGTGCGCACGGCGCTGTCGGCCTCGGTGGCCGATGCGGCGCCGCCCAAGCCCAGCTTCACGCGCATGGAAGACCGCCTCGCCTACCTGCGCTGGCTGGGCGCGGCCAGCGAGCGGCTCAAGCGCCGCAAGGCCGAACACCACGTGCGCATCGAGTTCCTCGAGACCGTGTGGTACGAGAGCCGCCGCGCCGGGCTGGAGACAGCGCTGGTGCTCGGGCTCATCCAGGTGGAGAGCGGCTTTCGCAAATACGCCATCAGCGTGGCTGGTGCGCGTGGCTACATGCAGGTGATGCCGTTCTGGGCCCGCCTGATCGGCGACGGCGACCCGCGCCGCCTGTTCCACCTGCAGACCAACCTGCGCTTCGGCTGCGTCATCCTGCGCCACTACCTGGAGCGCGAGAAGGGCGATCTGTTCATGGCGCTGGGCCGCTACAACGGCAGCCGCGGCAAGGCGAAGTACCCGGATCTCGTCTTCGGCGCGCGCCGGCAGTGGGACATCCCCACCACCTGAGTCGTTGCAGCCGCCGGCCTACAGGCCCTGCCAGGACTGCGGTTCCGCGCCTTTCAGGCCCAGCAGCGCCAGCACGCGCTCCACGCCTTCGGCCACCAGCTCGTCGATGCTGGAGGGCTTCAGGTAGAACGCCGGCAGCGGCGGGAACACGATGCCGCCCATCTCGGTGACGGCCGTCATGTTGCGCAGGTGGGCCAGGTTGAACGGCGTCTCGCGCACCATCAGCACCAGGCGCCGGCGCTCCTTGAGCGTGACGTCGGCGGCGCGCGTGAGCAGGTTGTCCGAGAAGCCGTGCGCGATGGCCGCCAGCGTCTTCATCGAACACGGCGCCACGACCATGGCCGCGGTGTCGAAGCTGCCGCTGGCGATGCAGGCGCCCACGTCGCCGGGCGAGTAGGCCTGGAAGGCCAGCGCCTCCAGCGCCTTGCGGTCCAGGCCCAGCTCGTGGTGCACGTTCAGCAGCCCCGCGGGCGTGACGACGAGATGCGTCTCGACGTCGAGCTCGGCCGCTCGCTGCAGCAGCTTCACCGCGTACAGCGCCCCGGTGGCGCCTGTGATGCCCACCACCAGCCGCGGCGAGCGGATGATGGTCACGTCAGCCCTTGGCGAGCAGCTGCTGCAGTTCGCCCGACTGGTACATCTCCATCATGATGTCCGAGCCGCCGACGAACTCGCCGTTGACGTAGAGCTGCGGGATCGTCGGCCAGTTGGCGTAGTCCTTGATGCCCTGGCGGACCTCTTCGTCCTCGAGCACGTTGAAGGTGCTCACGCCGCTGGCGCCGGCGGCCTTGAGGATCTGGATGGCGCGGCCGGAAAAGCCGCACTGCGGGAACTGGGCCGTGCCCTTCATGAAGAGCATGACCTTGTGGCCCTTGACCATCTCGTCGATGCGTTGCTGCACGTCGCTCATGTTCGTCTCGCTTTGGTCAGGTTGGCGGGGTCGGATGAAGCCCGAAAGTATGCGTCAAGGCCTGCGGCCTGCGCTGCAGCGGGGCAAGCCGGCCAGGTCGGAGCGCGTGGCCACATCGGTGAAGCCGGCACGCACCAGGCGCTCGCGCACGGCCTCGCCCTGGTCGTGGCCGTGCTCCAGCAGCAGCCAGCCGCCACTCAGCAGGTGGGCCGGGGCGCCGGCGATCAGGCGCTCGAGGTCGGCCAGGCCGGTGCCGCCGTCGGCGGCG
>VYLG01000445.1_pt1 | contig 15474 bp, 17 predicted proteins | sample 5114351 | NCBI WGS metagenome assembly VYLG01 (sample SAMN12291798, study PRJNA351875) | freshwater metagenome | isolation source: freshwater lake | place: USA: Michigan, Kent Lake | collected 2013-08-15
CTTATCATTTTCGTTATCTAGGTCATATTTACTATATATGACTGATCTTTTTTGGGAGTCTGTGTCTGTATTCCATGCTACATAAGCTTTTCAGCTTGCTTGTCCCCCTGTCAGTTGAAACCTAGTTGATTAAAAAGATAAATTCTCAAAACTTGCTATGATCTAACAAGATTGTTACTGCACTTTCTCGGCTTAATTATCCCCTGCAATGACTCGCCAAATTCACGACCAATTTGCCAAAGAATATTTAGAAGAACTCTTAGCGTCTCTAGGAACGATTAAAAAGAGCAAGAAAATCAAGAGTGAAGTCCAAGAAATCGATGTCTGGTTTGAACCAGCCAGTTCAGCATCAAGGACTGAATTACCCTTGGGGTTACTGGGTAAAATGGCGGCGACTTGCTGCTTGTTTGAACCTTTCCGTAACCCACCCTCCGAGGTAGAGATTCGCAGTTGCATCTCAAAGTTATATGCGGTTCATGGCGAGGTCTTAAGGAAGGCGAAACGGACAAGCAAAACTCTAACAGAAGCTGAACTACCAGTTCTCTGGATTTTAACGCCTACTTTTTCAGCGAGAATGATTGAAGAATTCGTGGGAATCCCCCCTTCATTCCTACCGGAAGAGGGGATGAAAGAGGAGTGGGGAAAAGGAGTTTATTTTTCCCCTAGCCTGTTCAAAACAGGAATTGTTGCCATCCATCAATTACCAGTCAATGAGGAGACTTTATGGTTGAGGGTACTAGGGAAAGGAGGGACACAGAAACGAGCAGTAGAAGAATTAGTGCAATTGCCTGAAGGTAATCCTTTCCAAGAGAATTTACTGGAAATTCTGGCCAACTGGCGGCAGAGTTTGGAATTAAGAGATAATTTAAGTACCGAAGAACAGGAGGACATTATGAACCTATCACCAGCTTATCTAAAACAACGGGAAGAGTGGAAACAAGAAGGGATACAACGAGGCAGTTTAGAAGAACGGTATTCCCTGATAACCAGTCTTCTGGAAGGACGCTTTGGCAGCCTAGATACAGAATTATCTGGTCTGGTGGAACAGATTGTCCAACTTCCCGTCTCCGAACGCACCGGGTTACTTCTTTCTCTGGCGAATTTATCTCGCTCAGAACTGTTAGAAAGATTCAGGGAAAATTAAACTTTCAGTCCCAATCTCAAAAACAGACAATTAAAATTCCCGATCAACAATCATTTCCAAATCCTGAAGAACCTTATAGCGCTTTTCACGTTACTGAGGTATCGACAAGTTTTGCTAACAAAGGGTTTAAGATCCTTGCCCATACCTCATTCTGATGAAAACTGCTATAAATGTCCTGCTTATTTTGCTAGACTAAAGAAGTCCCAATTCTTGATTAGCCTGAGATAGGAAGGATTATGGTCAATCAAATCAGCATTGTCATCTCCAAGAATCCCGACGGATATTCACTCAAATCTCCTGAATTAGCAGCAATTGATTACCAGGATAGCTCTCTAGAAGGCGTTTTAAATCGACTGAAAGATGCCCTGGAAACTCATCTGATGGCTTCTGATATATCTCAAGAGGAGACTGGAGAATCAATTTTAAAGATAGTTGATAGGTTGAATCTGAACTTCCCTGAAGAAGAACTTGAGCCGCTTCCATCTGACGGTGCAGAAGAGCATGACCATTATCTTTATGGGAGTCCCAAGAAAAGGCAATGAAACAAATTTTTGCCGACACTTTCTACTGGGTTGCTTTAATCAATCCCCAAGATAATTGGCATCAACGAGCCAGAGAAGTTACGTCCAGTCTCAAAAACGTTAAACTTGTGACGACGGATGAAGTTTTGGTAGAGCTACTGAATTTTATGTCAGTCCGGGGAGCAAATCGGAAGCGGCGTACTGTCGAATTTATCGATGATCTGCTCCAGAATCCCCGCCTTCAAGTCATTCCGCAAAACCGAGAATCATTCCTGCAAGGCTTCGAGTTATACCGCCGCCGTCCAGACAAAGAATATAGGCTGACAGATTGTATTTCATTGACGGTCATGCAGCGCTTAAAAATCAGTCAAGTGTTAACTCACGACAATCATTTTCAGCAAGAGGGTTTCATAATTCTATTTGAATAACAGAGGGAAAATTAAACTTTCAGTCCCCCTAAGCTAGGAAAAACTATCCCCAAGCATTTATGGTAGTTTATCTGCTAAATTATGCTCAAATCTCGCTCGCGGAACAGTTAACAATCAACTGACAACTGATAAAACCCCCTCCAATTAATGAAGGGGAATTGTGGGATTTTATTGATGGTATTAAGATACTTTTGTGGTTTCTTTTTCTGTCGATTTAGATGTCTTCAATTTGCGCTTGAGGGTTGAAGCTGCGCCTAGAGTGCCGAGGGCGAGGAGGCTGAGGGTTGAGGTGGGTTCGGGAACTAGCATAGTACCAGTGTTGGTAAAAGTGTTGGTAAAAGAGAAGCTCAGGTCATTGTAATCAAATGGACCATTAAACAGATCTTCAAAGCTGACTAAAGTTTTGTTTGGCATCCAGTTTTCTTGCACTCTGGCATGAGTCTTGTTGTCTGGATTTCGGCTAGCGGGTCCGTTAAAAAAGTTATCCCCTGTATTTTGGACAAACAGTCGGAATATCAATTCAGTACCGATAGAAAAAGAACCCAATGATACCGTACTACCCACTGTCGAAGAGTGATTATTGAAGATAAAAAGATCGTTAGAAAAATCTCCATCGTCACCAGGGTTGCCTAATCCATCACGCATTAAGTACAAACTGTTGCTGAACCAGGCAGAATTGCCCTCATAAGTGGCTATTATTGGAGAAGTATTACTTACCAACACTTTTAGCCCTTCAGTGCCTGGGGATGCTATGGGAAAGGAATATGCTACCATCGGGGCGGAGACAACCGCCCCAAAAACTGCTCCTAGTGAGAAATACCAACCGTGATTCATTATCTTTCTCTGGTGTTAATTTTACGTCAATATGCTACACATCCCCCCCCCCACAACTGTATTTTAAGCTACATTTTTATAAATATTTACATTCCTCTCCGTCAGGCTTCTTTAGCAACGTTAAGAGCGATCGCCTTCTATCTTTTAGTAGTCAATAATGCCGATGACAAGAGCTAAGTTAAGATTGAAGGGCATTCAGTTGTTAAGGGAGCATCTCACCTTTGTAACCCCCAAATCAGGTTTTTATGTCAAGCTATTTTGAAAGCCTTGCTAGAAAACAGTTTTAGGGGCAAGTATAATTACTCACTTGCATAAATGAGTGTGCAAGCGACCTCGGCTCCTTTGATGATTGATCTTCCTTGGATTATGCCGATGACGGAGGAGCAATTTTATGAATTTTGTTTAGCCAATCGGGATTTACGCATTGAACGCAGCGCTAGTGGAGAAGTGATCGTTATGCCCCCTGCTTTTTCAGATACGGGTAATCGCAATTTTAATATAGCTCTGCAACTGGGGAGTTGGTCAGAACTAGATGGGACGGGGCTTGGGTTTGATTCCAGTGCGGGTTTTACGCTGCCCAATGGTGCGACTCGTTCACCGGATGCTGCTTGGATTAAATTAGAACGCTGGAATGCTTTAACAGAAAAACAAAAAGCCTCTTTTGCCCCCATCTGTCCCGATTTTGTCATTGAATTGCGTTCTGCTAGTGATACAGTATCCAGTTTGCAGAAAAAGATGGAAGAATATATGGCCAATGGTACTTTATTGGGTTGGTTAATCGATCGCCAAAATCGCCAAGTCTATATTTATCGCCCCCATCGAGAACCAGAAATTTTAAATGATCCTGAAACCGTTAGTGGTGATCCAGAATTGCCGGGGTTTGAGTTAGTAATGGCTAAGATTTGGTGAATGCGATCGCTTCGGACTCCCGTTATGAATTAGGAAGTAAGGAAGTGGGGAAGTGGGAAGTGGGGAGTGGGTTTTTAAAGTTGGATTGGGAGTTAATCATACTGTTAAAAAAGGATTTAGTATCAGAGGCGACCGGGATTTTCCCACAACTCGATCGAATGTGCTATCATTTTGAGCAAGTAGAGTAAGTCAGCCTAATTCAACGACGGTGTGTTGAAGCGGAGGAACCGAATTTGGGGCGCATTTCAGTCAATGAAAAGGACATCTCTCAGTCCTAGCCCGTCAGCTAACTTCGTCGGCATTGGGGGAAGACTGAAGGGAAACAGAATAGGAGATATTCCTGCAAATATTCTGACTCTTTCAGGATTCTTGGTTGGTACTGCTCATTATCTGTACCTCGATCCTCATATAAGGGTAAATAACATGAATATTGCGGCTATTTTAGTCGCTGCGCGTGCCACAGGCAGGCAAGCGAAAGCTTGGCTGTTCAAGGATGTGGTACTGTATCCGGCGATGGGTTTTATCGGTCTGATTACCCTCTGGTGGATAATTGCGACTTTCCGAAGTGAATTGATGCCCAATCCTTGGCAGGCCTTGACTAGCAATCTGGATTATATTCTCCATCCCTTCTATCGTCGCGGTCCGGGCAATCTCGGCATTGGTTGGCTATTGCTGGCCAGTTTGCGACGCGTCTTAATTGGTTTTCTGTTGGGAGCATTAGTGGCTATTCCGGTCGGGTTTCTCATCGGGCTATCCCGGCCGGCTATGCTCATCCTCAATCCGATCATTCAAATTCTACGCCCCGTTTCCCCCCTAGCTTGGCTACCCATCTCTCTAGCCATGTTTGGAGTCGCGGAACCCTCGGCCATTTTTGTTATTTTTATCACCTCCCTCTGGTCAACCATGATTAATACAGCCCTAGGAGTCGGTAGTGTACCCAAAGACTATATCGATGTGGCCAGAGTCCTAGAAATGCCCAAATATCGCCAGATTTTAAAAATTATCCTCCCCGCTAGTTTGCCTTACATTTTTACGGGATTGCGCTTAAGTTTAGGAATTGCTTGGTTAGTCATCGTAGCCGTGGAAATGTTAACCGGAGGTGTGGGAATCGGGTTTTTTCTTTGGGATGAGTGGAATCGCTTAAACCTTAGTTCCGTCTTTCTGGCGGTGATTGTCATTGGCGTTACCGGTTTAATCCTCGATTACCTAATTAGCCGTTTACAAGTCCTTGTCACCCATCGTCCCGCTAAACCGGGCAGTTAATACCATGATTCCCCCCATATCTAGACGTACCTTCCTTCAAGGATTGGGGACGACCCTGGTTACTGGTAGCCTGACTGCCTGTACTATCAATGCCAGTCGCAACCCGACGGGATTAACCGAGGCAGCCCTGGCCGTAACCCCGATTATCGATCCGAAAACCCTAGAAAAACCTAACCTCACCGTGGGATATGTCCCCGTCAATGATTGCGCCCCCTTCGCGGTTGCCTGGGAAAAAGGCTTTTTTCGCAAGTATGGACTGAATGTCACCCTCAGTCGGGAAGCAAGTTGGGCGAATTCCCGTGATGGGATTATCTTCGGACGCTTGGACGCTTCTCCCGTGGTCTCCGGGGCGATTACCAATGCGAGGACGGGGGCAGAAGGGGCGCGGGTTGCCCCTCTGTGTGGGGCGATGACTATTCATCGTCACGGCAACGCTATGACCATGAACCGGCCGATGTGGGATTTTGGCCTTCGACCTTGGCGAGAGTATAATGGCGATCTTCAGCAAGCGGGCAAGCAACTGCACGCCTATTTCCAGAGTATCCCCCCAGAAGAGCGCTTCTGGGCAGCAGTCTTGAGTTCCTCCATCTATGAATACTTCCTGCGTTATCTGACGGCATCGATGGGCATTAATCCCATTGAGGAATTTCGTCTTTTGATTATTCCGCCACCGCAGATGGTCAACAATATGCGTATTGGCACAATGCAAGCTTATATGGTGGCCGAACCCTGGAACACTAGGGCGATTAGGGGTAACGAAGGAGTCGGTTTTACCTTTGCCCAGGGACGGGAAATCTGGCAAGGACACCCCGATCGCATTCTAGCGGTGATGGAGTCTTTTATCGAAGAAAACCCGAAAACCTATCGCTCTTTAGTCAAAGCGATGATTGAAGCTTGTCAGTATTGCGATCGACCTGAAAATCGAGAGGAAGTAGCGACGATCATTTCCGGGCGCTCGTTTACAGGGGCAAAACCACAATTGACCCGCCCCGGCATTGTTGGCGATTACAACTATGGCGGTTTCGATGATCGAAAACGTCTGGTTAAGGACATAGCCACGACAATTTTTTTCGCCATGCCCGAGGATATTGCCAAAGCCGATCACGATCATTCTACCTTTCTCTGGCAATCCGAAAGTCTTTGGTTAATCACCCAAGCCGCTCGCTGGGGACAGATTGCTGAAATACCCAAAAATGCCGAAGAAATAGCCAAAAAAGCTTGGAGAACTGATTTATACCGTCAAATCGCCGACGATATGGGTATTATTTGTCCCAGCGAGGATTATTACGTCGTACCAGCAAGGTCTTTTATTGATCAAAAAGCTTTTGATCCTAGCGATCTCGTTGGTTATCTCAATAGTTTTGAAATTCGCGCCAATTTACCTCAATTCTTTTATTTGCAGGGATAATTATTATGGCTCAATTCTCCTCTGTTCCTAACTCGATCTCAGGTTCCTTTTCTGGGGAGGAATTTTTAGAAATTAAAAATATCGTTAAAGCTTACCCTAAAGCTGATGGCAGTAATTTTGTCGTTCTCGATGGGGTCAATCTGACTATTGGTTCCCAAGAATACATTTCGGTGATCGGTCATTCTGGTTGTGGCAAATCGACGCTTTTAAAAATTATCGCTGGTTTAGAACAAGCCTCCTCGGGACAGGTCACTTTAGAAGGAAAGTTAATTCGTCAACCGGGGGCCGACCGCATGATGGTTTTTCAACATTATTCTCTTTTGCCCTGGTTGACAGTGCGAGAAAATATTCGTTTGGCGGTGGATGAAGTTCTTAAAAGTGCTAGTAAAGTTGAAAAAAATAGCCTTGTTAATGAACATTTAGCTATGGTGCATTTAACGGCCGCTGCTGATAAATATCCCGAAGAAATCTCCGGCGGAATGAAGCAGCGGGTGGGCATCGCTCGCGCTTTGGTAACTCGACCGAAAATGCTATTGATGGATGAACCTTTTGGGGCTTTAGATGCTTTAACTAAGCGAAAATTACAACAGGAAGTTCTCAAAATTTGGGAGAGTCACCGGCAAGCGGTGATCATGATTACCCATGATGTAGATGAGGCAATTTTTATGTCCGATCGCATTGTTTTAATGACCAATGGGCCTCATGCTAATATCGGTGAGATTTTAACAGTCCCTTTTCCCCATCCCCGGGATCGTCACGCCATGCGAGAAACTCAAGAATATTATGATTTGAGAAATCATGCTCTCGATTTTCTAGAGCGTTATTTTACAGCGGATGAATAGGTGGTAAAAAAGTGAGATTAACCTAGAGTCGCAACTCTGAAATCAGGAGAAACTAGGTTAATTTTTTATCTCCTCAACTAGATTGAATATAACGCTGTTCTATATTGTTGCCCACGGGAAATCCACTCAACACCGATAGAACAGCGATAACTAATCATCCTATTAAGATTGGCTCAAGGTAGCCAATTCTGAGGCTAAAGGATCAACCCGGCGTAAATTTGCCCCTAATGCTCTTAATTTACCCTCTAAATTATCGTAACCTCGATCGAGGTGATGGAGTCCCTGCACAATAGTAGTCCCCCGGGCTGCCAATCCCGCTACCACCAAAGCTGCCGAAGCGCGTAGATCCGTGGCCATCACCGGCGCCCCAGATAGGAAAGGCACACCGCGCACTAAAGCCACATTTCCTTTGACCTTGATATCTGCTCCCAGACGCTTTAATTCGGCCACATGACGCAGACGGTTTTCAAAAACCGTTTCATTAACCACACTACTGCCCTCGGCTAAAGTTAATAGAGCCATAAATTGGGCCTGCATATCCGTGGGAAAACCGGGATAGGGCAGGGTTTCGATATCGGTGGCTTTTAAGTCCTTAGGGATAATCCGCAGACGATTGGGACCATCTTCCACCACTTCCGGACCGATTTCGTGCAGTTTGGCAATTACCGAAGCTAAATGGCACGGAATCACGGGATAAAGACTTATTTCTGAGCGGGTAATCGCCCCGGCTATCAGTAAAGTTCCGGCTTCAATGCGATCGGGAATGATACTGTAATCGGTACTGTGCAGACGGGAAACTCCCTCAATGACAATTGTATTGGTCCCGGCACCGCGAATTTTTGCACCCATGGAAACACAAAAATCGGCTAAATCAATCACCTCCGGCTCTTGGGCCGCATTACCGAGAATGGTTTCCCCTTCCGCTAAAGTCGCCGCCATCATTAGGGTTTCCGTCGCTCCCACACTGGGATAATCCAGATAAATATTCGCCCCTTTCAGACGACCATTACCTTTAACGCGGGCGTGTACCATGCCACGATCAATTAATACATCTGCACCCATTGACTGGAGACCCCTAACGTGCAGATCCACCGGTCTGGCCCCAATGGCGCAGCCGCCGGGGAGGGGAACTTTTGCTTCTCCTAAACGGGCTAAAATCGGTCCAATGGCGAAAAAACTAGCCCGCAACTGGGAGACGAGATCGTAGGGTGCTTGAGCTTGTTTGAGGTCTCTGCCATCAATCTCTAGTCTATCTCTGGTGCGACGGACTTGCACGCCCAAGGCCGAGAGAATTTGACTCATCCGCTCGATATCGGCCAGGGCAGGTACATTACTAATCTGGCACTCGTCGGAGCAGAGTAAAGCCCCCGCCATAATGACTAGAGCGGCATTTTTGGCACCACTGATCTTGACTTCACCCTTGAGAGAGTGACGACCTTGAATTTCTAAATAGGGATGCTCGGTATCGATGGTCATAGGATCATTCATTTATCTTGGTTGGCAGTCTTGGCTAAGGATAGCTTCGGCAAAATGACACTGCATTTTATCAGATTTTTGAGGAAATTATTGGTGATTCTACCCCGAAAAGCGATTTTTGTCTTAATTATCTGAACCATCTTGACTTATGGATTGTCCGATAGTATAATAAAAGATTGTGAAAGAAAAATGCGGAACTGGCGGAATTGGTAGACGCGCTAGATTCAGGTTCTAGTGTCTGCAAAGACTTTCGGGTTCAAGTCCCGAGTTCCGCATTATCTCCCTCAAGACGTGGTTGTTTAGGGTAGGCCTAGCGGGGTGAAAAATCCTATTGGCTATAGTCTTGATCGCTCTCCTGTAACGGCTATGATTAGCAGTGTTCAAAACCCTTTAATCAAGCAAATTCGCAAGCTACACCGCACTAGAGAGCGACAGGAGCAGAATTTGTCCTTAATTGAGGGAACGCACTTACTAGAGACAGCTTTAGCGGTGAATTGTTCCCTAGAGACAGTTTTTTATACTGAAAAGTGGCGGCAAAGACAGGGAGAATTAGCGCAGAAGCTTCAAAATCAAGCCAAACGAGTCGAGATAGTTTCCCCGGAAGTCCTCGCTTCCCTTGCAACAACGGTTAATCCCGATGGTGTGATTGCCACTATTTCCCGTCATCACCTTCATCCAACCCCCCAAAATCCGCTACAATTGGGCTTAGTTTTGGAAAGATTGCAGGATCCGGGTAATCTCGGCACTATTATTCGCACTGCCGTGGCTACGGAAGTACAGGGTATCTGGTTAAGTCTCGATAGCGTCGAAATCGATAATCCCAAAGTGATCCGCAGTTCCGCCGGGGAATGGTTTCGATCGCCCCTGGTGGTAGAATCGGATTTATCGGCTTTAGTGAAAAAATATCAAGCAGAGGGGGTAAAAGCGATCGCAACTTTACCCACAGCCACCAAAAACCACTGGGAGATTGATTTTACCCGTCCGACTTTAATATTATTAGGCAATGAAGGAGCCGGTTTATCACCCCAATTAGCGACTTTAGCCGATGAAACGGTGAAAATTCCCCTCTTTGGTGGTGTGGAATCTTTAAATGTTGCGATCGCTACTGCTGTCATCCTCTACGAAGCTAGAAGACAATTATCCTACAGTAGGGTGGATTAGCGTCAGCGTAATCCACCGTTAAACCAGACAAGAATTAGAGATTTATGTATTCTCGTTTTCTGTCTCCCAATCTAAATCATCTAGCATCTTCAACAATAAATCGATGAATACGATAATTGCTCCACCCTCCTCTGGTTTAGGATCGATGAGTCGATGAGCGTAATGATTACGAAAAACCTTCAATATACCTGAATATAAATCACGGTATCCTTCTAATTTTCCCGAGGAAGGTTTATCTTTTTGTACGGATTTACTGCTTCCAAAAATTCGGTTAACAATATCTATACTCGTGGCTTTTGGATCAGTAGTATCAATATTTCCCAGTTGCCGCAAGCGTTCCTCTAAAACAACTGTCGCATTGCGAACCGCACTATCCCAAGCTGTTGGATCGTCTCCACCCGCACTCAGAGAAATACGGACTCTCTCCCATAGTTTGGAGTCTAAATGTTCAACTTCAGTCAAGGGAATTAGATGAGGAATAGCCGAGCGATCGGGTTCAGCAAAGTTAGAATCAACCGCTTCATAAGCTTTTCCTGTTAGAGCGCCCTTGTATTGATTTGAGTCTTTTTTTTGCCCCTTAATATAACGATATTCTTCTAATATATCGAGCGTTGCGAATGTGACAGGAGGACAGCTATCAGAACCCGTGTAATTTGGCCAACTAGGACCTCCGAAAACCTGACAACCCCACAAAATATTGTCCTCGGCGGGAAAATAACCAGCCCGTACTCCTTCAACTATCCATCGCAAAAGGTTTTTTTGATTTTCTGTTAAACGCATATTTACGCCTCCAAAAATAATTAACAGTACTATTATACTATGTAGTTTTGATTTTCGTAACGGGAATTTGCTAAAACCGACATCTATATAGGGTCTGCTGAAAAAGTACGGGCGAAGCATTCGGATAGAAAATCTACGGTTTCACCGATAGGTTATTGCCCGAATGCTTCGCCCCTACAGGACACGGGCCGATGAAGACGCAAGGTTTTGAACGAAGATTCTCTCAAAATCTTGCACCTGTGAGAGCAAAACAGAACCCTAAAACCCTTACCTCGTCTATATTTCACATTTATTCAGCAAGCCCTATATAAATCCCTCGGATAGGTGAAACTGTTTCTATGAATAGTGAAATTTGATACAGTCAACCAATTTTTTACACTTCCGTTTTTTTTGCAAGTTTTGGCGGAATTTGCGCGGCTGTTAAGGTGACAATTTGGCCATCTTTGAAAATGCTGATAGACTCTCCTAAGAGGCGGTGTCTCTCAATTGCTTCTGCGATTGCGACTCTAACACCTGTATCGATTCGTTCCGATAATTTATCAGGAATTGGCTCAGTCATGGGCTGCCTCGGTTATTTGTTGCCAGATAGAGGAGTCATAGATAATGACTTGTTGATTGAAGGGACGTTCAGCAACTAAGTGCGGTTCATCCCCAGAATTATTATAGATCACCCAAGTATCGCATAAAGGTAAATACAACTGCTTGACATCCTCGCCGCCCTAAAAGTGCGGCGATTCCTAAACCTCACGATTTAAGTTTCTGCTTCCACCACCGTCGCATACCACAGTTAAAAAACCATGTACTGTCTTACACACCGTCCACTTGGTTTTCGAGACTGGCCTTTTAATTCTAACGTAAAGCCAACCTAGAACGGCGGGGTTTCAGACCCAAAATTTCCGATGAGGTTAATGCGTCCCCGCTCATAACGACGACGAACCACATCTTCAGGAATATTATGACCGCCACTGGCTACCCTTCTGTGAACTCTCTCTAAAGCTAATTCTGGACTTTGTAGCCAAAAATAAATAAGATTGAGCCTATAGCCATAACTTTGACAGTCTCTCAAAAAACGGTCAAAATATCGGGCTGCCAGGGTGCTTTCAAAAGCAAAATCTATTCCTTGGCACTTCAGTGTTATCAGCCTTTCTAACATCAAGCGTCCTGCTTGGATAGCAACCGACTCAGGATTAAAAGGTGAGAGTCCGGCAGCAATTTCATCGGCGTTAACGTACTCGATAACGCCTAAAAAGTTGGGTAAAAGTTTTTTAGCGACGGTGGTTTTCCCGGAACCATTGGGGCCACCAATTAGATAAACATCAGACATGAGGGAAAAGCTCGTCCTCCAGATTATTTTGACGCCAATTCAAAAATGAAACGCATCAACCTCAAGAGTTGACAGAAAAAGGCTCATCAGGTACTGTCTGATCATTAACAACAACAAATCAGACCCAAAAATGAGCCGCCCACATCTTAACATAGAACAAAGAAACTTGCTCTACCAACTTAGTCAAGAGGGAAATTTATCTCAACGGCAAATGGCCGTCTGGCTCGACGCGGCGAAAAAATGCCAAACAACCCTTTAAAAATGTCAGCAAGGCTACCTTAGAGTTGGTGAAAAAAGGATTGAAAGATTATCATAGTCCCGAACAAATAGCGGGTCATCTGAAAAAAGCTGGTCAAGAATCTCTCAGTCACGAAACTATCTATCAAATGATCTATCAGAACTATCAAGACTGTGGAAAGTATCAAGAATACCTACGCGGCCAGACGAGGAAAAAGAAAGAGTCGAGGTGGAGGAAAAAGTAAGCGTGGAGGGATGACCGGGCGTGTAGATATCTGCGAGCGACCAGCAATTGCTGACCAGAAAACCGAAATCGGTCATTGGGAAAGTGACACAATGATTGGAGGAAATCATCTAGGAGTTCTCGTTACTCATGTGGACAAAGCCTCGAAATTTTTAGTAGCAGGATTAGCCAAAAACAAAACCGCATCGGAAATCAACCCTTGTCACCGAAAAACTTTTCCAAGAGATTCCCCCTGACAAAAGAAAAACCTTTACTTGTGACAAGATCAAAGAATTTTGTGGACATCAAGAGTCTCGTGAAGAAACTAGGAGCATATTTTTATGAGTGCTACTCCTGATCATTCTTGGGAGAGGGGATTAAACGAGCATACCAAGGGACTGTTAAGACAATTCTTTCCCAAGGGAACGAATTTGAAAATTGTTAAGCCAGAGGAGGTAGAAAGAGCCGTAAACTTAATTAACAATCGTCCTCGAAAATGCCTTGACTATCGTACCCCGAATGAGGTATTCTATGAAGGTAGATCAGAAAGTGATGTAATTCAGACTTGAATTGCCCCCTGAAAAATCCTGTATTTTTTAACAAGTCAGACTAAATCTTTCCAGGAGGAGTTTAAAAATTTCCTTGGCATAAGTTGATATTTGAGAGACGAAAATATAGAAGCAGCTGATTATTTACTAACCTACTTTTTTTAATTTTTAACGGGTTAGGGCTGGGATATACTGAAATTGTTGCTTATAGATCACTACTATGGGACGTTTAGCGCTGATCAGCGTCACTGACAAAACCGGAATAGTTGACTTTGCCCGTCAGCTAACAGAAGAATTTGATTTTGAAATTATTAGCAGTGGAGGAACCGCCAAAACACTCCAATCGGCGGGAATTCCCGTGATTAAAGTGGGAGAATATACAGGATCTCCTGAAATCTTGGGCGGAAGGGTGAAAACTCTCCATCCTCGCATCCATGGCGGTATTTTGGCTAGACGGGATTGGGAGTCAGATTTAGCGGAAATGGAGGCTAATCAAATTCGTCCTTTTGATTTGGTGGTGGTTAATCTCTATCCCTTTGAACAGACGATCGCCAATCCTGAGGTTACCACCGCTCAGGCGATCGAACAAATCGATATCGGTGGTCCGGCGATGTTACGCGCCTCAGCTAAAAATTTCGCCCATTTGACTGTCATCAGTAACCCGAAGTATTACGAGCAGTATTTAAGCCAATTACGGCAAAATAACGGCGAAATCTCCCTGGAATTCCGTCAAAAAATGGCGGGGGAAACCTTCGCTTTAACCAATGCCTACGATGGTGCGATCGCATCCTATTTCGCCAGCTTAAACGGGGAAACGACTCGCTTTAATTTAGCAGGAAATGCCCTGCAAACCCTCCGTTACGGCGAAAATCCCCACCAAAGTGCCAGTTGGTACAGTAGCGGTACAACGGCTCACGGTTGGGCAAAAGCGACCTTATTACAGGGAAAAGAACTAAGTTATAACAATTTAGTCGATTTGGAAGCAGCCCGCCGTTTAATCGCCGAATTCGGACCAGAAGAACCAGCCGCCGCTATCTTGAAACACACTAATCCCTGTGGAGTGGCGATCGGTGATAGTTTGGTAGAAGCTTATACTAAAGCTTTTAATGCCGATGCTACCTCCGCTTTTGGGGGTATTGTTGCCCTAAATCAAGCCATAGATGAAGCAACCGCTAAAGAATTAACGAAAACCTTCCTAGAATGCGTGGTTGCCCCCGATTGTAGCCCGGTCGCCCGGGATATTCTGGCTAAAAAATCAAAAGTAAGGATTTTAACCCTACCAGATTTAAGTCAGGGGGAAAAACAAACGGTAAAAGTTATCGCCGGCGGTTTTCTAGTGCAAGCATCGGATGACGTGATAGAAACCCCGGATGATTGGCGCGTGGTGACAGAAAAACAACCCACCCCCGCACAATTAGCGGAATTACTGTTTGCTTGGAAGGTATCTAAGCACGTTAAATCTAACGCTATTGTGGTGACAAAAAATCAAACTACTTTAGGTGTTGGTGCGGGGCAAATGAATCGCGTTGGTTCGGTAAAAATTGCCCTCGAACAAGCGGGAGAAGCGGCCAAAGGTGGCTATTTAGCTAGTGATGGTTTTTTCCCTTTTGATGATTCTGTTTGCACGGCGGCCCAGTTTGGTATCGAGGCAATTGTTCAACCGGGAGGTTCTTTAAAAGATCAGGATTCAATTAAAGCCGCTAATGAGTTAGGTTTAATTATGGTCTTGACTGGAATTCGTCATTTCTTGCATTAATACACAGTTAGGGTGTGTTATTGCTTAAATTAACGCACCCTAACTTTGTATTAATTATCAGTTAATTTCCACTATTCAATAGTCTTAAATTTGCCAAAAGCGCGAGGATGTCCAGCTTTTTGGGAACAAAGAAAATAGCGCGCGGGTTCGTAATGATTTTCAGCACTCAAAGGGGAACAGAAATGATCTGCGAGTAAATCTTCTCGCACAAAGAAAGCATTCACTCCCGAAAAACTACAACCTACCAATTTATAACCCTTTTGATGACCAAGTTTTTCTAAAGCTTTCAAACTTGATCCCATATGACTATTATATTTCCATTGGTGACTGGGATTATACTGCATCACCCAACTCGATTCGGGGGGATAAATAGCATTATATTCGAGAATTACCACCCGGGGACGATAATTAGTAATTGCTTGCCAGACCCAATAATCATTACCATCAATATCAATGGATAATAAATCTAATTCGGTCGGTACATTGCCCTTTCGGAACAAGTCTTCAATAGACCTCTTGCATAATTTTTTTATGGTATAATGGAGGGTTTTGCTTTTTTCTCGATTCTTAGATTGAAGTTGAAAAAAGAATAAAATGTGATCTTAGGTCAGGAAATCATC
>VYLG01000258.1_pt1 | contig 15346 bp, 5 predicted proteins | sample 5114351 | NCBI WGS metagenome assembly VYLG01 (sample SAMN12291798, study PRJNA351875) | freshwater metagenome | isolation source: freshwater lake | place: USA: Michigan, Kent Lake | collected 2013-08-15
CTTTAAGGCTTTGGATGGATGCCAAGAGAGAAGACAAAATCGATAAATATTCTCTCAATAAATATTGTGCAGTTCTCGCCAAACAGTTCAAGTTTGTCGATACTCTAAATTCTATGGCGAGACAAGCATCGGCAGAACGGGCCTGGTCAGCTATTGCTCGTTTCTATGACAATTGTAAGAAAAAGGTAAAAGGTAAAAAGGGTTATCCTAAGTTTCAGAAAAATAATCGTTCTGTGGAATATAAAAACTGTGGCGGTCAACTATCGGAGGATAGAAAAAAAATTACTTTCACAGATACGAAAAATATTGGCACGATTAAACTAAAAGGAACTAGAGACTTAAACTTTTACCCTATCGACCAAATTAAACGAGTTAGGATTGTTAAACGAGCAGACGGTTATTATGTCCAATTCTGTCTTAGCGTTGATATACGGGAATATGCTAAACCCCTAGAACCAACAAAGAAATGTGTGGGATTGGATGTAGGTTTAAAAGTTTTCTACGCTAACAGTGATGGGGAAACGGTAGAAATACCGCAATACTATCGCAAGGCAGAAAAAAGATTAAACCGTCTGAATCGGAAGAAATCTAAAAAGTTTAGAAAAGGTCAACCCCAATCAAACAACTACCAAAAAGCTAGAAAGAGGTATGCTAGAAAACATTTAAGAATAAGTAGGCAACGTAGAGGCTTTGGCTCAAAAGAGGCATTGTGCGTCATTAAATATAACGATTTTATCGCTCAGGTCAACTTAAATGTTCAAGGCATGGTTAAAAACTCTAAACTAGCTAAATCTATTAATGATGTGGCTTGGTCAACTTTTCGGCAATGGTTAGAAGATTTTGGCTTTAAATATGGTAAGGCTACGGTAGCAGTAGCTCCCCATAACACCAGTAAAAATTGCGCTAATTGTGGTCAAAAAGTACCTAAATCTCTATCTACAAGAACCCATATTTGTCCTCACTGTGGCTATGTAGAAGATAGAGATATTAACGCTGCTATCAACATTCTGAAAAGAGGACTAAGTACCGTGGGACACACGGAAACTAATACGCGCCGGCGTGAGATTCTCTCTGGTTTGGTTGGATACGTCCTGCCAGATTAAGGAAACTCAGTGAACCAAGAATCCCTCGCTTAAGCGCGACGGGAGTGTCAACCTGTGAGTATCCCGTCCCAGAGGAGGTATTTATGGTTTTAGAATTACGGATTGATTGTTTAACAGGAGTACAAGGTTTGGTTAAGTACCGTCGAGAATTTGACTCGGTGTCAAAAAAGTTTCAGCTAATTTAATTAAAGTAGTTTGATTAATCTTACCTTGGGGACTTTTTGGTATCTCTGGTAATTTTATCCAATGTTTCGGCAGTTTATAATTGACTAATTTATCTTTAATCTGGGATTGAATAATTGTCTGGCTTATCTGAGAGTTAACAGGTACATAAAAAGCCACAATTACCTGTCCCCATCGAGAATCTGGCAATCCTAAAACCACCACATCTTTAACTAAATTAGTTTGTCTAATGGCAGTTTCTACCTCAAAAGGATAAACATTTTCTCCTCCTGTAATTATTTTTTGACTATCGCGGCCAATGATATATAAATGACCACTTTCATCGAAGTAACCTAAATCATCGGTCTCGAAGTAGCTTGCTTGATTAAGATGGGGATAATAGCCTAAAAATAAAGATTTCGCTTCAATAATAATTTTCTGGTTATCGGGATTAATTTTTATCTGAGCATGGGGTAATAGCTGTCCATTACTATTATTTCCTCGTCGAAAATCTTCTGGTTTAAGGGTGACAATTTGTGAGGCAGTTTCCGTCATTCCATAGGTGGGAGATAGGGAAATATTATATTCTCTAGCTTTTTCTAGTAAAGATGGCCATGCAGGGGAACCTCCTAGTAAAACTGTTTTAAAATTGGCTAACCATCGAGGATCATTTTCGAGAAAGAATTGTAATTGAGTGGGGACTAAGGAGATAAAATAATCTTGAAGATTGAGATTATTTATGCGCTTTTGTTTGATTTTATGGTAAGGAATAACAGCAAAATCTCCCCCAGTTAAAAAACTTCTGAGAAACTGCATTAAACCACTAACATGATATAAGGGCAATAGGCAAAAAGAGTTAACCTGCTTGACTTGAAAATATTCAGAAAAACCTTTGACAGAAGCAGTTAAGGTTAACCAGTTATGGATAGCAAAGCGAATTTTTCCCGAGGTTCCTCCCGTGGGTATCATCAGAGAATTAGTCAAAGGATTGACGGGAGGGAAATTATGGTTAAAAACCTTGATATTTTCGCCAAAAATATAATCGGGTTGCATCAGAGAGAAAACCTGTTGCCATTCGTTAGTTTTCCAGTCGGGATTAGCTAGAAATAGGCAACTTTTGACCCTGACGGCAGCCAAGAATATAGCTAAGAATTTAAGGGGATTGCCTTCGGCCAGCAGCATAGTTAATCGAGGATTATCTGCGGCGATAAATTGCTGGGAATAGGACTGATATAATTGATAAAATTTTTGGCTATTGTATCCATATAACCAATCTTTTTGACTGAGATATGCTAATTGTTTGCTGATGTCGTCCACAGTTTTTCTAACCAATCGGGTTCACTATCATTAAACCATTGTTGCACACCAAAACCTAAAGCTCGCTCCTTTCGGGGGTATTCTTGTGCTAGACGTAAAGCGGATTTTCTGCCGATATTAGTTTCTAAAACGGAGGAAAATACTAAATCTAAGGGATATTTTTCCCAGAGATTTCTTAACCCTTGTATTGAACCGGTAATAGCAGGTTTAATCACAAAAATTCCTCGCCATCCCCGTTGATAACATTCCTCTATTTGTCGAAGATTTGCTACGGATTCATCTAAAGCAATCCCTGTGGTAAAATCTTGACTTAATTGCAACATTTCTAACCATTGATACGGGGTTAAAGGTTGTTCTATAAATTCAATTCTTTTACATTCATCGGCAATTTTTAACCAGATTTTACTCTCAGTAATACTTAATCCCCCATTGGCATCTAAACGCAATTTAATTTCTCTGGGTAATCGGGCAATTAATTTGTCAAATAAGTTTAACTCTTGCTGGATAGAATTAACTGCAATTTTCCATTTATAAGTATTAGTTTGATTAGCGGCTAAAATATCATCCAGACAGGGAAATACTGCCGCACCTGTGGGCAATAAATAACTATAGTTTTTCGTTTCTAATGCTCTTGATTGATTCTCTATACTTAAATCTTCTAAAGCTGATTCAAAGGCAAATTGACAAGCGGGAAATTGTTCGGGAATAGAAAAAATTGAATTTATTGATAGGGGATTTTCAAGACTTTGACAGAATAATATTGCTGCCGATAATGTTTCTGAACCAAATTCAGGTAAAGGAGCAATTTCTCCCCATCCAATACGTCCATCTTCAGCTTCTAAGCGAATAATAATTCCTTCCCTAATTTGCCATAGTCTGTGATGGGTTTGTAGGGGACGCAGCAAAGGACGCTGATAAACACGAAATTGCCAGAAATACATGATTAACTATAAGTAGTCGTGAAAAATTAATTTTCTAGTTGAGATAGGAAACCTTTCAGTGATCAGTAAACAGTAATCAGTCAAAGGCTGCAGCTCAATTTTATAGAGTTTGTGAGCGAAACGTTTTTTTGTCTTAAAGTCCAGAAAACGGGTTTCTTCAAGAAACCCGTTTTCTAGTCCAATCAAAACCACAGAGAACACAGAATTAACCTTAAACTAATACAACTATATCAGAGGCGGTAAGAGTCGGTTTAGAACTAAGAGTTGCAATTTGAATAGCTGCTAGTGTATCTGTCCCGTCCCCATCAAAGAATAGTCCTCCAGTGATTGTATTATAAATAAAGCGATTGCTGGCATTTAATGCAGTTGTTCCTAACACGAATTGAGCGGTTGTAATCGCAACTCCTGCGGCTAAACCACCGCCAAAACCCGCAGCAGAGACAGTAATTTTATCCCCCTGACTGGAGAGGAAATCGGTAATTGTGTCAATCCCTTCATTGCGGTTGTTGAAGGTGAATTGATCGCCACCTGCACCCCCTGTTAGGGTATCATTACCTAAGCCACCAATTAGAATATTATTGTCCGCAGTACCGGTGATAATATCATCGTTTGATGACCCGATAATGGGTTCTGGGACGTTAGCAGAAACCGCTAGACTACTAGCTATATTGGGTAAGGGATTACCAATCTGATTATCACCATTAAAATCTTGTTGGAAGTTGGTTTCTTGGGTGAAAGCTTCCGATGAGTTTAATCCCCACCATCCGGTGGAAGATTGCCAATTCCAGTTACTATCTAAACTCCACAGATGCAGATAATTACCATCGTTATATTTCCATAAAACTTGATTGACTCCGTTGACGGTTTCTGATGCTAGAGTTTGCCAACCTGGGTAGATATTTGTGGTAATCTGAGTCCCACTTATATTGATGGCGATGGGGTTATTATTGCCAATTTGGGTGTAAAGTTTATTAGTTGTGTCTTTGACTAATTTGGTGTTACCGAAGGTTTCTATAGTAGCATTGCTTATGGCATTAATGGTAAGTGTAAAAACGCTACTGGAAGACAATCCTTTAGTATCTTTTGCTTCAAGCTTAATATCGAGACTAGAGCTTGTTGTATCCTTAGAAGTTCCACTAAAAGTTCTTGTCTTGGGATCAAAAGACAACCATTTAGGTAGGGAATTACCATTCACATCTGTTGCTGAATAAGTTAGAAGATCATTTTTATCTATGTCTGTGAAAGTGGTTTCAGAAACAGTGAAAGTGAATGATTTATTAGTAGTTGCTGTTTGATTGGGAATGGGGTTAATGATAATGGGAGCAAGATTTTCTTGAATAAGAGCATCATTCTTCTCCAAGATGTTTATCAATTCCTGATTGGTTGTGACCCAGTTTTCTTGTTGCTGTTGGGCTAAGTCTGCTTGTATTTGTTGATTTTTTTGACTAATTGCTTCTAGTTTTTGCCATTCCAGTTCAAAAATACTTCTGATTTTCTCTTTAAGTTGAGGATCTTGATCGCCAATAGATACGATCTGTTCAATAGCTGCTGTTAAATTCTCTAGAGTTGTATCTTGAGATGCAGTGGCAATAGCTTGACCAGATTTAACAATATATTCAATATCTTTCCATTCAATTCCTGCTTTTTCTTTGAGTTTCTGAGTCAAAACTGTGTCTTGTTTCCAAATATTGAGGATTTCATCGGTTGATTTTTTCCATGTTTCTAAATCATTTGTGTTGGCTGCTTGTTGGATCAATAGATTGGTACGACCAAGATTTTGTAACTGTGACCAGGTAAGTCCAGTTGCTTGTTCAGCTTGAGATTTGAGAGTATTATCATCTACCCAAATATTAACAGCACTCTTAATGGCATTTCCCCATTGCGCTAGTGTTTGTTGGTCAATTGCTTTAGCTGTTTCTTGACCAGCTTTTACTATATTTTCTATATCTTGCCAATTCAAGTCGGTATAGGTTTTGAGTTTTTGGGTTAAAGTGGGATCATCTTTCCAAATCTTTAGAATTGCATCACTGGCATTTACCCAGTCTTGGGTTGTATCTTTGTCTATGGCAGTATTAATTGCCTGTACAGTTTTGTCTAGTTTTTGAAGTTTCTCCCAAGATAACCCTGTGAGGTCTTCTGCTGTAGATTTTAGGGTATTATCATCTACCCAAATATTAGCCACTCGTCTGATGGCTTGTCCCCATTTAGCGAGTTCTTGACTGTCAATCGCTGTCGCAGAAGCTTGACCTGCTTTGACGATTTTTTCTAAGTCGGTAAAGTCTAAACTGGTAACTTCTTTGAGTTTTTTGGCAAAACTAGGATCGGTTTTCCAGATTGTTAAAATATTATCACTGGCAGTAATCCAAGATTGAGTATTATTATTTTGAGTGGCTTTATCTAGTTCCTGAACAGTGTTTTCTAGTTTATTGAGTTGTGACCAAGTTAGTCCCGTTGCTTGTTCAATTTTGCTTTTTAATGTGGCATCATCAGCCCAAATATTAGAAACTTTTCTGATCGCTTGTCCCCAATCTTTTAACTTTTCACTGTCAATAGCGATCGCAGTTGCTTGTCCTGCTTTAACAATCTTCTCAAAATCTTGCCAATCTAAGCCTGTATTGACTTTAATTTTATTGGCTAAGATTTTATCTGTTTCCCAAAGTTTGAGGATTTTGTTACTAGCTTCTATCCAAGCTAAAGTATTACCTTGTTCGTAGGCTTTATTAAGGGTTGAAATGGTTTCCTCTGTCTTTTGAATTTGTTCCCAAGAAAGTCCTGATACGGTTGTTAATTTGTTCTTAAGAGTATCGTCATCATACCAAATATTGAGAACTTGTTTGAGGGATTGTCCCCATTGTTCAACACTTTGCTTATCAGTAGCTATGGCAATAGATTGACCTGCTTTAACAACTTGTTGGAAATCTTTCCAGTCTAAATTCAAGTTAGACTTTAAGAAGGTTTGTAGGGTTTGATTACCTTGCCAAATTCCCAGAAGTTCATTACTGGATTTAATCCAAGCTGCTGTATCTCCTTTTTCAATGGCTTTATTAATGGCTTCTCCTGTCTGGGTAATTCGTTGGATTTCTTCCCAAGAAAGTCCTGTTACTTTTTGTGCCTCAATCTTGAGTTTCTCATCAGTAATCCAGACATTTACAATGCTTTTTACAGATTGAGTAATTGCTTCTAAATTACGTTCTCTGACAGCAATTTCAAGCTTAACTCCCGATTGAATGATAGTTTCGACTTCTGCCCATTCAAAACCTGTTAAATCTTTAATGGATTTATGGGCTTCAGTTCCTAAGTCAACCCCCAATAAACTATCATCAACAAGGTTAATTGCTTTACCTGCTGTTTGAATAGCTTTGATCCAATCTTTATTATCGATAGTTTGATATAAGGCTGAACTTAATTTACCAAAGTCTTGAATTTCTTCCCATTTTAATCCCGTCAAATCTATCAATTCTTTTTTCCCTGCGTCCCCTAATCCAAGGGCAAAGTTTTTGTCAATTTGTCCGGCAATTTTACCGATTGCATTAGCGGCATCTAACCAGTTGCCATTTTCAATTGCTTTGATACCTTGGGCAGTTACAAGAGAGACTTGTCCTGCTGTAATAAAGAATTTTTGAATATCGGAAGCTTGATTTAATTTTGTGATGTCTTTAATGCCAAGAGATGCAGCATTAGCTAAGGATTGAACTCCAGATAATAAGGCGAGAGTCGTATCTCCTGTTTTGACATATTGATAGGATGAGTAAGCTCCTTGGGCGACTGTTTGGAATCTGGTTAGGTTAAGTAGATTGGGTGATAATTCATATTTTAAGAGTTCTAGTTTCTGGGTTAATTCACTAACTAAGTTAAAATCTTTTGCACCTTTGGCAACATCAATTGCTTTGGTGGTTTCAATAACTTTAGGATTCTTGGCTAGTTCGCTATTAATATCACTAATTTCATAGCTGGCAAAAGCCATTGCTGCATGGAAAACTGCACCCGCCCAATCTCCATTATAGGCTGATTGAACGGCACTAATTGAAGCACCAATAACGTTGAGTGTCGTAACAATAGTTAATGAGGATGCGGCTGCTAGAGATGCTCCTAACGTAGCCGCCGTTGTTGCATACAAATACAAAGAAGCACCTGCTGTGATAACTGCTGAAGCAATAGCAATAACTAAAGCAGCAGTCCCCAAAACTTCATTGACAAATGCTTTCTTTCTGACTCTTCGTTCTTTAACTCGCCCCTCAATAATCTGACTCAAAAGCTGTTGAGATTGTCGCGCCAAATCATCGGATAACTCAACCGCACCTTGAGCATAACCAATCTTATAAAGTATCTCTAAATTCTGCTGATTGAGTAATGTTTTCTCTTGGTCTAATACTCCTGTCTTCTGAATCTCATCATAAAGAGCTTTACTCGCACCTTTTAGGTCGGTTTCTGATTGTTTCAGAATCCCTAAATATTGCTGTTCTTCTTGGTCTAATTTAGTAATTTCTGCGTTCAGTTTATTATTTTGTTCAATTAAACCATCAACTGTCTTCAGTAAATTATCCTGAATAGTTGCCGCTTCTTTCCCCTGTAAAGCTGCATTAATATCTTGACGAGTTGCTGTTAATATGCTCTGCAATTCACTGGGTAAGTTGGGCTGTTTTTGTTTGAGGGCATCTAAATCAGCTAAGATGCCAGCGAGTTGTCCTTTATAGTCAGCTTGGGTGATGATATTTTCAATGGGGTTAATGCCTAAATCGGTGCGGAGGTTGTTAATCGCTTGCTGTAGAGCTTCTTCGGTATTAAGTTGGTTGAGTTGTTCAAGTTTAGTAACAGCAATTTGACGGTCTCTTTGAATATCTAACCGTTGTTTTTCTAACTGTGCAGCAACGGCATCATCAATCAATTGACCGCGTTTTTTGGCGATTTCCTGTTCTAATTGTGCCTGTGCCAAATTGAATTTTTCAACGGAAAGGACTTGCAATAAAGTTTGATTTGTCCAGTCTTTGAGTTGGGACAGGGCATCAATGCGAAATTCGGCAACAGCAATTTCTTGTTTATGGGCCTCAATCGCTTCTTGAGAGTTGCCAATACTTTGCTGAAGTTGTGCCAATTCTTGGGTGGCGAGGGCTTTTTGTCCGTCTAAGAGGGTAATTTGACTTTCGGCGGCTTGACGGAGGGCGGTAAACTGGCTGGCTTGTTGTTGTGCCTGTTGTTGTAATTGCCGATATTCCTGCATTTGGGCATAATATTTGTCGGCTAACAGTAAATCTTCGGGGCGGGCGATTCCTCCCGAACAACCGCCCCCTTTATCGCTGGCTAAGTCTCGATAGTCTTTGTAATAGAGTTCGGCAGCCGTAGCCATATTGTTGGCGTTGGCAACTTCGAGGAGTTTGGCGGCTTCTTGGCTTCCGGCATCGTTGGCTTGTTTAAGGATGGTGAGGAGTTGGCTTTCGATGCCGTTGAGGGTTTGGCGTTTAGTAGTTGCTTGAAGGGTGTAGTTTTTTTCGAGTTCGGTGGCTTCTAGTAGTCCTTTGAGTGCCTGTTGTTTGTCTTTGATGGCGGAGAGATATTTGTCGTTTTGCAGCAAGAGGGAGGCTTGCAGGTCTTCCATGACTGCGGTAAGGGCCTGGCTGCTGGCTTCGGCTTGTTCTGCCAGTTTTTGGACTTCGGCGAGGGTTTTTCGGGTGTCGGTGAGTTGTTGTTCAAGGGTGCTGGTGTCTTTGTCGGGGCTGGCGAGGGTGGCATCAAGGAGTTGATACTGGGTGAGGAGTACCTGTTCTTGGGTTGAGAGGAGGGTTTGTTTTTGGGTGAGGGTGGCTTGTTGGGCGGTGAGGACGGTTTGTTTTTGGGTGAGAAGTTGGATAGATTGGTCTAATAGGGCTTGTTGGGTGAGGTTTTCGTCGCCCCCCTTATCAAGGGGGGTTGGGGGGATCAAATCCCGTTGGCTTTGGAGTTGAGTGATGAGGGTTTGGGCTTGGGTAAGTTCGTCGGCGAGGTCGGTGGTTTGTTGGATTGCCCAATTTTTGGCGGCGGTGATGTCTTGTTGCAGGAGTTGGGTTTGGGTTTGCAGTTCGGCGCGTTTTTGCAGGACGCTGTTGAGGGCGTTTAGGTAGTTGTCTTTGCTGGTTTGATATTCGCTGGTTTCTTTTTGGGTGTTGGTGGTGGCGGTGGCTGCGTCTTGGGTTGCCAGTTGCAGTTGGGTTTGCAGGATGGGGAGGAGTTTTTCCCAGTCGCTAATCTGGGCGATTTTGTCTTCGCTGAGTTTTCTTTCGGCTTCGAGTTGTTGCAGGAGGTGGATAAATTCGGTTTGGCTGAGGGCGGCTTCATTGGCGACGGTGTTGGCTTTGTTCCATTGGTCGAGGATGGTGGTGGTGGTGTCTTTGTTGAGGGTGTCGGTTTGGACTCCTTTGAGGAGTTGGTCGGCGTGTTGTCTGAGGGCGGTGGCTTGTTTGGTGTAGGTGTCCCAGATTATCCAGTTGTGGTCAACGTGGGTGACTGTAACGGTTTCACTGCGTCCAGAACGTCCTCTAGATTCTCGGTATTCGTTCCAAGTGGGTCCTTGTTTGCGGCTTTGTTCCCAATAGAAGGCGGATTTTTCTTGATACCAATCAGCTTGAGAGATGGAGGCGGCGGCTTCGGCTTGTTTTTGACTGATGCTGTTTTTGAGTTGGTCGATTTGTTGTTGGGTTTGGGTTTGTTGGTCGCTGATTTGTTGTTGGAGGGTGGCGAGGGTGGTGGGGTTGTTGAGTTCGGGGTAGTATTTGTTTAGGAGTTCTTGGGCAGAAAGAGATTGACTAAAGGTACTATTTCCTGTGTTTAAAAAGGTGCGAATAGTATTAGATGATGTCCATTGAAAACGGATGTCAATTTTACCATCATTATTAAAATCGTTAACTTGTACTTGATCAGGTGAACCGTTGATTAGTGTAGTTGTAATGGGATCTAAATATTGGGTAAATGTGCCATTTCCATTACTGATATAAAGTCGGTTTGTACCTGATGATTTCCAATAGAAATAAGCATCTTGTTTTCCGTCTCCGTTAAAGTCTGCAATAAAAGCATTATCAAGTGAGCCATTAATAACCGTTGCGGTAATTGGATCTAAATATTGAGTAAATGTGCCATTTCCATTACTGATATAAAGTCGGTTTGTACCTGATGATTTCCAATGGAAATAAGCATCTTGTTTTCCGTCTCCGTTAAAGTCTGCTATGAAAGTATTATCAGGTGAACCATTGATTGCTAATGCACCAATGGGGTCTAAATATTGGGTAAATGTGCCGTTTCCGTTGCTGATATAAAGGCGATTTCTACCTGATGCTTTCCAATAGAAATAAAGATCTGTTTTCCCATCTCCATTAAAGTCTCCAGTAAAGACATTGGTAGGAGATTCATTAATAGCAGTGGTTGCAATAGGGTTAACGTATTTAGTAAAAGTACCGTTACTATTGCCTAGATACAGTTCATTTGCGCCTGATACATTCCAGTGATGATAAGTGTCATTAATTTTATCATTATTGAAGTCACCAATCAGGTTGTTATCAGCTAATTTCTGAACAGGGGGAGCTTGATTAGTATTGTTTGGAGTTAGCTGATTGAATTGATATTCTGTTAAATAACTCTGTAACTTATCTGGATTTTGTTGGGCTTGTAGGGTTAAGTATGCGGTTTCTAGGCGAAGAGATTGCAGATTATTAATTGCTTTTTCTTCTGTATTTTTTTTGATATTAGATAAAGTTAGCCAATTATTACCATCACTTTGTAGATTAACAATATCACTTGAACTATCCCCATTAAAATCACCAATTAACTGCTCGGAATTATTTTCATTTCCCCAAAATAATGCAGTTAATCCTTGAGGTTGATGGATAAAGTTAAACGAGCCATCACCTTTAGATAAGGCTACCCAATTGTTACCATCACTTTGTAAACTTATAATATCATCTTTTTCGTCTCCATTGAAATCTTTAATTAACTGCTCGGAATTATTTTCATTTCCCCAAAATAATGCAGTTAATCCTTGAGGTTGATGGATAAAGTTAAACGAGCCATCACCTTTAGATAAGGCTAACCAATTGTTACCATCACTTTGTAAACTGACAATATCATCCAATTGTTACCATCACTTTGTAAATTTACAATATCATCTTTTTTATCTCCATTAAAATCTCCAATTAACTGCTCGGAATTATTTTCATTTCCCCAAAATAATGCAGTTAATCCTTGAGGTTGATGAATAAAGTTAAACGAGCTATAGCCATCAACAGGAAGTGGAATTTTCAGAGTGTTAGTAAAACCATCCCGTTTCTGTTCAATATACTTCTGTAAATTCGTCTCTAACCATTGTTCTTGTTGATCATTAGTTAAATCAATTTGAACCACTAAATCTTGAGCTTTATTAGTCAGTTCTTCATTTAGATTACTAATTAACTTAGGTCTTACAGACTTTCCTAAGTCATCTAAATATAAAGATTTAATAGAGTCAAAATTTATAGTCCCAATCGGATTGATATTTGAAGCTTGACCAGCTAATCCAAAGGTTCGATCTGCCCCGTTAATATTAGCTATATTATTAGCATTGCTATAATCATCTAGCATTACGCCAGTTGCTTCATTAAAATTCCAATATCCAGCTAATCCTACCTCATTACCTGATAAAGCTTTGTAATAATTATCTTGAATTTGTTGCTGAGTTCGTGCTGTATTCCAGATCCGAAGTTCATCCATTGAACCATAAAAATTACTCGAATATAAATTACCTAAATTAGCACTTGGATGAACAGTATAAGGGCTAGTTAATCCCTGCTTAATAAATTGACCATTAATATAAAGACTCGGAGTTCTATCGTTATAAACAATTGCGATGTGATTCCATCCAGATAAATTCGCATCATAAACTAAGGTGGAGGTTAAATAGTTCTCGCTATGTCCAAAGACGCTGACTCCATTCGTTCCAACAGATACCCCTACCCCTGCATGACCTGGCCCCGCAATACTATGTCCATGATTAGGAACAACAGCAAAACGCTGACCACTTGTATAAATACCCCAATTACGTTGGGGTGTTGTTGCTCTCGTTGCAGTCGGTTGAACCCAAAACTCAATTGTAAATGTATTGGAAATATTACTAAAAGTAGCACTATTGGATACAGTATCATTTCCATCGAAATATAAGCCGCGTTCAAAATTTAGAAGCTTACCAATTTCACTGGTTTTTGTTGTTATTGTCTGTTTAGCTGATTGTAAATAACTGCCTATAGAATTTAATTGATCCGAACTTAACAAACCGATCTTTTTAATAGATGATTCTAAATCATCTATTTTATCAAATAAATCATTTTTAATAGCATCTGCACCACCTTTAAAATTAGATGAATAGTTGGCAATATCAAAGGTATATTTTTTGATTTCTTCTAGCTTTGAATAAGCGGCTGTTAATTGTGTATACTGTTTTTCCAAACTTGTCAAATCCGAATAATGCTGCCCCAACTTCGCCAAATTCTGATACTCCTGTAACTGCTTCTTAGCCAAAAACAGCGCATCCGTCACAAAATTAACACTATCCGCCAAAGCATCCCGCCGTCTTACGGTTGACTCCTGAATTTGTAACGCCTCATCCAACTGAATCTCATTCAGATAATAATCCCCATAAGGAGTCGCCAAATTCTCATCAATATAACTCGTCAAACTATCAAACGCCTGAGACTCAGCTTGCAACCCATTCCACACCTTAATCGTTAGATTATGATTATCCTGTAAATCATCAACCCAAACAGTTGTTAACCCCTTTAACTGATTAGCCAATTGACTACTTAACGTCACATAACCCTCAATATCATTATTCCCTAAAGCCACCTTAACCGAAGCTAGATGATCCGCAGAAGTAGCCTTTCTCGTCTCCAACTCCTGCTTAAACTCCACCTCACCTGCTAACACCGTTTTCTGATAATCTTGCACCTCTCCCACTATTTTCTGCTTCTCTAAAATCACCTTTTCTAAAGCTAAAATCTCAGAATTTGAACCATTACTATTTTTCAAACTTGTTAAATTAGTCTGAAGATTACTAATTTTTTGATTAAGACTATTAACCGTATCCTGCAAAAACTTAGACGAATAATCCTGAGTCTTCAAAAAAGCATAATCCGTCAGAAAATCTCCTAACGCCTTATCCGCAACCGTCACAGCTTGCTTATTAGCTTCCCAAGCCGTTTTAACAGCCACTAAAGCCTGATTTTTTTTCTCTAATTCCTCAACTTGCTTAGGAATAATATTACTGGTAAGTGCCTGTAAATCCTGATTAGATTCACTAATTTGGAAGTCAATAACCCCTAAATCTTGATTATACCGAGTCGTAGCAATTGATAGTAAATTCTGTTGTTCCTGAATCTGAATCAGATAACCATTAATCTCCTTCTGAATCCCATCTTTTAGACCCGCATTCGTTTCAGCCTTCAAACGAGTGGAAGCATTATCAATATTCTTCTGAATATCCTTAAGCTTTTGCTCAATTTGTGTTTTAGACTGAGTAAAACTAGAAGTTAAAGCCGTCTTTTTATTTCCTAAATTCTGCAAAGTTTCTGTTAAAGACTTCTGCTTACTTAGACTCCCTGCAAACGTCTCCTTCGCAAAGGAATAATCATCATTAGCTAACGTTAACTGCTCCTCTGTCGTATCTAGCTTAACCTTCGCTTTATCCAATTCGCTGCTGAGGGTTTCATACTGCTTTAACGCCGTCGGAATCGGTAACGTTAACTGCTCCAGTTTCGTCGGTTGAATATCAGTATTAGTAAACACAAAATTATCATTATCAATTATCTTGACAATTGCCGTATTTTGTGTACCAATCGTCACCCCATTAGTCGGATTAATTAACGATAGGTTAAGCGTTTCCACCGCCTCAAATTGACTATCTTCCTTAATGGGAATCGTAATAATTTTAGGCGCACTATCCCCATGAGCAAACGTAACCTTAATGGGGGTATTATTATAATCGTCTGCGGTTGCTGTGCCATTATTTACAGTAATCGTCGCACTCACTTCCGTATCACTTCCCCCCGTGCGATTGACTATTACTTGAGTTATAGGAGTTCCGTTTTCAGTAAGCGTATAAGTAGGGGTACTAAACGCTAAAACTCCGGGATTATTAAGCATAATTTATCACTCCAGAAAAAGTGAAAATATTTGATTAATTAAGATTAGGTTAACTAACCGATAGAGTAAATAGCCGATTGAAACTGACTTAGAGACTGGTTTCCCTTCAGGCGCTTCCAGTGGACTGGTAGCGATCGCCGTTGAGTAAAATCTTGGGCGATCGCTCTTGCAACTTCAGGTTTAGCCAGTGGTTGGTGATCTGTAGTTGGGCAAGCTTCTGCTTGCTTCCCATATTATATACAGAAGCTTATCTCTGAATTACTTCCTCACCATGAAAATTTTAGGGGGTGATGACGAGGGGGATAATTTCCACTAAAAACCCCCTCCAAAGCAATCTTACCCCTTGTCATGGACAAAAGGCGATCGCTAACGTAAACTAAGCAGTTAAAGTATTTAACCAATTGATTAAATCTTCAACTGTAGAGAAATCGAATAAAGCTTCTCCTAATACTTCGACATCATCAATACTTAACTCCATAATTTTAGTTTCCAATGAAGGATTAATCTCCCCTAACTTGCGTTTAAGTTGACGAAGAATAAATGTTTTTTCGCGTTCGATACCTTGTTCGATACCTTGACGCATCCAACTGGTGGTAATTTGCATAACTCCCTCGAAATTACAAGCATTATAAAGTATTTAACCAATTGATTAAATCTTCAACCGTAGAGAAATCGAATAAAGCTTCTCCT
>VYLG01000166.1_pt1 | contig 15288 bp, 15 predicted proteins | sample 5114351 | NCBI WGS metagenome assembly VYLG01 (sample SAMN12291798, study PRJNA351875) | freshwater metagenome | isolation source: freshwater lake | place: USA: Michigan, Kent Lake | collected 2013-08-15
TTTGTGCCTTAAGTCCTTTCCTGTATGAATTTCAGCTACTTTTGAGCGTAGTTGCTCTCATCGAATTTTATTTTAAGTTAATTATTTGCATAACAATTCCCGAAGAGCCTAAATAATTTGGCTATAGGGGACAAGAATCTGATGAATAATTTTGCGGTAATGGTTTAGTTTATCCATTGGGTGATTACCTCATTGTCAGGGTTAAAGATAATTAGTTTTAGTGTTTTTTCTTCAAGGAGTATTTGACCAATTTCTTGATGAAATAAGCTGTTGAAAGTTTTTTCCCGAATAGCAAGATAAAGAGTTCTATCTAAAAGTTGGCGAAAGTTTTATCTTAGACTGAGACTAATTCAGGTTCACTGATCAGCCGTAGAAGTTTTGAGTGATCAACGGTTTCCATCGCAAAGGTTTGGCCGTTTTGATCGGTAAAATCAATCAGAAAAGCTTGCTGATTAAAAGACATTAAAACAGTTCCCATTTGTCCGCGACGCAGAAGGATGGGCTGATGGGTCGTTTTGTGAGTAGCCGTAACATCTTCCGTTAGGGCAACGAGATCGTATTCTTGAATGGTGTTCATCATGGGCTAGTTAATTAATGGGATAGACATTAGTAAGACGAGGAAAATTTTCAGTTATTTGGACAATCCAGCAACTTAAAATTAAGGATTCTCCGATGTCGGTACAGAGGTTAAATTTCAGATCATAGTGAGTGCCATATTGATCGATTTTATAAAGTTCGGCTTCTCCTTCCATTACTGCTTTTTTAAGAGCATTTTCTAGGATTTCTTTATTAGCTAAGGTAATCCCTAATCTTTGTTTGAAAAGCAAGGCTTTATGTTTTCCTTTTGAATGCTCAGGATTGAGGCAGTAACGTTCAAGTTTGTCTCCTAGGTTGGCTTGATCGGCATTAGGAAGTTTCATTTTATTTGTTGGCTTCTCCTAAGTTTCCCTGAATTTGCCCTAACAGTTCCTCACAATCTTTAACCAAGGGAATCCCCAATTCTTGGCATAATTCAAGCGCTTCTTGGCAATGACTGAGGACAAGTTCAGGGCGATTAGTTTGGTGGGCGATTTCGGCGAGGACTTTTAAACTACGGGCGGTTAATTCTTTAAACTTAATCTTTTGAGAAATAACTAAGGATGCTTGAATTTTGCTTTCTGCCTCGCTGTAGTTTTCTAGTTTGCTCAACGCTTCTCCTATGTTGTGTAGAGAAATTGCCACCCCTTGCCGAAAGCCGATTTCTTTACTGATGTCGTGATGTTGCTGGAAATAGGCGATCGCTTTTTTATACTGCCCCAAGGAACCATAACAAATGCCTAAATTACCGAGAGAAATTGCCACCCCTTTCTGATAGCCGATTTCTTTACTGATGTCGTGATATTGCTGGTAGAGGGCGATCGCTATTTCATACTGTCCTAGGTCATAATAACAATTGCCTAAACCACATAGAAAATGTGCTACCCCTTGCCGAAAGCCGATTTCTTCACTGATGTGGTGATGTTGCTGGAAATAGGCGAACGCTTTTTCAGACTGCCCCAAGGAACCATAACAAATGCCTAAATTAACGAGAGAAATTGCCACCCCTTGCCGATAGCCGATTTCTTCATTGATTTTGAGAGATTGCTGCTGGTGGGTAATAGCCTTTTCAACCTGCCCTAATAAGTAATAACAAATGCCTAAATTAACGAGAGAAATTGCCACCCCTTGCTGATCGCCGATTTCTTCACTGATGTCGTGATATTGCTGGTAATAGGAAATGGCTTTTTCATGCTGTCCCGGGGAACTATAACAATTGCCAAGAAGGACTAACGAGTTACGATAACAAACTTGTTCCCGTTGACTCCCTGCAATAATTTGCTCATAAAGTTCTGCTTGCTTACGATAAAATCCTTGTAAATCTAAAAAACTATTAACCGATTTATCTTTCTCTTCTCCTCCTCGATCCTCATTCAAAATATCGTAAGCTAACTGCCATTCTCCCAATTCCCCTGCATGGTGAAACGCCTCTAAATATTCCTTCAAATCTTCCAAGGATTCCCAGGGAGGGACAGGTAAATGAGCTAAATAATAATTTAAGGCTAATTGATGGGCAGATCGCAATATTTCAGGATTTGCTTGATCTTGCACCACCATTGATATTAAAGGCAAAAACTGAAACTGTCGCGGTTTTACATTGTATTCGGGGGGAAATTCTTGTAATAAAGATAAACGAGCTAAATAGCGTAAATCTTCCTCAGTTATTGCTGGAATTAACCCCTGGGCTAACCTGTCATCAAAATTCTCCCGCAGTACCGACAACCGCGTTAAACTCTCCCTAAACTCTTTCGATAATCGCGCTAAACTGGCGGTAATCACTTCTCTGACACAGGTTTCCGTGTCGCGGTGATACCCTTCCACATCAAACAGATTTAAGCCCAAATTTTGCGACTCGGTGACAGAAACCCCTTTCCCAAACTTATCTTTCATCAAACTACAAACCAGTTCCATTAAGAGGGGATGACCTCCCATTTTATCGACAAATTGGGCTAATTCTTCATCGCTTCCCGTTAAGCCGTGATCTTCGGTGACATAACGCATCGCATCCGCTTCTTTTAACCCTTTTAAAGGCCAAGAATAATAATAATCTTGCAAATTGACGGGGAATTTTAGCTGTTCTCGACTGGTGACTAATAGCTTACTGCTGCTTTCTGTGTTTAACCATTTTTGCAAGAATTGCTGATAAACCAAATTTACTGGGGCAGTTAGTACCGTTTCCAAATTATTCAACACTAATAAACAGGGTTTAGCGGTTAACCCTTTGCTGATTGCGTCTATTAATTGCCCATCATTCCATTTTTCATCATAATTTTGTTTTAACTCCTCTAATAACCACCGTCCGAACTGTGCCAAAGGGTAAGGCTGGTTAAAATTAACCCATAATACCGGCCAATCAGCAGTTAATTGATCTGTAAACTTTCTCGCCAGGGCAGTTTTACCATAACCTCCGGCGGCGGTAATCTCGATTAACCTTAGATGGTCATTCCCTAACGCTGTTTGGAGTTCTTGCAATTCTTCCCGTCGTCCTTGCCATCTACGCACGGGTGGGAGTTGCGTATCCACTAACCCAGAGGTGGTCAGGGGTTGGACCGCTTTTTTAGAGGGTTCAGACTGTTTTTTTTTAGATTCTTCAATCAGCGATCGCAATTTATCCTCAACGGATACGAAAACTTTTTCATATTCTGATTTCTTTAGATCACAGAGAGGATTGCTGGGAGAATTATTGCTAGGAGACTGAAATTGATGTAAGTAAAATCTTTGTTCTATTCCCTCTTCATTAGTGTATTTAAAAGAAACACTTTTCACAGTAGAATGTCTAAGAAATATAGGAATTATAAGGACTCCTTCTTCTTCACGTCTTTTCAAAAGACGGGGTAATTCTTCATTCTTCACATAACGAGAATTAAGCAGGTCTTGGCTAACCAAGACCATCGCAATTGTTACTTGTGATAAACTGTCTTTAATTTTTTCATCCCAAATATCCCCCGGTTGTATGTCGAGATCTGACCAGACTATTTTTTCCTCATCATTCAGAGGTTCGAGAAATTTTAACAGTCTGTCTCTCCATCCTTTGTCTTGGTGGGAATAACAAATAAAAATTGATGGCATATCTCTTTCCTCTGACATAACCACTTTTCTGTTATACCACATCTAACCCAGAAAACGGGTTTCTTAGAGAAACCCGTTTTCTAACTTAAGATTGGTCGATTCCAATCCCCGCTACTTCTTTCAAACATTTTGTAAATGGCCCTGTTTGAAGCCTATCACGTTCCGATCTATTTAAAAGCAGAACAGATCTTGATCATCGATAATTATACTTGTCTCCATTCTCGCCAATCCTACATTGACCCCAATCGCTGTCTTGAAAGGGTAATGTTCGATGTTCCCTAACGGGAAATCGGATTTAACTACCAGCTTTATAAGTAATGGCGGGAAGCGGATTTGAACCACTGACCTTCGGGTTATGAGCCCGACGAGCTACCAGACTGCTCTATCCCGCGTTGCTTTATCTACTATAGAACTAAATCTCGGTAAATGCCAAGGAGTTTGTAATATTCCTTTACATTTACCGTCCGACCAGAGGTTAATACTTACGTTCCACGGGGGTGAAATCCTGAATCACCACGGGCATATAGTCGATATCGATGCGGTCGGGGGAATAATAGGCGAGGGTATGCTGAAGGAAATTTTGGTCATCCCGTTGGGGAAAATCTTCGCGGGAATGGGCCCCTCGGCTTTCTTGACGATTGAGGGCAGAGGTGAGGATAATTTCCCCCACCACCATGAGACTTTGTAATTCCCAGGCCTCGATTAGTTCCGTATTCCAGCAATCACCCGGATCATCGAGGTAAATCTGCTCGTATTTGCGCTTTAACTCGCCGATTTGTTTAATTCCCTCGCGCATAGTCGCTTCGGTGCGAAAAACGCCGCAATGTTGGGTCATACAGTCTTGGAATTGCTGACGTAGTTGACCGATGCGAATCGTGCCTTTTTTGGTCAATAAAGCGGTGATTTCCTCTTTCGCATCCTGAAGGTAAATATCGGAATTAAAGACGGGAAAAGCGCGTTTTTCGACGTATTTAGCGATCGATTTGCCGGTTCTTCTCCCATAGACCACACATTCTAACAGGGAATTACTGCCCAAACGATTGGCCCCGTGAACAGAGACACAGGAACATTCCCCGGCGGAGAAAAAGCCCTCGCTGAGGGTATCGGCACTTAAGCGAACGCGACCATCGGTATTAACGGGAATGCCTCCCATACAATAGTGAACTGTAGGACGTACAGGCATCGGTTCCTCTACCGCATCGACACCGACGAGACGGTGGGCCTCCTCCCAACAGAAAGGAATGCGACTCATAATTTTTTCCCGGCCTAAATGGCGTAAATCCAGATAGACAAAGGGACCCCCGGCGCTACCGTCCAGATTTACCCCCCGGCCGGCGCGAATTTCTAGGGTAATGGCCCGGGAAGTGATGTCCCGGGGTGCCAATTCCATGCGCGAGGGGGCGTAATCTTCCATAAAACGACGACCTTCGCTATTGATTAAATAAGCCCCTTCACCCCGGACCGCTTCCGAGATTAAAACACCGACGGGATAGAGTCCCGTGGGGTGAAATTGGACAAATTCCATGTCTTCTAGGGGAATACCCGCTTTTGCCGATAAAGCTAAACCGTCCCCCGTACAGGCGAAATCGTTGGAGGTGGTGTTATAAACGCGACCATAGCCCCCCGTCCCGAACATAATTGCTTTTGCCCGGAGGATTTCTAACTGTCCGGTGGCGATTTGGTACATTACTACCCCTTTGGCCGTACCTTCTTCGAGGATAAGACGCAAAACGTACCATTCATCGTAGATTTTTACCTGATTACGGCCTAAATTGCTGACTAATTCGTGCAGCATGGCGTGACCGGTTTTATCGGCGGCGTAACAGGCACGGTTATGGCTGTGACCGCCAAAGGCTCTTTGGGCAATGCGTCCATCTTCGAGACGGGAGAATAACACGCCTAGATGTTCCAATTCGATGATAACTTCGGGGGCTTCTTGGGTGAGAATATCCACTGCATCCTGGTCAGCCAGAAAATCGGAACCTTTGACGGTATCGTAGGCGTGGGCCTTGGGATTATCTTTGGGGTCAACGTTTTGCAGGGCGGCGGCGATACCCCCCTGGGCGGCGACGGAGTGGGAACGAATTGGGTGGGTTTTGGCAACGACAGCAACATCGATAGTCGGGTTGAGGCGTTTGATTTCTAAGGCGGCGCGGCATCCTGCTAACCCACCGCCCACTATAACGACATCGTGTTCTTTCATGGCTGATTTTCCTACGGGCTTCTGTTTCTATGGTGGGGTGAGAATTGCTCCCAAGTGAGTTTTGTAATCGAGACTTTATATTTCAGGAGTCAAAAGACAAAAGACAAAAGGCATCTTTGTTCTCCCCACACCCCACACCCCACTTCCCAAAAAACAACCCGCGGCAGTTAACCGCGAGTTATTTTTGGTTAAAATCGGATCATTACTGAACGGTAATCGTTCCGACCATACCGGCGCCGCGATGGGGTTCGCAGTAGTAGGTGTAAGTACCCGGTTCGCTGAAAGTGCTTTCAAAGGACTCACCGGCGGAAAAAGCCAGACCTTTGTGGGATAATTTGCTGGCTTGGGCTTCGGCAACTTTGGTGCTATCGAAAACTATGTTATGGGGAGAAAGTTTGTTATTGACCCATTTCACCGTATCTCCTGCTTTAATAGTCAGGGTGGGGGGATCAAATTGTAGTGTACCCGCATCACCGCCCATCTTAACCGTGAAGGTTTCCGCAGCAGCGGAGGCAGTGTTGAAGAAGAAGCTAGAGACGACTAGCACCAGGGTAGCGACCAATAAACCTAATTTTTTCATGCTTGTTAATCCTTTACACGAGGGAAGATGACAAGTTTGACAGCCTGTCTTTTGACAAAAAAGTAAAAGTTTGCTTTTAACTGTCCCATTGATTAATTCTACACGAAGTTTGACAGCTTGTCTTTTGACAAGAAAACCGGTTTTTTCTGACGATGGTTGGGGAATTTCTTGAGAAATAGAGGAGAACCAATCGTGAAAAGATTATTAATTTCCCTGTGCTTGCTCTTGGCTGTGGTTACATTCGGTATGGCTCGTCCCGCTTTAGCTGATGGGGCTTCGATTTTCAGTGCTAACTGCGCTTCCTGCCACATGGGCGGTAAAAACGTGGTTAATGCCGCTAAAACCCTGAAAAAAGAAGATTTAGTTAAATACGGCAAAGATTCCGTTGAAGCTATCGTTACCCAAGTTACCAAAGGTATGGGGGCGATGCCTGCTTTAGGTGGTCGTCTCAGCGCTGAAGATATCGAAGCTGTAGCTAACTATGTCCTCGCTCAAGCGGAAAAAGGCTGGTAAAAATTAGTTATCGGTGGCGAGTTATCGGTTATCAGTCTGGTAAGAATTGTAGCGATCGAAATTCTTGGGTCATTTGCTGGCTTAAAATAGCTAATGGTTCATCTCGGGGCAAGGTTGTGAAATTGCGATCGTTTTTCTATCTTTTAGGTGCGACGGTAATCATTCTCCTAGGAGTCGCTACAGCCAGTTTTGCTTGGATTCTCGCCGATAGTCCTCTGTCTTTGCTCAAAGGTGGGGTGCTGCGGGAACCGATGGCGGCGATTTTTGTGCCGAAACAGGCCCCGGTTATGGTATCCTTGTTGGTCAATCCCGAACGTTTAGAGTCTTTTGGTCAATTAATCGCTACACCGGCTAATCGACGACGTTCCCACCAACAAATTAAGGATTTAGAAAAAACTCTGCTCGGCAAAACGGGATTAAATTATCAAAAGGAAATCAAACCCTGGTTAGGGGAGGAAATTACCCTCGCTGTTACTTCCCTAGATTTCGATCGCGATACCGATAATGGTATCCAACCGGGTTATCTTTTGGCAATTCAAAGTAAAGATGGTGAACGCGCTAAGGAATTTCTGCAAGCTTCCTACTCAAAACAGGCAGTTTCAGGCAAATTTGACCTAGTTTTTGAAACCTACAAGGGAATTAACCTTATTTATCAACGTCCCTTAACACCGGGAGATAATAATCGTTTTCTCGCTAGTGCCGTGGTCGGGGATACGGTGCTTTTTGCCAATAATATCAAGGTTTTGCGCGAGGCACTTAATAACGTGCAAGTACCAGATTTAAACCTAAAAAATAGCCCCGATTACCGAGAAGCCATAAAAAATATCACTGAACCGCGTATAGCTATCGTTTACGGCAATTTACCCACGTTATCGGCTTGGATCGCGAATCAACCCGTCCCGGAGAGTCCCGAAGCAAAACAACGATTAGCCACGGCTTTTTCCCTCAAATCCGGGGGAATAGTCGCTCAAACCGCCTTAATTGGAGTCTTAGGACAGGATGACCAAGCACCAATTTTATCTAGTCCCGTGGGAGCATTATCTTTTATCGGCGAAAATAGCCTTTTAGTCGCCGCTAGTCGCGATTTAAATCGTTTTTGGACTCAGGTAGAGGAGGGGTTAGAAGCAGATAGTCCCCTACAGGAATTAATAACACAGGTCTTAAACCGCTTCCAGTCGCCTTTAGGTTTAAATTTGCCTGAAGACGTTTTTAGCTGGGTTAGAGGCGAATATAGCCTCGCTCTCGTGCCTAGTTCAAAGGGGATGGAACCCGATAGTGTTTTTCTAGGGGAACGGGTGATGGGGGTAGAGGTGGACAGTGCGATCGAGCATTTGGATGAGTTGGCCCGCAGTCGCGGCTATAATGTGGTTAATCTGCCTTTACTCGATCGATCGGTGACAGCTTGGACAAAGTTAACCACGGCGGTCCCAGGGGGAAAAGCGCAACTAGAAACGATCGTGACGGGAGTGCATACGAGAGTCGATAATTATGAGATTATCGCTAGTTCTGTGGAAGCGATGGGTTTAGCTTTATCTGCACAGAAAAACCCGATTTTAAGCAGTGGTAAGTTTCGACAGGCAATTACTGCTTTACCCGCAGAAAATGATGGTTATTTTTACATCGATTGGCGACAATTGCAACCAGTGATCGAGGCAAAATTCCCGATCGTGCGGGTGTTAGAATTGTCGATTAAGCCTTTATTTAATAATCTGCGTTCTCTTACTATTAGCAGCCAAGGCAGTGAAAATTCTGTGCGTCGGGGAACGATTTTCTTTAATCTAGGAGTGAAGTCTTAATCAGTTATCAATTACTGAAGGTAAGAGACAACCTCCCAATCCCTCGACATCGGGGGACAAAAAAAGGGGGGGACGGGAGAGGGGAGTCTGATTGACTGGTATCACTGGAAATACCCACGCTTATCACAAAATTGGCCAATTGTCAATAGTGTTTGAGACGCGCTCACCCGGTCAGATTTTTCTAGCTTTTTCGGGAATAATATAATCACCTCAATCTCTAATTTTTCTGCTATGTCTCGTCTCCTCATCCAGCAATACTATAGCGAAGTCGATAAAATTATTCAATTTGGAGGCAGTAAAAAAGAAACTTCTTTAAGGGTTGCTTTCCAGAATCTTTTAAATGAATACTGTAAAACCCGTGATTTTTTATTAATCCCGGAATTAGATTATCGCAACAAGTCAGGAAAGTTGGTTTATCCCCATGGTACAGTCAAAGATGCTTTAAGATTAGACTGGGGTTACTGGGAAAGTAAGGAAAATTTGAAGAGGATTAGTAGTTGAACCACACAATCATCTCATCTGTTGACAAAAGTTAAATTATATGTTCATACAACAACCAATAGCAATTGATATATTTGCTGGAGCCGGTGGGTTCGGACTAGGATTTAAAATGGCAGGTTATTCAGTGCCGTTAGCACTGGAAATAGATGCTTGGGCTTGTGATACTTTGCGTTACAATCATCCTAAAATGCTAGTTCTTCAACAGGATATTCGTGATTATTGTACTGAAGATAGTGTCAAGAAAGTGTGTATTTTTAAACCAGACGTTATTATTGGTGGTCCACCCTGTCAAGGATTCAGTATTGCTGGTCCGGCACATAAAGATCCTCAGGATCCGAGGAATAGTTTGTTTTTAGAGTTTGCTCGTTGGATAGATTACCTAAAACCGAAAGCTTTCATTATAGAGAATGTCAAAGGAATTTTATCTCGCAAAAATAGCGACAATTTAAAAGTTATAGACATTATACAAAGCACCTTTATTGAGCTTGGTTATTTTGTAGAGGTATGGTTAATAAATGCGCTTAATTATGGCGTTCCTCAGTCCAGAGAAAGAGTTTTTATTGTGGGAAATACCAGTGGAAAAAAGATTGGAATCCCCACTATTAGTCATTCGTTAAAGTTATACAATGATAGAGGTAATCGTCAACTTTCCTTGTTAGAAACAGAGACCTTAAATCCTGCTATTAGTCTCTGGGATGCTATCTCAGATTTACCTTTATTAAATGCGAGAGAAGGACAAGAAGAACAGTCGTATATTTGTGACCCTCAAAACAGCTATCAAACATGGATAAGGGATAATAGTGATGTATTATATAATCATGTAGCTATGGAACATTCAGCAAGACTTGTTGAACGTTTTAAACATATTAAATGGGGAGAATCTAGTTCTGATGTACCCCAAGAACATAAACCTAGACGAAGAAGTAGCAATGGGGAGTTATCTTCCCATTGCTATGATCAAAATAATCGTCGTTTAAATCCCTACGAACCATCTCATACAATTACAGCTTCATTTTATGCTAATTTTCTGCATCCTTTCCAAAATCGTAATTTAACTGCTCGTGAGGGTGCGCGATTACAATCTTTTCCCGATCAATACCGTTTTCTTGGCAAAAAAACCGTGGTTTCTCAAAAGTTATTACATAGAGAAAAAAGATTTGACGAAAAATTCCTTTGTCAGTACAATCAAATAGGTAATGCTGTACCACCTCTCCTCGCTCGTTCCATAGCATTACATATTAAAGAAAAGTTAAATTTATGTCCAAAACCAGTAGAAATCCTCTAGTTCACGGTTCTAATCTTGAACAAAAGGAAAACCACCCTCAAAAGTATAAAGATGCTGAAAGTAAGCGATTTCTTGGTGAAATACGAGAAAAATATGATCAGTGGTGTCGCATTAATTATAAATTAGTCGGACCGACTTCAATAGCAACAGAGCGAGACAATAAAGTTTTGCAAAGACGAGTTAAACTGCTGTCAATTTATAAAGATTTTATCGATCAACAACACTACGCAGAAAAATTTGACTCTCGTTCCAATCTTCATTCAACGGTACTTGAGGAATTTTTGTACTATTTATTTAAAGATTTAATTGGTGATTTTGGTGAGAATACTTTAATTGGTAAATCACACACTTTCAAAGACATTTTCTTTGTCCCTCCCAGTTATTCAGAAATGCTCAAGCGTCCTTACGCTCGTATTGAGAAAAAGGATCATGATTTTGTTATCGGTACAACAATTAAAGCATCTCTAGAATCATCTTATCCCCTGGCACAAAATAATCCGACAGAGCAGTTATCATCTTTTTCACCAAAAGATGATCCAGATAGTTATTCTGAGGTGAAAATCACCAATAATACTGAAACACATATTTTCGATCTGCCAGTGATTGTTATCGAATGCAAAACTTATTTAGATAAAACTATGCTGGAAGGTTCTTCACGAGCGGCAGAAGACTTAAAAGCACGCAATCCTAATAGTTTATATATTGTAGTGATGGAATGGATTAAACTATCAGATGATGTCAATTTAAGGAAATATAAAGTCGATCAGATTTATGTACTTCGTCAACAAAGAAATACTGATCGCGAATTACGATATAAAGAAAATTATGTCAAAAATTCAATTAATCATCTAGTTATACAACACCTTTTTAATGCAGTAAGAGAACATTTAACAATGGATTGGACTGGTGGAATTGAACATGGCATTCAGAGAGGTTGGTTAATTTAACTAACCATTCTCACCGCTTATTCTTGGCATTCTGCTATACCTATGCAGTCCTTCATCATCCAGCATATCGCAGTAAATACGAATTAAATCTCAAGCGAGAATTTCCTCGTATTCCCTTGTATGAAAACTTTCAGCAGTGGGTAAACTGGGGAGAAAAATTAATCCATCTGCATATCAACTATGAAACCGTCAATCCCTATCCGTTAACCCGCGTTGATATTCCCTCTAGCAAAGATAATCCCACCCCAAAACTGAAAGCAGATAAACCCGCAGGAAAAATAATTCTTGATGATGTCACCACCCTCGAAAAAATCCCCGCAACTGCTTGGGAATATAAACTCGGTAATCGTTGCGCGTTAGAATGGGTATTGGATCAATACAAAGAAAAGAAACCCAAAGATAAAACCATCGCTGAGAAATTTAATAGTTATCATTTTGTAAATTATAAAGACAAAGTTATTGACTTATTGACTCGTGTGTGTACCGTTAGTGTTGAGACAATGGCAATTATCGAGGAGATGGAAAACCTCGGATGACTTTTTGTTGGGTTTCCTTGGCTGAACCCAACCTACGTTCATCTTATATTTAATTCCACCCACCTACCTAGTACAATTCCTCGGCAAAATTAAAGTCTATCCCGTGTTTTTCGATATTGATGTTGTTCTTTAGTTCATCTCACTCAATGTTGGGTTAGTTTGGTGTTAAAATTGGGTTAGGTCTGTCTTAATTAATAAAACTTAGCAAGACAATGAATACTTCGACCACTTTTCAAGAAATCGCCGCCGAAATTCAATTATTTGATAATTTTGAACAAAAAGAACAATTTATTTTTGTAGTGGGTGCTTTAGTTTCTCGTATCATCAGTCTTCATAAAGCAGCAGAAGTAATGGAAATGGATACAGAAATGTTCTTGAAAATTTTAGAATTAATGGGAATCGATTTTTCTTATCTTACTACGGAAGACATAGATAGAGAAAAAAATTGGTAATCTCTAGGAAAATTGTTTTCAATTCTTCTCCTTTACTCTTTTTGTCTCGGTTAGGCTTTTTAGAAAAATTCCTAGATTCTGATGATAATTTTTATTTGCCTGTAACCGTACAACAGGAAATTAATGCCAAACAAGATCAATCTTCAGAGACTCTTAATAAGCTGATCGATCAACAGAAATTAACCATGCTAAATATTCAATTAATCTCTCTAGCAAATAGTTTAAATGAACGTTTAGGGAAAGGTGAATCTGATGCCATCACTTTAGGAATAGAATTACAAACCGATTATATCGTCCTTGATGACTTTGCCGCAAGAAAAGAAGCAATACGTTTAGGATTGAATGTTAAAGGAACTTTAGCGGTTATTCGTAAACTTCTCAAAGAAGAAAAGATAGAAATTGAAAATTTGGAGAGTTTTTATCAAAGACTTGGAGAAATTAACTTTAGAGTCAAGCGTGAAATATTTGAGAGCATTTTTAGTAATAAGAGCTTGTAGGTTGGGTTGAGGGATTTAATACTTAGGAGAAAACTGCTCGATTCAATGATTTGAGTGAAACCCAACATTCTTAAAGACATTGGTGTGGTTGGGTTTCACTCAAGCGTCACTAATATTTGACAGACAAAAGTTATTATTGCTCAACCTAACCTACGGCTTTTTGGGCAAAAAAGCCCTGACAACTGAGGCAAATTAATTGGACATCGCTAATCGTCGGGGATTTGCCTACCATATTGCATCGAAAAAAACAAGTATTTTTCACTAAATGACAACAAAGCACTCCCGATTGCGGTACTTTTTCCCTTTGTATCCGAAACAAAAAAAATTGCTCGCCCTATTCTGCATATTTCCAAAAAAGCAGCCGATAAAATTAAGTAAAACTTCAAATCATCCCCACCGAGGAACTAGCCATGAAATCCTTTGCCCTTCTTACCACCGTTAGCCTAATCAGCCTTTCCACTCTCGCGACTGTTCGCCCCGTCATGGCGCTAGAGAGCCGACAACCAGCCGAAACCCGGATCGCTCAAGGGAACAATCAAGACGCGATCGGCCACTATAACCGGGGAGTTGACTACATCCAACAGGAAAAATACGATCTCGCCCTCGCTGAATTCACCAAAGCGATCAACATTGATCCCCGATACGCCGAGGCTTACCTCAATCGCGGGTTTCTTTACGAACAACAGGAGAAACCCGACCTCGCCCTGTCCGATTACAATCAGGCGATCAACATTAATCCCCGATTGGCCGAAGCTTACAACAATCGCGGGTTTCGGCTCTTCTCGACTTTGTGTGATAATTTTTGCTTATGGAATCGTGAAATGCTTATTGGGCAAGACTTTTAGGACTATTTTGTGGAAGAAACTATCAGTATAGACCTCGTTTCCACACAGAAACCAGAAGAGCCGGGTTTCTTTACGGCGAACAGGGAAAACCCGACCTCGCCCTGTCCGATTTCAATCAGGCGATCAACATTAATCCCCGATTAGCTCTGGCTTACAGCAATCGCGGGCTTCTTTACCGACAACAGGAGAAACCCGACCTCGCCCTCGCTGAATTCAACAAAGCGCTCAACATTAATCCCCGATTGGCCGAAGCTTACAACGGTCGCGGGCTTCTTTACTACGAACAGGGGAAACCCGACCTCGCCCTGTCCGATTACAATCAGGCGCTCAACATTAATCCCCGAAACGCAACGGCTTACTACAATCGCGGGACTCTTTACTACGGACAGGGGAAACCCGACCGCGCCCTGTCCGATTACAATCAGGCGCTCAACATTAATCCCCGAGATGCCGAAGCTTACAACAATCGGGGGCTTCTTTACTACGGACAGGGGAAATCCGACCTCGCCCTGTCCGATTACAATCAGGCGCTCAACATTAATCCCCGATTCGCCGAAGCTTACAGCTATCGGGGGATTCTTTATTACTATCGACTAGAAAGGGAAAAAGCGATCAGAGATTTGCGACAAGCCGCCGAACTGTTCCGCCAGCAAGGAAACGCGGCGTTATATGAAGCGGTTATGGAACTCCTACGGGAATTAGGCGCGGTCTAGTCCTTTTTGTTGGGTTGAGCGAATCAATAGGTTAAAGAAAACCTCTCAATTTTAGGGGAAAGCGAAACCCAACACCTAAATCCGTCTGAATTAGCGATCGCTATTCCCCTCCTCTCATTGCTTTTTGTGGGGTTTGCTTGGGTCAATCCAACCTAGGATAATTGTCATGATTACTATAGGATTTGAAAAGGGCGATCGCTATTTTGATCCTCTTATTTTTTTGTTGGGTTTCCTTCTTGATCTTGAGAATCGCCATATCAACTGATTTTGGTAGATAATTGAGATGGGATTTAATCATTATTCTTCACTTAAATTAAAATCAATTCGTTGATAAATATCCAGTAATGAGATTTGAAAATCCACAGAATAAAACCTTAAAGCTTCCTTGTCCGATTCATAAACTTTAAACAACCATTTCCCATTATTTTGTTGATAAAATTGTTCGAGATAATAACGGTATTGATCGATTAAAATATATTCCTTAAAGTCAGGAATATAGCGATAAAATTTAAACTTATCAGTGCGGTCATAATCTCTAGTTGATTTTGATAAAACTTCGACAATAATTAACGCATTAGTTACAGTATTTGTGCCTTTTCCTTCATATAATGGTTGGCCTTTAATCACCATTACATCAGGATAAGTATAAAAGCGATATGTCGGCATCCATAACCGTACATCACTCATAAAAGCCCAATAATCTTCATTGTTAATCTTAGTCGGAAAATTTTTATAAAAATTACCAGCAATTAGATTATGATTGGTTGTTGCTCCC
>VYLG01000168.1_pt1 | contig 15215 bp, 13 predicted proteins | sample 5114351 | NCBI WGS metagenome assembly VYLG01 (sample SAMN12291798, study PRJNA351875) | freshwater metagenome | isolation source: freshwater lake | place: USA: Michigan, Kent Lake | collected 2013-08-15
GCGCCGCCCGACCTGGCGGCGCTGCTGCAGCAGCTGGCCGGCCAGGTGCGGCGGCCGCCGTCGCTGCAGGTGCTGCAGGCCTCGGTGGGCCGCGAGGTGCGGCTGATCCGCTGCGACGAGGTGGTGTACTTCGAGAGCGACGCCCGCTACACGCGCGTGGTGCACGAAGCCGGTGATGCGCTCATCCGCACGCCGCTGAAGGAACTGCTGGCGCAGCTCGACGAGAGCCAGTTCTGGCAGGTGCACCGCTCGGTCATCGTCAACCACCGCCATGTGGCCAGCGCCGTGCGCGTGGACGAGGGCCACATGCACCTGGTGCTGCGCGGCCGGCCCGAGACGCTGCCCGTCTCGCGCCACTTCCAGGGGCTGTTCAAGGGTCAGTAGCGGGTCTGGGCGCGGTGGCGCGCGCGTAGCATCGAAGCCTTCGCGTCCGATGCCCCACGGCGCCCTAGAGCGCCGGCCCCGTCATGCCCGCCATCCCCGTTCCCCGCTTCGACCAGTTCTACCGCTACCCCGAACTCACCCGCCTGCTGCAGGACTACGCCGCCGCCGCGCCGATGCTGGTGGAGCTGCGGTCCATCGGCCAGAGCCACGAAGGCCGCGAGATCTGGCTCGTGGCGATCACCAACCAGGCCACCGGGGCCGACACCGACAAGCCGGCGTTCTGGGTCGACGGCAACATCCACGCCGCCGAGCTGACGGCCTCCACCGCCTGCCTGTACTGGCTGCACCAGCTCGTCAGCACCTACGGCAGCGACGAGCGCGTGCGCCAGCTGCTGGACACGCGCGTCGTCTACATGGTGCCGCGCCTCAACCCCGACGGTGCCGAGCTCGCGCTGGCCGACCGGCCGCGCCACATCCGCAGCAGCACGCGGCCCTACCCGTTCGACGAAGAGCCGGTCGAGGGCCTGACGATCGAGGACATGGACGGCGACGGCCGCATCCTCAGCATGCGCATCCCCGATCCGCACGGCCCGTACAAGAAGCACCCGCAGGAGCCGCGGCTGATGGTGGCGCGCGAGCCCGGCGAGTTCGGCGGCGAGTACTACCGCATCGTGCCCGAGGGCAGCCTGAAGGCCTTCGACGGCGTCAAGATCACCGCCAACCCCGACCGCGAGGGCCTCGACCTCAACCGCAACTTCCCGGCCTACTGGCGGCAGGAGTTCGAGCAGGTCGGCGCCGGCCCCTACCCCACCAGCGAGCCCGAGGTGCGGGCGATGGTGGACTTCATCGCGAAGCACCCCAACATCGGCGCCGCGGTGAGCTTCCACACCCACAGCGGCGTGATCCTGCGCCCCATGGGCACGCAGTCCGACGACGACATGACGCCCGAGGACCTGTGGATGTACCAGCGGCTGTCGGACCTGGGCGCCAAGCTCACGGGCTACCCGGCCATCAGCATCTGGCACGACTTCAAGTACCACCCCAAGCAGGTGATCACGGGCACGCAGGACTGGGTCTACGAGCACCTGGGTGCGCTCTTCTGGACGGTGGAGATCTGGGCGCCCAACAAGGAAGCCGGCATCACCGACTACAAGTGGATCGAGTGGTACCGCGACCACCCGGTGGAAGACGACCTGAAGCTGCTGAAGTGGAGCGACGAGCAGTGCGGCGGCCGCGCGCATGTGGACTGGTACGCCTACCAGCACCCGCAGCTCGGCGCCGTGGAGCTGGGCGGCTGGGACCGCATGAACTACTGGCGCAACCCGCCGCCGCAGCTGCGCGAGCGCGAGGCGGCGCGCTTCCCGGCCTGGCTGCTGCAGCTGGGCCTTTCCCTGCCCAAGCTCGAGGTGCTGCGCACCGAGGTGCGGGCGCTCGGCCCCGACACCTGGCGCGTGCGCTTGGCTGTGGCCAACGCCGGCTACCTGCCCAGCTACGTGAGCAAGCGCGCGCTGGAGCGCAAGACGGCGCGCGGCACCGTGTTCCGCATCCACCTGCCGCCGGGCATCACGCTCGTCAGCGGGCTGGAGCGCGAGGTCGGCCAGCACCTCGAAGGCCACGCGCCCAAGGCGTCTCTGCAGGCCTTCCTGCCCAACCGCGAGCTCACCGGCGACCGCGCCGGCACCGTGCACGCCGAGGTCACGCTCGACTGACCATGAGCGGGTACGGCCCCGGCGACATCGACGACCCCTGGGCGTCGCTGTTCGAGTTCCTGCCCATCGGCGCCTATCGCAGCGCGCCCGATGGCCACCAGTTGCGGGCCAACCCGGCACTGGTGCGCCTCAATGGCTTCGACAGCGAGGCCGAGCAGCTCGCGGCCGCCCGCGACCCGCTCGGCAGCTGGTACGTGGCGCCGGGCCGGCGCGACGAGTTCCTGCAGCGCCTGGCCCGCGACGGCCGGGTCATCGCTTTCGAGTCCGAGGTCCGGCGCCGCCGTACGGGCGAGCGCATCTGGGTGCGCGAGAACGCGCACGCCGTGCGCAGCGCCGACGGCGCGGTGCGCTACTACGAGGGCACGGTCGAGGAGATCACCGACATCGTGCGCACACGCGAGGCGCTGGCGCTGTCGGAGGCCAGCGTGCGCGAGCTCGTGGCCCTGGTGCCTGGCGTGATCTACCGGCTGGTCGTCGAGCCCGACGGCGTGCGCCGCTTCAGCTTCATCAGCGAGTCGGTGCGGGAGCTGTACGGCGTGGCTGCGGCCGAGGTGATGGCCGACAGCGGCGTGCTGACCCGCTGCATCGACCCCGAGGACCTCGAGCGCGTGACCGCCGAGGTGGCGCGCATCGGGCGCGACGGCAGCCCGCTGGACCTGCAGTTCCGCATCCGCCACACCGACGGCCGCCAGCGCTGGGTGCACTGGCGGGGCAGCGCCGCGGGCCGCGACACGGCGGGCCTGCGGGTGCGCGCCGGTGTCGTCACCGACGTCACCGAGCGCAAGCAGGCCGAGCTGGCGCTGCGCCGCAACCAGGCCGAGCTGCAGCAGCTGGTGGCGCTGATCCCGGGCATGGTCTACCGGATCGTCATCGACGCCGAAGGCGAGCGCCGGTACAGCTTCGTCAGCGACCGCGTGCGCGACATCTACGGCGTCGAGCCCGAGGAAGCGCTGGCCGACGGCATGGTGCTGATGCGCATGCGGCACCCCGACGACCACCACCGCGACGCCGCGCCGATCACGCGGGCGCTGGACACCGATGTGCCACTGGACTACCAGCTGCGCATCCGCCGCCGCGACGGCCAGGAGCGCTGGATCCACGTCATCAGCAGCCCGGCCGAGAACGACGGCGCCTCGCGCGTGCGTGTCGGCGTGCTGTTCGACATCACCGAGCGCCGCCAGGCGCAGCTGGCGCTGCAGCGCCAGAGCGAACTGTGGCTGGGTGCGCTGCAGGCCAGCGGCGACGGTGTCTGGGACTGGCGCGTGCAGGACGGCGTGGAGATCCTCAGCCCGCAGTGCAAGGCGCTGTACGGCTTTGCGCCCGACGAGCTGCCCGACACGCCCGACGCGCTCGATGACCGCACCCACCCCGACGACCTGGCGCGCCTGCGCGCCGACCGCGAGGCGCACTTCCAGGGCCGCACGGCGCGCTACGTCAACGAGCACCGCGTGCAATGCAAGGACGGGCGCTGGAAGTGGATCCTCTCGCGCGGGCTCGTCATCGAGCGCGACGCCGAAGGCCGGCCGCTGCGCATGATCGGCACCCACACCGACGTCACGGCGGCCAAGCAGGCCGAGGTGCTGCGCCTGGAGCGCGACAACGCCGCCGCCGCCGACCGCGCCAAGAGCGAGTTCCTCAGCCGCGTGAGCCACGAGCTGCGCACGCCGCTGAACGCCGTGCTCGGCTTTGCGCAGCTGCTCGAGCTCGATCCCGGCGGCAGCGGCGAACGCCAGCGCGGGTGGGTGCAGCAGGTGCTGGGCAGCGGGCGCCACCTCCTGGCGCTGCTGGAAGACATCCTCGACCTCAGCAGCCTGCAGAGCGGGCGGCTGGCGATGTCGCTGGAGCCGGTGCCGTTGCACGAGGTGATCGCACAGGCCTGGACGATGCTCTCGGCCGGCGCCATCGACATGCCGGCGCTGTCGCAGCGCTTCGACAACCAGGTGGCCGGCAGCGGCGGTGTCGTGCAGGCCGACCGCAAGCGCCTGAAGCAGATCGTCAGCAACCTGCTGTCCAACGCCATCAAGTACAACCGCGCCGGCGGCTGGGTGCGTGTCGAGGTGCTGGAGGCGCCGCCCGCGCGGCCCGGCGGCCCCGAGCGCTGGGAACTGCGGGTCAGCGACGAGGGCCCCGGTCTCGACGAGCAGCAGCTCGGGCGCCTGTTCAGCCCCTTCGACCGCCTGGGCGCCGAGCGCGGGCCGGTGGCCGGCACCGGCCTCGGCCTGGCGCTGACCAAGCAGCTGGTGGAGGCGCTCGACGGCGAGATCGGTGTCGAGAGCACGCCCGGCGAGGGCAGCACGTTCTGGGTGCGGCTGCCGGTGGCCTGAGGCCGCCGCGCGGCTAGCGCTGTTCGAAGCGGTACACCGCCACGCTGGCGCGCCAGTTCGGCGCCACGCGCACGACCTGGCCCTGGTGCACGCCGAAGGCATCGGTGACGTGCAGGCCCAGGCGCCGCGCCAGCACACCGAAGTCGGCAAAGGTGCCGACGCGGATGTTCGGCGTGTCGTGCCATTCGTAGGGCAGCGCGCGCGTCACCGGCATGCGGCCTGCCGCCACCTTCAGCCGGTTCGGCCAGTGCGCGAAGTTCGGGAACGCGACGATGCCGATGCGGCCCACACGCGCCGTCTCGCGCAGCATGCGCTCGGTGTGGCGGATGGCCTGCAGCGTGTCGATCTGCAGCACGACGTCGAAGCTCTGGTCGTCGAACAGGGCGAGGCCTTCCTCGAGGTCGAGCTGCACCACGTCCACGCCACGCTGCACACACTGCAGCACGTTGGCGTCGGCCAGCTCCACGCCGTAGCCGCTGCAGCCCTTCTCGCGCTGCAGCCACTCGAGCAGCGCGCCGTCGCCGCAGCCGAGGTCGAGCACGCGGCTGCCCTGCGGCACCAGCGAGCCGATCAGCTCCAGATCGCTGCGCTCAGACATGGTGCTCTCGCTCGTCAGCGGCGATGCGCTCGAACCACGCCCGCACCAGCGCGTGGTAGCGCGGGTCGTCGAGCAGGAACGCATCGTGGCCATGCGGCGCCGCGATCTCGGCGTAGTTGACGCCGATGTCGTTGTCGACCAGGGCCTTCACGATCTCGCGGCTGCGCGCCGGCGCGAAGCGCCAGTCGGTGGTGAAGCTCACCACCAGGAAGCGCACCGCGCGCGCCGCCGCGAAGGCCGCCTTCAGGCTGCCGCCGTGCGCGCGGGCGGGGTCGAAGTAGTCGAGCGCGCGCGTGATCAGCAGGTAGGTGTTGGCGTCGAAGTACTCGCTGAACTTGTCGCCCTGGTGGCGCAGGTAGCTCTCGATCTGGAACTCGATGTCCTGCGTGGTGTAGGCCAGCGCCGCGCCGTCGCCGCCACGCAGGCTGCGGCCGAAGCGCGCCTCCATCGTGTCGTCGGACAGGTAGGTGATGTGGCCCAGCATGCGCGCCACGCGCAGGCCGCGCCGCGGCAGCACGCCGTGGCCGTAGAAGTGGCCGCCGTGGAAGTCGGGGTCGGTGACGATGGCGCGGCGCGCCACCTCGTTGAAGGCGATGTTCTGCGCCGAGAGGTTGGGCGCCGTCGCGATGGCCGCCACGTGGCGCACGCGCTGCGGGTGCCGCAGCGACCAGGCCAGCGCCTGCATGCCGCCGAGGCTGCCGCCCACCACCGCGGCGAGCTGGGTGATGCCCAGGCGGTCGAGCAGCCGGGCCTGCGCATCGACCCAGTCCTCCACCGTCACCACGGGGAAATCCGATCCCCAGGGCCTGCCGGTCGCCGGGTTGGTGTGCATCGGCCCGGTGCTGCCGAAGCAGGAGCCGGGGTTGTTGATGCCGATGACGAAGAAGCGCTCGGTGTCGAGTGGCTTGCCCGGGCCGATGAGGTTGTCCCACCAGCCCACGCTGCCGTTGGCCCACACGCCGGCCACGTGGTGGCTGGCGTTGAGCGCGTGGCACACCAGCACGGCGTTGCTGCGCGCGGCGTTGAGCGTGCCGTAGGTCTCGAAGGCCAGCTCGTAGGCCGGCAGCACCGCGCCGCTTTGCAGCGGCAGCGGCTCCTCGAAGTGCATCGACTGTGGCGTGACGGACCCGACCGAACCCATGAACGACAAAACCCGGTGCCGCGCTTCAACACGGACACCGGGCATCAGCGCAAGGCTTGGGAGCTCGGAATCCTGTTTAGCGGCATTTGTTGAAGCGCCCGCAATCCGGAGCAAATCGGCGCTGAAGGCAAAAGTATAGCCAGCGCCCTAAGATGCCCCGCAATGAGAACACCCGCCTTCACCGCCCTGTTCCGAGCCCTGGCCTGTGGGCTGCTCGCCAGTGCCACCGGCATCGCGGCCGCCCAACCCATGGACGAAGGCGTGCCCGATGGCCCGGCCGACGCGCGCCCGCCGCAGCCCTTGTGGGAGGCCGGCCTGGCGGCCTTTGGCGCGCGCTCGCCGGCCTACCCCGGCGCGCGCCAGCGCACCAGCAACGCCATCGTGCTGCCGTACCTGCTGTACCGCGGCCGCGTGCTGCGTGCGGAACAAGGCACGGTGGGCGTGCGTGCCGCCAGGACCGACACGATGGAGCTCGACATCGGCTTTGCCGGCAGCTTCGGCTCCGCGGCGTCGGACAACGACGCGCGCCGCGGCCTGCCCAACATCGGCACGCTGGTGGAGTTCGGGCCTCGCGTGCGCTGGCGCCTGGGCCCGGCCTTTGGCGGCCAGCTCGGCGCCGCGGTGCCATTGCGCGGCGTGTTCGACCTGAACAACCGCTTCGAGTACCGCGGCCTGGCGCTCGAGCCCTCGCTGAACTGGGGCACGCGCGCCGCGGGCTTCAACCTCGGTGGCAGCCTTGGCCTGCTGATCGCCGACGGGCGCCTGGCCGACACCTTCTACGGTGTCGCGCCGGCCTTCGCCACCGCCACGCGGCCGGCCTACGAGGCCAAGGCCGGGCTGGTGGCCACGCGGCTGTCGTTCAACATCAGCCGGCGCCTGAGCCCCGACTGGGTGGTGTTCGGCTTTGCGCGCGTCGACAGCGTGCGCGGCGCGGCCAACGAAGAGAGCCCGCTCGTCGACAAGACCCGCGGCACCTCGGTGGGCGTGGGCGTGTCGTGGACCTTCGCCCGTTCCGACCGACCCGCTGAACGCTGAACCCCATGACGCCCGACATGAGCGACATCCCCGGCTTCGAAGGCTTCGAGCCACTGGACCTGCCCGTGCAGGGCCGGCGCGTGCGGGGCCGCATCGGCGGCCGCGTCGGCGCTCCACCGCTGCTGCTGCTGCACGGGTTTCCGCAGACGCACGTGTTGTGGCACCGCGTGGCGCCGCAGCTCGCGCCGCACTTCCGCCTCGTGCTGCCCGATCTGCGCGGCTACGGCGACAGCGAGCCCGCGCCCGACGAGCCGCAGCACACGCAGATGGGCAAGCGCGCGATGGCCGCCGATGCCCTGGCCGTGATGCAGCAGCTCGGCCACGCGCGCTTTGCCGTGGCCGGGCATGACCGCGGCGGCCGCGTCGCGCACCGGCTGGCGCTCGATGCGCCCGAGGCGGTGTCGCAGCTCGCGGTGCTCGACATCGCGCCCACGCTGGACATGATCGAAGGCGCCGACTGGCGTTTCGGCCGCGCCTACTACCACTGGTTCTTCCTCGCCCAGCCGGCGCCCGAGCCCGAGCGCATGATCGCCGCCGACGCCGTGCGCTACCTGCACCGCAAGCTCGGTGGCTGGGGCGCGGCCTCACTCGCCCACCTTCACCCCGCCGCTCGGGCCGAGTACGAGCGCGCCATCCAGCGGCCCGAGGTCGTGCACGCCATGTGCGAGGACTACCGCGCGGCGCTCACCTGCGACCTGCAACTCGACCGCGAAAGCCGCGCCGCCGGCGACAAGCTGGCCTGCGAGCTGCTGGTGCTGTGGGGCGGCCGTGGCATCGTGCAGGCCCTGTTCGACCCGATGGCGCTGTGGCGCGCCGCTAGCCGCGGCCCCGTGCAGGGCGAGGCGCTGGACTGCGGCCACTACCTGCCTGAGGAACAACCCGAGGCCACGGCCGAGCGGCTGATGCGCTTCTTCAAGCCCGCGGCCTGACGGCCGATAACGCGACATGCACGCCTGGCTGCACCGCCTCGACCAGCACTTCCCGGTGCGCTACTGGGCCTGGCTGCTCGCGGCCGTGCTGACGCTGGTGTTCGCGCTGATGCACGTCATCAGCGGCAGCGGCGGCCTCTTCGCGCTGGCGGGGCTTTTCCTCGTCGGCCTGGGCTGGCGCGACACGCGGCAGACGCGCCACTCGGTGCTGCGCAACTACCCCGTCATCGGGCACCTGCGCTTCCTGCTGGAGTTCATCCGGCCGGAGATGCGCCAGTACTTCATCGAGTCCGACAACGAGGCCGCGCCGTTCTCGCGCCAGCAGCGCAGCCTGGTCTACCAGCGCGCCAAGGGCGACGCCGACAAGCGCCCCTTCGGCACGCAGCTCGACGTGCACGCGCTGGGCTACGAGTGGATCAACCACTCGATGGCGCCCACCGAGGTGGCCAGCCACGATTTCCGCATCACCATCGGCGACGTCAGCAGCACCGGCAGCGGCTGCACCCAGCCCTACAGCGCCAGCGTCTTCAACATCTCGGCGATGAGTTTCGGCGCGCTGAGTGCCAACGCCATCCTCGCGCTCAACGGCGGCGCCAAACGGGGCGGCTTCGCACACGACACCGGCGAGGGCAGCATCAGCCAGCACCACCGCGTGAATGGCGGCGACCTGATCTGGGAGATCGGCAGCGGCTACTTCGGCTGCCGCGACGAGGCCGGCCGCTTCAGCGAGGAGCGCTACACCGCCAACGCGCTGGACCCGCAGGTGAAGATGATCGAGCTCAAGCTGAGCCAGGGCGCCAAGCCCGGGCACGGCGGCGTGCTGCCAGGGCCGAAGGTGACGGCCGAGATCGCCGCGGCGCGCGGCGTGCCGGTGGGCGTGGACTGCGTGAGCCCCGCCAGCCACTCGGCCTTTGCCACGCCGGTGGAGATGCTGCGCTTCATCGAGCGCCTGCGGCGGCTCTCAGGTGGCAAGCCGGTGGGCTTCAAGTTCTGCATCGGCCACCCGTGGGAGTGGTTCGCCATCTGCAAGGCCATGCTCGAGACCGGCCTGGTGCCCGACTTCATCGTCGTCGACGGTGCCGAGGGCGGCACGGGCGCGGCGCCGCTGGAGTTCACCGACCACGTCGGCGCGCCGCTGCAGGAGGGCCTCCTGCTGGTGCACAACACGCTGGTGGGCCTGAACCTGCGCCACCGCATCCGCATCGGCGCGGCGGGCAAGGTGGTGAGCGCCTTCGACATCGCGCGCTGCATGGCGCTGGGCGCCGACTGGTGCAACTCGGCACGCGGCTTCATGTTCGCTTTGGGCTGCATCCAGGCCCAGGCCTGCCACACCGGCGCCTGCCCCACCGGCGTGACGACGCAGGACCCGCTGCGCCAGCAGGCGCTGGTGGTGCCCACCAAGACCGAACGGGTGTGGCGCTTCCACCAGAACACGCTGATGGCGCTGAAGGAACTGGTGCAGGCCGCGGGGCTGACTCACCCAGGGCAGATCACCGCCAGCCACATCGTGCGCCGGGTTTCGCAGGGCGACGTGCGGCTGCTCGCGAACCAGTTGCCCTTCGTGAAGGCCGGCGCGCTGCTCGAGGCCATCGAAGGCCGCGCCGAGTGGCCGCATGCCGTGTACCGGCAGTACTGGCCGCTTGCGCAGAGCGGCAGCTTCGCCGCCGCGGTGGTTTAACCGCGGCGCACCGTCACTTCGGTGGTGCGGTGTCGATGTAGCTCTGGCGCGCGGCGATCTTCTCGTGCCACTTCGCCAGGTTGGGGTGCGTGTCGCGCCAGTCGATCTGCGGGAAGCGGAAGTCCAGGTAGCCCAGCGCGCAGGCCACGGCGATGTCGGCCAGCGTGAAGTGCGTGCCGCTGCACCAGGGCTTGTCGCCCAGGCCCTGCGCCATGCTCTTGACGGCGGCGTGCACGCGGCTCATCTGGCGGTCGATCCAGGCCTGCGAGCGCTGCTCGGCGCTGCGGCCCGGCCACGTGGCCTCGAGCCGCGCCAGGATGGAGGCATCGAGCAGGCCGTCGGCCAGCGCCTCCCAGGTCTTGACCTCGATGCGCTCGCGGCCGCTGGGCGGGATCAGCTTGCCCACCGGGCTGAGCGTGTCGAGGTACTCGACGATGACGCGCGAGTCGAACACCGCCTCGCCGCCGTCGAGCACCAGGCAGGGCACCTTGCCGAGCGGGTTGCTCTTGAGGATGTCGTCGTTGCCCCAGACGTCTTCCAGCGCGAGCTGGGCGTCGAGCTTCTTCTCGGCCATCACGATGCGCACCTTGCGCACGTACGGGCTGGTCAGTGATCCGATCAGTTTCATCGTGCTTGTCGCGTCGTGGCGGTGGCCCGCGCGCCTCGTCCCTGGTCCAAACCATTCTAGCGAGGGGGGTCCTGCGCGGGCGGTGGGGCTTGTCGCGTGAAGTCCACGCCGGCCGGCCGGCCCGGCAGATGCAGTTGCGCCACGGCCGGCGCCGTGCGCGCGAGCACGGTGCCGTCGCGCACCACGAGCAGGCGCGCCGAGCGCAGGCGGATCGCCTCCTGGGGCGTGCGGGCCTGCAGCAGCACGCCGTCGGCGCGGCAGCCGACTTCGAGCCCGTAGCCCTCGAGGCCGAGGATGCGTGCCGGGTTCGTCGTCACCGCGTCGAAGCAGCGGTGCTGCGCGGCCTGCCCCGTCATCTGCGCCACGTGCAGGCCCATCGAGGCCACCTCCAGCATGTCGGCCGAGCCCAGCGCGTACCAGGGGTCCATCACGCAGTCGTGGCCGAAGGCCACCGTGACGCCGGCGTCCATCAGCTCGGGCACCCGCGTCATGCCGCGGCGCTTGGGGTAGTGGTCGTAGCGGCCCTGCAGCGTGATGTTGATCAGCGGGTTGGCGATGGCGTTGATGCCGCTGTCGGCCATCAGCGCCACCAGTTTGGCGGCGTAGGCGTTGTCCATCGAGTGCATGGACGTGAGGTGCGAACCCGTGACGCGCTCGCGCAGCTTCAGCCGCTGGGCGTGGAAGGCCAGCGTCTCCGCATGGCGCGAGGCCGGGTCGTCGGTCTCGTCGCAGTGCATGTCCACGCGCAGGCCGTGCGCGGCGGCCAGCTCGCACAGCCGGCGCACGCTCTCGGCGCCTTCGGCCATGGTGCGCTCGTGGTGCGGGATGCCGCCGACGACATCGACGCCCATCGCCAGCGCGCGCTCCAGCAGTGCCTCGGCGCCGGGGCTGCGCAGCAGGCCGTCCTGCGGGAAGGCCACCAACTGGAGCGTCAGATAGGGGGCGACGCGGCGCTTCACGTCGAGCAGCGCGCGCACCGCGAGCAGCCGCTCGTCGCAGATGTCGACATGGCTGCGGATGGCCAGCAGCCCGCGCGCCACGGCCCAGTCGCAGTAGGCCATCGCGCGCTCGGCCACGGCCTCCTCGGTGAGCAGCGGCTTGAGCTCGCCCCACAGGCGGATGCCCTCGAGCAGCGTGCCGCTGTCATTGACGCGCGGCAGGCCGTGGCTCAGCGTGGCGTCGAGGTGGAAGTGGGCGTCGACGAAGGGCGGGCTGAACAGCCAGCCGCCGGCATCGAGCACCTCGGCGCCCTCGGGCACCGGCAGGGCGGGGCCGATGGCGGCGAAGCGGCCGTCACGGGCCAGCAGGTCGATGCCGGTGCGGCCGTCGGGCAGCGTGGCGTGGCGGATGAGCAGATCGCGCGGCATGCGGGTTTTCCGGTCGTCGGGTGGGGGCGTGCCAGCAGGATACGGGCCTGCGCCGAGCCTGGGCCGAACGGGGCCCGGCGCGGCACTTCGTCACGCCGATTCCGCGTCGGCAAAAGGGCCGCCTGAGGTGTCTTGCCACACCCCCTGAACGGGTGCACACTGGGTCCAGACCCATCCTCCTGCACCCATCCGCGACCCAGGCCTCCCGGGCATCCCGAGCGCCCTTGCAGCGTCGCCACCCACCCCCATCCTCCACCGTTGTCCCGTGGCCGGCTTCCCTGAACAGGGGTCTGCCGGCATCCTTGTCCCCTAAGCCTTTTGCGCAAAGGAGGTTCTGATGAACTTGACGATCAGCGGCCATCACCTCGAAGTCACCCCGGCTTTGAGAGAGTACGTGCTCACCAAGCTGGATCGCGTGACGCGACACTTCGACCAGGTGGTAGACGTTTCCGTGCTGCTGACGGTGGAGAAGAACAAGGAGAAGGAGCGACGACAGCGCGCCGAGGTCACCTTGCACGTCAAGGGCCGCGACATCTTCGTCGAACATGCCGCAGAAGACCTGTACGCCGCGATCGACACCCTGATGGACAAGCTCGACCGCCAGGTCGTGCGCCACAAGGACCGCGTGCAGGACCACCACCACGAAAGCCTCAAGCGGCAGGCGGCCAGCGCCACCTGAGGCCGCGCCGGCCCCGGCCGGTGCCCCAGCATACGGCCCCGCGGGGCCGTTTTTCATGGCGGGCACCGACCCGGTGCGCTGTTGTTGCAGCGCCGCAATCCGTGGTTTCAGCCCCTGTTTCGGGGCTTTGCTCCAGGGATGGCCCCGGCGCTCGGGCGCTATCATGGTTTTTTGCAGTTGTGCTGCAACCGCACGCTCCGCTCCCGCCACCGCGACGAGCGCCGCCGTCGCAGGAGGCCACGAGCCTCAGGGGAAGAGCCCACATGAACCGTCTCGCCGCCATCCTGCCTGCCAGCAACGTGCTGGTGAACGTGGACGCGACCAGCAAGAAGCGCGTTTTCGAGCAGGCCGGCCTGCTGTTCGAGAACCAGCACGCCATTGCCCGCGGCATCGTCACCGACAACCTCTTTGCGCGCGAGCGCCTCGGCTCCACGGGCCTGGGCCATGCGGTGGCCATTCCGCACGGCCGCATCAAGGGCCTGAAGAACCCGCTGGCCGCGGTGCTGCGCGTGCAGCAGCCGATCCCCTTCGACGCACCCGACGACGAACCCGTGGCGCTGCTGATCTTCCTGCTCGTGCCCGAGGCGGCCACGCAGCGGCACCTGGAGATCCTGTCGGAGATCGCCGAGATGCTGTCGGACCGCGAACTGCGCGAGCGCCTCAAGACCGAGGCCGACGCCGCCGCGGTGCACAAGCTGATCTCCGACTGGGAACCGCTGAAGTCGGTGGCCTGACCGACCCATGAAGCCCACCTCGATCAGCGCCGAAGCGCTGTTCGAAGCGCACCGCGAGGTGCTGCGCTGGGCCTGGGTGGCCGGGCAGGGCCACCCCGAGCGCCGCTTCGACGACGCGGCGGTGCGCGACGCGCGCAGCGCCGCCGATCTCATCGGTTACCTGAACTACATCCACCCCTACCGGGTGCAGATCGTCGGCCGGCGCGAGGTGGGCTACCTCGAGTCGGCCAGCCCCGAAGACGCCGAGCGCCGCATCGCGCGCATCGTGACGCTGGAGCCGCCGGTGATCATCGTCGCCGACGGCGTGACGGCGCCGCCGCGGCTGGTGGCGATGTGCGACCGCGCCGAGATCCCGCTGTTCGTCACCGCCGCCAGCGCCGGCCACGTGATCGATCTCGTCCGCGGCTACCTGGGCCAGCACTTCGCCGAGCGCACCACGCGCCACGGTGTCTTCATGGACATCCTGGGCCTCGGGGTGCTGCTCACCGGCGAATCGGGCCTGGGCAAGAGCGAACTCGGCCTTGAACTCGTGTCACGCGGCCACGGGCTGGTGGCCGACGATGCGGTGGACATCTACCGCATCAGCCAGACGGCGCTGGAGGGCCGCTGCCCCGAGCTGCTGCAGAACCTGCTCGAGGTGCGCGGCATCGGCCTGCTCGACATCAAGGCCATCTTCGGCGAGACGGCGGTGCGGCGGAAGATGCGCCTGAAGCTCATCGTGCACCTGGTGCGCAAGGAAACGCTGGAGCGCGAGTTCGAGCGCCTGCCCTACGAGCCGCTGTTCGAGGACATCCTCGGCCTGCCGGTGCGCAAGGTGGTGATCGCCGTGGACGCCGGCCGCAACCTGGCGGTGCTGGTGGAGGCGGCGGTGCGCAACACGGTGCTGCAGCTGCGCGGCATCGACACCTACCAGGAGTTCATCCGCCGTCACCAGGCGGCGATGGACAAGGGCGCGCCGGAGTAGACCGTTCGGGCTGAGCCCGTCGAAGCCCTGCCCTCACTTCGCCTGCCGGTGCGGGCAGGCCTCCTTCGAGCAGCGCGCGTACAGCGCCAGCGAGTGCTCCTGCAGCGTGAAGCCGCGCTCGGTGGCCACGGCGCGCTGGCGCTGCTCGATCTGGGCGTCGAAGAACTCCTCGACGCGGCCGCAGTCCAGGCACACCAGGTGGTCGTGGTGCTGCCCCTCGTTGAGCTCGAACACGGCCTTGCCGCTCTCGAAGTTGCTGCGGCTCAGCAACCCGGCCTGCTCGAACTGCATCAGCACGCGGTAGACGGTGGCCAGGCCGATGTCGGCGCCGTCGATCAGCAGCGACTTGTAGACATCCTCGGCCGTCAGGTGGCGGCGGTCGGAGCGCTGGAAGACCTCGAGGATCTTGATGCGCGGCAGCGTGGCCTTCAGGCCGCTGCTCTTGAGTTCTTCGGCGTGCTTCACTCGCCTCTCCTGGCACGGGGCGCGGCGGGACCGCCTCGCTAGAATCGCCGCATCATAGCCAGCAGCCGCCGCAAGGCCCCGCCTTGCGCCTGCCCGGCCCCACCCCATGCGCCGACTCTTCGCTCCCCTCGCCCTTGTCGTGGCCAGCAGCCTGCTGGCCGGCTGCGAGTCGCTCGACCGCACCGACAGCCTCTTCGGCCTGATTACGCCCTACCGCATCGACATCGTGCAGGGCAACGTGATCACCAAGGAGCAGCTGGCGCTCATCAAGCCCGGCGTGACGCGGCTGCAGGTGCGCGACGTGCTCGGCACGCCGCTGCTGGCCGACCCGTTCCACGCCGACCGCTGGGACTACCTCTTCACGCTTCGCCGCCCGGGGGCGGAACTGCAGCGCCGCAGCGTCGTGGTGTTCTTCGACGGCGACCGCGTCAAGTCGGTCGACGCGCCCGGGGAACTGCCGACCGAGCGCGAGTTCGTGGCCTCGATCAGCCGCAACGAGAAGATCAGGCCAGTGAAGCTGGAGCTCACCGAAGACGAGCGCAAGGCGCTGCCGCCGCCGGCCAAGGTGCCCGCGCCCCGG
>VYLG01000169.1_pt1 | contig 15156 bp, 16 predicted proteins | sample 5114351 | NCBI WGS metagenome assembly VYLG01 (sample SAMN12291798, study PRJNA351875) | freshwater metagenome | isolation source: freshwater lake | place: USA: Michigan, Kent Lake | collected 2013-08-15
CAGCAGCATGCGCTCGGCCTCGACCCGCGCCTCGCGCAGCTTGCGCGCGGCCATGTCGCCCTCGGCGTGCGCGAAGCCGTCTTTCAGCATCTGCGCGATCTGCTCGTCGGCCAGGCCGTAGCTGGGCTTGACGGCCACGGCGGCCTCGACGCCCGAGCCGAGCTCGCGGGCGCTGACGCTCAGCAGCCCATCGGCATCGACCTGGAAGGTGACGCGGATGCGCGCGGCGCCGGCGGCCATCGGCGGAATGCCGCGCAGCTCGAACCGCGCGAGGCTGCGGCAATCGGCCACCAGCTCGCGCTCGCCCTGGACCACATGGATGGCCATCGCGGTCTGGCCGTCCTTGAAGGTGGTGAAGTCCTGCGCCTTGGCCACGGGGATGGTGCTGTTGCGCTCGATGACGCGCTCGACCAGCCCGCCCATGGTCTCGAGCCCCAGGCTGAGCGCGATCACGTCCAGCAGCAGCAGCTCGCCATCCTTGGCGTTGCCGGCCAGCGCGTTGGCCTGGATGGCAGCGCCGAGCGCCACGACCTCGTCGGGGTTGACGTCGGTGAGCACCGGGCGGCCGAAGAGCGCGCTGACACGGTCGCGCACCAGCGGCATGCGGGTGCTGCCGCCCACCATCACGACGCCCTGCACCTCGTCGGCGGCCACCTTGGCGTCGCGCAGCACCTTGCGCACGGCGGCCAGCGTGCGTTCGACCAGCGGCGTGGCCACGGCGTCCAGCTGCGCGCGGCTCACGGCCACGCGGCAAGCGCGGCCGGCCACGGTGGCCTGCCAATCCACAGCGTCGGCGCTGCTGAGCGCCTCTTTCGTGGCCCGCGCGGCGATCAGCGCGCTGCGGCGGTCCTGCGATGAGAGGTGGCTGGCATCGATGTCGGCCTGCGCCAGTGCCCAGTCGGCCAGCGCGTGGTCGATGTCGTCGCCGCCCAGGGCCGCGTCACCACCCGTGGCCACGACCTCGAACACGCCCTGCGTCAGGCGCAGCAGGCTGATGTCGAAGGTGCCGCCGCCCAGGTCGTACACGGCGTAGAGGCCTTCGCTGCCGTGGTCCAGCCCGTAGGCCACCGCGGCGGCCGTGGGCTCGCTGATGAGGCGCAGCACCTCCAGGCCGGCCAGCTGCGCGGCGTCTTTCGTGGCCTGGCGCTGGGCGTCGTCGAAGTAGGCGGGCACGGTGATCACGGCGCCGTGCAGTTCGCTGTCGAAGCTGTCTTCGGCGCGCTGGCGCAGCGTGGCCAGAACTTCGGCCGACAGCTCCACCGGCGACTTCAGCCCGGCCCGCGTGGCCACCGCCACCATGCCGGGCTGGTCGACCAATTCGTAGGGCAGCTTGTCGCGGCCGGCCACATCGGCCAGCCGGCGGCCCATCAACCGCTTGAACGAGGCCACGGCGTTCGCGGCGTCGTGCGCCTGCGCGGCCAGGGCTTCGTGCCCGATGCGGCGGCCACCGCCTTCGGGGTAGTGCACGGCGCTGGGCAGCAGGATGCGACCCTCTTCGTCGGGCAGGCACTCGGGCACGCCGTGGCGCACCGCGGCCACCAGCGAGTTGGTGGTGCCGAGGTCGATGCCCACGGCGATGCGGCGCTGGTGCGGGTCCGGCGCCTGGCCGGGTTCGGAGATCTGCAGGAGGGCCATGGAGAAGGGTTCGGGTTCAGGCCGCCAGCAGGCGATCCAGGCGTTGCGCCAGTGACTCACGGAAACGGCTGACGAACATCAGCGCGCGCACCTGGGCGGCCGCCGCCGCCGTGTCACCCTGCTCGTCGAGCAGCGTCACCAGCTGCGCCTGCAGCGTGCGCTCCTGCGCGGCCACGGTGTCGTCCAGCGCCTGCAGTTCGGCAGCGCTGCCGGCGTCGTCGAGCGCCTCGCGCCAAGCCATCTGCTGCAGCAGGAACTCGCGCGGCATCGCGGTGTTGCTCTCGGCGGCGATGGACGCGCCGCGCAGCTCGCACAGGTAGGCGGCGCGCGACAGCGGATCCTTCAGCCTCTGCCAGGCCTCGTTCACGCGCACGGCCCACTGCATGGCCAGGCGCTGCGCGGCTGCGCCCTCGCCCGCAAAGCGGTCGGGGTGCACGCTGGCCTGCAGCTGGCGGCGGCGCTCGTCGAGCGCGGCGCGATCCAGCGCCTGCCGCGGGGGCAGACCGAACAGCGTGAAGTCGTCGTCGGCGAGGTTCATGGCCGCTGCGTCAGAGCGCCTTGCCCATGAACAGCGACAGGCCGTTGTCGGGGTAGCCGCCAAAAGCGCCGCGCAGGGTGTAGCCGGCGCTTTCGTAGCGCTTGACGGCCTCGGTCTGGTCGCGGCCGGTCTCCAGCAGCGCCAGGCGGTAGCCGTCGCGGCGCAGCCTCTGTTCCACCGCATCCAGCAGCCGTGCGCCGATGCGCCGGCCGCGGCGCGACGGATCGACGTACATGCGCTTGATCTCGCCGTAGGGCTGGCCGCCCGTCGCGGGCTCGCCCGCCATGCGGCGGCAGGCGGCGGTGCCGATGGCCTCGCCCTGCTCGCGCGCGACGAAGAAGCTGATCTCGGGTGCCAGCAGCTCGTCGACCGAGAGGATGTGGTTGGCCTCGGGGGCGTAGAGGCCGCCGAGGTAGCGGTCGAGCGACGACAGCAAGGCCACGACCTCGGGCTGGTCGGGGCGTTCTTCGGCAATCGTGACCGCGGGCTCCATCAACAGGCGGCGGGCTCAGACCCGGAAGGATTCGCCGCAGCCGCAGCGGTCCTTCTCGCGCGGGTTGTGGAACTTGAAGCCCTCGTTCAGGCCCTCGCGCACGAAGTCGAGCTCGGTGCCGTCGATGTAGGGCAGGCTCTTCGGGTCGACGAGCACCTTGACGCCGTGGTCCTCGAAGACGATGTCCTCGGGCGCCACGTCGTCGGCGTACTCCAGCTTGTAGGCCAGGCCCGAGCAGCCGGTGGTCTTGACGCCCAGGCGCACGCCGACGCCCTTGCCCCGGCGGCCGAGGTAGCGGGTGACGTGCCGCGCCGCGGCTTCGGTGAGCGTGACTGCCATGGCGGGATCAGCTCGCCTCGGTGGTGGTGCCGTGCTTCTGCTTGTAGTCCTGCACGGCCGCCTTGATGGCGTCTTCGGCGAGGATCGAGCAGTGGATCTTCACCGGCGGCAGCGCCAGCTCCTCGGCGATGTGGGTGTTCTTGATCGACATCGCCTCGTCCAGCGTCTTGCCCTTCACCCACTCGGTGACGAGCGAGCTCGACGCGATGGCCGAGCCGCAGCCGTAGGTCTTGAAGCGCGCGTCCTGGATCAGGCCGGTGGCCGGATCGACCTTGATCTGCAGCTTCATCACGTCGCCGCAGGCCGGCGCGCCGACCATGCCGGTGCCGACGTCGACATCGCCCTTGTCGAAGCTGCCGACGTTGCGCGGGTTCTCGTAGTGCTCGACGACCTTGTCGCTGTATGCCATGGCTTTACTCCTGGTGCGGTGGCAGGCGGGCGCTCAGTGCGCCGCCCACTGGATGGTGTTGAGGTCGACGCCGTCCTTGAACATCTCCCACAGCGGGGACAGGTCGCGCAGCTTGGCCACGCGGTCCTGCAGCAGCGCGACGGCGGTGTCGATGTCCTTCTCGGTCGTGAAGCGGCCGATGGTCATGCGCAGGCTGCTGTGCGCCAGCTCGTCGCTGCGGCCCAGGGCGCGCAGCACGTAGCTGGGCTCGAGGCTGGCGCTGGTGCAGGCTGATCCAGAGCTGACGGCGATGCCCTTCACGCCCATGATCAGGCTCTCGCCCTCGACGAAGTTGAAGCTGGCGTTCAGGTTGTGCGGCACGCGGCGCTCCAGGTCGCCGTTGATGAACACCTGCTCGATCGACGACAGGCCGTCCAGCAGCCGCTTCTGCAGCATGCGCACGCGCTCGTTCTCGGTGCCCATCTCCTGGCGCGCGATCTCGAACGCCAGGCCCATGCCGACGCACTGATGCGTAGGCAGCGTGCCGCTGCGCATGCCGCGCTCGTGGCCGCCGCCGTGCATCTGCGCCTCCAGCCGCACACGCGGCTTGCGCCGCACGTACAGGCCGCCGATGCCCTTGGGGCCATAGGTCTTGTGCGAGGCCAGGCTCATCAGGTCGACCGGCAGCGTCGCCATGTCGATGGCCACCTTGCCGGTGGCCTGCGCCGCGTCGACGTGCAGGATGATCCCGCGCTCGCGGCACATCGCGCCGATGGTCGGGATGTCCTGGATCACGCCGATCTCGTTGTTCACGAGCATCACGCTGGCCAGAATGGTGTCGGGGCGCAGCGCGTCCTTGAAGCGGTCGAGGTCGAGCAGGCCGTTTTCCTGCACCTCGAGGTAGGTCACCTCGAAGCCCTGGCGCTCGAGCTCGCGCGTCGTGTCGAGCACGGCCTTGTGCTCCGTCCGCACGGTGACGATGTGCTTGCCGCGCGTGGCGTAGAAGTGCGCCGCGCCCTTGATGGCGAGGTTGTTGCTCTCGGTGGCGCCGCTGGTCCAGACGATCTCGCGCGGGTCGGCGTTCAGCAGCCCGGCGACCTGGGCGCGCGCCTTCTCGACGGCCTCCTCGGCCTCCCAGCCCCAGGCGTGGCTGCGGCTGGCCGGGTTGCCGAAGTGCTCGCGCAGCCAGGGGATCATCGCGTCGACGACGCGCGGGTCACACGGCGTCGTGGCGCCGTAGTCCATGTAGATGGGGAAATGCGGGGTCATGATGCGCAGCGGCTCACTTCGACAGCGTGGTACCCAGGGCGAAGACGGAATTGGGCGCGGTCACCTTGATGGGCTTGACCACCGGCACCGACGAGATCGCACGCTTGACCGGCACCTCGTCGACCGACACGCCCTTGGCGAGCTGCTCGTCGACCAGCTTCTTCAGCGACACCGAGTCGAGGAACTCGATCATCCGCTGGTTCAGGCTGGCCCAGAGGTCGTGCGTCATGCACTTGCCGCTGTCCTCGCCCATGCAGTTCTCGTTGCCGGCGCAGCCGGTGGCGTCGATGGGCTCGTCGACGGCGACGATGATGTCGGCCACCGTGATCTCGGCCGCCGGGCGGCCCAGCGAGTAGCCGCCGCCGGGGCCACGCGTGCTTTCCACCAGTTCGTGGCGGCGCAGCTTGCCGAACAGCTGCTCCAGGTACGACAGCGAGATCTGCTGCCGCTGGCTGATGGCGGCCAGGGCCACCGGACCGGCGCTGGAGCGCAGCGCCAGATCGATCATCGCGGTGACGGCGAAGCGGCCTTTGGTGGTGAGTCGCATGAAGGAAACCTCCTGGGCGCCGGGGCGCTGGACGGGTGGCAGCTCGTTTCCGAGCGAATCACTCAACTTTAGCAGAAGTCGAGTGATTCAGTCCGGCATTGGGCTGGCCCACGCGCATTCGTCCTGGACAAACCGCGGTCAACGCGGGGGCGCCGACACCTCCACGAGGGCCCGTTGCTGCGTCAGGCGCTCGATGACGCCGTCGCAGGCGTCCTCCACCAGATCGAGCACGTGCTCGAAGCCGGCGGGCCCGCCGTAGTACGGGTCGGGCACTTCGACGACACCCGGGTGGCGCCGGGCCAGCGGCATCAGCAGGCCGATCTGGCGCGTCGCGGCGGCCGCTGGGCGGCGCTTGTGCAGCCACTCGAGGTGGCCTTTGTCCATGGCGAAGAGCACGTCGAACTGCTGGAAGTCGTCCGGCCGCAGCGGGCGGGCGCGCAGCTTCGACAGGTCGTACCCCCGCGCCGCCGCCGCGCGGATGGCCCGCGGATCGGGCGGCTCGGCCGTGTGGTACCCCTGCGTGCCGGCGGAACCCACCTGGATGACGCCGCCAAGCCCGGCCTGCTGCAGCTTGCTGCGCAGCACGCCCTCGGCCGTGGGGCTGCGGCAGATGTTGCCGGTGCAGACCATCAGGATGCGCAGCCGCGGCGCCACCGCGGGCGCGGGCGGCTCGCCGGCCAGCCACTGCTTCAGGCGCGGAATCACCGGCCGGCTCCCGTGAGCGGCACCACGTCCCCGGCGCCGCCGGCGCCGAAGGCCTGCTCGCGCAGCAGCGCCAGCTGGTCGCGCACGCGGGCGGCCTTCTCGAACTCCAGGTTGCGGGCGTGGTCGAGCATCTGCTTCTCCAGCAGCTTGATGCGTTTGCCGAGGTCCTTTTCGCTCATCGCCTCGACCTCGGCCGCGGCCTTGGCGGCGGCCAGGTCGTCCTTGGCGGCCTTGTCGGAGACGACACCGTCGATGAGGTCGCGGATGCGCTTGTTCAGCCCCTTGGGCACGATGCCGTGGGCCGTGTTGTGGGCGATCTGCTTGGCGCGCCGGCGTTCCGTCTCGTCGATCGCGGCGCGCATGCTGTCGGTGATGTGCTCGGCGTACAGGATGGCGCGGCCGTTGAGGTTGCGCGCCGCGCGGCCGATGGTCTGGATGAGGCTGCGCTCGGCGCGCAGGAAGCCTTCCTTGTCGGCGTCGAGGATGGCCACGAGGCTCACCTCCGGCAGGTCCAGGCCCTCGCGCAGCAGGTTGATGCCCACCAGCACGTCGAAGGTGCCCAAGCGCAGGTCGCGCAGGATCTCCACGCGTTCCACCGTGTCGACATCGCTGTGCAGGTAACGCACCTTCACGCCGTTGTCCGAGAGGTACTCGGTCAGCTGCTCGGCCATGCGCTTGGTGAGCGTGGTGATGAGCACGCGCTCGTTGACCTTCACGCGCTCGCGGATCTCCTGCAGCACGTCGTCCACCTGCGTGGCGGCGCGGCGCACCTCCACCAGCGGGTCGATCAGGCCGGTGGGGCGCACCAGCTGCTCCACCACCTGCCCGGCATGCTGTTTCTCGTAGGCCGCCGGCGTGGCGCTGACGAAGATCGCCTGGCGCATCTTGCGCTCGAACTCCTCGAACTTCAGCGGCCGGTTGTCCAGCGCGCTGGGCAGCCGGAAGCCGTACTCCACCAGCGTGGTCTTGCGCGCGCGGTCGCCGTTGAACATGCCGCCGAACTGGCCGATGAGCACGTGGCTCTCGTCCAGGAACATGATGGTGTCGGCCTGCAGGTAGTCCACCAGCGTGGGCGGCGGCTCGCCGGGCTTGGCGCCGCTGAGGTGCCGCGTGTAGTTCTCGATGCCCTTGCAGTGGCCCACCTCCTGCAGCATCTCGAGATCGAAGCGCGTGCGCTGCTCCAGGCGCTGCGCCTCCACCAGCTTGCCGGCCTTGACGAACTCGTCCAGGCGCGAACGCAGCTCGTCCTTGATCGTGGTGATCGCGTCGACCACGCGCTCGCGCGGTGTGACGTAATGGCTGCTGGGGTAGACCGTGAAGCGCGGGATCTTCTGGCGGATGCGGCCGGTGAGCGGATCGAGCAGCGACAGGCTCTCGACCTCGTCGTCGAACAGCTCGATGCGCAGCGCGAGCTCGGAGTGCTCGGCCGGGAACACGTCGATCGTGTCGCCGCGCACGCGGAACGAGCCGCGGCCGAACTCGATCTCGTTGCGCTTGTACTGCATGCGGATCAGCTGCGCGATCACGTCGCGCTGGCCGGCCTTGTCGCCCACCCGCAGCGTCATGATCATCTGGTGGTAGTCGGCCGGGTTGCCGATGCCGTAGATGGCGCTGACGCTGGCCACGATGATGACGTCGCGGCGCTCGAGCAGGCTCTTCGTGGCCGACAGGCGCATCTGCTCGATGTGCTCGTTGATCGCGCTGTCCTTCTCGATGAACAGGTCGCGCTGCGGCACGTAGGCCTCGGGCTGGTAGTAGTCGTAGTAGCTGACGAAGTACTCGACGGCGTTGCGCGGAAAGAACTCGCGGAACTCGCTGTACAGCTGCGCCGCCAGCGTCTTGTTGGGCGCGAACACGATGGCCGGCCGTCCGGTGCGGGCAATCACGTTGGCCATCGTGAAGGTCTTGCCCGAGCCCGTCACGCCCAGCAGGGTCTGGAAGGTCAGGCCGTCATCGATGCCCTCGACCAGCTTGGCGATGGCCTCGGGCTGGTCGCCCGCCGGCGGGTACGGCTGGAACAGCTGGTACGGCGAATCGGGAAAGCTGACGAAGCTGCCCGGCTGGACGGCCTCGTCCGGGGCTTCGGCAACGGGCGGGATGGCGACGGACATGCGGGGTTTCCCTGGGCCTTGCACCTAGAATCTGCGGGGTCGCCCACCGCCTCTCGGCCACGGGCAACCGGCAAGGGTAACGCACCCTCCGCCGCCCCTGCTCCTCCACTGCCACCACACCCCCAGCATGCCAGCAGCCCCAGCTCTCTTCGCGGCCGTCGAGATGGCCCCGCGCGACCCCATCCTCGGCCTGAACGAGCAGTTCAACGCCGATGCCCGCACCGGCAAGGTCAACCTGGGCGTCGGCGTGTACTTCAACGACGAGGGCAAGCTGCCGGTGCTGAAGTGCGTGGCCGAGGCCGAGCGCCAGTTGCTCGAGGCGCCCAAGGCCAAGGGCTACCTGCCCATCGACGGCATCGCGGCCTACGACAAGGCCGTGCAGGGCCTCGTGTTCGGTGCCGACAGCGCCGTGCTGGCCGAAGGCCGCGTGGCCACCGTGCAGGCCATCGGCGGCACCGGCGGCCTGAAGGTCGGCGCCGACCTGCTGCACAAGGTGGATCCGGCCGCCACGGTCCTGATCTCCGACCCGAGCTGGGAGAACCACCGCGCGCTGTTCACGAACGCCGGCTTCACCGTCGAGGCCTACCCGTACTACGACGCCGCCACCCGCGGCGTGCGCGTCGACGACATGCTGGCCACGCTGGCCGCCGCCGCGCCGGGCACCATCGTCGTGCTGCACGCCTGCTGCCACAACCCCACCGGCTGCGACCTCACGCCCGAGCAGTGGCAGCGCATCGCCGCCACCTGCCAGGCGCGCGGCCTGGTGCCCTTCCTGGACATGGCCTACCAGGGCTTCGGCCACGGCATCGCCGAAGACGGCGCCGCGGTGCAGGTGTTCCTGGCCACCGGGCTGCCGTTCTTCGTGAGCACCTCGTTCAGCAAGAGCTTCTCGCTGTATGGCGAGCGGGTCGGCGCCCTCAGCGTGGTCTGTGCCAGCAAGGACGAGGCCGCGCGTGTGCTGAGCCAGCTGAAGATCGTGATCCGCACGAACTACAGCAACCCGCCGACCTTCGGCGCCACCGTCGTGGCCACGGTGCTCACCACGCCGGCCCTTCGCACGATGTGGGAAGACGAGCTCGCCGGCATGCGCCAGCGCATCGCCGCCACCCGCCGTCAGCTGGTGGAGCGGCTGGCCGCGGCGGGCATCGGCGGCGACCTGTCCTACATCACCCGCCAGATGGGCATGTTCAGCTACTCCGGGCTTTCCAAGGCCCAGATGCAGCGACTGCGCGACGAGTTCGGCGTGTACGGTGTCGATTCGGGCCGCATCTGCGTGGCCGCGATCAACAGCCGCAACATCGATGTGGTGGTTGCCGCACTGGCTGCTGTCATGAAGGCGTGACGCATCCACGCGTCAGCCTGAGGAAATTGCTGCACTGCAGCATGCGGTCGTTTACAGTCGGACACCCGGCGCGGACGACACCGGAAGGACGCTCTCCATGCTCTATCACCTGTACGAGACGCAACGCGCGCTGATGGCGCCGTTCTCGGAGTTCGCCAGCGCCACGGCCAAGCTCTACGACCACCCGCTGTCGCCCTTTGCGCACACGCCCTGGGCGCAGCGCGTCTCGGCCGGCTTCGACCTGCTGCACCGGCTGGCCAAGGAGTACGAGAAGCCGGCCTTCGGCATCACCTCGGCCACGGTGGCCGGCTCGAACGTGGCGGTGCAGGAGCAGGTGGCGGTGAGCAAGCCTTTCTGCCGGCTGCTGCGCTTCAAGCGCTTCAGCGACGACCCGCAGACGCTCACGACGATGAAGACCCAGCCCACCGTGCTGGTGGTGGCGCCCCTCTCTGGCCACCACAGCACGCTGCTGCGCGACACCGTGAAGAGCCTGCTGCAGGACCACAAGGTCTACATCACCGACTGGACCGACGCCCGCATGGTGCCGGCCGAGGTGGGCCCGTTCCACCTCGACGACTACGTGGCCTACGTCGAGGAGTTCATCCGCCACGTCGGCGGCGCCGACGCGCACGTGATCAGCGTCTGCCAGCCCACGGTGCCGGTGCTGGCGGCGGTGTCGCTGATGGCCAGCCGCGGCGAGCCCACGCCGCGCACCATGACGATGATGGGCGGCCCCATCGACGCCCGGAAGAGCCCCACCGCCGTCAACAACCTGGCGATGAACAAGAGCCACAGCTGGTTCGAGAACAACGTCATCTTCCGCGTGCCGCAGAACTTCCCGGGCGCCGGCCGCCGCGTCTACCCCGGCTTCCTGCAGCACACCGGCTTCGTGGCGATGAACCCCGACCGCCACCTGACGAGCCACTACGACTACTTCCTCGACCTGATCCGCGGCGACGACGACAACGCCGAGTCGCACCGCCAGTTCTACGACGAGTACAACGCCGTGCTGGACATGCCGGCCGAGTACTACCTGGATACCATCAAGACGGTGTTCCAGGACTTCGCGCTGGTCAACGGCAGCTGGATGGTCAACGGCGAACCCGTGCGGCCGCAGGACATCAAGACCACGGCGCTGCTCACGGTGGAAGGCGAGCTCGACGACATCTCCGGCGCCGGCCAGACCGAGGCCGCACACGGCCTGTGCACCGGCATCCCGAAGGCGCACTCGCTGCACTACACGGCCGAGGGCGCCGGCCACTACGGCATCTTCTCGGGCCGCCGCTGGCGCGAGAAGGTGTACCCGCAGGTGCGCGACTTCATCGCCCGGCACAACGCCGTGGCCGAGGCGCCGCGTGCGCTGCCCGCCCCGGCGGCGGGGCGCAAGACGACCGCCGCGCGCAAGGCGCCGGCACGCAAGGCACCCGGTCGCAAGTCGAGTTCGACCACGGCCTGACGACCGAGCGGCTGGCCCCGCCGGGATAATGCCGGCGGTGACCCCGACCGCCCCGCTGCCCGCCCCCACCACGCTGGCTGATCGAATCGACGCCGCGCTGCCGCAGACGCAGTGCACGCGCTGCGGCGAGCCCGACTGCCGGCGCTACGCCGAGGCCATCGCCGAGGGCCGCGCGCCCATCAACCGCTGCCCACCGGGCGGCGCCGAGGGCATCGTGCGCCTGGCCGCCATCACGGGGCAGCCCGCGCTGCCGCTCGACGCCACCCACGGCACCGAAGGCCCGCGCGGCCTGGCCGTCATCGACGAGGCCTGGTGCATCGGCTGCACGCTGTGCATCAAGGCCTGCCCGGTGGACTGCATCATCGGCGCGCCCAAGCGCATGCACACGGTGATCGAGTCGCTGTGCACCGGCTGCGAGCTGTGCGTGCCGGCCTGCCCGGTGGACTGCATCGCGATGGAGCCGGCGACACCCGGCGCCAGCGGCTGGGCGGCCTGGAGCGCGCCGCAGGCCGACGAGGCGCGCGAGCGCTATGGCTTCCACCGCTGGCGTGTCGAGCGCGAGCGCCGCGACAACGACGAGCGCCTGGCCGCCAAGGCCGCACACAAGCTGGCCGACATCGCTGCGGCCAGCCGCCACACCGACCCGGCCGTGCTCGACGCCAAGCGCGCCGTCGTCGAGGCCGCGCTGGCCCGCGTGCGCGCACGCCAGCAACCCGCGTCCGCCAAGGACCCCAGCGATGAAACCTGACGCCATCGAGCCCTTCTTCGCCAAGTTGGCTGCGGCGAACCCGGAGCCCCGCACCGAGCTCGAGTTCAGCAGCGTCTTCGAGCTGCTGGCCGCCGTGCTGCTGTCGGCGCAGGCCACCGACGTGGGCGTGAACAAGGCGACACGGCGCCTATTCGTGCTGGCACCCAACCCGCAGCGCATGCTGGCACTCGGCGAGGCCCGCGTCACCGAGCTCGTGCGCACCATCGGCCTCTTCCGCACGAAGGCGAAGAATCTGCTCGCCACCTGCCGAATCCTGGTCGATCAGCACGGCGGCGAGGTCCCGCGCGACCGCGCCGCGCTCGAGGCGCTGCCCGGCGTCGGCCGCAAGACGGCCAACGTGGTGCTCAACGTGGCCTTCGGCGAGCCCACGATGGCCGTGGACACGCACGTGTTCCGCGTCAGCAACCGCACGGGCCTGGCGCCCGGCGCCAACGTGGCGCAGGTCGAGGCGAAGCTGCTCAAGCGCGTGCCGGCGCGATATGGCGAGCATGCACACCACTGGCTCATCCTGCACGGCCGCTACGTCTGCACCGCGCGCTCGCCGCGCTGCGCGGCCTGTGCGGTGCGCGCCTGGTGCGACACCGGCCGCCGCCTCGGCGGCTGAGCCGTCCCTACAATGCCCGCGGGGGAGATGCCGATGGCCCACACGCTCGAAGACCTCGCCGAACGGATCGACCGCCTCGTGCTGCGGCACCAGGAGTTGCAGCGCGCCAACGCGCTGATGGAGCAGCAGCTCGCCGCCGTCTCGGCCGAGCGCGACAGCCTGCGCTCGCGGCTCGCGGCGGCCCGCTCTCGCATCGACGGCCTGCTCAACCGCCTGCCGGCCGAGACCGCGGCTGCACCCGACCGGGAGGCTGGCGCATGAAGCAGATGGAAGTGTCCATCCTCGGCCAGGTCTACGTGCTCGGCTGCCCCGAGGGCGGCGAGGCGCTGCTGGCGCGCGCCGTGGCCGCCGTGGACCGCGAGATGAGCAACATCCGCGATGCCGGCAAGGTGCGCGCGCGCGAGCGCATCGCGGTGCTGGCGGCGCTCAACCTCGCCTACCAGCTGGCCGAGCAGGGCCCGGCCAAGGTCGACGCCGATGCCGCGGCTGCGCCTGCCGCGGCACCGCCCCAGGCCCAGATCGACGCCCTCGTGGCGCGCCTGGACGCCGCGCTGGGCGCAGACGGTCAATTGTTGTGACTTCCTGAAGCACGCAGGGCCTGCGTGGCGTGCCTAGAATGGGCCCGTCCGTCGTGATCGCGTGGGCTCTATATTTCCTTGAACCGATGCTCATTGAGCCAGGGCTTGGAACATTGCCGGGCTGGTGTGATCGTCTCGCGTCAGATGAACCCGAAGCCCGGCTGACCTCGCCCACCTGAACTTCCCTGAGGGTTCAGGAATGCGGCTCACGGTTCACGGCGGACACCCTTCTTTTCCGGCATGGCCTACTGGCTGATGAAGAGCGAGCCCGACGAGGCGTCAATCGACGACCTCGCAGCGGCTCCGCGCCAGACGCTGCCCTGGACCGGCGTGCGCAACTACCAGGCGCGCAACTTCATGCGCGACGCCATGCGGTCTGGCGACGGCGTGCTCTTCTACCACTCGTCTTGCGCCGAACCCGGCATCGCGGGACTGGCCCGTGTGGCGGGTGGGCTGGCGCCGGACGAGACGCAGTTCGACCCCGCCAGCCCCTACTTCGACCCCAAGTCCCCTCCTGAGGCGCCACGCTGGCTGCAGATCGACGTGGTTCTGGAACGCAAGACGCGGCTGCTGTCTCTGGCCGAGATGCGCCAGGCGCCGGAACTGGCGACGATGCGCGTGCTTCAACGCGGCAACCGCCTGTCGATCACGCCCGTCACCGACGCCGAGTGGCGTGCCGTGCGGCGCCTGCTGGGAGCCTGATTCCGGGCGGCTGATCAGGCGCCTTCGAAGCGAATCGCCGCCAGCGTGACCGCATTGCCGCCGCGGCGGCAGGCCTCGTCGAGGGCGGCCGCACAGGCGTCGAGCAGCGCCTCCTGGGAATGCGCCGTGTGCGGGAAGCTGGCCACACCCACGGCCACCGTGAAACCGATCTCCTGGCCCTCGTGCACCACGATCTGCGTCGCGCACTTGCGGCGCAGGCCTTCCATGCGGCTGTGCGCCGTCGCCAAGCCCACGCCCGACAGCAGCACGGCAAAGCGGCGCTCGCCCCAGCGGCACGAGGCGTCCATGGCCCGCGTGCCGCCGCGCAGCAGCCGGCCCATGGCCTCGAGCACGGCGCGCTCGCCCGCCTGGCCCAGCGCCCGCAGCTTCGGGCTGGGCTCGTCCACTTCCAGGAAGACGAGCGAGAACTCGCGGTGCTCGCGCTGCGACAGATCGACCTCGCGGCGCAACTGCTCCTCGAAGTGGGCACGCCGGTGCAGGCCGGAGTCCGGGTCGCGCATGGCCTGGTCGACGAGCTCACGGCGCAGGCGCTCGTGGTCGCGCTGCTGCTGCTCGATCTGCTCGAGCGCCGAACGCAGCTGCTGCGCCCGCATGCGCGCTTCGGCGCAGTCGCGCCAGACGGCGCCCATCAGACGTTGGCCGTCGTGGGTGATCAGCTGCCGCATCACTTCGAAGTCATGCCGACGGCCGCCCGACTCGAACTGGTGCTCGCCGACCAGGGCGGCGCCCTGCGCGAGGGCGGTCTGCTCAGCGGCGCGCAGCGCCGCCGCCACGGGGGCATCGAACAACTCCGCGTCGGTGTGGCCGACCAAACCCTTGTTCAAGAGTCCCAGGCGCTGCGCAAGGCCTTCATCGGCGTGCAGATACCGGCCCGACTCCAGGTCCTTCACCGTCGACCAGGCGCCCTGCCGCGACAGCCACGCCGGCAGCAGCTGCGCCGCGGCCGCAGCGCGGTCGGCGGCGGTCCAGGTGATCGGCGGCTCGTGCAGGATGGGCGACATGCGGCATTCCGGTGGGCAGGGGCGGCTGCGGCGTGCCTACGACAACGACAGGCGGCGTCTGCCCCATCTTGGTGGCCCTCGGCAGGCCCCGCAAGACTTTGACACATTGTGTCCCCTAGCTTGTGGACACCAAGGCCCGGAACTGAGGGTGAAACCCCGACCAGTCGCCAGCAGGCCCACAACTTGCGATGCGTCGGCTGGAGACAACTCGGGCGTCAGGCCATGGCCATCGAACGCGAGCTTCACACCTCAGGACGAAGTGCCGACCCGGCATCGGTCATGCCGGCCCTGCCGATGCCGGCAGGCGTGGTGTCGCCCCTGGCCAGAAGGCCGGTCGCCGGGCCCTTGCAGCTGCCGGGTGCCGCTCGTGTGGTCGTGATGCCCGACGTGCCCGCGGCGCCGGGCACCGCGAGCCTGCTGCCGCTGCTGGCCCTGTGGCTGGCGCGCGAAGGCGTGGCCGTGCTGGTGCACCGACCCGGCGCTCTCGAAGGGCCCGGCAGCGCTGTCGCGGTGCTGGGCAGCCTGGGCATCGCACCGGCACGTGGCGCCGCGGACGTGGCCGACCGCTGGGCGCGGCGCGAACCGGCGGTGGTGGCCACCGGGCTGATCGTGCCGGCGGGCCGCGCGGCCCTCGCCCACTGGCCCCTGGTCACGCCCC
>VYLG01000171.1_pt1 | contig 15066 bp, 16 predicted proteins | sample 5114351 | NCBI WGS metagenome assembly VYLG01 (sample SAMN12291798, study PRJNA351875) | freshwater metagenome | isolation source: freshwater lake | place: USA: Michigan, Kent Lake | collected 2013-08-15
CGAGTTTGCGCTGCTGGCCGCACTGGTGCGCCACGCTGGCCGCGTGCGCACGCACCGCCAGCTGCTGGCCGACGTGTGGGGCGCCGAGCACGTGGAGCAGACGCAGTACCTGCGCCTGTACATGGCGCAGCTGCGCGCCAAGCTCGAGGCGGTGCCGGCCGAGCCGGTGTGGCTGCTCACCGAGCCGGGCGTGGGTTACCGGCTGGCGGCGCCGTGAGTTCGCTGCGTTCCTGATGCGTTCCTGATGTCCGGGCGGCGACGCTGCGGCTCCCGCACGCGGCCGCGGCCGCAGGATCGTCAGCCCATGGAATCGCGTCCTTCCGACACGCCGCAGCGCCAGGCCATCGGCGCGCTCACGCTCGCGGCGCTCGGCGTCGTCTACGGCGACATCGGCACCAGCCCGCTGTACACGGTGAAGGAGGTGTTCGCCCCCGCCACCGGCGTGCCGCTGGACGCCCCGCACCTGGTGGGCGCGGTGTCGGTCATCGTCTGGGCGCTGATGCTGGTGGTGACGCTGAAGTACGTGCTGCTGATCCTGCGCGCCGACCACCACGGCGAAGGTGGCGGCCTGGCACTGGCGGCGATGGCGGCCAACGCCATGGCGGCGCGGCCGCGGTTGTCGCGCGTGCTGCTGCTGATGGGCATCTTCGGCGCCACGCTCTTCTATGGCGACAGCGTCATCACGCCGGCGATCTCGGTGCTGGGCGCGATGGAAGGGCTGACGCTGGTGGCGCCGGGCATGCAGGACTGGGTGGTGCCGATCACGGTGGCCATCCTGCTGGCGCTGTTCGCGGTGCAGCGCTTCGGCACGGCGAAGGTGGGGCGCTGGTTCGGGCCCATCATCGTGCTGTGGTTCGTGGTGCTCGGCGCCGTGGGTGTGCTGCACATCGTGCGCGAGCCGGCCATCCTGGCGGCGCTGAACCCGGTGCACGCCTGGCACTTTCTGGCCGAGCGCGGCTGGCACGTGTTCGCGGCCGTCGGCGCCATCGTGCTGGCCCTCACCGGCGCCGAGGCGCTGTACGCCGACCTCGGCCACTTCGGCCGCCGGCCCATCCGCCTGGCCTGGACCTTCCTCGTGTTCCCGGGCCTGGCGCTCAACTACCTCGGCCAGGGCGCACTGCTGATGGCCGACCCGAAGGCCATCGAGAACCCGTTCTACCGCCTGTTCCCCGACGCCTGGCTGTTGCCGGCGCTGGCGCTGGCCACGCTGGCGGCGATCATCGCGTCGCAGGCCGTGATCTCCGGCGCCTACTCGGTGACGCAGCAGGCGGTGCAGCTGGGCTTCCTTCCGCGGCTGGCGGTGCGCTACACCTCGGCGCGCGAGCGCGGGCAGATCTACATGCCCGCTGTCAACGCCGCGCTGGCCGTGGGCGTGGTGGGCGCGGTGGTGGCCTTCGGCAGCTCGTCGGCGCTGGCCGCGGCCTATGGCGTGGCCGTGACGCTGACGATGCTGGTGACGACGCTGCTCACCTACGTGGTGGTGCGCCACGCCTGGCGGCTGCCGCTGCCGGTGGCGCTGGGCGCGACGCTGTTCTTCGGCCTGATGGACCTGGCGCTTTTCGTGGCCTGCGCGGCCAAGTTCTTCGACGGCGGCTGGTTTCCGATCGCGCTGTCGGCGCTGCTCTTTGCGCTGATGCTGGTCTGGGACCGCGGCCGCGCGCGGCTGCTGGCGCTGCAGCGCGAGGAGGGGCTGCCGCTGGAGGCCTTCGTCACGTCACTCGGCGCGCCCGACACCATGCCGCTGCACCGCGCGGCGCGCACGGCGGTCTACCCGGTGGCCGACCCCGGCCGCGTGCCGCAGGCGCTGCTGCACAACCTGAAGCACAATCAGGTGCTGCACGAGCGCAACGTCGTCGTCACCGTGGCCTTCGAGCGCGTGCCGTTCGTGGCGGCGGCCGAACGCGCGCAGGTGGAGTCGCTCGGCCAGGGCTTCTGGCGCGTGCGGCTGGCCTTCGGCTTCATGGAGCAGCCCGACGTGCCGGCAGCGCTGGCGGCGGTGCCGGAGCTGGCGCTGTCGGCCTTCGAGACCTCGTGGTTCCTGAGCCGCTCGACGCTGAGCCCGGGCAGCGAGGGTGGCCTGCGCGGCCTGGGTCTGCGCCTCTTTGCGGCCATGAGCCGCAACGCCGGCAGCGCGGCGGGCTTCCTGCGGCTGCCGGCCAACACGGTGGTGGAACTGGGCACGCGGGTCGTGCTCTGACGCCCGCGTGCCGGCGGGCGGCGGCTACTTGGCGCCGTCGGCCGCGAAGCAGTAGAAGCGGCCCGAGCCGCCGGTGCGCACCAGGGCCTCCTGGCTGCAACCGGCGCTCTGGTGCGCGAAGTTCCAGCTGCGCGCCCAGTTCTCGGGCAGCGGGCCGATGCGGTCGTGGTGGCCGACGATGGCCGAGCCGTCGGTGCTGCTCGTCCAGGCCTTGCAGGTGGTGTCGGTCTGCGGCGCGAAGGCCGTGCCGTCGGCGCGGCTGCCGGTGAGGATGTCGTGCTCGTTGGGCTGGTCGCCGCGGCCCTTGACGACCTGCCCCTTCTCGTCGAGCGCGGTGTCCTTGTTCAGCATGTTGCCGTTGTGCAGGTGGGCCACATCGCGGGCGATCAGCTGGCCCTTGGCGTTGAACCAGGGGCCGCTGCCGATGCGGTCGCGGGCGTTGACCGAGGGCACGCCCTGCGGGTTGGCCTGGTTCGGGAAGCTGCCGGGCGAGCTCAGGTAGGCGCGCCAGGTGCGACCCCCTGCGCCGGCCGCGGCGGCCAGCTTCTGGCAGTGCGCGTCGGCCCCGGCGATGCCGCCGAGGTCGGCACCCTTGCCGCTGCCCACGCTGGTGATGAAGAAGCCCATCGGCCCGCTGTCGGGTGTGGTCGTGCAGGCGGCCAGCACGATGGCGGCGGTGGTGGCGATGGCCAGGCGGCGGAACATCGGCATGGGGTCTCCTCGGTGTGTGGGGTACGCAGTGAGTGCCGAAACCGCCGCCAAACGATCTAGGGAGTTCCCTGATCAGGGCCCGCCGCGCCGGGCCTGCGCCTCAAGGCCGGGGCGTGGATCCTCGCCATGACCACAGGCTGCGCCAGCGCAGGGCCTGGCGCTTCAGCCGGTAGTCCAGGTCCGCCGCCTGGCTCTCGGCCAGCGCGCCCAGGTGGCTGCCCAGGTTGTGCTGCGGCAACGTCAGGTGGGCGACCGCATCGCTGCCTTCGTAGCGCACGCTGGCGCCCGAGCGGCGCACGATGGCCAGCATCGGGGCGTTGTCGCGGGCCAGGTGGATGACCAGCGTCTGGGCGCCGCGGTTGCGGGCGTGCAACACCGCCAGGTCGAACAGCCGGCTGCCCAGGCCCCGCCCGCGCCCGCGCGGCAACACCGAGACACCGAACTCGGCGCTGCCGGCGTCGTCGGCAAAGGCCAGGTGGGCCATCGCCACCAGTCGCAGCCGGGCGTCGAAGATGCCGAAGACTTCGTCGCGCTGGAAGTCGATCTGCCCGGCGTAGCTGCGGATCTGGTCGTCGGTGACCGCCTGGCCGAAGCGGCGGTAGCGGTCCAGTTCGCCCAGCGCCAGCAGGTGGGTGAGTACCCGCTCGCGGTGGCGCTCGCCCAGCGTGCGGACCGGCAGCCAGGCCGGCAGCATCCAGCGCGAGGCCGGCGCTTCGGGCGCAGGGGTTTGCAGCAGTTCGTCATGAGGGTCCATCGGGGCATAGTAGCCCATCGATTTAGGGTTAACCCTCAAATGCTGAAGCCGGCTCTCGGGGCCAGTCGTCGACAAGGTTGGCCACGATGGCCGAGCGCCAGCTATACTCATGGGCTTCCCTGGATTCGGCCGGGGAACACCGCCTGCGCATCCCGAGAGGCCGTCCACCCCAGCAGTACGCAAGAGACGGCACCGGAGGCACTGACCGGCGGCTTCCATTTCCCGAAGCATCGAAAGACCCTCATGAAGACCTTCAGCGCCAAGCCGGCCGAGGTGAAGCACGAGTGGTTTGTGATTGACGCCACCGACAAGGTGCTCGGTCGTGTTGCCAGCGAAGCAGCACGCCGTTTGCGCGGCAAGCACAAGGCCATCTACACGCCTCACGTCGACACCGGTGATTTCATCATCGTCGTCAACGCCGACAAGATCCGTGTCACCGGGGCCAAGGCCACGGACAAGATCTACTACCGTCACTCGGGCTACCCCGGTGGCATCTACGCCACGCCCTTCAAGGACATGCAGGCCAAGCACCCCGGCCGCGCCCTCGAGAAGGCCGTGAAGGGCATGCTGCCCAAGGGCCCGCTGGGCTACGCGATGGTCAAGAAGCTGAAGGTCTATGCCGGTGCCGAGCACCCGCACGCCGCTCAGCAACCCAAGGCGCTGGAGATCTGACGCGATGATCGGAACCTGGAACTACGGCACCGGCCGCCGCAAGTCGAGCGTGGCACGAGTCTTCATGAAGAAGGGCTCGGGCCAGATCGTCATCAACGGCAAGCCCATCGACGCCTATTTCGGCCGTCAGACCTCGATCATGATCGTCCGCCAGCCGCTGCTGCTGACGGGCAACAACGAGGGCTTCGACATCAAGATCAACGTGCACGGCGGCGGCGAGAGCGGCCAGGCCGGCGCGGTGCGCCACGGCATCACCCGTGCGCTGATCGACTACGACGCGGCGCTCAAGCCCGAACTCAGCCGCGCCGGCTTCGTGACGCGTGACGCGCGCGAGGTGGAGCGCAAGAAGGTCGGTCTGCACGGCGCGCGGCGCCGGAAGCAGTTCAGCAAGCGCTGATCCCCGAATCGAGGCCACCTGCGGGTGGCCTCGTGCATTTCGGGGCCTGTATCCGGAGGTCAGCACGTGCGCTGGAAGTTGCTGCGTCGTCGGCTGTCGGTGAGTGCGCCGCGCATGATCGTGCGCAGCCACCTGCCGTGGCCGCTGCGCTGGGCGGCTCTGGCGGTGATGTTCGGCTTCTCGGCGGCGATCGCGCTGTGGGCCTTCGAGTTCGGCAAGGAGATCGCCGGCCTCGACCGCGGCGCCAAGGAAGAGCTGGCGCTGCTGCGCACCGAGTTCGCCTCGCTGAAGGAGCGCCACGGCCAGGCGCAGCAGATCGCCAACACCGCCGACAGCCTGCTGAAGGCCGAGCGCGCGGCGCAGGAGCGGCTGGCGCAGCAGGTGCGCCAGCTCGAGGTGGACAAGCAGGCGCTGCAGGACGAGCTCGGCTTCTTCCAGCGCCTGATCCCGGCGAGCGGCGACGGGCTTCAGGTGCGCGGCCTGTCGGCCGAGGCGCAGACGGCGAGCCAGCTGCGCTACCAGATGCTGCTGGTGCACCAGGCCAAGGGCCAGGACGAGTTCCGCGGTCGCTACGAGGTGCTGCTGAGCGGGCAGATCGAGGGCAAGCCGTGGCAGCAGTCGCTGGCCGGCGGCCCGAAACCCTTGCAGTTGCGCCGTGTCACGCGAGTCACCGGCCTGATCGACCATCCGCCGGGGGCCGTGATAAAAAGCCTGCAGGTCCGGGTGATCGACGCGCAGGGCGCGACGCGGGCCACGGAGACGGTCCGGTTGTAGCCGCGCCCATCAAGAACAAGGAGTGCGTTCCATGAGCTGGCTCGGCAAGAAGCGCCCACCCCCGATCCGCAGCCTCGTTGGCGACGGCATGGTCGTCAACGGCTCGCTGCGTTTCCGCGACGGGCTGCGCATCGACGGCCAGGTCATGGGCGACGTGGTGGCCGACGGCGAGGGCCGCAGCATCCTGGTCATCAGCGACAATGCCCGGGTCCACGGGAGGGTGTCGGCCAGCCATGTGATCATCAGCGGCGAGGTGCGCGGTCCCGTACACAGCACCGAGATGCTCGAACTGCAGCCCAAGGCCCGCGTCACCGGTGACGTGCGCTACGAGTTGCTGGAGATGCACCCCGGCGCGCTGGTGGACGGTGAACTGAAGCCGCTGAAGAGCGCCGAGAAGCCCGCCCTCAAGCTCGCGGCGTCGAACGACGCCTGAAGGCCGAATACAAAGCCGTAGAAGGAAACCGCATGAACGCCATCGCCGAAGCTCTGAGCCCCACCACCGACGACATGCCGGCGCCGCTGATCTTCACCGACAGCGCTGCCGCCAAGGTGGCCGATCTGGTGGCCGAAGAAGGGAACCCGGACCTGAAGCTGCGCGTCTTCGTGCAGGGCGGCGGTTGCTCGGGCTTCCAGTACGGCTTCACGTTTGATGAGGTCGTCAACGAAGACGACACGCCGATGACGAAGAACGGCGTCACGCTGCTGATCGACGCCATGAGCCTGCAGTACCTGATGGGCGCCGAGATCGACTACAAGGAAGATCTCCAGGGCGCGCAGTTCGTCATCAAGAACCCGAACGCCACGACGACCTGCGGCTGCGGTTCGTCGTTCTCGGCCTAATCCGCCGGGTACAGGGCCCCGAGCACGCGGGGCCCGGCCGCGCCGGTGACGGCCGGCACATTGCCCGCCTCGCGCTGCACGCAGGCCCGGGCCAGCCAGGCAAACGCCATGGCTTCCACCTGATCGGGCGGCACGCCCTCGTCGGCGCTCGACGCCACCGGCAGGCCCGACAACGCGGCCAGCCGCCGCATCAGGTGCGCGTTGAACGCGCCTCCTCCACACACCACCAGCCGCTCCGCAGCGGGCAGATGCGCCTGCAGCGCGCCCACAGCAGACGCCGCGGTGAACTCGGCCAGCGTGGCCATCACGTCGGCCGGATCGGCCGACGCCGCACCACTGGCTGCCAGGTGCGGTGCCAACCAGCCCGGTGTGAACAGGTCGCGCCCCGTGCTCTTTGGCGGTGCCTTGGCCAGATAGGGCTCGGCCAGGCAGCGCGCCAGCAGATCCGGCAGCACGCGGCCGCGGCCGGCCCAGGCGCCGTCGGCGTCGAAGGGCTGCCCGTGGTGCTGCTGCATCCAGGCGTCCATCAGCACGTTGCCGGGGCCGCAGTCGAAGCCGCCGACGCCGCCGGCGCCGTCGAGCAGCGTGAGGTTGGCGATGCCGCCCACGTTGAGCACCGCCAGTGCCTGCCCGGCGCGGCCGAAGCGCGCGTCGTGGAAGGCCGGCACCAGCGGTGCACCCTGGCCGCCGGCGGCGACGTCGCGGCTGCGGAAGTCGCAGACCACGTCGATGCCCGTCAGTTCGGCCAGCAGCGCGCCATTGACGAGCTGCAGCGTGTAGCCGTAGCCGTCGAACTCGCCCGGCCGGTGGCGCACGGTCTGCCCGTGGGCACCCAAGGCGCGCACGGCGGCGCGAGCCTGGCCGGTGCGGGCCAGCAAGGCCTCCACCGCCTCGGCATAGCGGCGCATCAGCGCGTTCGTCGCCAGTGCGGCTCGGTGCAGTTCATCGTCGCCGGGGGTGTTGAGCGCCAGCAGCTCGGCGCGCAGGCTGGCGTCGAAGTCCAGGTGAACATGCCCGGCGCCCTGCAGCGCACCCGGTCCGTCGGCCACCGTCAGCACGGCGTCGACGCCGTCGAGCGAGGTGCCCGACATCAGGCCGATCCAGGCGTCTGGCATGCGGGGCCCTGCTGCCGCCGCGACCGCGCGCTCAGCGCGTGGCAACGACCGGTGCGCTCAGCGACTCGGCCAGCTCCAGCTTCGAGCGCACGGTCTTCACGACCTCGTCGAAGCGCGGCCGCGAGGCGCCGTCCAGCACCACGGCCTCGGAGGCCTTGGCGATGCGCAGCGGGTCCTGGTGGGTACCACCGACGCGGAACTCGAAGTGCAGGTGCGGGCCGGTGGTCCAGCCGGTCATGCCGACGGCGCCGAGGCGCTGGCCCTGCTGCACGCGCTGGCCCTTCTTGACGTCCTGGCGGCTGAGGTGGGCGTAGAGGGTGGTCTTGCCGTTGCCGTGGTCGATCTCGATGACCTTGCCGTAGCCGTTCTGCCAGCCCGAGAAGCTGACGACGCCGTCGGCCACCGTGCGCACCGGCGTGCCCACCGGCGCGCCGTAATCCACGCCCAGGTGCTGGCGCCAGCGCTGCTGCAGCGGGTGGAATCGCATCGCAAAGCCCGAGGTGACGCGCGAGAACTCCATCGGGCTGGCCAGGAAGCTGCGGCGCAGGCTGCGGCCATCGGCACCGTAGTAGCCGCCACGGCCGTCGCTGCGCGTGAACCACACCGCGTGGTGCGCACGCCCGGCGTTGACGAACTCGGCCGCCACCACGCGGCCGGCGCCTTCGTTCCAGGGCACGGGCTGGCCGTCGGCGGTGAGCGATTCGTAGACGACGCTGAAGGTGTCGCCCTTGCGCAGCTCGCGGTGGAAGTCGATGTCGGTCGAGAAGATGTCGGCGATCTGCGCAGCTACCGAATCGGGGATGCCGGCTTCGTCGGTGGCGGCGAACAGCGTGGCGCTGATGCTGCCGCTGGCCAGGCGCTGCTCGGTGCCGTAGGCGGCGGTGGCGGTGCGCGCCGTCCAGCGGCCGTCGGGGCCGCGGGTCACGGTGAGCCGCGTGAAGTGGGTGCGGGCGGTCTCGGCGGCCTCGCTGGGCCAGCGCGCGACGAGTTCTTCGAGGAAGCCTTCGACCGAGGTCTGCACCTGCACCAGGCGGCCGCCACGGCCGGTGAGCAGCTTGCGGGCATCCGGGTCGCTGCGCAGAAAGGCGGCTGCCTGCCCATCGCGCACGCCCAGGCGCAGCAGCAGAGACTCGGCGGTGTCGGTGCCGCGGGTGATGTCGCTGCGCGTGAGCGTCAGCGTCTGGGCTGAGAGCGCCTGCAGCTGGCTCGACAGGTCGGGCGGCGTCACCGTCTCGGTGAGCGTGCGGCGCGGCAGGTCGGCCGCATCGGGCGCCAGCGGGGCCACGGCGATGGCCGTGATGCCGAAGCCGGCCAGCACCACCGCGGCGGCGGCCACCAGGCTGCCGCGGTGGCGGCGGGCCAGGTGCTCGATCTCGGCGGTGGGCAGGCGTGAAGACGGCATCGGAAAGGAAGGCTTCGCGGTCGGTGCGAAAGGCAACGGTGCCCGAGGGCGGGAGGCAGGAGACTGTTGGCCTGCCGTGCGGGGCCGCGCGAGCGGGGCCGGCAGGACCCGTCCACTAGAATTTGGCTCGGTTGCCGGGAGCGCTGTGCGCTGCCTGCACCGTTCTGGTGATCCGGGGCCGCCAGTATAGCGGCGGGGTCCCTGGCCCTCGTTCACGAAACCCCCATCGGAAACCTCATGTCACAGCCCCGGGCCCCGGCGGATGCCGCCGCGGACTTTCCCGTCACCGACCGCACGCGCGAGGCCATGGCCATCTCACGCCGCGGCTGCGAGGAACTGCTGCCCGAGGCCGACTGGCTGAAGAAGCTGGCCCGCAGCGAGGCCACCGGCCAGCCGCTGCGCATCAAGCTCGGCCTCGACCCGACCGCGCCCGACATCCATATCGGCCACACGGTGGTGCTGAACAAGATGCGGCAGCTCCAGGACCTGGGCCACACCGTGATCTTTCTCATCGGCGACTTCACGTCGATGATCGGCGACCCATCGGGCCGCAATGCCACGCGCCCGCCGCTGACGCGCGAGCAGATCGAGGCCAACGCGCAGACCTACTACCAGCAGGCCAGCCTGGTGCTGGACCCCGCGCGCACCGAGATTCGCTACAACAGCGAGTGGTCCGATGCCCTGGGCACACGTGGGCTCATCCAGCTCTCGGCCAAGTACACGCTGGCGCGCCTCTTGGAGCGCGACGACTTCACCAAGCGCTACAAGGCCGGCACGCCGATCAGCATCCACGAGCTGCTGTACCCGCTGATGCAGGGCTACGACTCGGTGGCCTTGAAGAGCGATCTCGAACTCGGCGGCACCGACCAGAAGTTCAACCTGCTGGTCGGCCGCGCGCTGCAGCAGGAGTACGGGCAGGAGCCGCAGTGCATCCTGACGATGCCGCTGCTGGAGGGGCTCGATGGCGTCGAGAAGATGTCGAAGAGCAAGAACAACTACATCGGCATCACCGAAGAGCCCAACAGCATGTTCGCCAAGGTGCTGAGCATCTCGGACGACCAGATGTGGCGCTGGTTCACGCTGCTGAGCTTCCGCCCCGAGGCCGAGGTGGCGGCGCTGAAACGCGAGGTCGAGGCCGGCCGCAACCCGAAGGACGCGAAGGTGATGCTCGCCAAGGAGATCACCGCGCGCTTCCACTCGGCGAAGGCGGCCGACGAGGCCGAGGCCGACTTCCAGCGCCGCGCCGCGGGCGGCATCCCCGACGAGGTGGCCGAGGTGGCGCTCGCCGGTGCGCCCATGCCCATCGGCGCGCTGCTCAAGGCCGCCGGCCTGGTGCCCAGCACCAGCGAGGGCCTGCGCATGGTCGATCAAGGCGGCGTGCGCATCGACGGTGCGGTCGTGTCCGACAAGGGCCTGAAGGTGTCCGCCGGCACCGTGGTGCTGCAGGTCGGCAAGCGCAAGTTCGCGCGCGTCACGCTCTCGGCCTGAGGAAGCCGGGCCGTCCATGCAGGTCGGCACCTACCTGAAGCTGTCGGTGGCGGTGGCCGTGGCCACCATCCTGATGAAGGGTGGCGCCTGGGCCGCCACCGGCAGCGTGAGCCTGCTGTCGGACGCGCTGGAGAGCCTGGTCAACCTGGCCGGCGCGATGTTCGCGCTGTGGATGGTGGCCGTGGCCGCGCGCCCGCCCGACGACGAGCACCCCTACGGCCACCACAAGGCCGAGTACTTCAGCAGCGGCTTCGAAGGCGTGCTCATCCTGGGCGCGGCGGTGGCCATCATCTACGAGGCGGCGCACCGCCTCTTCGACCCGCAGCCGGTGGAGAAGATCGGCCTCGGCATCGCGCTGGCGGTGCTGAGCAGCGCGCTCAACTTCGGCCTCGCCTGGAGCATGCTGAAGAAGGCGCGCGAGGTCGACTCGATGGCGCTGGAGGCCGACGCGCGCCACCTGTTCACCGACGTCGTCACCAGCGCCGGCGTCGTGGCGGGGCTGATTGGCGTGATGCTCACCGGCTGGCTCTGGCTTGATCCGGTGCTGGCCATGCTGGTGGCGCTGAACATCATCCGCGAGGGCTGGCAGCTCGTGCGGCGTTCGGCGGACGGGCTGATGGACCACGCGGTCGAGCCCGAGATGCTGTCGCGCATCGACGCCGTGCTCGCCGGCTACGCCACGCAGCCGGTGCGCTTCGACCACGTCACCACACGCCGCGCCGGCAGCCGACGCTTCGTCGACCTGCACATGCACATGCCGGCCGACTGGACGCTGGCGCACGCCGCCGCGCTGCGCGGCGAGGTCGAGCGCGCGCTGATGGCCGCGGTGCCCGGGCTGCGCGCCTCGATCCAGCTGCTGCCCACCGACGTGGAAGCGCATGTCGACGACGCGGGGGCCACCGCGTGATCGCCCTCGTGCAGCGCGTGCGCGAGGCGCGTGTGGAAGTGGCCGGCCGCGTGACGGGCGCCATCGGCCACGGGCTGCTGGTGTTCGTCTGCGCCGAGCCCGCCGACACCGAGGCCACGGCCGCGAAGCTGGTCGACAAGCTCGTGAAGCTGCGCATCTTTGCCGACGAGGCCGGCAAGATGAACCGCAGCGTGCAGGACGTGGGCGGCGCGCTGCTGGTGGTGAGCCAGTTCACGCTGGCGGCCGACGTGAGCGGCGGCAATCGGCCCAGCTTTGCGGCGGCCGCACCACCGGCCGTGGGGCGTGCGCTCTACGAACACGTGCTGGCGCTCGTGGCGCAGCGCATGGGTGTCGTGCAGGCGGGCGAGTTCGGCGCCGACATGCAGGTGCACCTCGTCAACGACGGGCCGGTGACGATTCCGGTCACGCTGCGCTGAGGTGCAGGGTATCCAACGGGATAGCTCTCAGAACGCGCGGGCCGGGCGAACATGGCACCCATCGCCACCGGAGCCCGCCATGAAGAAGCTGCTTGCCATCGCTGCCCTGATCGCCGCCGCTGCCAACGGGCCCGCGGGCGCCCAGGACTTCCAGGCCATGATCGCCCAGAGCATGGGCCAGATGAACGCCATCGTCGGCGCCGCGCAGCAGCGGGTGCAGGTGGCGGTGCAGCAGCGCATGCACGACCCGGCGGTGCAGCAGGCCTGGCGCCAGCACCTGGCGCGCACGGGTGGCCGGCCGGGCATGGACTACCCGACCTTCACCTACCACTACATCTACACCAACGGCTTCTCGGCCGCGGGCATGGCCCATGTGCAGGCCACCGAGGGCCGCATCCAGCAGCAGCAGTCGGCCGCGTGGCAAGGCGTGCGCCAGGCCGAGGCCGACCGTGCCGGAGCGATGCAGACGCAGCGCGACCGCTTCAGTGCCCAGCAGCAGGAAGCCGGCCTCGGCCTGCGCGGCCAGGGCAGCTGGCGCGCACCCGACGGCACCACGCTGCAGCTGCCGCACACCTGGCAGCGCAACACCGTGAACCGCTGGAACGGCTACACCGTGCACGTGGATCAGGCCGGCCAGTACCGCGTGCTCGGCGCCGACGGCAACTGGTACCCGCTGCGCCTGGGACGCTAAACGGGTCAGTCCGGCGCGGGCTGCAAGGCGTCGCGCAGCCGCATGCCGACGCGCAAGCCCAGCGTCTGCGCTGCCGCATTGGCGTGAGATACCACCCCGGTGGCCAGCGTGGACAGCGCCTCGCCGATGCGGGCGCTGGTGTGCGCCACCGTGCAGGCCGCGATGCCGTGGGCCTGCAGCAAAGGCAGCGCTGCGATACCGGCGCCATCGAGTCCCACGCCGGCATCGTTGAACACCGCCAGCCGCACACGTGCTTCGATGGCAAAGCGGCCGGCGCTGATGCCGCCATGCGAGCCGCTCACGACCACCTGCTCAGGCGCGCCGCCGACGGCCTCGGTGATGCTGTCGAGCACGCGCAGCGGCGCCCCGCCCAGGAAAAAGCCGCCCGGGTGGGCGGCTTCGTCGTGCGACACGGGCGTGGCGCTCAGTCGGCGTACTGGCCGGCGGCGCGGATCACCGGGCCCCACTTGGCGATCTCGGCCTCGACGAACTTCTTGTGGTCGGCCGGGTTGTTGCGGGCGTCGTTGATGATCACGGCGCCCAGCGACTCCATGCTGCCAACGAAGGCCGGGTCCTTGAGGGCCGCCTTCAGGGCGGTGTTCACGCGGGTCAGCACCGGCGCGGGTGTGCCCTTGGGCGCGTACAGGCCGTGCCAGACGCCGACGTTGAAGCCCTTCAGGCCCGACTCGTCGAGCGTGGGCAGCGTGTTCAGGCCGGGCGTGGACAGGCGCTTGCTGCTGGTCACCGCGAAGGCCTTCACCTTGCCGCCGGTGATCTGCGCCGTGGTGTTGGTGGTCTGGTCGCACATCAGGTCGACCTGGCCGCCGAGCAGGTCGGTCATCGCCGGGCCGGTGCCCTTGTACGGGATCGTCGTCATGTCGATCTTGACGGCCTGCTGGAACAGCAGCCCGCACAGGTGCGATGCGGCGCCCAGGCCGGCGTTGGCGAGGTTGATCTTGCCCCGGTTGGCCTCGAGCCACTTCACCAGCTCGGCGTAGTTGTTGGCCGGCAGCGTGGTGCGGCCCACCAGCGTCATGGGCACGTCGTTGATCATGCCGACGTACTCGAAGTCGTCGAGCGTCTTGTAGGGCAGGTTGCGGTACAGGGCCGGGCTCGTGGCCATGCCGATGTGGTGCAGCAGGAAGGTGTGGCCGTCGGCCGCGGCCTTGGCCACGCGGCCGGCGCCCAGCGTGCCGCCGGCGCCGCCGACGTTCTCGATGATGACGGTGGAGTTCGGGATCTGCTTCTGCATCGCCACGCCGAAGTCGCGCGCCACCTTGTCGGTGGGGCCACCGGCCGCGAAGGGCACGACGATGGTGATCGGCTTCTCAGGCCAGGCCAGGGCGGCGCCCGACAGAACAATGGCGGCCAGGGCAACGAGGGTCTTTTTCACGGGCTTGTCTCCGCAGAAGGTGGTACGCGAGGCCGCGATGGTAGGCAAGCCGCCCGAAGGCGCCGCGTGGAAACTACCTATCCCCTGGGCGAACGTGGAGAAGTCGGCGCCGCCGTTCAGCGGTAGCTGCGCGCGTCCTCGATGACCTTGCCGTCGTTGGGCAGGCTGCCGGGCGCGACGAGCTCGATGTCGGCGCGCAGCTTGGTCACGTCGCGAACGCTCACCGCCACGGCCTCGGCCAGGCCGTCGGGGCGGCTCGTGGCCTCCACGCGCAGCGTCATCGTGTCGGCGGCCATCTCGCCGGCCACCACCAGGCGGCCGCGACCCAGTTCGGGGTGGCGCTTCAGCACCTCGGCCACCTGGCCCGGGTGCACGAACATGCCGCGGACCTTGGCCGTCTGGTCGGCGCGGCCCATCCAGCCCTTGATGCGGCGGTTGCTGCGGCCGGTGGGGCAGGGGCCGGGCAGCACGGCCGAGAGGTCGCCGGTGCCGAAGCGCACCAGGGGGTAGTCGGGCGTGAAGACGGTGACGACGACCTCGCCGACTTCGCCGTCGGGCAGCGGATCGCCGGTGCCGGGGCGCACGATCTCCACCAGCACGCCCTCGTCGACCACCAGGCCCTCGCGCGCGGCGGTTTCGTACGCGATGGTGCCCACGTCGGCCGTGGCGTAGGCCTGGTAGCCGGCCACGCCGCGCTCGGCCAGCCAGTCGCGCAGGCTGGGCGGGAAGGCCTCGCCGCTGACGAGGGCCTTCTTCAGGCTGGGCAGCGCGATGCCGAGCTCGGCTGCCTTCTCGAGCAGGATGCGCAGGAAGCTGGGTGTGCCGGCGTAGCCATCGGGCCGCAGGTGCTGCATGGCCTGCAGCTGCTGCTCGGTGTTGCCGGTGCCGCCGGGGAACACGCTGCAGCCCAGGGCGAGGGCGCCGCTTTCCATGATCCACGCGCCCGGTGTGAGGTGGTAGCTGAAGCTGTTGTGCACCAGGTCGCCGGCGCCGAAGCCGGCAGCCTGCAGCGCGCGGGCCGTGCGCCAGTAGTCGGCGGCCTCGCCCTCGGGTTCGTAGATGGGGCCCGGCGACTGGTACACGCGCCGCGCGCGGCGCACGGCGCCCATGGCCTGCCAGCCGATGGCGCTGAAGCCACCAAACGGATCGAAAGGATCGGTGGCGCCGGCCTCACGCGCCGCCTGCTGGCGCGCGAGCAGTTCGTGCTTGCGCGTGACCGGCACCGTGGCCAGTGCGGCGCGGCTGGTGATGGCCGCCGCATCGACGCCCGCCAGCGCCGCGGCCAGCG
>VYLG01000172.1_pt1 | contig 15028 bp, 10 predicted proteins | sample 5114351 | NCBI WGS metagenome assembly VYLG01 (sample SAMN12291798, study PRJNA351875) | freshwater metagenome | isolation source: freshwater lake | place: USA: Michigan, Kent Lake | collected 2013-08-15
TGCGCGACCACGGCCGCTGGCGCGGCGAGCTGCTCGAGCGCCGCCGCGACGGCAGCGACTGCACGCTGCAGGCCACCATCTCCACCGTGCTGGGCCCCGACGAAGACCTGCGCTACCACGTGCTCGTGATCAGCGACATCACCGAGCAGCAGCAGCAGCGCGAGCAGCTCGAGCGCCAGGCGCACTTCGACGAACTGACACGCCTGCCCAACCGCGCGCGCCTGTCGGAACTGCTCGACGACGCCATGCGCGCCGCCGACCGCGACGGCTACCTGCTCATCGTCTGCTACATCGACCTCGACCGCTTCAAGCCGGTGAACGACCGCTTCGGCCATGCCGCCGGCGACCGCCTGCTGGCCGAACTCGCCGGCCGCCTGAAGAGCGCGCTGCGCAGCCGCGAGCACTGGACGGACAGCGCCGCCCGCCTGGGTGGCGACGAGTTCGTGCTGCTGCTGCGCGCCGGCACGCTCGAAGAAGCGCGGCTGGCGGTGGAGCGCGTGCTGCGCGTCGTTTCGCAGCCGTATGTCGTCGACCCCGCGCAAGACCCGGTGCAGGTGACGGCGAGCATGGGCCTCACGGTCTACCCCATCGACCGCAGCGACGCCGACACGCTGCTGCGCCACGCCGACCACGCGATGTACGACGCCAAGCAGCGCGGTCGCAACGGCTACGCCTTCTTCGACGCCGAGCAGCGCCGCCGCACCGAGGAGCGCGCGCTGGCCATCGGCCGCATCCAGGAGGCGCTGGACCAGCAGGAGCTGGTGCTGCACTACCAGCCGAAGATCGACATGAAGAGCGGCCGCGTGCACGGCTTCGAGGCCCTGCTGCGCTGGGACCACCCCGAGCGCGGGCTGCTCGGGCCGGCGCAGTTCCTGCCGATGATCGAGAACACCGGCCTCGTCAGCAGCGTTGGCGACTGGGTGCTGTCGCAGGCGCTGGACCACCTGAACTCCTGGCGCCGCGACGGCTTCGAGTTCAGCATCAGCGTCAACATCGCGCCACGCCACCTGAAGCGCGCCGAGTTCGTGCTGCGTCTGCGCGAGCTGCTGGCTCGGCACAGCGAGCCGCTCGGGCCCTTCCTCGAGCTCGAGATGCTGGAGAGCGAGCTGCCGCACTCGGTGGACGACGACACCATCGGCCTGCTCGCGCGCTGCCGAGAGCTCGGCGTGCGCATCGCGCTCGACGACTTCGGCATGGGCCACAGCAACCTGAACTACCTCAAGCGGCTGCCGGTGGACATGCTGAAGATCGACCGCAGCTTCGTGCACAACATGCTGGAGAACGTGCGCGATCGCGGCCTGGTGGAGGGCGTGATCAACCTCGCCAACATCTTCGGTTGCACCGTGGTGGCCGAGGGCGTGGAAAGCCCGGCGCAGGCGCGTGCGCTGCTCGACATGGGCTGCACGCTGGGCCAGGGCATCGGCATCGCGGCGCCGATGCCGGCGGCCCAGGTGGCCGGCTGGATCCGCCAGTACCGCGGCATGTTCGCCATCGCCCCCGCCGCGGGCAAGCCGATCATCGATCCTGGGGTCGGTAGACTGGGCCGGTGATCCCACCGGGCTTTCTGCAGGAACTGCTGTCTCGCGTCGACATCGTCGACGTGATCAGCCCGCACGTCGAACTCAAGCGCAGCGGCAGCAGCTGGATGGGGCTGTGCCCCTTCCACGGCGAGAAGTCGCCGAGCTTCTCGGTGGTGCCGGCCAAGCAGTTCTACTACTGCTTCGGTTGCGGCGCCGGCGGTGACGCCATCCGCTTCCTGACCGAGCAGCTCGGCATGAGCTTCGTCGAGGCCGTACGCGACCTCGCCGGCCGCACCGGCATGAGCGTGCCCGAGGAGCAGGTCAGCCCCGAAGAGCGCGAGCGGCGCGACACGCTGCGCCAGCGGCGGCTGTCCATCGGCGAGGTGCTCGACCGTGCCGCGGGCTTCTACCGCGCGCAGCTCAAGAGCAGCCCGCAGGCCATCGACTACCTCAAGAAGCGCGGCCTCACCGGCGCCATCGCGGCGCGTTTCGGCCTGGGCTACGCGCCGCCGGGCTGGAAGACGCTGGCCGGCGTGTTCCCGAAGTACGACGACCCGCTGCTCGAGGAAGCCGGCCTCGTGCGCCAGCGCGACGCCGATGACGCCGACGGGGCGGCACACGAGGCCGCCGCCGACCGCGGCCGCTACGACTGGTTCCGCCACCGCGTGATGTTCCCAATCCGCAGCACCGACGGCCAGGTCATCGGCTTCGGCGGCCGCGTGCTCGACGACAGCAAGCCCAAGTACATGAACTCGCCGGAGACGCCGGTGTTCAGCAAGGGCCGCGAGCTCTACGGCCTGTTCGAGGCGCGCCAGGCGCTGCGCGAGAAGGGCTTCGTGCTCGTCGTCGAGGGCTACATGGACGTCGTGGCGCTGGCGCAGTGGGGTTTCGGCAACGCCGTGGCCACGCTGGGCACGGCCTGCACGGCCGACCACGTGCAGAAGCTGTTCCGCTTCACCGACCACGTGGTCTTCAGCTTCGACGGTGACGCCGCCGGCCGCCGCGCCGCCGCCCGCGCACTGGAAGCGGCGCTGCCGCATGCGAGCGACCTGCGCAGCGTGCGCTTCCTGTTCCTGCCGCCCGAGCACGACCCCGACAGCTACGTGCGCGAGCTCGGCCCCGAGGCCTTCGAGCGCGCACTGGCCGAGGCGGTGCCGCTGTCGCGCCAGCTGCTGGCCCAGGCGGCCGATGGCTGCGACCTCGGCACCGCCGAGGGCCGATCGCGCATGCTGGCCCAGGCTCGGCCGCTGTGGCAGGCGCTGCCGGATGGCGCGCTGAAGCGCCAGCTGCTGCCCGAGCTGGCAACGCAGGCGCGGCTTGAGGCTGCTGATCTGGCGCAGCTCTGGGGCACGGCCCGTGCCGCGCCGAAGCCAGCAGCCGAACGTTCCGGCCCGGTGCGCCTGCTGCGCCCCGGCTCGCTGCGCGTGGCGCCGGCCGGCCCGGCCGACGTGGCGCTGCGCCTCTTGCTGCAGCACAGCGACTGGTGGGACCGCCTCGCGCCCGACGACCAGCAGTTGCTGCACGAGCTCGATCCGCCCTATGGCGAGGTGGTGCGCTGGCTCGAGACGCAGGTGATGGAGCACGGGCCGATGACCTGGTCGCACCTGAACGACGCCCTGGCCGAGGAGCCCTGGGCCGCCCAGGCCCGCGGCTGGGTGCGCGCCGGGCTGGGTGACGAGAACCACAGCTTCGACGAGCTGCACCGCTGCCTCGGCTTGCTGTGGCAGACGCTGCTGCGCCAGGAGGCCGACGCCATCGTCTCGGCCTCGCCAGGGCCCGAGGAACTGGTGCGCTACCGCGAGATCCTGGCCCAGATCGCGGCACTGAAGGCCGCGCGCACACCCCCTCCCGCGGCCTGAACGCCGGCCTCGGCCGTGCGGATTTGGCGGTCTCGCCGGTATAATCCGGCGTTTGTCGCGACGGCGCATGTCGCGATGGCAAGAGTGACGGCAGCACCTCCGGGCCCCGACCACCCTCGAACAGGGTTCAAACGGTCACCCTTACCCGCAAGGGCTGCATCCATCAACGTCCACGCCAGCTTGCCCGCGATGACGTGCGCACCGGCCTTCGAGCACCCGCTCGTCGGGCCTGCCCTGCCCCGCTGTCCCGGCGGGCAGGTGCTGCGCCGTCGGCGCCCCGAGTACGCCTGCCCGCCCGGCCACGAGCCGGAATGGGTGTGCCGACCTGCCCTTCAGCATCGTCAAGGAACCGCATGACCGCCAAGAAGCCCGCCGCGCCCGCCGCCAAGCCCGTGGCCAAGCCCGCTGCCAAGGCCCCCGCGACCAAGGCCGCCGCCAAGCCCGAGAAGGCTGCGCCCGCCAAGGCCGAGCCCCACAGCAAGGCCGTCAAGGCCAAGCCGGCCGACGAGAAGCCCGTCAAGAGCGCTGCGCTGACGAAGGCTGAACCGGCTGCCAAGGCGGCCGCGAAGGCGCCCAAGGCCGAGGCCAAGCCGGCCAAGGCCGAGCCCAAGGCTGCTGCCAAGCCCGCCGCCAAACCGGCGGCCAAGGCGCCCGCGAAGCCCGAGCCGGCCGCCAAGGGCGGCAAGGCCGGCAAGAAGGGTGTCGAGGCCAAGAAGCCCGCGGCTGAGGAGGACGAGGACCTGGTCGACCTCGAGGCCGAGCTCGAGGAAGAAGTCGAAGGCGAGGTCGAGGCCGTCGACGAGAAGGTGGACGACAAGGCCGACGACAAGACCGAGAAGGCCAAGCCGCTGCGCATGAAGGTGTCGCGCGCCAAGGAGCGCGCGCTGATGCGCGAGTTCGGCCTCGAGGAGACCACGCTCAGCGAAGAGGAGGCCACCAAGCGCCGCCAGGAGCTGAAGACGCTCATCAAGATGGGCAAGACGCGCGGTTTCCTGACGCACCAGGAGATCAACGACCACCTGCCCGAGAAGCTGATCAACGAGGAAATCCTCGAAGCCATCATCAGCATGCTCAACGACATGGGCATCGCGGTGTACGAGCAGGCGCCCGACGCCGCCACGCTGCTGGTGGCCGGCGGCGGCACCACCACCGCCACCGAGGAAGAGGCCGAAGAAGCCGCCGAAGCCGCGCTGTCCACCGTGGACAGCGAGTTCGGCCGCACCACCGACCCGGTGCGCATGTACATGCGCGAGATGGGCACGGTGGAGCTGCTCACGCGCGAGGGCGAGATCGAGATCGCCAAGCGCATCGAAGGTGGCCTGCAGGCCATGATGCTGGCGATCAGCGCCAGCCCGACGACGATCGCCGAGATCCTGGCCTACGCCGACAAGATCGCCGCCGGCACGATGCAGATCTCCGAGGTCGTCGACGGCTTCATCAGCGACGACGAGGCCGACGACTACGTCGCCGAAGAGGACTTCGACGAGTTCGACGAGGAAGACGACGACGACGGCCAGGGCGGCAGCAAGGCCCTGACCAAGAAGCTCGAGGAGCTGAAGAAGGCGGCGCTCGTGAAGTTCGAGGTGCTGCGTGGCCACTTCGACCGCATGCGCAAGGCCTACGAGAAGGACGGCTACAAGAGCGCCTCCTACAACAAGGCCCAGCAGAGCATCAGCGAAGACCTGATGACGATCCGCTTCACGGTGAAGACGATCGAGAAGCTCTGCCACATCCTGCGCAGCCAGGTCGACGACGTCCGCCGCTACGAGCGCGAGATCCGCAAGATCGTCGTCGACAAGTGCGGCATGCCGCAGGACCACTTCATCCGCAGCTTCCCGCCCAACATCCTGAACCTGAAGTGGGCCGAGAAGGAAACCGCCGCCGGCAAGGCCTACAGCCCCGTGCTGGCGCGCAACCTGCCGGCCGTGCAGGAACTGCAGCAGAAGCTGATCGACCTTCAGGCCCGCGCGGTGGTGCCGCTCGACGACCTGAAGGAGATCAACAAGAAGATGAACGAGGGCGAGAAGGCCTCTCGTGACGCGAAGAAGGAAATGATCGAGGCCAACCTGCGCCTGGTGATCTCCATCGCGAAGAAGTACACCAACCGCGGCCTGCAGTTCCTCGACCTCATCCAGGAAGGCAACATCGGCCTGATGAAGGCGGTGGACAAGTTCGAGTACCGCCGCGGCTACAAGTTCAGCACCTATGCCACGTGGTGGATCCGCCAGGCCATCACGCGCTCGATCGCCGACCAGGCGCGCACCATCCGCATCCCGGTTCACATGATCGAGACGATCAACAAGATGAACCGCATCTCGCGCCAGCACCTGCAGGAGTTCGGCTACGAACCCGATGCGCCGACGCTGGCCGAGAAGATGGAGATCCCCGAGGACAAGATCCGCAAGATCATGAAGATCGCGAAAGAGCCGATCTCCATGGAAACGCCGATCGGCGACGACGACGATTCGCACCTGGGCGACTTCATCGAGGACACCAACAACGTGGCCCCGGTGGATGCCGCCATGCAGGCCGGCCTGCGCGATGTGGTCAAGGACATCCTCGACAGCCTGACCCCGCGCGAGGCCAAGGTGCTGCGCATGCGCTTCGGCATCGAGATGAGCACCGACCACACGCTCGAAGAGGTGGGCAAGCAGTTCGACGTGACGCGCGAGCGCATCCGCCAGATCGAGGCCAAGGCCATCCGCAAGCTCAAGCACCCGAGCCGCTCGGACAAGCTGCGCACCTACCTCGACAACCTCTGATCCGTGACATAAATCACGACTGGATGGGTACACTGGCGCCATGACCCGGATCGCCGATCGCACCGTGCTGTTTGCCGACTTGCGCGGCAGCACGGCGCTGTTCGAGACGCTGGGCAACGCCGAGGCCACCTCGGTGGTGACGCATGTGGTCAACGCCCTGGGCGGCCCGGTGTCCAGCTACGAGGGCCAGCTCGTCAAGACCCTCGGCGACGGCCTGATGGCCGTGTTCGACGACCCGGTGCCCGCGGTGCAGGCCGCGATGCTGATGCACGACGTGCTCGAGGGCATGGTCCACCGCGGCAGCGAGCGTGGGGCTTCGTCCGGCCTGCGCGCGCTGCGGCTGCAGGTGGGACTGGCGCGCGGCGAGGTCGTCGAGATGCGCGGCGACTGCTTCGGCGACGCCGTCAACGTGGCTGCCCGGCTGCTCGACCACGCCGGCGACAACGAGACCCTGCTCACCGTGGAGGTGCTGCAGGGCCTGCCACTCGATCTGCGCAGCCGCTTCCGCAGCCTCGACCGCCTGGTGCTGCGTGGCCGCGCCGAACCCGTGCAGGTGCATGTGCTGGGCGGCCGCCGTGGCGCCTTTGCCGACGTGCCCGTCACCCAGTTCAGCGGCGACATCGGCTCGGCCATCTCCGAGCCCGACGGCCTGCGTCTGGTGTGGGGCGGCACGAACAAGGTCTTCGCCAGCCAGCAGACGCCCGTGGTGCTGGGCCGCAGCCCGCAGGCCAGCTTCTGCGTCGATGACGGCCGCGTCTCGCGCTCGCACGCCCGCGTCGACTGGCACAGCGGCAGCTTCCAGGTGACGGACCTGTCCTACAACGGCACCTACGTGCGCTTTGCCGACGGCGAGATCGTCAGCCTGCGCCGCGGCAGCTGCACACTGCATGGCAGCGGCACCATCGGCCTGGGTGGATCGCCCACCGACCCCGGCTCGGCCTGCGTGTCCTTCGACGTGCTGCGCTTCGCCGACACCCAACCCCAAGTGCCGCTCGAGCTGCGCTGACCACCGGCTACACGTCCATGCGCGTGCTCTACGTCGACGACGACCGCATTAACGCCCTGCTCTTCGAGGAAACGGTGCGCTTCGCTCCGGGCGTCGAGATCGAGACCGCCAGCACCGGCGCCGAAGCCGTCGAGCTCGCGCAACGCTGGCAACCCGACCTGCTGGTCGTCGACCTGCACCTGCCCGACGCCAACGGCATGGAACTGCTGCCGCGGCTGCGCAAGGCGGCCGGCAAGGCCACGCTGCCGGCCTACCTGTGCACCGCCGACGACGCCCCCGAGCGCGTGCGCGAAGCCGCCGCTGCCGGCTTCGTGGGCCTGTGGCCCAAGCCGGTGGACCTGGGCACGGTCATCGGCGAGCTCAAGCGCCGCAGCGCCGGGGCTCCGGGCCCATGACCTTCAGAACGGAACCTGCCTTCCGCCATGGCCAGCGCGCCCGCACCGCGGTGCTGCTGGTCAACCTTGGCACCCCCGACGAGCCCACCGCGCCGGCGCTGCGCCGTTACCTCGCCGAGTTCCTGAGCGACCCGCGTGTCGTCGAGATCAGCCCCCGTTTCGTCTGGTGGTTCATCCTGCACGGCGTGATCCTGCGCACGCGGCCCGCGCAATCGGCCGCCAAGTACGCCACCGTGTGGATGCCCGAGGGCTCGCCGCTGGCGGTGTGGACGGCGCGCCAGGCCGCCGCGCTGGGCACTCAGCTCGCCGCGCGGGGCCATGACGTGCTGGTGCGCCACGCCATGCGCTACGGCAACCCGTCCGTCGCCACGGTGATGGACCAGCTGCGCACCGAAGGCGCCACGCGCGTGCTGGTGCTGCCGGCCTACCCGCAGTACGCGGCGGCCACCACCGCCAGCATCTCCGACAAGGTGCTTCAGTGGTCCACCGCCGCGCGGCGCATGCCCGAGCTGCGCTTCATCAACGAGTACCACGACGACCCCGGCTACATCGCCGCGCTGGCCAGCCGGCTGCGCGCGCACTGGGCCGAACACGGCCGGGGCGACAAGCTCGTGCTCAGCTTCCACGGCGTGCCCGAGCGCAGCCTGCTGCTGGGCGACCCGTACCACTGCCAGTGCCACAAGACCGCGCGGCTGCTGGCCGAGGCGCTGGGCCTGCCGCGCGAGCAGGTGGTCGTCACCTTCCAGAGCCGCTTCGGCAAGGCCAAGTGGCTGGAGCCCTACACCGAGCCCACGCTCGAGAAGCTGGCCGCCGAAGGCCTGAAGCGTGTGGACGTGATGTGCCCGGGCTTCGTGGCCGACTGCCTGGAAACGCTGGAGGAGATCGCGCAAGAGGCGCGCGAGGCCTTCCTGGCCGCCGGCGGCGAGCGCTTCGACTACGTGCCCTGCCTCAACGACGACGCGGCCTGGATCGACGCGCTGGCCCGCCTGGCCGAGCGCCACCTGGGTGGCTGGGACACGAAGCCCGTCGATGACGCGGCCGCCCGCGAAGCCCAGCGCCAGCGCGCACTGGCACTCGGCGCCAAGGACTGAGCGCCGCGACGCCGCCGGTTCAGGCCGCGCGCCGCTTCAGCAGCTTCCACAGCCGCGGCAGCACCAGCACCGCCACCACCACGGCCAGCAGCGTGGCCGACATCGGCCGCTCGATGAACACGCTCCAGCGGCCCTCGCCGATGGACATGGCGTTGCGCATCTGCGCCTCGGCCAGCGGCCCGAGGATCATGCCCACGATCACCGGCGCGGTGGGGAAATCGAAGCGCCGCATCAGCACGCCCAGCAGGCCCACACCGAGCATCAACCACAGGTCGAAGGCGCTTTGGCGCATGCCGTAGACGCCGATGGTGGCGAAGATCAGGATGCCGGCGTACAGCGGCGCGCGCGGAATCTTCAGCAGCTTCACCCACAGGCCCACGAGCGGCAGGTTCAGCACCAGCAGCATCACGTTGCCGATGTAGAGGCTGGCGATCAGCGCCCACACCAGTGCGCTGCTGGTCTGGAACAACTGCGGCCCGGCGTTGATGCCGTAGCCCTGCAGCGCGCTCAGCAGAATGGCGGCGGTCACGCTCGTGGGAATGCCCAGCGTCAGCAGCGGCACCAGCGTGGCCGTGACGGCCGAGTTGTTGGCCGCCTCGGGGCCCGCCACGCCCTCGATGGCGCCGGTGGTGCCGAACTCCTCCTTGTGCTTGCTGAGCTTGCGCTCCAGGCCATAGCTCAGGAAAGTGGGGATCTCGCTGCCACCGGCCGGGATGGTGCCGAAGGGAAAGCCCAGGAAGGTGCCGCGCAGCCAGGCCGGCCACGAGCGGCGCCACTCGGTCTTGGTCATGTGCACGCTGCCCATGCGGTTCATCGTGGCCTGCGTGCGGCCTTCGTACAGCGCCGTGTACAGGCACTCGCCCACCGCGAACAGGCCCACCGCGACCAGCACGACCTCGAGGCCGTCCATGAACTCCGGGATGCCGCCGGTGTAGCGCACCTGCGCCGTGATCTGGTCGATGCCCACGCAGCCCACCGCCAGGCCCACGAACAGCGCCGTCACGCCACGCAGCGTGCTCTTGCCCAGCACCGCGCTCACGGTGGTGAAGGCCAGCAGCATCAGCATGAAGTACTCGGGCGGGCCCAGCTTCACCGCGTACACGGCGATGTAGGGCGCAAAGACCGTCACCAGCACCGTGGCGATGGTGCCGGCCACGAAGCTGCCGATGGCCGCCGTGGCCAGCGCAGCGCCGGCGCGGCCGTTCTTGGCCATCTTGAAGCCTTCGAGCGCCGTCACCATGGTGCCGGTCTCGCCGGGGGTGTTGAGCAGGATCGACGTGGTCGAGCCGCCGTACATCGCGCCGTAGTAGATGCCGGCGAAGAAGATCATGCTTGCCGTGGGCTCCACCTGCGTGGTGATGGGCAGCAGCATCGCCACCGTCACCGCCGGGCCCAGGCCGGGCAGCACGCCGATCGCCGTGCCGAGCGCACAGCCCACGAAGGCCCAGAGCAGGTTGACGGGCGACGCCGCCGTGGCGAAGCCGCCGAGCAGGTTGGTCCACAGGTCCATCTAGAGCCACCCCGTGGACGTGAGCCCGGGCAGCGAGATGCCCAGCAGCTTGGTGAACAGCCAGTAGGCCGGCGCGGCGATCAGCATGCCGGTCACGGCGTCGAGGGCCAGGCCCCGTGCGCCGCCGTGCGGCTTGCCTTCGCTGCTGCGCAGGCCGCGCACGGCCAGCATGAAGCAGGTGGTGCAGGCGATGATGAAGCCGGCGCGCTCCAGCAGCAGCGCGTTGGCCGCCAGGCCGCCCACCACCCAGGCCAGCGCGCGCCAGTCGCCCTCGGCCGCGCCGGAGGGCTCGTCCATCTCGCGCCAGCCGCCGCTGGCGGCCTCCCACACGAGCAGCGCGCCACAGGCCACGAGCGAGAGCGCCACGACCCAGGGCACCACGTTCGGGCCCACGCCGGCGTAGCCGGCGGCCGAGGAGATACCCGTGGCGCCCCAGGCCATCAGGGCGCCGAGCACGAGCGCGCCGGCGCCGATCAGCGCCTGCCGGCGCTGCGCTGCCGAGTCGAAGGCCATGGTGGCCTCAGACCATGCCGGCCTTGACCATGGTCACGCGCAGGCTCGCGAACTCGCGCTCGACGAAGTCCTCGAACTCCTTGCCCGTCATCAGCGCCGGGGTCCACTGGTTCTTCTCCAGCGCCTCGGCCCAGGCCTTGCTCTTCGTGGCCTTGACGACCATGTCGATCAGCGCCTTGCGCTGCTCGGGCGTGATGCCGGGGGCGGCGTACACGCCACGCCAGTTGCCGATCTCGACGTTGAAGCCCTGCTCCTTCATCGTCGGCACGTTGATGCCCTTCAGACGGGCCGGCGCGGTCACGGCGATCGGGCGCATCTTGCCGCTCTCGATGTACTGCTGGAACTCGCTGTAGCCGCTGCCGCCGACGCTGACGTTGTTGCCCAGGATGGCCGCCACCGCCTCGCCGCCCCCACGGAACGGCACGTAGTTGATCTTGCTGGCGTCGATGCCGATCTCACGCGCCAGCATGGCCGCCGCGATGTGCTCGGTGGAGCCGCGCGAGCCGCCGCCCCACTTGACGCTGCCCGGGTCCTTCTTCAGGGCCTCGACGACGTCCTTCATGCTCTTGAACGGGCTCTCGGCGGGCACGACGAAGACGTTGTATTCGCTCGTCAGCCGCGCGATCGGGGTGGCCTGCGTCACGCTCACCGGCGGCTTGCCGGTGATGATGCCGCCAAGCATGACGGCACCCATCACCATCAGCGCATTCGGGTCGCCCTTGCTGGCGTTGACGAACTGCGCCAGGCCGATGGCACCGGCGGCGCCACCCTTGTTCTCGAAGCTCACCGCGGCGGCCACGCCGGCGTCCTGCAGGGCCTTGCCGAGGGCACGGCCGGTGGTGTCCCAGCCGCCACCCGGGTTGGCGGGAATCATCATCTTCAGGTTCGCGGCGGCCAGGGCCTGCAGCGGCAGCGTGCCCAGGCCGGCACCGGCGGCGGTGGCGAACAGGGACTTCAGGAAGGTGTCGCGACGCATCGTTGTCTCCAGCGTTGTTGCTTGTGGCGCTGATGATGGCGCCGGGCGCTGTCAATCGGCTGTCGCGCGGCTCGGGGAAAGCCCGCATGCCGCGGGCGCTGCCGATAATCCGCTCGCTCCCAACCAGGCCCCCATGAAGCTGCTGCTCGTCGAGGACAACACCGCCATGCAGACGACGCTGGCGCGCAGTTTCGAGCGCCGCGGCGTGCAGGTGGTGCTGTGTGGCGACGGCGCCCGGGCGCTGGACCGCTGGCGCGCTGCCGTGCCCGACGTGGTGCTGCTGGACCTGAGCCTGCCCGGCATGGACGGCCTGCAGGTGCTGGCCGCGGCGCGTGCCGAGGGGCTGGACACGCCCGTGCTCATCATCACCGCGCGCGGCACGGTGGGCGACCGCGTGCTGGGCCTGAACACCGGCGCCGACGACTACCTGGCCAAGCCCTTCGACCTCGACGAACTCGAGGCCCGCGTGCGCGCCCTCGCACGCCGCCGCGGCACGGCACGCGCGGCCGAGGTGCCGGCCTGGGGCGGCCTGCGTGTCGACCCCGACAGCGGTGCCGTCATGCACGAGGGCCAGCCGATGGAGCTGACGGTGCGCGAGACGGCGCTGATGCGCGCGCTGCTCACGCGGCCCGGCCAGGCCGTCACGCGCGAGCGGCTCACCGAGCTGGTGTTTGCCGGCGAGGGCGCCGTGCAGGCCGACGCCATCGAGGTGGTGGTCTACCGGCTGCGCAAGAAGCTCAGCGGCAGCGCGGTGGAACTCGTCACGCTGCGCGGGCTGGGCTATCTGCTGCGGCTGGTGGACCGCCCGGCGGAGCCGGCTTGACGGCGGCGCCCAAGCGCCCCGAGCGGCCGCCGCTGTCGCTGCGCCGGCAGCTGCTGCTGGGCATCCTGCTGCCGGTGGTGGCGGTGGTGGTGCTGAACGCGGTGTCGCTGTACCGCCAGGCGCTCACCAGTGCCGACACCGCCTACGACCGCACGCTGCTGGCCAGCGCCAAGGCCATCGGCGAGCTGCTGCGCGTGGAGTCCGCGGGTGTGCGGCCGCGGGTGGTGGCCGACCTGCCCTACGCCGCGCTCGAGGCCTTCGAGGCCGACAACCGCAGCCGCATGGTCTACCGCGTCAGCGGCTTCGACGGCGAAAACGTCTCCGGCTTCGACGACCTGCCGCCGCCCCGCGCGGCCGACCCACGCCGCGACGCGCCGCCGGTCTACGCCGCGCTGGTGCGCTTCTACGACGACCGCTACCGCGACGAGCCCGTGCGCATGGCCGTGCTGCTGCAGCCGGTGGCCGGGCCGGCCGGCCAGGGCATGGCCACCATCCAGGTGGCCGAGACGCTGGAGCTGCGCCACGCGCTGGCGCGCCAGATGCTTCTGCAGACGCTGTGGCAGCAGGGGCTGCTGCTGGTGCTGATCGCCGGCGTGGTGCTGTGGGTGGTGCAGCGCGTCACGCGGCCCGTGCGCCGGCTGTCGCAGGCGCTGGTGGCGCGCGACGAGGCCGACCTCTCGCCGCTGCCGGCCTCGGACGCGCCGCATGAGCTGCGCCCGGTGGTCGACGCCACCAACGCCGTGATGGCGCGCCTGGCGCACCTGCTGACGCACCAGAAACGCTTCGTGCGCGACGCCTCGCACCAGCTGCGCACGCCGCTGGCGGTGCTGAAGGCGCAGGTGCAGTCGGCGCGCCGCGGCGACGTCGAACCGATGCAGGCGCTGGCCGAGATCGACGCCACCGTGCAGGGCGCCACCGAGCTGGCCAACCAGATGCTGGCGCTGGCCAAGGTGGAGCAGCTGCGCCAGCAGGGCCTGCAGGGCGAGGCCCCGCGCGAGGACTGGGAACCCATCGTGCGCGGCGTGGCGCTGGACCTGGCGCCGCTCATCGCCGCCGGCCGCATCGACTTCGAGCTCGCCACCACCGCCGCCACCGTGCCGGCGCACGCGTGGGCGCTGCGCGAGCTGACGCGCAACCTGCTGCACAACGCCATCAAGCACACGCCGGCCGGTGGCAGCCTGTTGCTGCACTTGGCTCAACGCGACGGCGAGGCGCTGCTCGAGGTGATCGACAGCGGCCCCGGCCTGGCCCCGGCGCAACGCGAGCGCCTGTTCCAGCCCTTCGCCGCTGCCGGCCCGCAGGGCGGCTCGGGCCTGGGCCTGGCCATCTGCCGCGAGATCGTGGCCACCGCCGGCGGCCGCATCCGCATGGACGACCGCGACGGCACCCCGGGCCTGGCCGCGCGCGTGACCCTGCCCCTCGTGGCCCCCGCATGACCCTATCTACCCTGCCCACCGCCGCACCCGACCCCGACGAGACCCGCCCGCTCACCGAGTACCGCGCCTTCATGCAGCTGTGGCTGGCGCGCATCGCGTCGGTGTCGGCCAGCCAGATGCTGCTGGTGGCTTTGGGCTGGCAGATGTACGACCTGACCGGCTCGGCCTGGGACCTGGGCCTCGTGGGCCTGGCGCAGTTCGTGCCGGCCCTGGTGCTGACGCTGCCGGCGGGCCAGTGGATCGACCGCCACCACCGCGGCCGCATCCTCGCCGGCTGCCTGGCGGTGCAGGTGGCGGCCGCCGCCGCGCTGGCTTGGGGCAGCGCCGCCGGCTGGATGAACCGCGAGGCGCTGCTCGCGGTGAGCGTGGTGCTGGGCTCGCTGCGCGCGCTGCAGATGCCCACGCAGCAGGCGCTGACGCCGCTGCTGGTGCCCGCGGTGGTGCTGCCGCGTGCGCTGGCCTTCAGCTCGGCCGGGCTGCAGGGCGCGATCATCGCGGGCCCGGCGCTGGGTGGCTTCGTCTACGTGGCCGGGGCGGCGGCCACGTACGCCTGCTGCGCAGCGCTCTTCGTGGTGGCCACCGCGCTGGTGGCACGGCTTCGCTACGCGCACCGGCCGCCGCCTGCCGAAGCGGCCAGCTGGGCCACGCTCACCGCCGGCCTGCGATTCGTGCGCGCGCAGCCGGTGGTGCTGGGCGCGCTGATGCTGGACATGGTGGCGGTGCTGCTCGGTGGCGTGGTGGCGCTGCTGCCGATCTACGCCAAGGACATCCTGCACGTCGGCCCCTGGGGCCTGGGCCTGCTGCGCGCCGCGCCGGCAGTGGGCGCCTTGGCGATGTCGCTGTGGCTCACGCGCCGGCCGCTGCGGCGGCGCGTCGGTACACGGCTGCTGCAGGCCGTGGCGGTGTACGGGGCTGCGATGGCGGTGTTCGGGCTGTCCAGCCACTTCGTGCTGTCGCTGGTGGCGCTTGCCCTCACCGGCGCGGCCGACATGATCAGCGTCGTCATCCGCCAGACGCTGGTGCAGCTGGAGACGCCCGACGCCATGCGCGGCCGCGTCAGCGCGGTCAACTCGCTGTTCATCGGCGCGTCCAATCAGCTGGGCGAGTTCCGCGCCGGCGCCACGGCGGCGGCGGTCG
>VYLG01000173.1_pt1 | contig 14993 bp, 11 predicted proteins | sample 5114351 | NCBI WGS metagenome assembly VYLG01 (sample SAMN12291798, study PRJNA351875) | freshwater metagenome | isolation source: freshwater lake | place: USA: Michigan, Kent Lake | collected 2013-08-15
GGCGGCGACCCGCGCGAGCGCGTGCGCCGCGGCACGCCGGCGCTGCGCGCCGAGGACGACGTCTACACCAACCACATCCACGCCGACGACCTGGCGCGCGCCTGCGTGGCCGCGCTGGCGCGGGCCAAACCGCAACGCGTGGTGAACGTCTGCGACGACACCGACCTGAAGATGGGCGACTACCTCGACCTCGTCGCCCGCCTGGCCGGCCTGCCGCCGGTGCCGCGGCTGAGCCGGGCCGAGGCCGCGCAGACGCTGTCGCCGATGACGATGAGCTTCATGGGCGAGTCGCGCCGCATCGGCAACCAGCGGCTCAAGGCTGAGCTGCGCCTGGTGCTGCGCCACCCGACGGTGGCCGAGGGCCTGGCCAGCGGCTGATCAGCGCCGGCCGCGCCGCGCGTCGCGCCGGAAGCGGTTGCGCCACCAGGCCATCATCAGCCAGCCGCCGAGCAGCCCGCCCAGGTGCGCGAAGTGCGCAATGCCGCTGCGGAAGAAGAGGCCCAGCACCAGCTCGAGCGCGCCGTACAGCGCCACCAGCGTCATCGCCCGCACGTACACCGGTGGGATGGGCACCGCCTGGCGGTTGGTGAAGAGCAGAAAGAACAGCAGCATGCCGGCGATGTTGAACACCTCCGACAGCGAGCGCGGCACCACCAGCGCCAGCGACAGCAGCACCACGGGCAGGAAGCCCACCAGATCGAACTGGCGCCGCGGGAAGCTCAGCGCGTAGGCCATCAGCAGGCCGAACAGCACGCCCGAGAAGCCGACGGTGGGGGTGATGCTGCCCATCAGCGCCGTCACCAGCAGCTGCGCCACGGCGGCCGTGACGGCCGCACCGGCCATGAACTGCAGGTAGCGCTTCGGGCCCCAGAGGCGCTCGAGCTCGGCGCCGAACATCCACAGGCCCAGCATGTTGAACAGCAGGTGGGCGAGATCGCCGTGCAGCAGCGCGTAGCTCAGCAGCTGCCAGGGCCAGAAGGCACCGGAGCCCAGCGGCCACAGTTGCAGGATGCCGAAGGGCAGCAGCTGCGACAGCAGGAAGGCCACCGCGCAGGCGATCATCACGTTGCGGGTGGTCGGCGGCAGCGGCGGCATTGACGGTGGCGGGCCTGGGGAGGGTTGGTGCCCGCGGCCAGACTCGAACTGGCACGCCTTGCGGCGGCGGATTTTGAATCCGCTACGTCTACCGATTTCGTCACGCGGGCGAGAAACGGCGCAGGGGTCGCCGAAGCGGGTTGGATTATCACACGCACCCTGCGCGGCCCCGGGCCGGCTGCGAGAATGCGGGCATGAGCGAGAACCCGACCTGGAAGACCCTCGAAGATGCCATCGGCGGCACGCCGCTGGTGCGCCTGCAGCGCCTGCCCGGGCGCCTGGGCATCGGTGACGACACCGTGCTGCTGGGCAAGCTGGAGGGCAACAACCCCGCGGGTTCGGTGAAGGACCGGCCGGCCATCAGCATGATCCGGCGCGCAGAGGAGCGCGGCGACATCAAGCCCGGCGACACGCTGATCGAGGCCACCAGCGGCAACACCGGCATCGCACTGGCCATGGCCGCTGCCATCCGCGGCTACCGCATGGTGCTGATCATGCCGGAGGACCTGTCGATCGAACGCGCGCAGACGATGAAGGCCTTCGGCGCCGAACTCATCCTCACGCCCAAGGGCGGCGGCATGGAATACGCGCGCGACCTGGCCGAGCAGATGCAGAAGGACGGCAAGGGCCGCGTGCTCGACCAGTTCGCCAACGCCGACAACCCGCGCGTGCACGAAGAGACCACCGGCCCCGAGATCTGGGCGGATACGGCCGGGCGCGTGACGCACTTCGTCAGCGCCATGGGCACCACGGGCACCATCACCGGCGTGTCGCGTTACCTCAAGCGCATGAACCCGGCCGTGCGCATCGTCGGCGCGCAGCCCAGCGAGGGCAGCCGCATCCCGGGCATCCGCAAGTGGCCCGAGGCCTACCTGCCGAAGATCTACGACGCCAGCAACGTCGACGAACTGGTGCTGGTGAGCCAGGCCGACGCCGAGGACATGGCCCGCCGCATGGCGCGCGAGGAGGGCCTCTTCGCCGGCATCTCCGCCGCGGGCGCCTGCTGGGTGGCGCTGCAGATCGCGAAGCGCGAGCCGGGCGCCGTCATCGTGTTCATCGTCTGTGACCGCGGCGACCGCTACCTGTCGACCGGCGTGTTCCCCGCCTGAACATGGCCTTCGAGCCGCGCTTCTGCCTGGCCTGCGGCACCGCGCTGCAGCCCATCTCGGCCGACGAGGATGGCGGCGCCAAGACGCGCCTGCGCTGCCCGGCCTGCGGCTGGACGCACTGGAACAACCCGACACCGGTGCTGGCCGCCGTCGTGGAGTGCACCGACCGCGATGGCCAGATCCTGCTGGCGCGCAACGCCGCCTGGCAGGGGCGGATGTTCGCGCTCATCACCGGCTTCATGGAGGCCGGCGAAACGGCCGAGGCCGGCATCGCGCGCGAGGTGCTCGAAGAGACGGCGCTGGTGGCCGAGCGCGTGGCGCTGATCGGCGTGTACGACTTCCAGCGCATGAACCAGGTCATCATCGCCTACCACGTGCAGGCGCGCGGCGAGGTGCGGCTGAGCCCGGAGCTGGCCGAGTACAAGCTGTTCGCGCCGGCCGACGTGCGCTGCTGGCCGGCCGGCACCGGCTACGCGCTGGCCGACTGGCTGAAGAGCCGCGGGCATGAACCCCGATTCATCGAGTTTCCGCCGCGCACCTAGAATCTGCCCCGCCATGGACCTCATCCGCGAACTCGACACCCGGGGCCTCAACTGCCCGCTGCCCATCCTGAAGGCCAAGAAGGCGCTCGCCGACATGGTGAGCGGTGAGCTGCTGAAGGTGATCTCCACCGACGCCGGCTCGGTGCGCGACTTCCAGGCCTTTGCCCGCCAGACCGGCAACGAGTTGGTCGAACAGGGCACTGCAGGCCCTGAGTACACGCACGTTCTGCGCCGCCGCTAGTCACGTGCGGCGCTGCCGGCTCTAGAGCGACAGGCCCTTCAGGAACTCACGGAAGCCCGGCCCCAGTTGCGGGTGGGCCAGCGCGAGTTCGACGTTGGCCTCCAGGAAGCCTTCCTTGCTGCCGCAGTCGTAGCGCTTGCCTTCGTAGCGGTAGGCGAACACCTTCTCGCGGCGCAGCAGCGACGCGATGCCGTCGGTGAGCTGGATCTCGCCGCCCACGCCGCGCGGTTGCGTGGCGATCTCGTGAAAGACGCCCGGCGTCAGGATGTAGCGGCCGGCCACGCCCAGGCGCGACGGGGCCACCTCGGGCGCCGGCTTCTCGACGATGCGGTTCACGTCGACCAGCCGCGCGTTGACTTCGGTACCGGCCACGATGCCGTAGCGCCGCGTGTGTTCGGCCGGCACCTCCTGCACGGCGATGATGCTGGCGCGCCATTCGGCGAACTGCTCGACCATCTGCTTCAGGATGGGCTTGTCGTGCACCATCAGGTCGTCGGCCAGCAGCACCGCGAAGGGCTCGCTGCCCACGAGACGCTGCCCGCACAGCACGGCGTGGCCCAGCCCCAGGGCCTGCGCCTGGCGCACGTAGATGCACTCCATGTCGTCGGGCTTGACGCTGCGCACCACCTCGAGCAGCTCGGTCTTCTTGGCCTGCTCGAGCGCCACCTCGAGCTCGAAGGTCATGTCGAAGTGGTCCTCGATCGGGCGCTTGTGGCGGCCAGTGACGAAGATCATCTCGCGCACGCCGGCGGCGTAGGCCTCTTCGACGGCGTACTGGATCAGCGGCTTGTCCACCACCGGCAGCATCTCCTTGGGCTGCGCCTTGGTGGCCGGCAGGAAGCGCGTGCCGAGGCCGGCAACGGGGAAGATGGCCTTGCGGATGGGCATGGTGGGGTGCGGCTCGTCGGGATTGGCGGCGATTCTGTCAGCCCAGCCGCGACCGCTGCCCCTGCAGCCGTGTGACGGCTGCCTCGAAGTCGGCGAGTCGTGCACGTTCCTGGGCCACCACGGCGGCCGGGGCGCGGGCCACGAAGCTCTCGTTGCCGAGCTTGGCGGTGGCCTTGGTGATCTCGCCCTGCAGCCGGGTGATCTCCTTGTCCAGCCGCGCCTGCTCGGCCGCGACGTCGATCTCGACGAACAGCGCCAGCCGCAACCCACCGTGCACCGCCACCGGCGCCGCCTGCGTGGCGGCGGCGAAGGCGGCCTCGTCGGGCAGCACGCGCACCTCGGCCAGACGGGCCAGCGCCGTCAGCAGCGGCGTGGCGGCGGCCACGAAGCCGTCTTCGCCAAAGGTCAGCAGCGGCACGCGCTCGCCCGGGGACAGGCCCATCTCGCTGCGCAGCCGCCGCACCTCGGCGGCCACGCCCTTGAGCTGGGCGATCCAGGCGTCGGCCTTCGGGTCCACCTTCTCGAGCTGCGCCTGCGGGTAAGGCGCAGCGACGACCGAGTCGATCCCGCCCTTGCGCCCGGCCACCGGCGCCACCGCTTCCCACAGCTCGGCGGTGATGAAGGGCGCCAACGGGTGCAGCAGCCGCAGCACGGTTTCCAGCACGCGGATCAGCGTGCGGCGCGTGGCGCGTGCGGTGCTCTCGTCACCGGCCTTCTTGGCCTCGGCCAGCTGCACCTTGGCGATCTCGAGGTACCAGTCGCAGTACTCGTCCCACACGAAGGTGTAGATGGCGCCGGCGACGACGTCGAGCCGGTAGTCGGCAAAGCCACGCGCCACGGCGTCTTCCACGCGTTGCAGCTCGCCGCTGATCCAGCGGTCGGCCGGCGAGAAGCGCATGTAGCCGTGGTACGGGCCGGCCGGTGTGGTGATCTGGCCGGCCGCGTCGTAGACGGCCGGCGCGCACTCGGCCTTGGTGTGCTCGGCGAGGCCGCAGTCCTGGCCCTCGCAGTTCATCAGCACGAACTTGGTCGCGTTCCAGAGCTTGTTGCAGAAGTTCCGGTAGCCCTCGCAGCGCTTGGCGTCGAAGTTGATGTTGCGGCCCAGGGTGGCGTAGCTGGCCATCGTCAGGCGCAGCGCGTCGGCGCCAAAGGCCGGGATGCCCTCGGGGAACTCCGCCGCCGTCTGCTTGCGCACGCGCGGCGCCGTCTCGGGCTTGCGCAGGCCGGTGGTGCGCTTGGCCAGCAGCGGCTCGAGCGCAATGCCGTCGATCAGGTCCACCGGGTCGAGCACGTTGCCTTCGCTCTTGCTCATCTTCTGGCCCTGCGCGTCGCGCACGAGGCCGTGGATGTAGACGTCGCGGAACGGCACCTGGCCGGTGAAGTGCGTCGTCATCATGATCATCCGGGCGACCCAGAAAAAGATGATGTCGAAGCCGGTGACGAGCACCGTGCTGGGCAGGAACAGATCGAGTTCCTTCGTCTGCTTGGGCCAGCCCAGCGACGAAAACGGCACCAGCGCCGACGAGTACCAGGTGTCGAGCACGTCCTCGTCGCGCGTGAGCTCACCCGTGTAGCCCGCGGCGGCTGCGCGCTCACGCGCCTGGCCTTCAGAGCGCGCCACGAACACCTCGCCACCCGTGCCGTACCAGGCCGGGATCTGGTGGCCCCACCAGAGCTGGCGGCTGATGCACCAGTCCTGCAGGTTGTTCATCCAGTGGTTGTAGGTGTTGACCCATTCGCCGGGCACGAAGCGCACCTGCCCGCTGCTGACGGCGCGGCGCGCCTTCTCGCCGATGCTCAGGCCGTCCGCCCCGGGCTTTTCGACCGCCACGAACCACTGGTCGGTGAGCATGGGCTCCACGACCTGGCCGGTGCGGGCGCAGCGCGGCACCTGCAGCTTGTGCTTCTTGGTCTCGACCAGCAGGCCCAGCGCCTCGAGGTCGGCCACGACCTTCTTGCGCGCGACGAAGCGGTCCAGCCCGCGGTAGGCCTCGGGCGCGTTGGCGTTCACCTTGGCTTCGAGGTCGAGCACGCTGATCATCGGCAGGCCATGCCGCTGGCCCACCGCGTAGTCGTTGGTGTCGTGTGCCGGCGTCACCTTGACGACGCCGGTGCCGAAGGCGCGGTCCACGTAGGCGTCGGCGATCACCGGGATGGCGCGGCCCACCAGCGGCAGCATCACCTGCTTGCCCACAAACGCGGTGTAGCGCTCGTCCTCGGGGTGCACCATCACCGCGGTGTCGCCGAGCATCGTCTCGGGGCGCGTGGTGGCCACCACCACCGAGCCGCTGCCGTCGGCCAGGGGATAACGGATGTGCCAGAGGAAGCCGTCCTCCTCTTCACTTTCGACCTCCAGGTCGGAGACGGCCGACTTCAGCTGCGGATCCCAGCTCACCAGGCGCTGGCCGCGGTAGATGAGGCCCTCGTCGAACAGGCGCACGAAGGTCTCGGTGACGACGGCCGAGAGCGACTCGTCCATCGTGAAGTACTCGCGGCTCCAGTCGACGCTGTCGCCGAGGCGTCGCATCTGGTTCGTGATGGTGGCGCCGCTGGTGGCCTTCCAGTCCCAGACCTGCGCGACGAAGTTCTTGCGGCCCAGGTCGTGGCGGCTCAGGCCCGCCTCCTGCAGCTGGCGCTCCACGACGATCTGCGTGGCGATGCCAGCGTGGTCGGTCCCCGGCACCCACAGCGTGTTGTGGCCGCGCATGCGGTGGTAGCGGGTCAGCGCGTCCATGATCGTCTGGTTGAACGCGTGGCCCATGTGCAGCGTGCCCGTCACGTTGGGCGGCGGCAGCTGGATGCAGAACGAGGGCCGGGCGGCGTCGAGCGTCGGCGCGAAGTGGCCCGCACCGGCCCAGCGCGGGCCCCAGCGCGACTCGATGGCAGCGGGTTCGAAGGACTTGGCGAGTTCGGTCATGGCAGGGCCGCGGCCACAATGCAGGGGAACCTTCGATTCTAGGAGGCGGGCATGCCGCCAGACCCCTGCCATCCGATGCAGTACGCCCTGCGAGGCCTGTCCCGGGCCCTTCCACTGGCCCTCGTGCTGGCCCTCGCCGCTTGTGGCGGCGACGGCGGGAGCGGCAGCAGCCCGTCCGTGGCGCCCCCGGCCAGCTGCTCGACGGAAGACCAGAAGGCCTGGCTCGTGCGCTACCTCGACGAGGCCTACTTCTGGTACCAGCTGGCGCCGCGGCCCGATCCCGCCGGCTTTGCCGACCTCGACAGCTTCTTCCAGGCCCGCCTCTACGACGGCAGCAGCGCCGGCACGCCGCGTGACCGCTGGAGCGGCTTCTCCAGCACCGAGTCGTTCCAGCGCTTCTACGGCGAAGGCGCGAGCATGGGCTACGGGGTTTCGGTGGCCGGGCTGGAGCTCGATCGCGACGGCTCGCGGCCGCTCTTCGTGCGCTATGTCGAGCCCGCATCGCCGGCGGCCCAGCAGGGCGTGCGGCGGGGCGACCAGGTGCTGGCGCTCAACGGCCGCGCCGCGGCCGAGCTGGTGGCGGCCGATGACTTTGCGGCGCTCACCGCCGGCGCCGAGGGCGAGACACTGGTGATGCAGCTGCGCCGCGGCGCAGCCGACCTCAGCGTGACGCTGCGTGCGGCCGTCTACTCGCTGGCGCCGGTGCAGGACGTGCAGGTCATCACGACCGCCGGCGGCCGCAAGATCGGCTACCTGATGGTGAAGGACATGATCGCGCAGTCGCATGGCGCGCTCGATGCCGCCTTTGCCCGCTTCCGCGCCGAGGCCGTCGACGAGGTGGTGCTGGATCTTCGCTACAACGGCGGCGGCCTCGTCTCCACCGGCGGCCGGCTCGCCTCGTATCTGGCGGGCGGCACCAACGCCGGCCGCACCTACGCCACGCTGCGCTACAGCGACCGTCAGAGTGCCAGCAACCAGCGCTTCGCCTTCGAGCGCCAGGGCAACGCCGTCACGTTGCCGCGGGTGCTGGTGCTGGCGGGGCGGCGCACCTGCTCGGCGTCGGAGCAGGTGGTGAACGGCCTGCGCGGGGTGGGCATCGACGTCGAGCTCATCGGCGAGGCCACCTGCGGCAAGCCGGTGGGCTTCGTGCCCGTGCAGGCCTGCTCGCGCAGCTGGAGCATCGTCAACTTCGAGAGCGTCAACGAGCGCGGCGAAGGCCGCTACTGGGATGGCTTCGAACCCACCTGCGCCGTGGCCGAGAACTTCAGCGCACCGATGAACGACCCGGCCGACGCGCTGTTCGGCGCGGCCCTGGCCCGCGCCGATGGCCGCGCCTGCCCGGCTGTGGCGGCAGGAGGGGCACGGCCGCTGTCTGCCACCGGCCGCCGCGCCCCGGGCCTGCGCCCGAGCGACGAACGCCAGGACATGATCCCTCGCTGAGCGAGCCCGCGCATGAACGACATCGAGTTCCGCCTTCGTGGCGAGTTCATCACCCTCGACGCGCTGCTCAAGGCCACCGGCCTGGTGGGCAGCGGCGGCGCGGCCAAGCAGCTCATCACGGCGGGCGAGGTGAGGGTCGACGGCCAGGTCGACACCCGTCGCGGCGCCAAGATCAGAGCCGGCCAGTGCGTGCAGGTGGCCGGCCAGCGCGTGCGCCTGCAGCCGCCCGACCCTGCCGGCTGACTGCCCCCGCGTCGAGGGCGCGGTGACGGCGTCGCAACGGCGCCGCAACGGCCTCCCGACACAGTGGCTCCATCGACCCACCAACGAGGAGCCCCGCGATGCGCACCCGAACTCTCGCCATGGCCACTGCGGCCGTCTTCACCCTCTGCGGGCTTCCCGCCGGCCCATTGGCCGCCCAGACGATCCACAGTGGCTTCGACAGCACGCTGGAGGGCTGGACAGGGCAGGGCGGCACCGTCAGCCACGCCGCGGGCGGCTACCTCCAGCAGCTGGACACGCAGGGCACCTGGATGAGCGTGAGCGCGCCGGCCGCCTTCCACGGCGACCTGTCGGCCTACCTGAACGGCACGCTGTCGTTCGACGCCCGCAACCTCAACGGTGTGGCGGCGGACCTGGGTTCGGCGCCCTGGTTCGGCCGCGTCGTCATCACAGGCCCGGGCGGCAGCGCGCTGCGCGACGTGGCCGGCAGCGGCGCCGGCCAGCCAGGCCCGGGCCTGGGCTGGATCACCTATGGCGCCACGCTCGACGCGGCCTCGTGGTCGGGCAATCTGGCCGGGGCGCTGGCCCAGGTGAACGCGATCACGGTGACGCTGGAGTTCAACGACGCGATCGTGGAACTGGCCGGCCTCGACAACTTCCGCGTGACCGCAGTGCCCGAGCCGTCCACGGCCTTGCTGGCCGTGCTGGGCGGGGCGATGCTCGGCCTGCGTCAGCGACTGGCCCGCCGCCGACGCGGTGGCGCAGCCGCCTCTGCCACGCTGGCCGGGCTGGCCGCCTGCGGCCTGCTGGCCGCGACCGCTCCGGCCCATGCAGGGCCCATGCGGGTCGAGAGCGCCGGCGTCTTCAGTGCCGACACGCCGTTGACGGCGTTCAGCGCGCCCGGCGCGAGCTGGTCGTTTTCGTTCACCGTCGACAGCCAGCCGGTGCCGATCATCGAGGACCGGTTGTTCAGCCCGGGCTACTACGTCGCCGTGCCGTTCCGCGACTTCGCGATGCAGGTGGGTGGTGTCGAGATCGGGCAGCCGGTCTGGCTGGTGCTGTACAGCGCCGCCGCCGCCGGCGGGATGGACCTCATCTTCGGCGAGCTCGAGCTTGAACCGGTCTACCGTTACGACTCGATCGGCACCTTCGGCGACGCCTACTATGAAGGCGACGAGCTCGCCCCCAGCATCGTGGCCGGCACCTACACCACGTTCCATCCGTCGCACGGCGGCGTCTACGTGAAGACCGACGAGCTGGAGTTCTACCAGCGCTCCAGCGTCGTGACGATCACCGCCTTGCCGGTGTCGGCCCCCGGTACGGCGCTGCTGCTGGCGGCCGGCCTGGCCGCGCTGGCCTGCACGCGCCGCCGCGCTACATGAACAGGTGCTCGCCGGCGTTCTCGCCGCCCAGGATGACGTAGTTCACCTTCTTCAGGTCGCCGAGCCGCGTGCCGCCGGCGTAGCTGATGCTGCTCTGCAGGTCTTCGCGCATCTCTCGCAGCGTGTCGGCGAGCTTGCCCTTGATGGGCTCGAGGATGCGCTTGCCCTCGACGTGCTTGTACTCGCCCTTGTTGAAGTCCGAGGCCGAGCCGTAGTACTCCTTGTACAGCTTGCCGTCGACCTCGACCGTCGCGCCCGGGCTCTCTTCATGGCCGGCGAACAGGCTGCCCACCATCACCATCGCGGCGCCGAAGCGCACGCTCTTGGCGATGTCGCCGTGGTGGCGGATGCCGCCGTCGGCAATGATGGGCTTGGTGGCCACGCGGCTGCACCACTTCAGCGCGCTCAGCTGCCAGCCGCCGGTGCCGAAGCCGGTCTTGAGCTTGGTGATGCACACCTTGCCCGGGCCCACGCCCACCTTGGTGGCGTCGGCACCCCAGTTCTCGAGGTCGATCACCGCCTCGGGCGTGGCCACGTTGCCGGCGATCACGAAGGTCTTCGGCAGCCTGGTCTTGATGTGCTCGATGGTGCGCTTCACGCTGTCGGCATGGCCGTGGGCGATGTCGATCGTGATGTAGTCCGCGCCCACGCCGTCGGCGGCCAGGCGGTCGATGACGTCGAAATCGTGCGGCTTGACGCCCGAGCTGATCGAGACGTACAGGCCCCGCTCGCGCATGCGGCGTGCAAACGCCACGTTGTCGAGGTCGAAGCGGTGCATCACGTAGAAGTGGCCGCTGGTGGCCAGGTACTCGGCGATCGGCTCGTCGAGCACGGTCTTCATGTTGCTGGGCACCACCGGCAGCGTGAAGCGGCGGCCGCCGAACTCCACCGAGGTGTCGCACTCGCTGCGGCTGTCGACGCGGCACTTGCGGGGCAGCAACAGGATGTTGTCGTAGTCGAAGATTTCCATGGCGGGCAGTGTAGCCAGCGCCCGTGGCTCAAGTCTGCCCCGCGGCAGCCGAAGACCGCCGGATGACGTCTTGGCTCAGGAAGGTGGTTGACCGGCTGCAGGTGCATGGCACGCCGCCGGCGCTGCCGGACCGCACGATCACCCGCCCCACGCAGCTGGATCCGCCAGCGCCGCCCCGGGCGCCGGGCTCCCAGGCCTCGCTGCTGCTGCACCTGTTCGAGCACTCGGCCAGCGGGCTCATGGTCTGCGACGCCGATGGCCAGGTGCGCCTGTGCAGCCCGGTGGCGGCGGCGCTGCTGGCCGCCACCACCGACGAGGTCTGCGGCCGCCCGGTCGAGCAGTGGATCACGCCGCTCATCGACTTCACGGCGGCGGTGGGCGACAGCGGGCTGCCGGCCGGCCAGTGGGAGACCCAGGCCCAGCGCCGCGACGGCACCGAGTTCCCGGTGGAGCTGACGGTGAGCGAGACGCCGCTGGACGGCCGCCCCTCGCGCGTGCTGGTGCTGCGCGACATCACCGACCGGCGGTTGAACCAGCAACGCCTGTCGGACCTGGCCAACTACGACGGCCTGACCGGCCTGCCCAACCGCACGCTGTTCCGCGACCGCCTGGGCCAGGCCATGGCCCGCGCCCGCCGCAGCCACACGGCGATGGCGCTGATGTTCCTGGACCTGGACAACTTCAAGGTCATCAACGACACCCTGGGCCATGGCCTGGGCGACGAGCTGCTGCGGCAGGTGGCGGCGCGGCTGCAGGCCTGCGTGCGCGAGGTCGACACCCTGGTGCGGCGCGACGCCTCGCGCGAGGCCGGGGCCTTCACGGTGTCGCGGCTGGGCGGCGACGAGTTCACCGTGATTGCCGAGAACCTGGCCAGCGCCGAGTCGGCCGTGGTGCTGGCGCGGCGCATCCTGGACGCCATGGACGAGCCGGTGCAGCTGCACGAGCACCAGCTGCACGTGGGCACGAGCATCGGCATCGCCATGTACCCGAGCGAGGACACCGACCTCGACGGCCTCGTGCGCCACGCCGACAGCGCCATGTACCGCGCCAAGTACATGGGCAAGGGCACCTACGCCTTCTACAGCGACGAGCTCACGCTCGAGGTGGCCGCGCGGCTCAAGATGGAAAGCGAGCTGCGCCACGCCATCGAGCGCCAGGAGTTCGCGCTGTGCTACCAGCCCAAGGCGCGGCTGGACGACGGCAGCATCACCGGCGTCGAGGCGCTGCTGCGCTGGCACCTGCCGGGGCGCGGCGCGGTGCCGCCGGACCGCTTCATCCGCGTGCTCGAGGACAGCGGTCTCATCCTGCAGGTGGGCCACTGGGTGCTGCGCACCGCGTGCATGGAGATGGCGGCGCTGCGGCGCGAGGGCTTTCCGCGGCTGACGCTGGCCGTCAACCTCTCGGCGCGCCAGTTCCGCCAGCCGCAGCTGGCCCGGCTGGTGGCCGAGACGCTCAGCGAGACCGGCTTCGAGCCGAGCTGCCTGGAGATCGAGCTCACCGAGGGTCTGCTGATGGAGGACCACGAGGCCACGCGCATCACGCTCGCCGGCCTGGCCGAGATGGGCGTGCGCGTGGCGATGGACGACTTCGGCACCGGCTACTCGTCGCTGAGCTACCTGAAGCGCTTCGACATCGACACGCTCAAGATCGACGGCAGCTTCGTCGCCGAGCTGCCCGACGACCCCGAGGACCGCGCCATCGCCACCGCCATCGTCGCCATGGGCCACAGCCTGCAGATGCGCGTGGTGGCCGAGAAGGTCGAGACCCAGGAGCAGGCCGAGTGCCTGCGCGCGATGGGCTGCGACGAGATGCAGGGCTACCTGCTGAGCCGGCCCTTGCCGTCGGCGCCGTTGCGGGCCTGGCTGCGCGAGCGCAGCCCGCAGGGTGTCGACGCGGAGTGGCACGAGCCCCCGACGATGAACATGCGACGCCTCGACTTCGAGATCCAGACCCAGCCGGCCCCCGGGCCGTGAACGTGGTGTTGGCGGGCTGCGGTGGTCCCCGGCTCCTAGAATCCGCGGCATGCATGACAGCGCGCCGCCGGCGCCCACCGACGCCCACGAAACCCGGCTGCTGCGCGGCCTGAACCCGGAACAGCTGGCGGCGGTGACGCTGCCACGGGTGCCGTCGCTCATCCTGGCTGGTGCCGGCTCGGGCAAGACGCGGGTGCTCACGACGCGCATCGCCTGGCTGCTGCACACGGGGCAGATGTCGCCGGGTGGCGTCATGGCCGTGACCTTCACCAACAAGGCGGCCAAGGAGATGCTGACGCGGCTGTCGGCCATGCTGCCGGTGGCGGTGCGCGGCATGTGGATCGGCACCTTCCACGGCCTGTGCAACCGCTTCCTGCGCGCGCACTGGAAGCTCGCCGGGCTGCCCCAGGGCTTTCAGATCCTCGACAGCAGCGACCAGCTCAGCGCGGTGAAGCGCGTGATCAAGGCCATGAACCTGGACGAGGCACGCTTCGTGCCCAAGCAGGTGAGCTGGTTCATCGCCGGCCAGAAGGAAGAGGGCCTGCGCCCGCCCCAGGTGGACGCGCGCGACGAGCACACGCGCAAGCTGGTGCAGGTGTACGAGGCCTACGAGCTGCAGTGCGCGCGCGAGGGCGTGGTGGACTTCGCCGAGCTGATGCTGCGCAGCTACGAGCTGATGCGCGACAACGACGCGCTGCGCGAGCACTACCAGCACCGCTTCGCGCACGTGCTGGTGGACGAATTCCAGGACACCAACCGGCTGCAATACGCGTGGCTGAAGATGTTCGCGCCGCCGGGTCGGGGGCAGGGCGTGTTCGCGGTGGGCGACGACGACCAGAGCATCTACGCCTTCCGCGGCGCCCGCGTGGGCAACATGGCCGACTTCGAGCGCGAGTACCGTGTCGAGCGCGTGGTGAAGCTGGAGCAGAACTACCGCAGCTCCGGCCACATCCTCGACGCCGCCAACGAGCTGATCGCGCACAACAGCCAGCGCCTGGGCAAGAACCTGCGCACCGACGCCGGCGCCGGCGAGCCGGTGCGCGTGCACGAGGCGACGTCCGACTACGCCGAGGCGCAGTGGCTGCTCGAGGAGATCGGCAGCCTGCACCGCGCCGGCACGGCGCGCAGCGAGATCGCGCTGCTGTACCGCAGCAACGCGCAGAGCCGGGTGCTGGAGAGTGCGCTCTTCAACGCCGGCATGCCCTACCGCGTGTACGGCGGCTTGCGTTTCTTCGAGCGTGCCGAGGTCAAGCACGCGCTGGCCTACCTGCGCCTGCTGGAGAACGCGAACGACGACACCAGCTTCCTGCGCGTCGTCAACTTCCCGGCGCGCGGCATCGGCGCGCGCAGCGTCGAACTCCTGCAGGACGTGGCCCGCGCCAGTGGCCGCAGCCTGGCGCAGAGCGTGGGCGGCGTCGACGGTGCGGCGGGCAAGAAGCTCTCGGCCTTCGTGGAGCTGCTCGAGCGCATGCGCAGCGCCACGCAGGGCCTGACGTTGCGCGAGATCATCGACCACGTGCTCGAGGACAGCGGCCTGCGTTTCTTCTACAAGCACGACAAGGAAGGCGAAGACCGGCTCGAGAACCTCGAGGAGCTGATCAACGCCGCGGAGAGCTTCGTCACGCAGGAGGGCTTCGGCAAGGACGCCGTGGCGCTGCCGGTGGACGAGCAGGCCGGGGCGCAGACCGCGCCCGATGCCGACACCGGCGAGATCCTGTCGCCTCTGGCCGCCTTCCTCACGCATGCCAGCCTGGAGGCCGGCGACAACCAGGCGCAGGCCGGGCAGGACGCGATCCAGCTGATGACGGTGCACAGCGCCAAGGGCCTGGAGTTCGACGCCGTGTTCATCACCGGCATCGAGGAGGGCCTGTTCCCGCACGAGCAGAGCCTGTCCGATGCCGACGGCGTGGAAGAGGAGCGGCGGCTGATGTACGTGGCCATCACGCGCGCCCGGCGGCGCCTGTACCTGAGCTTCAGCCAGACGCGGCTGCTGCACGGGCAGACGCGCTACAACGTGAAGAGCCGCTTCTTCGACGAGCTGCCCGACGGTGCGCTGAAGTGGCTCACGCCGCGGCAGCAGGGCTTCGGCTCGGGCTATGCGCGCGAGTACCAGCAGGCCTGGCAGCGCGGCAGCGGCCTGGGGGGCATCGTCGGTGCCGGGCGCGTGCCACCGCGGCCCGCGCCCGAGGCCTGGGCACCGCCGCCCACGCCGCC
>VYLG01000174.1_pt1 | contig 14914 bp, 5 predicted proteins | sample 5114351 | NCBI WGS metagenome assembly VYLG01 (sample SAMN12291798, study PRJNA351875) | freshwater metagenome | isolation source: freshwater lake | place: USA: Michigan, Kent Lake | collected 2013-08-15
CCGCGGAACAAGGCGGGGCGGACGCTGTCGGCCTGCGGGTCGCGCGGGTGCAGCGCGGCGTCACCCGCCGCGAGTGGCGTGAAGCGCACGTCGGTCGGCGAGCCGGTGGCCGCCGTCTGCGCGGCCGCGGCCAGCGGCAACCACAGCGGCCACGAGCGGGGCAGACGGCGCAGCCTCATCAACAGGCGCTTCATCGCGCGCCTCCGGATGCTGCGGCCGAAGGCGCATCAGGCGCCTGGCCGCTGTGCCGGCCCTTGGGCGGCGGCCGGTTCATCGGCAGCGCCGGTGTCGGCGTATTCGTCTCATCCTTCACCGGGCCTGCGGGCGCGGCCGGCGGGCGCGGCTTGGGCGCCTGCTGGTTGGCGCCGTCGGTGCCCTGGGCCGGCGAGCGCAGCGTGTCCAGGCCGTGGGCCTTGCTGTCGAAACGCAGTGCGGGGCGGTCGCGCCGCTCGGTCTCGGGCGCACGCACCTCGCCCTGGGCGCGGCGCGCCTTCACCTGTTCGAGCACGGTGTTGCTGCAACTGCCTTCGGCGAAGTCGGCGCGGTGAAGCTCGCCGTTCTTCAAATCGAGCCAGCGGCTGTGGGCGTCGCCGAGGTTGCGGCTCGAGGTGGTTGTCAGGCGCGAGCCGCGCGGCAGCGTCAACCCGTCGACCTTCAGCACATGGCTCTTCGGCGGCAGCCCGCACATCGAGTACTTGCCTTCGCTGTCGCTGACGAAGCTGGTGCCGTCCTGCATCACCAGGCGCACGCCGGGGATGCCGAGCTCCTCGGGGTCCTGCACGTGGTTGTTGTTGCAGTCGACGAAGATCTTGCCGGCGAAGCAGGCCGCCGTGCCGAAGACGCCGCCGCTCACGCGCACCCGGTGCTGGCCCTCGTTGGTGGCGATGGAGCCCGGCAGCGGCGAGAAGTCGGCCCCCACACAGCCGGCCGGCACGCCGCAGGCATGCGCCCGTGCGCGGTTGAGGCCGTCGCCTTCGGCCGCGCCGACACCGATGCGCACGCGGTAGTGCAGCACGATCTCGCGGCTGGCCGGCATAGCACCCAGGTTGAAGGCCAGCTGCGGGCCAATGCCGCCCTGCGGATCGGCGATGGCCACGCCATTCGCCATGGCCGTGCCACGGATGTAGGTGAAGCCGGCCGGCAGGCGGTCGACCACCGTGGTCTGCCGCGGCAGCGCGCCGACCGCCGCGCGCACGGTGATGGCGTAGCGCACGCTGTCGCCGATCTCGGCCATGGCGCGGTCGCCGGTCTTGGCCAGCGTCACCGCGCTCGGCAGGGCCGGGTCGAGCGGGATGTGGTTGTGGATCACGTTGGCGCCGGCCGAGCCGCTGGTGAGCGTGAGGAAGTAGCTCGTGGCCGGCCCGACCGGGCCCGTGGGCGCACCCGCGTTGGGCTGCACCGGGAACACCGAGCCCGGCCCGCCCGGCGGCAGCAGCGGACCGGCCGACGGCGGAATGGCCGTCGACACGAAGCTGAAGCCCGCCGGCGGCACGACCTCGAGCGCAAAGTTGCAGCGCGGCGGCGCGCCCGGCGTGAACAGGAACTGGTAGAAGCCGTCGGCGCCCACCGTCATCGAGATGCGGTCACCGGCGATGGTGTAGCCGCCGGCACCGGCGCCCACCATCTGCGTCGCCGGGTTCCAGCCGCTGCACACGCCGTCGGGCCGCAGCGTCACCACCGCACCCGGCACGGCCTGGCGCAGGCCGGAGTCGTAGACCACGCCGCTGGGGTCGACCGGCAGGCTCTGCTGCGGCAGCTCCTGCCCGGGCGCGAGCACCACGGTCAGGGCCGGATCGGCACCGCTGCCGGCGCAGGAGCTGGTGCTGCCCAGCGCGGGCGACGCCACGCAGCTGGCGCCCGACGAGCCCGGCGCGGTCTCACCATTCACCGGGTAGCCGAACACCACGCCGGAGCCGGGCTCGCGGAAGCGCACCGCCAGCGGCGTGCCGGGCAGCAGATCGCCGACGCGGTACGCGCCGTTGCGGTCGGTCGTGGCGCGGCCGACGATGCTGCCGGTGGCGGTATCCACCACCTCCACCAGCCAACCGGCCAGGCGGCGGTCGCCGCCGTCGAGCAGCCGCGACGCGGCGCCCACGTCGTGCCACACCGTGCCCGACACCGCACCCGGCCGCTGCACCGGCGTGGGCCGGCGGCAGGCCTCATGCGCCGGCGTGACGCCGCACACCGGCAGTGCCGACGGGTTGCCGGCGAAGGCGTCGCGCTGCGCGGGCGTGGGGCCGCGGGCCTCGATCTCGCCGCCGCCTTCGACCAGCACCGCGTTGTCCACGCTGCCGGCATCGGCCGCCGCGGCTGCGACGGCCACCACAACCTCGATGTCGCCCACGGCCGTGGCCCCGGCCGCCAAGGCATCGCTGCGGCTGCATGACAGCTGCGTCGCGCCCACCGCGCCCGTGCAGACCCAGCCCGCGCCCGTGGGCACGGCCGCCAGCGTCAGGCCCAGGGGCAGGCGGTCGCGCACGGTGTACTCGCCGCGCGTGGCCACTTCGCCGCTGTTGCGCACACGGATCGTGTAGCGGCCCGGGAAGCCCACCGTGAAGCGGTCCAGCCCCAGGCTCTTGCTCACGCGCAAGTCGGGCGATTCGGCGAGTTCGCCGAAGTTGTTATCGATGCTGGCCACGCCGGGAGCGAGCACGATGCCGGAGATGACCGAGGCGCCCGCGCCGGGAGCCGTGGCGCTGCCGCCGGCCGAGCCGGGGCGCGTCTGGCCGTCCACCGTGCCGGCCGGCTGCGTGGGCTGCGTCACGAGGTAGGTGCCCGGGCGCAGGCCGTCGAAGCGGTAGCGGCCGTCGGAGTCGGTCACCACGGTTCGGGTCACCGGGTTGCCCTGGTCGTCGGTGCCGGTGAGCACCAGCGTCACGCCCGCCAGCCCGCCCTCACCCGGATCGACGCGGCCGTCGTTGTCGTTGTCGGCCCACACCAGGCCCGCCACCGCACCGGCCGGCACCTCGCCGAAGCGGTTGTCGGTGCTCGATTCGCCCACGCCCAGCACGATGCCGCTGATGCGGCTGGGCGTGCTGGCCACGGCGCTGGGCGCGCCGCCGCTTGGGCCGGCCAAGGTGCTGCCGTTGACGGTGCCTGGCGGCTGTGTCGGCTCGGTGACGGTGTAGGTGCCCGGCGCCAGGCTGTCGAAGCGCCAGCGGCCGTCGGCATCGGTCACGGTGCTGCGCGTCACGGGGCGGCCGGCGGTGTCGGTGCCGCTCAGTTCGATCGTCACGCCGGCAATGCCGCGCTCGGCGCCGCCGAGGCTGCCGTCGTTGTCGGCATCGAGCCAGACGCGGCCGTCGATGACGCTGTTGTTCGGGATCTCGGCAAAGTTGTTGGCGCCGCCCTGGGTGCCCGGCGTGCGCAAGTCGATGCCGCTGATGGCACTGGGCAGCGTGGCCGGCGGCGTGGCCGTGCCACCCGCGCTGCCCGGCACGGTGATGCCGTTGGTGGTGCCGGCAGGCTGCGTGGGCTGCGTCACCGTGTAGGTGCCCGGCCGCAGGTCGGCCACGGCGTAGCGGCCATCCGGGCCGGTGACGAGGCTGCGCGTCACCGGCGCGCCGGTGTCGTCGGTGCCGGTCACGACCAGCGGCACGCCGCCCAGGCCCAGGTCGGCCGGCAGGTTCTGCAGACCGTTGTTGTCGAGATCGATGAACACGGTGCCGGCCAGGCCCACGGGCAGGATCTCGGCAAAGAGGTGGTTGATGCTGCTGCCGCCGGCCGGCAGCGCGATGCCGCTGATCAGGCTGGGCGTGGTGGCCACCGGGCTGGCGCTGCCGCCGGTGCTGCCGGCCGTGGTGCGGCCGTTGAGCGTGGCGATGCCACCGACCACCGGCTGCGCCGCCTGCTCGGTGACGGTGTAGCCGGCCGGGCCGGCGGCCACGAGGTCGTCGAATCGCCAGGCTCCCGTCGCATCGGAGGTCGTGCTGCGGGTGACCGGGCTGCCGGCCGCGTCCACACCGCTGAGCGTGATCGTCACACCCCCGATGCCCGCCTCGCCGCTGCCCGGGCTGCCGTCGTTGTTGCCGTCGAGGAACACACGCCCAGCGAGGCTGGCGCCGCGTTCGCCGAAGTGGTTGCCCGCCGAACCACCGACCGGCAGGCTGTCGATGGTGATGCGGTTGGCCAGCGTGCTGCCGGCCGCTGCGCCCGGATTGGTGGCGCCATCGCCGTAGCCCACCGGCTGCGTCTGGCAGATCGAGTAGCGCAGCCCAGCGGACACGCCGCTGAAGGTGTAGTTGCCGCTGGCGTCGGTGCTCGTGGTGGCCAGAGCAGGGGCGCTGCAGTCGTCGCCCAGCACCAGGCGCAGCTCCACGCCTGGCAGCCGGCCGTCGGTGGGGCTGGGGTCGAGCAGGCCGTCGCCGTCCCGGTCGAGGTAGACCGTGCCGGTGATCGGCGCAATCGGCAGCTCGCCGAACAGGTAGCCGGTGGCGTCGGCGCCGGCGGCCACCGCGATGCCGTCGAAGCGGTCGTTGACGGTGCTGCTGCCGCCGGCCGTGCCCACACGTTCGCGGCCGTCGTTGAACACCCCGGCGGCGGGCGGGATCGGTCCTTCGACCACGGTGTAGCCACCCGGCCCCGCGGCCAGCAGGTCATCGAAGCGCCAGGCGCCGGTGGCGTCGGTGGTGGTGCTGCGGGTGACCGGGTTGCCAGCGGCATCGATGCCGCTCAGGTTGACCGTCACGCCAGCGATGCCCGTCTCGCCGGCATCGCGCTGGCCGTTGTCGCTGAGCGCCGGGCTGCCGGGCGTGAAGTCGGCGTAGACGGCGCCTGCCAGCGAGGCCACGCGCTCGCCGAAGTGGTTGCCACTGGAGCCCCCCGCGGGCAGGCTGGTGATGGCGATGACGTTGGCCGCCGGGCTGGACCCAGCGGTGCCCGGGTTCTGCGTGCCGTTGGCATAGCCCAGCGGCTGGGACTGGCACACCAGGTAGCTGCCGCCCACGGCCACGCCGCTGAAGGCATAGCCGCCGGTGGCGTCGCTCGTGGTGGTCTGCAGCACGGTGCCGCTGCTGCAGTCGGCGCCCTGCACCAGGCGCAGCGTGACGCCGGCGATGCGCCCGTCGGTCGGCGTCGGATCGAGCGTGTCGTCGCGGTCGCGGTCGATGTAGACCGTGCCGCTGATGGCGGCCTGCGGCAGTTCGCCGAAGGTGTAGCCATTGGCCACCTGGCCGGCGGCCAACGTGATGCCGTCGACGCGGTCGGCACCCACGGTGCCGCCTGCGGTGCCCGCGCGGTCGCGGCCGTCGAGGAAGCTGCCGGCGGCCGGTGGGATGGCTCCTTCCACGACCGTGTAGCCGGCGCCGTTGGGGGCGATCAGGTCGTCGAAGCGGTAGTTGCCCGTGGCGTCGGTCAGCGTGCTCAGGCTGACGGGGTTGCCCAGCACATCGGTGCCGCTGAGCGTGACCGGCACACCTTCGATGCCCGGCTCGCCGGCATCGCGCACGCCGTTGTCGAAGTTGGCTGCCGTGCCGGCGCCGGTGTCCTGGAACACCGAGCCCGACAGCGCCGCCAGCACTTCGCCGAAGTTGTTGCCGCTCGAGCCCCCGGCCGGCAGGTTGCTGACGCCGATGCTGTTGGCGCCGGCCACGCCCGCGGCGCTGCCCGTGCCGTAGCCCGCCGGCTGGGTCTGGCAGACCCGGTAGTTCTGGAAGGCGCGCACGTTGTCGAAGCGCCAGGCGCCGGTGGCGTCGGTCGTGGTGGTCTGCAGCTCGGTGCCGCTGCCGCAGTCGGCGCCCTGCACCAGGCGCATCGTCACGCCGGGCAGGCGGCCAGCTTCAGCGGCATCGAGCACGCCGTCGCGGCTGCGGTCGATCCAGACCAGGCCGCTGATCGAGCTGAGCTGCACCTCGCCGAAGTTGAAGACCGTGCCGTCGACACCGGCGCCCAGGTCGATGGCGGCGATGCGGTCGGTGCCGGCCGCGGGCGTGTCGGGCTGAGCGGTGCAACCCGTCGCGCAGGCCACGCCGCCGATGAGGCCGGCGTTCACCGGGCCGTTGGCCAGGCCCGTGGGCGATGCGGGCAGCGGCTGCTCCAGCGTCACCGCGCGCAGCGGGTCGAGGTTGTCGAAGCGGTAGGCGCCGCTGCCGTCGCTGGTGGTGGTGGCGATCACGGCCAGGGTGGCGGCATCGAGCAGACGGACGGTGGCGCCGCTGATGGGCAGATCGGTGCCCGGCGTGCGCGTGCCGTTGGCGTCGACATCGATGTAGACGAAGCCGCTCAGCGAGGGCCGCCGAAGCTCGGGGAACAGGTAGTCGCCGGTGCTCACGCCGGCCGGCAGCACGACGCCGGTGTACAGGCTGTTGCCGGCGCTGCCACCGCGCACGTAGCTGCCGCCAGTGCCGGGCACCGGCGGCGCGGCCGGGCCGTTGTCGAAGCCGGCCGGCTGGCTCTGCGTCAACGTGTAGCCCGTGCCGTCGGACGGTGGCAGGTTGGCAAACGTGTAGCGGCCATCGGCGCCCGTGACCACGCTGCGCGTGATGGTGTTGCCGAAGGCATCGGTGCCGCTCAGGTTGACGGTCACGCCGGCGATGCGCGGCTCGGCCGCGGCGCCTTGCGGCGTGCCGGCATCGGCACCTGCGCGCTGGCGGTCTTCGAAAACCAGGCCGGTGATGGCGCTGTTCACCACCTGGACGCTGGCCGTGCTGGTGTTGTTGCCCGACACGGTGTCGATCGACAGCGGCTGGCCACCGCCATCCAGTCCCGGCGAGATGCCGGCGTCGTTGGCCAGGTCGCTGCCGTACGGCCCGACGAACACCCCTTCCTTGGCCCGCGCCGAGAGCAGCAGCGTCACCGTGTTGGCGGCCGCGGTGCTGCCGGGGAAGCTGCCGTTCACGGTGCAGGCCACGGTCTGCCGCGTGGCCGGGCTGGTCACGCTGGCCGGCGTGGCCGTGCAGCTGACCGCGCCCACGCTCAGCCCCGGGTGGCTGCCCGCCGTAGCCGACACCGAGCCGGCGATGAACTCGAAGCCCGCGGGCAGCAGGTCGCTCACCCGCACCTGGGTCGTCTCGTCGGCACCGCGGTTCTGCAGCACCAGCGACCACCGCACCGGCTGGTTCACGGCCACGGGGCTGGCGGTGAGGCGGGACTTGGTGATGGCGAGATCGGTCTTCGGGAAGATCACATCGTTGACCGCGGCGATGTTGTTGCCGGCCGTGGCGGCCGGCGTGAACACGCAGCTGCCCGAGCTCTCGTAGCCCAGCAGCGACTCGTCGGAGCAGATGCGGGCCGTGTTGCCGAGCGAGATCACGGCGGCCGGGCCGGTGAGCGAGAAGGTGAGGTCGAAGTTCACCTCGGTGGCCGGATCGAGGAAGTTGGCCGCACCCGCGGCCAGCGTGCACTCGACGTCGGCGTTGGCTGCCGCCTGCGTGCAGGTCACGGTGCCGGCGTTCTTGCTGGTGTCGAGCGTGAAGCCACTCTCCGCCGGCACCGAGTTGACCGCGGCCACGGCGAGGAGGTTGACGCTGTAGCCGGCCGGCACGCTGAGCCGATCGGTCACGCGCACGCCCTCGGCGCGCGAGACCCCGCTGGCCTGTGCCCGGAAGCGGTAGCGCAGCGTGTCGCCAAAGCCGAAAGCCGACTGCCCCACCGGCAGCACACGCGCCTTCTTCTGCACCATGTCGACCAGCGGCACCTTGATGTCGACCGTCACCTGGCCCTGGTTGTTGCTCAAGGCCTCGGCGTCGTTGCAGGTACCGGACGGATCGCCCGGCAGGCGCAGCCGGAACTCGCAGTTGCGCGACGCATCCAGGGCCACCGAGGCCGTGTTGGTGAAGGTCTCGACGATGCCGGCCGGCGGCATGCCCGGCGTCTTGAGCACCCGCGCGCGAATCACCACCGTGTAGAAGTCGTAGCGCGGCACCTGCGAGCCCACGGGCGTGCTGCAGCTCACCGTGCCGGCGCCGGCGTTGACGCTGCAGGTCATCGGCGGCGCCGCCCCGCTGCCCACCGGCGTGGCATCGAGGATGAGGAAGCGGCTGGTGGGCAGGCTGTCGCTCACGGTGAGCGGCCCGTCGACGAGGTTCGGCCCCAGGTTGCGGGCGACGATGGTGTAGCTCACCACCTGGCCGACGCGCGGCTCGGTGGCGCTGTTGGGCGGCGTCACCGTCTTGCTGGTCACGGCGGGGTCGGTGCGGCCGGCCAGCGTGATGGCGGCCGCATCGGACAGCGCCGCGCCCGCCGCCGGCGTGAGGATGGCGTCGGGCGAGCGCAGCTCCGCGGTGTTCGTGAAGGTGCCGGCCTCGAAGGGCCGGTCCACGCGCACGAGCACCGTGATCGTGGTGCCCGGGGCGACGCCGGTGAAGCGGCAATCCAGTTGCGTCGCACCCGCGGCGGGCGCGGTGCAGCTGCCGGCGGCCGTGCCAGCGGGCACGGTGAACGACACCACCGGGGCCGGGGTCTGGTGGCTGGGCACCCCGACCGCTGGGCCTGTGGTGTTGAGGATCGCGGGCAGCGTGTCGCTCAGGTCCAGCGTCGGGATCGGCTGCTGCACCGGGTTGGCCGCCGTCGACGGCGTGGTGATGGTGATGCGCCAGAAGTGCGACAGCGCCGAGCCGGCCACCACGGGCGGCGTGGCGGGCGAGTCGACCCAGGTGCTGCCGTCGTTGGACGACTCCTTGCGCACCCCCGCCTGCGCCTGGCCCGAGATCACGGGCGTGCCCACCGTGCTGGCGTCGGCGCAGTCGGCTCCCGCGTTCTGGTTGCCATCGGCGGGCTGCGGGCCGGCGCTGCCCGGCAGGCCCAGGTCGGCGAGCGCGGTGGCCCCGGTGCACGCCCGGTTGAGCAGCGTGCGCGGCGAACCCAGCGCCGGCGAGATCTGTGTCGTCAACGACAGCGGCAGGCTGGCGCCCACGGCCAGCGTGCCGGCGGCGCTGCGCAGGCAGACCACGCGGCGCTGGCCGGCACCGGCCGAGTCGTTGCCGCCGTCGGTGCAGCTCCAGCCCGCGCTGGCCGACACGAACAACTCCTCGTTGGCCATGGTGTCCACCACGCGCAGCGGCTGCGCGCCGCCGCCCACGGTGTAGACGGCGGCCGCGATGCCGGTGTTGGTGACGCTGATCGTGCTCGTCAGCAGCGCACCCGGCGGCTGCGGGCCCGGCGTCTTGCTCTTGCTGATGGCCAGATCAGCGTAGGGCGGGATCACCTCGAACGGCACCAGCGCCAGGTTGTTGCCGGTGTCCGAGTCGGTGATGCCGCCCGGCAGGGCCCCGCCCGGGCCCGTCACGACTTCCAGGCCGAACTGGCCGCTCGCGGGCGCGGCCGGTGTCGTGAGCGGGATCGCGAACACCTGCTCGCCGCCCGCCGCCACCGTGCCCGTGGTGCATGTGAGCACCGTGCCGGCGATGCCGTTGACGGTGCCCGGCCCGCTGTTCACGCAGCCCGGCGGCAGCGTGCCGATGACAAAGCCCGAGGGGATGGCCACGCGCAGCGTGCCGCCGCTCAGCGTCTGCGGCCCGCCATTGACGTAGCGTGCCTGCAGCGTGTGCGGCGTGCTCACCACCGTCGGCGACGGGAAGCTGCCCGCAGGGCGCGGATCGGTGCCCGGCTCCACCGTGAACGGCCGCGACGCGGTGTCGTTGAGCGGGTTGATGTCGATGTAGTCGCTGCCCACCGGGGCGATGGAGGCGTTGTTGACCAGCCCGCCGCTGCCGGCCAGCGTGGGGCGCCCCTGCAGCGTGATCGGCCCCAGGCTGGCCAGCGGCCCGGCGGCCGTGCACCGAAGCAGACGCGAGGCCTGCGCGTCGGTCACCGAGTCGCAGCTGTAGCCCGGTGCGCTGACGCTGGTCAGCGTGAACTCGGACGCCGCGCCGGGCAGCTGGTCGGTCACCGTGACGCTGCTGCCCGCAGGGATGCTGTCGCCCGTCAGGATCGACGGCGTCAGCGTGAAGGTGGCCGTCTGCCCGTTGAGCAGCGTGGTGCCCGGCGCCATGGACTTGGCCACCGTGAGGTCGCCGCCCGACACGACCGAGAACGAGTCCGAGGCCGAGCTCACCGGCGGCCCGGCGGTGGTGGCGGTGACGTTGCCGCCGCCCAGGACCCGGCCGCGCACGTTGAAGCTGAAGTTGGCGATCGCGCCCGTGCCCACCGGGTTGACGGCGGAGCAGCTGACCACCTGTGCCGAGCCCACGGCCCCGCTGACCGTGCAGCCCGCCGGCAAAGGCGTCACGACCTCCAGCACCGCGGGCGAGTCGACGGTCACCGTCTCCGGGCCGCTGCCGCTGACGCGTGTGACCTGCACCTGCACCGGCACGGTCTGGCCACGGCCGATGCGCGTGGGCAGGTCGATCGAGTTGACGGTCAAGGCCGCCCAGGCTGGCAGGCAAGCCGCGCCGCCCAGCAAGGCCAGGGCCAGTGCGCGGCCACCGCGCCAGGCGGTGCTGCGTCCCCTCGGCGGCGATGTCACCCGCTCCTGCAAATCCTGGCCTTCTTCTTGTGCACCCAACCGTCCTGTCGGTCAGTGATCGCCGCGATTCTGAGCAGCTCTCTCCGAGTTGCCTGTCACTTATACACGTCAACGTAACCGATTGCAGCAGAAATGACCCTGGATGGCGCCATCCCTTTCGCGGGTGTCCGCGGCGGGTGAAGGAAGAGCCCGAGGCCAGCCGCTGGTACTAGCGGAGCGGCGGTGTGGCCACACCGGCGTCGCCGCGGCGCCGCCGGGCGGCCATGCCCAGCAGCAGCGCCGCGCCGGCCAGGCTCATCGACCAGGTGGCCGGCTCGGGCACCACGCTCACCTCCAGGCTGGTGGCGTTGGCGCGGAAGAAGATGCCGCTCACGCCCAGCCGGGCCAGGCCCACCTGCATGTTCAGGCCGATGGTCGCTTCGGGCAGGGCCTCGTCGGCCCAGGTGGTGGTCGACATGATGCCGGTGAGCACGGTGTAGGCGAGCGTGCCGGTGGCCGCGACGTTCTGCATCAGCAGACCGTCCTGCGGGCCGGGGCCGAAGACCACCTTGTCGTTCCACTTCCACAGGCCTTCGGTGCCGTGCGACAGGTCGATCGGCGCCGTGCCGCCCAGCAGCGTGACGCGGGCCGAGGCCATCGCGTAGTAGGTGGCGCTGTCGTAGGGCGGGCCGCCCACGGGGCTGGGCGACGCGGCCGTGGCGCCACGGTCGAAGGTAAACAGCAACGTGATCGGGCTGCCGAAGCTCAGGCCCGCCAGTTCGACCGGGAAGCCGGCGGCCGATGGCGTGGTCAGGTTCACCGTGCCATCGATGCGGTACTGCAGCGTCTCCGCGCCGGCAGCGGCGGCCAGCAGCGTGGCGGCGGCCAGCGAGGCCAGGGTCGTGAGGTGCCGTGTGCAGTTCATGTCGACGCTCCGGCACCCGACGCGGCGCCCCGGGGCGACCATAGCCCCAAGCGGCGCCGCCGCGCGCACCCCAGGCAGGGGAGGCCCGGACGCGGCCCGCCGATAGCCGGAGCCAAACCAAGGCATCGGAGAAACCTATCGCGGGTTTCTGCCGATCCGATAGGATTCAGCCCGTCTATCAATCCCAACCCCTCCATAGGAGATTCCATGTCGATCATCAACACGACCGTCCCCGCGTTCAAGACCACGGCCTTCGTCAACCGCGGCGGCAAGGGCGAGTTCATCGAAGTCAGCGACGCCTCGCTGAAGGGCAAGTGGTCCGTGCTGATCTTCATGCCGGCGGCCTTCACCTTCAACTGCCCGACCGAGATCGAGGACGCGGCCGAGCACTACGCCGAGTTCCAGAAGCTCGAGACCGAGGTCTACATCGTCACCACCGACACGCACTTCTCGCACAAGGTGTGGCACGAGACCAGCGCCGCCGTCGGCAAGGCCAAGTTCCCGCTGGTGGGCGACCCCACGCACACCCTGACCAACGCCTTCGGCGTGCACATCCCCGAAGAAGGCCTGGCGCTGCGCGGCACCTTCGTCATCAACCCCGATGGCGTGATCAAGACCGCCGAGATCCACAGCAACGAGATCGCCCGTGACGTGAAGGAAACGGTGCGCAAGCTCAAGGCCGCCCAGTACACCGCCAAGAACCCCGGCCAGGTGTGCCCGGCCAAGTGGAACGACGGCGCCAAGACGCTGACCCCGTCGCTCGACCTCGTCGGCAAGATCTGATTGGTCTACCCCCGGAGCGCCTGACGGCGCTCCACCCCTCGACTGGCCTTCGGGTCCAGTCGGCAAGGCCCCGCACACCGGGCCTTGCCGACCGGGCCCTGCCCACCCCTCGCATTCGGAGCTAACAGCCATGTTGGACGACGCCATCAAGACCCAGCTGACCGCCTACCTGCAGCGCCTGCAGCAGCCGATCGACCTGATCGCCTCGCTCGACGACAGCGAGACGGCGGCGGACATGCGCGCGCTGATCGGCGAGATCGCCGAGCTGCACCCGACGATGGTGTCGGCGCGCTTCGACGGCCAGGCTGCGCGCAAGCCCTCGTTCCAGATCACGCGGCGCGGCGCCGACATGGGCATCTCGTTCGCCGCGCTGCCGATGGGCCACGAGTTCACCTCGCTCGTGCTCGCGCTGCTGCAGGCCGGCGGCCACCCGCCCAAGGTGGAGCAGGCGCTGCTCGACCAGGTGAAGGCGCTCGAGCCCGGCCAGGACCTCGTGTTCGAGACCTGGATGAGCCTGACCTGCCACAACTGCCCCGACGTCGTTCAGGCCCTCAACCTGATGGCCGTGCTCAACCCGCGCATCCGCCACACCGCCATCGACGGCGGCGTGTTCCAGCAGGAAGTCGAGGAGCGGCAGATCCTGGCCGTGCCGCTGGTGTTCCTCAACGGCGAGGTGTTCTCCTCGGGCCGGATGGAACTGGCCGAGATCCTGGCCAAGGTCGACACCGGCGCGGCGCAGCGCGCAGCGGCTGGCCTCTCGCAGAAGGAACCGTATGACGTGCTGATCGTCGGCGGCGGCCCCGCCGGCGCAGCCGCGGCCGTGTACGCCGCGCGCAAGGGCATCCGCACCGGCGTGGTGGCCGAGCGCTTCGGCGGCCAGACGCTCGACACGCTCGGCATCGAGAACTACATCAGCGTGCTCGAAACCCAGGGCCCGAAGTTCGCCGCCGCGCTGGAGGCGCACGCCGCGCAGTACGGCGTCGACATCACGCGCATGCAGCGCGCCGCGAAGCTGGTGCCGGCCGAGCGCCCCGGCGCCCCGGTGAAGGTGCTGCTGGAAAGCGGCGCCGAGCTTTCGGGCAAGACCGTCATCCTGGCCACCGGCGCGCGCTGGCGCGAGCTGGGCGTGCCGGGCGAGCAGACCTACCGCAACAAGGGCGTGGCCTACTGCCCGCACTGCGACGGCCCGCTGTTCAAGGGCAAGCGCGTGGCCGTCATCGGTGGCGGCAACTCCGGTGTCGAGGCCGCCATCGACCTGGCCGGCATCGTCGGCCACGTCACGCTGCTGGAGTTCGGCGACGCGCTGCGCGCCGACGCCGTGCTCGTGGCCAAGCTGAAGAGCCTGCCCAACGTGACGGTGCACGTGATGGCGCAGACCACCGAGATCACCGGCGAGGGTGGCAAGGTCAATGCCCTGGTCTACAACGACCGCAGCACCGGCATCGTGCACACCATCGAGCTCGAGGGCGTGTTCGTGCAGATCGGCCTCGTGCCCAACACCGAGTGGCTCAAGGGCACGCTGGCGCTCAGCCGCTACGGCGAGATCGAGGTCGACGCCAAGGGCGCCACCAACCTGCCGGGCGTGTTCGCGGCGGGTGATGCCACCACCGTGCCATTCAAGCAGATCGTCATTGCCGCTGGCGACGGCGCCAAGGCGGCGCTGGGCGCCTTCGACTTCATGATGCGCAACAGCGCCGAAGCCCCGGCGCCGGCACCGAAGGCCGAGACCGTCGCGGCCTGAACGCCAGGCGGGCGGCTCAGCCCGCCGGCTTGCGAAGCTCTGCCTGCCGCTCGGCCATCTGCTGGCGCAGCTCGCGCCGCACCTGCGCCGCTGCGTGGCGGCGCTGCTCGTCGGGCGTGACGGGCACGCGCGGCGGCACGGCCACGGGCTTGCCGTCGTCGCCTACCGCCACCATCGTGAAGAAGCAGCTGTTGGCGTGGCGCACCACCTGCTGGCGGATGTCTTCGGCCACCACCTTGATGCCCACCTCCATCGAGCTGCGCCCGGTGGCGTTGACGGTGGCCAGGAAGGTGACCAGCTCGCCCACGTTGATGGGCTCGCGGAACATCACCTGGTCCACCGACAGCGTGACGACGTAGCGCCCGCTGTAGCGGCTGGCGCAGGCGTAGGCCACCTGGTCGAGCAGCTTCAGGATGGTGCCGCCGTGCACCTTGCCGCTGAAGTTGGCCATGTCGGGCGTCATCAGCACGGTCATGCTGAGCTGGTGCGAGGGCGGGTCCATGGCGGCGATCATGCCCGCGACGGCGCCGCCCCGCTACGATGCCCTGCATGAGCCCTGCCGACCTGCCCACGCCGTCCGCGCTGCTGGACGAAGTCCGCCTCGACCGCAACATCGCCGCGATGCAGGCGCGCGCCCGCGCCCTGGGCGTGCGGCTTCGCCCGCACGTGAAGACCACCAAGTGCGGGCCCGTCGTGCAGCGCCAGCTGGCGGCCGGCGCCGCCGGCATCACCGTCAGCACGCTGAAGGAGGCCGAGGCCTTCTTCGCGCTGGGGGTGGCCGACATCCTCTACGCCGTGGGCATCGTGCCGACCAAGTTGCCCGCGGTGCAGGCGCTGCGCGAACGCGGCTGCCGGCTGACGGTGATCCTGGATTCGATCGATGCCGCCGAGGCGCTGGTGGCCCACGGCCGCACCCACGGCCATCGCTTCGACGTGATGATCGAGATCGACACCGACGGCCACCGTGCCGGCCTGCCACCGGATGCGCCCGCCCTGCCCGCGGTGGCGCGCACGCTGGTCGAGGGCGGTGCGCAGCTCAAGGGCGTGATGACGCACTGCGGCGCCAGCTACGCCTGTCGCAGCG
>VYLG01000417.1_pt1 | contig 14854 bp, 14 predicted proteins | sample 5114351 | NCBI WGS metagenome assembly VYLG01 (sample SAMN12291798, study PRJNA351875) | freshwater metagenome | isolation source: freshwater lake | place: USA: Michigan, Kent Lake | collected 2013-08-15
ATGCAAGGTTTTTGAAAGTCCCAATCCTATTTTCGCAGCATGAACATCGGACTTTAACAGGTCAAAAGCTTTATTTTAAAAGGGTTTTACCATTATTCAGCAAGCCCTAAATATGTCTCTGGTAAACGATAGATTTTTTCTCGATAATATTCCTCCGCTTGCTGGGGTAAAACGTAGGGATCGGCGATATAGTAATCAATAGTTGCTAATCCAGAAGCATCCCAACCTAACCAAGTCACTTGTTTTGCTGCGGGTTTCAGTGCCATAATCTGATTGGTGAGATTATGGGTTAAACTGTCTAAATCTACCAGAATATCTATCTGGTCTTGTTGAATTTGTTGGGCAACTTCTAGGGGATTTTGAGCGTAGGGAAAATGACGGATAATATCTCGGCTATCCCGGAACCATTGACGGGTAATTTCATCTTCTTTTTGGTTAATAGTATAGATGGCTATTTGCAATTTTTCTCGATCATGATGGTGAATTAACCAACGACTTAACCAACCGACGGAATGATGTTTTAAGGTACTGGCAAGATAACCGATCGCTAGTTTTTCTGGAACTTTTTTGATCGTAAGCAAAGGAGTTTTAAAACTATTATTATCAAGGAAAATTTCGGCGACGCGATTGGTTAATTGTCGATTGGCTAAGGCTTGATCGCCTAGGTAGGGTAAAGGACTAGAAACATTGAGAAAGCTAGTTTTAATAATTGGTTCTAAAGTGATATTTTTCTGACGGATTAATTCCTGTAATAAATTCTGATATTCTTGATAAATATGCTCAATTTCTTGCCAAACTCCCCAGCGCAAAAGTATTAACAAAATTAGATAATTACTGTATAACTTTAGGGTTGGAGTTAGACAAATTTCTCGCAATTGATAGGCAGTTATCAAAGAATTATCAAAGTCTTCGGCTAAAATATAGAGGTTAACTAACTGTTCTAAAAGACTCAGATCATTTGGTCTTAATTGCAGACAAAGTTTAATAATTTCTACTCCAAAAGTGGGACTTTGTTGCTCGTTGGTGACTCGTGCCGCTATCTGAAAAGCTTGCGGGATAAAACTATCAGCTAATTCCTCTAGGTAGGGTAAACTTGCTTGAGCTAAATCTAAAGTTAATTCGTGGGGATATATAGCATTTCTGATTCACAAGAGGTACATTATCAATGCTGAAAAGCTTAATTAGCAAAGGTTAAGCTGTGCCGCACAGATGCGAGAACCGCTATAAAAGACTTTTGAGAACTACATTTAAAAGCAATTTTTGATCGGGATTATATCTGAGATTGTCTTGAATAGGATAATTAAGTAGTTCTTCTGGATCGAATATTTCTAAATCTAAAGCTAAGTCGAATAAAGCTAATAAATTATTAATTGACTTGGGAACAATTTCCTGTAGATGATAGCGAAGATATTCTACAGCTGCCAGATCACCTTGGGAGCATCTCATTTATGCAAGTGAGTAATTATACTTATCCATAAAACTGGTTTCTAGCAAGGCTTTCAAAATAGCTTGACATAAAAACCTGATTTAGGGGTTACAAAGGTGACTTCTAATTCTGCTTGCCATTGCTTAACTTGTTCGGGATTTCCTTCCCTGAAAACATTTTGCCACATCACCTGTGCTGCTGCTTCTAAATTTTGCAGAAGATAGGCAACTCCCAAGTACCAATAGTCAGAAATATTTTCGGGATTGTTATCGATTAGTTCCTCGTAGATTGCCGCAGCTTGAGGATAATCTTCAGCAATTAAAGCTTGATAAGCGTCAGGATGCCACATAAAAAACTTAGGGTGTGTTAACGAATTGTAACACACCTTGAAAATATTTAATCTTAGTGCATTACTTACAAAAAAATAAGTGAGGGATGATAGAATTTATTTAATTACTTGATAATTTGTCAAGTATTGGGTAGTTATAATCTTGCATCACTGATTGACAAATTTGATTAATTGTCTCGACATCTTGTTCATTTAAACCTTTTAAGCTATTGGTTTTTGTAGGATTGATCGGTCGATCAGTTCTTGTACCACCGGCTAAAGATTTACTAGGATTTACCTCATGAAAATTAAGCAAATTATCATGCCACTCAATCTCTAGAAAGTTAACTATATCTTCTAAAGTTTCCCGATGATTGGTTATTAAATTTTCATAGGAAAACTTAAAAACACTAAAGCCACTATCTTCCATAAACTTAGGATAGCTATTTTTATAAGACCAGTAAATTGCTCCTAATTCAATTGTTGATAGTTTATCGAGATCGTACTGTCCTAAAGGTCCTAAAGTTTCAGGATAAAACGGTTTGAGGCGCTCAATTTCTGTTTTGGCACATCTTTCAATCCAATTAGTTCGTGAACGAGAATTAACCAGATCAAGCATTGAGGCAATTGTGCTATAGGGATTTCTCACAGGCCAAACTATTTTTGCTTTAGGATAAAACTTTTTCAAAAAGTCTAGTTTATTAGAATGCTCCAACATTTTCAAGCAAAGGTACTCTTTCTTTAACTTAGCTAACATCAATCGTTGAGCTGAGGGAAAAGGATAGGGACTAGGAAATTCTGATTCATCTATACTGTGAATCTGGGGATGAGCGTTGAGAATAGATAGTAGTAAAGTTGTTCCACTTCTTTGACAGCCAAAAATAAAAAACAAGTTGTCAGAAAATCTTGTAGCAAACGTTCTTAAAGTGACTAAGTTTCTGAGATGATACTTGATTTCCTCATTCATATTTTTATCCTGTTTCTACATCAGCCTTCTTATCCTACGACAAACTGATGCGTTAGGACAATAGAAAGATAATTTTTGTTGCCAAAAAATCAGTGATTGCCTAACGCATCTGACCCCCATTAAACCACTTTAGCGATCGCTACTTCTAGTTTATCCATAGCCTCATCTACTTCTGTTTCCGAGACAATTAAAGGAGGGACAAAACGGAGAACTTTCGGACCGGCCGGAGCAATTAATAAACCCTCTGTCAAAGCTGCATTAACAATGGTAGATGAAACCAACTCACTTTCTGAATTAATTTCCAGACCATTAATTAAACCCCAACCGCGCACATCGACAAATAGATGGGGATATTGAGAAGCAATCACGCGTAAACGGCTGCGTAATTGTTCCCCTCGGTGCTGGACATTTTCGAGAATATGATCCCGTTCAATGGTTTGTAATACTGTTAAAGCTGAGGCACAAGCGAAAGGATTACCTCCAAAGGTACTCGCATGACTACCCGGTTCAAACACATCACAGAATTTTCTGCACATCATCGCACCGATGGGAATACCACCCGCTAAACCCTTAGCAGAAGTGAAAATATCCGGTTCTACTCCTAAATTCTCATAACCCCAGAGTTTACCAGTTCTTCCGACTCCCACCTGTACTTCATCAAAGACAAGCAAAATGTTATTTTCGTCGCAAATTTGCCGTAAACGTTGGAAATATTCGATATCTCCCGGACGAACTCCCCCTTCACCCTGCAAGGGTTCCAACATAATCGCAGCCACCCGACGATTACCCTCATCGAGATCAGCGATCGCATTTTCCACCGCTTCGATATCATTATAGGGAATATAGGCAAACCCCGGCATCAGGGGTTCAAAGTCTTTTTGATACTTCGGTTGACCGGTTGCGGTGATGGTAGCTAAAGTCCGACCGTGAAAACTAGCGTGAGCGGTTAAAATAACCGGCTGTTCGAGGAAATCTAGCACCGTATGGGCATATTTTCGTACTAATTTAATCGCCGCTTCGTTCGCTTCCGCACCAGAATTACAGAAAAAGACTTTATCAGCGCAGGAATGATCGACAATCCATTTAGCTAGTTCCCCTTGTTCGGGAATATAGTATAAATTCGAGACATGATGGAGTTTTTGGATTTGCTGGCTAACCACTGCAATTAAAGCGGGGTGAGCGTGACCGAGGGTACAGGTGGCAATTCCCGCAACAAAATCAAGGTATTGTTTACCGGAAGTATCCCAGAGAAGACAGCCTAACCCTTTGGTGATCGCAATAGGGAAGCGACCATAAGTATTCATCACATAGCTGTTAAAACTATCTCGATCGAAGGGTTGATTCGGGTTTAAATTGGGAGTGGGATCAACTAGGGTTGGTTCTAAAAGGGTTTCTGGACTCACTGGGGAACTCCTGCGCGATTAGACTTGACACTCTCGCCGTCAAGCTACGCTGTGACGGGAGATTCTTGCTTCTACTCCTCTTAACTAGACACAATCCGAAGACTATGCCCCCGTCAGACCGAATCCACAAGCGTTTTGGTTTAACGTCTACCGACTGCCCGGCGGCGGACGGAGCTGAATTTTATTTGTGGGCAGAATTGACCTTAGCCGTTAAGCTTCTATCCTGCTTGACCCGTCACCATTACATTTTCAAGGGCGATATTTGTTCCGAGGTACAAAGGATCGGGAGGTTTCCGTGATACTTTACGCGCTTTACCGCTTTCTGTATTCTAGCGAAATTCCTCGAAAGTGGAAACGCTACCGCGTTAGTTTCACTTTGGTCGCGATTCATCTCCCTTTAAGCAAGGGCGGCTCTAACGGGAGTCCTCTCGCGACCTTGAGATAGGGGAAATTATAATCAAATCCGTCTGAGAAGGACGGGTTATTTAGATTAAAAACTGATTTTATTGTAATTTACTAGACAGTCTTAGGGGTGAATTTTGCTTGTCTATCAGTGAAGATAAATATCGTCGGCTGCGTCAGGAATTAATCGGGGGAATTTTTGCCCTGATTGTGGTATTTTTGCTGGGTACGCTTTGGTATCATCTGATCGAGGGTTGGAGTTGGCTAGATTCGGCCTATATGACGATTAGTACCCTCGCTACCGTCGGTTTTGGCGAAATTAATCCCCTAGGTGAACGGGGACGACTGTTTACAATGGTTTTGATCGTGATGGGAGTAATCACGATCGGTTATATTGTTAATCGCTTGACCGAAGCTTTAATTCAAGGCTATTTTCAAGAGGGACTCAAACAGAGACAGGAGAAACGCGTGATCGATCGACTATCGGAACACTATATCATCTGTGGTTTGGGTCGCACAGGCAGACAGGTGGCGATCGAATTTCACGCCGAAAATATTCCTTTTGTAGTCATTGATACAGACCCCCTACAGGTAAATCGGGCCAAAGAATTAAATTATATTGTTGTTCAAGGAGATGCCACCTTAGATAAATCTTTACAAATGGCAGGAATTGAACGCGCTATTTGTATTGTGGCCGCTTTAACTTCCGATGCGGAGAATTTATATACAGTTTTGTCTGCTAAAACTCTTAATCCGAAAATCCGCGCCATTGCTAGGGCCAGTACCGAGGAAGCAGTACAAAAATTACAACGGGCCGGGGCCGATGCGGTGGTATCTCCCTATATTACCGGCGGTAGAAGATTAGCGGCCGCAGCCCTACGACCCCAGGTGATGGATTTTGTTGATGGGATTTTAACCGGAACCGATCGATCATTTTATATGGAAGAATTTTTAATCGATCCGAGGACTTGTCCCTGTGTCGGTTTAAGTCTTAGTCAAGCACATTTAAGATATCGATCGGGGGCGTTAGTTTTGGCTATACGTCGCGCTGATGGTACGCTAATAGGGGGACCGACTGGCGATACGGAATTAATGGCCGGGGATCTGTTAATTTGTATGGGAACGGCCGAACAATTACGCAGTTTAACTCAGATTTTAATTCCCATGCGATCGGATGGTTTACGTTTACCGAAGCATTAGTTAGGGTCTGCTGAAAAAGTTTTTCGTGGGGACAGGGTGTGGGGTGTGGGGTGTAGGTTTTTACCGATTCTCATCTGGTCAATTACCTAATTTTCAGAGAAAAAGTCCCGGAATTTTCCCCCGATCAGTCCCATATCCAGTACTTTTTGATTGACAAAAAGTCTAAAAGTCTTACCCAACAAGGTTTTTAGATTTATTCAGCAAGCATTAGTTAGGGTCTGCGGCAAAAAGTTTTTCGGTGGTGGTAGGAGTCAGGAGTCTCCGAGTCAGTAGCCGGTCGTTTCAGGCTTTGTTGCCCTTGTTTTTTGTACCAAGCGATGTACTACAAGAAGGATAATGGCAAAATCTCTTAGGTTTCGCGTTATGATTATTTCTAGCTTTTCCGATTCAGCAACGGCACTGGTAACGGCATCTTCAAAATCTTTCATCGGACTTGGCAATGCTTGCCTAATTATTGCATCTGTCACCCTAGCAACTGGCAAATTCTCTAGAAGACTTATAACCAATTTTCTTGAGCTTTATCTTCCATTTTCTCTTGACAAAATATAATAAATATTAGTGACGGCATGACCAGAAATATATCCTTGAGTTTTACCTGTCTTAACTGTATTTAATGCTTGTACAGATGCTTGAAAATGTGGTTCACGCTTACCCAAAACATCTAGCAATACATCACTATCGAATAAGACTCGTTTCACCGATACTTCTCCACTAAATAATCAATATACGATTCTTTGGGGTCTTCTGAGCCTAAATCAACAACCCCCACTAAGTTTCTTGTCCAAGAATCAAGATCGCTTAAGTCATCTGTTAGGGAATGAGAGGTAGTTTCTGAGGATACATTCTTAGGATTAAATCGCTCTTTAATTCTGAAAATTATTAAACTACTATAAGCTCTCAGTTGGGTGACTAAACATTTGTCAGTATCTTGGAAATATTCGGTTATAGTACGATTAGAAACCGATAGAGCATTCTGAGCAAACTTGTTAATTTGCTCTAGTTCTGAATCGGCGAACATATCAATAAACACATCTATCTTTTCTGAGAGAATCAGTGAACCTTCCACCCGTCTGATTAAATCGGCTTTAACTCCCACTAAGTTTCTTGTCCAAGGATCAAGATCATTGAAATTATATGTTAGGGAATGAGAGCTAGTTTCTAAGGATACATTCTTAGGATTAAATCGCTCTTTAATTCTGAAAATTATTAAACTACTATAAGCTCTCAGTCGGGTGACTAAACGTGATTTATCAGTATCTTGGAAATATTCGCTTATAGTACGATTAGAAAACGAGAGAGCATTCTGAGCAAACTTGTTAATTTGCTCTAGTTCTGAATCGGCAAACATATCAATAAACACATCTATGGTTTCCGAGAGAATGTGTGAACCTTCCACCACTCTGATTAAATCGGCTTTTTCTTCACCAGTCTTTCCCTCATTGATCTGAGCAAGGCTGATAAATAATTGATTATAGGCAGTAATTTGATTAGTAAATTGGTCTATATATTGGATTAACTCCAGTGCTGAATCCTCATCTCTATACTGTTTACATACTTGCAACCATAGTTGATTAATTTGCCCAAATATATCGGCTCTTGCTTGATAAGTTTTAGAGTTATCCTTAACTCGATCGAGTAAAATCTTAGTTTCCTGTAGTAAATTATCCAGTATTATCCGATCAGAATCGGTGACAATTTTATCCAGTTTATCGGTAATCTCTTGTAGATTTTCTAACAAAATTTGTCCTAAATTTTCCCGTTCGACCGAACTTGGCAGACTATTCATCGTATTTAACGCTCCTAAGACTGACGATCACACAGAAATGAGTAGTCAAAATAATCAGCCCTAAACCTTCATTGTAAGGATTTTGGGGTCTGAAAGGGTGATTATAGTTACTATAGCCTCTGAGGGAGATAGATTGATTACTGTTCACTCTTAATTCCCCTGACTCGGAGACTACTGGCTCCTTGCTCCTCAATCTAGCGTCTGTGAGGAATTCAGAAATTGAGGATGAGATGTTAGTACAATCGGGGAATAGTAAAATAAAAACCCCTATTGCTCATGAGTCAAAATCCCAATTCTTCCTCGCGACCACTGCAGCCGCTGCCGGTTCCCTCCATCCCGATACCTCCCTCAGAGTTAATCACGGAAATCAGCATGGGGATAACTGAAGAAATGACGCAACAAGTGGCGATACCGACCAAAGCCGTCCAGAATATGCCACAAAATAGTCAAATTACCACCCTACGTCCGCCCCAAAATCGCGCTCCCAGTCAGGCTGCTTCTCCCCAAACCCCACCCCGGCCTGGTCGCGCCCCCAATCAACCCACCCTAGAACATTTGATCCGGATGGCCTTTGATCGGGGTTATTCGGACGTTCACCTGGGAGTTGGAGAAAAACCCCGGATGCGGGATCGTGGTGAAATGCTCATTCTCGACTATCCCGAAATTGACATCAACACTTTTTATAGTTGGTTACGGGAAATTCTAGGAGAAGAAGAAATCCTTCGTTTTAAAAAAGACCTAGAATTTGACGGTGCAACTCAGTACGAATTCGCTAGAGTGCGGATTAATATCTTTGAAAGTCTGCGCGGTCCGGGGATGGTTTTGCGTCTGATTCCCATGAAAATCCTCACTATGGAACAATTGCGCTTACCGGCGGTGTTCCGGAATGTGTGCGATGTGCATAAAGGATTGATTTTAATCACCGGTCCGACGGGTTCAGGGAAATCCACCACCCTAGCGGCAATGATCGATTACATCAATAAAGAACACGCCAAACATATTATCACCATCGAAGACCCGATCGAATTTGTCCATCAAAGTCGTCGCAGTTTGATCAAACAAAGGGAAGTGGGAATGCACACCCATGAGTTCGATAATGCCCTAAAAGCCTCTTTGCGGGAAGACCCAGATATTATTCTGGTGGGGGAGATGCGGGACAAATCCACCGTTAATACTGCCCTGAAAGCTGCCCAAACCGGTCACTTAGTCATGGGAACCCTGCACACCAACAGCGCCGTAAAAACCCTGGAGCGGATTTTAACTCTTTATACCGCCGAGGAACGGGAATCCATGCGGGTGGCGCTCGCAGAATCCTTGGTTTGTATTATTTCCCAGGGTTTATGTCGTACCACCGACAGTAAACGGGCCGCTTTTCACGATATTCTCGTCAACACAGAAACCGTCAAAGATTACATTTGCAGCGGCAAAAATGACGAAATTCTCGAATTAATGAAAGATGGCGAATACCATGGCATGATTACCACTAATCAATCTCTGTTTAACCTCTATCAAGAGGGACGGATTAGCGATGAGGTCGCCCTGGAAATGTCCCCGGTTCCCAATGAACTGGCGATGATGCTGCGGGGTAGAATCTAGAAAAACCCTGAAGGAAATTCTTGAGGGGTCAAGAGTTTAGTAATCTAGAAAAATAGAAGTTCCTATTTATTCTCTACGGGAACCCCTCAAGTGACTACTTCCGCGATTGTGTTGCCCGATATTTTTAAAGGCATCGCCCTGTTTACCCCCGGGGGCGACCTGATTTACTGTATCGATCCTGATAAACAAACTCATTGGCATCTGAATCTCTGCGCTGCTCTCCAGTCCGCTTTAGGGTTGCCAGAACCCCCCCATTTTTTAGTTCCTAGTTTTACTGCTACCATCGATCGCTGGCGAGATCCCTATAGTCACCGTATTCATACTAGTGCCGAAGTCTATCCCCTTGTCCGTCGCTATCAGCCTTTATTAAATGCTATTTTCGCCACGGACGATCGAGCTTGGTTTACTGTACCTTGGCAGGAACAATCCTCTAATCCCACTATCTTAGAAACCTATCGTCAGCAGTTTCCCCAACTTTGGCAATCCCACGATCTGATTCTCCGTTATCAGGAGCGCCCCCCAACGACTTCGGGGATTAGTGCTGACTCTGACTATACTAACCCTAGTCCCAAGGGTTATGTTTTGCGGTTATTTGTCTCCGGTAATAATGCCAATACTAAACACACCCTAGAATCGATCCATCAGCTTCTAGAGCGAGAATTACACCATCCCTATACCCTGAAAGTGATCGATATCTCTAAGCATCCAGAACAAGCGGAATCTAATCATGTCTCTGCTATTCCCACTTTAGTCCGGGTTTGGCCGCAACCGGTGAAACGCATCATCGGCGAATTTGAGGATTTACCGCGAGTATTACAGATTATCGCCACCGCTTAGGGTTTAAAGACTTCTGACTCGATTCCTCGCCACCATTCGCCCAATTTCATTAAGTCTTGCTGAATATCATCCAATTCTTGGATATATTCCTGTTGGGAAAGACTGGTGCGACGTTCTTGCAGTTTTTTGAGACGCAATTGCACCAACAGCCAAGGCTTAGAAATACCGTTAGTTTCTTCGATATAGCGAGCGATATCTTGACTATCCATAGTTTTTTACTGTTATTATCCTATATTTTCTCAAATTAACCCGAGACTCCTTTTTTTTAGTTGCAGAAGATTATGTTTGATTTTAGCCACTATTACCCCTACGCTGAATTAGTTTCTTTCCTGAAAAACCTAGCCTCATCCTATCCTAATTTAATTAGCCTCACCTCGATCGGTAAAAGCTACGAAAATCGAGATATCTGGTTAACTACCCTCACAAATCAAGCAACAGGCCCCTATTTAGAAAAACCTGCCTATTGGATTGATGCTAACACCCATGCGGGGGAAGTAACAGGCTCTGCCGTCGCTCTCTACACTATCTCTCATCTTTTGCGCCAATACGGTCATAATTCCCCAATTACCAGACTTCTTGACCATTACACTGTCTATATTTTGCCGCGATTAGCCGTGGATGGAGCAGAAAAATATCTCACCACTCCCTATATGTTACGATCGAGTATTCGGCCCTATCCCCACACGGATGAGAAACCGGGGCTATATCCTGAAGATATTAACGGCGATGGTTTAATCTTACAAATGCGCCAAAAAGATACCTGTGGCGCTTGGAAAATTTCTGAACAAGATCCTCGCATTATGGTGCGTCGCGAACCGGAGGAATTTGAGGGAACTTTTTACACTTTGCTCACCGAAGGTTTAATCCGCGATTACGATGGCTATAATTTTACCACTGCCCCCACCCTAGAAGGCTTGGATTTTAACCGCAATTATCCCGTTTATTGGGTTCCTGAAGGGGAACAACAAGGGGCCGGCTATTTTCCTTTTTCGGAGCCAGAAACCCGTGCAGAAGCCGAATTTTGGGCAAATAACACTAATATTAATGGCTTCGTTACCTATCATACCTATTCAGCAGTCATGTTGCGTCCCTATAGCACGCATCCCGATGAATATTTCCCCGTGGAAGACTTAGAAATGTATAAATATATTGCTGATAAGGGAAAAGCAATGACTGGTTATGAATGCGTTTCTGTCTATCACGATTTTCGTTATCATCCCAAAGAAGTGACTAACGGTGCCATGGATGATTACGGTTACGATCATTTTGGTTGGTATGGTTTTACGGTGGAGTTATGGGATGCACCCACCCAAGCAGCAGTGAAAAAAGATGATTATATTCAATGGTTTCGCTGGCATCCTTTTGAAGATGAATTGAAATTACAGCGTTGGAATGATGAGAATTTAGCGGGAAAGGGTTTTATTAATTGGCAAAGTTTTCATCACCCCCAATTGGGAGAGGTGGAAATTGGCGGTTGGGACTTTAAAAATGTCTGGCAAAATGCCCCAGAAAAGTATTTACCGGATTTATGTGAGAAACAATGTCAGTTTACTATTGCCCATGCTTTAATGTCACCTCTTTTAGCTATCTCTCGTCTTGATCTTAAGTCGGAGGGAAATGGTATTTATCATCTGGTTTTACAGTTGGAAAATCAGGGATTCTTACCCACTTATACCAGTAAAAAGGCACTGGAAAGAAAGATTGTTCGTCCCATTCAAGTCAAGTTAAATTTAGCCGATGAGGTGAGTTTAATAGTGGGAAAATTAGAGCAGGAAATCGGTCACTTAGAAGGGCGCTCAAATAAAGTATATAGTAGTCTTGCTCACGGTTTAGATTATCGCCGTACGGTGGAATGGGTGATTAAGGGAGTTTCTGGTCAAGAAATCGAGATTATCGCTATAGCTGAAAGAGCCGGAACAGTCAGACAAAAAGTGATTTTATAGAGCTATTTTGTTCGATAAAATTGTTAAATAAGTCTCGGGGGATTCCGTGGGTAAAACTCGCAATTTTTGGCTGCGAAGATCCGGTTCTAATCCCAAAGCTTCTAAAGGAATTATTCCTAATAAATTGTTTTGACCTCCAGGTAATTCCAAACATTCAAAAGTCCCTTCCCGTCCCGCAATAATCAAGGTAGCATCGCGAAAAATTCTCGCTTTTCCTATGCCTTTAGCCGTAGCCACATCTACCTCTTTTAAAAGCTGTAAACCCAAGCGTGAGATTACTTCCGGCACCAGACAAAGAGTAGTTGCTCCCGTATCCACCAAGACATTTTCTAGGGTAAGAGAGCGAATTTGTTCCGGTGCGATCATACCATCCTCCGCACGAATTTGATCGGCGCGATTGATAACTGTAATGGTGGTGTAGATTTTGCCCATATCTTCTGCAATAATTACTGGCTCAACCATAAGATTACCCTCAATTCTACCTGCAATTATACCGGAATAATTGCCAACAACACTGTCTAGTAATTTTAATTATTAATCCTGCCATCGGGCATAATTGCACCGCGGAAGTTAACTCCCATCAGATTAGCGCTCATTAACTCAGCACCAGTTAGATCAGCATTACTTAAATCAGCACCGATAAGATTTGCTCTAGCAAAGAAAGCATCGACTAAATCCGCTTCGCTGAAATTAACTCCTGAAAGATTAGCCCTTCTTAAGTCAGCATGATTCATTCTTGCTGCTTGAAAATTAGCTTGACTAAGATTAGCGTGATCGAGTTTTATTTGAGTCATAATTGCACTATGGAAATTTGCCTGCATTGCTTCCGTATCGGTCATTTTTGACCGCACTAAATTGGCTCCCGCTAGATTTGCCCCCACTAAACGCGCCCCGATTAAATTAGCCTCAGTAAGTAAAGCATCTTGGAGATTAGCATTAGTTAAATTCGCTTTTCTGAGGTCAACATTGCACAAATTAGCCTCCTTTAAATTGGCTCCTACTAGATTTGCTCGCACCAGATCAACCCCTTTCATATTAGCCCCTTGCAGGTCGGCGCGGGAGAAATTAGCTCCTTGTAAATTAGTCTTATGATTTTTCTTTTCCTGACGCATATTTGTTCCCCGCAAACAAGCACCAGTGAGGTTAGCACCACTTAAATCAGCCCCCCGTAAATCCGCCCCGATTAAGTTAGCATCAAGTAACGTCGCTAGGGTTATATCGGTATCACGAAGATTAGCCCCTTGTAGCATCGCTCCGTGTAAATTGGCACTGCGTAAATCTGCCCCATTTAAGTCAGCTTGGTTGAGACTAGCACCGCTTAAATTAGCTGTCACAAGATTAGCTTGAGCGAGATTAGCCCGGTTAAGATAGGTAAAGAGAAGATTGGCTCCGTGCAGATCTGCTTCATTTAAAACAATGCCAATTAAGTCAGCACCAACTAAATTAACTCCTGGTAATTTTAAGCCACTAAATTGAGTTTCTCCTGCGGCATAACGTGCAATTAATTCGTTGGGTTTCATAGGTAAAATATCCAGATAAATTTTGGTAAAAAATTAAAGAATTTTTTGTAAAGTTTGCACCAGAATACTGGCGGTTTGAACGTTAGCATCCGTATCCATTTGGGTTTGAGCAATATTGTATAGTTGAACTTCGATATCCTGGAGGGATTTCCCACTTTGGATGAGTTGTTTTAGTAAATCTTCTAGGGTATAACTTCGCAGAGTTGACCAATCTTGACCGCTCCGATCCCAAGGATGAAATAGGAGCGAGAAAATCAATATTTTGGCTCGTAAAGGATTAGCATACTGGAAAATTTCTAAACGAATTTCAAAGGGGTCGTAGGCGGGAATTTGTGGGAAATTACTGGGGTTGTTATTTGAGGAAGCCGGCTCGGCAAAGGGCAATTCCATGACTAATTGCCGTTCATTTAGATTGATGATCGAAGAGGAAAAATCCACAGGGTCACTTCTAGAGGCGGAGAAAGCTCTGGTTTTAGCCGCAGAATCAGAATCATTCTTTAGATCAACTATTTGAGTGTTCAAGATTTGACTTTTTGACTCATTATCCTCTTCTTCGTCATCGTTATCAGTATCGTAGAGAGGCTCTAGCTGGGTAAGAATAATATCGGCTAGGGCTAGGTAGAGAGCTTTTTTATTAATATTTTCGGCAACTTGCTTGAGAGTTTGTCGCAAGCTTAGGAAATTGGGATTGTTTCGCTGAAGTTCTAAAACAATATTTTTTAAGCCATAATTATTAATCACCGCTTGATCGTTTTCCCAACGATTTTTACAAGCGGCAAACATTAATTTTTTAATTCTCGCTGTCTCTCGATGATTTTCTATTCCACTAACCACCTGTCTTAATAAATTATCTTCCTCGTTGTTGACATCATTATTAACGGTGGTGAAGCTAGGGTTAACTTCCGCTTCCACTGGTAATAATTGATTGTCGTAGGCGGCAGCAATATTACTATATAATTGACTGATTTGCTCGATAATAACCGTGGCTACTCCCAGATAAACTTGAGGACGATTGAGGGTTTTAACTAATTTATAAACAGAAAAAGTTAATTGTTCTTTATTGGTTTTGAGTTGCACTAACTCCTTCACCAAGTCTTCCATAGCCACACTGTTCAAAATATTAGGCTCATTTTCCCAATATTTTTTACAGATACAAAAGATTAATTTTTTGATCCGTAATTTTTCTTCGTGGCTGTCGAGATAGCGAACTACATCATTAAAAACGTCGATGGATAATTGCATAGTAACCTCTGATCCGAGAAAGGAGCCAGCCTCGCACGCCTCTACTATAGCGGTATGCTATTGGTCTCTCGCGAGTCAGCTTGCCAGAATAGACCTGTTGGGATATAACTATTAAAATAGCTCAAAGCCTTATGTAGTCTGGGTTTTAGCGATCACAATAGAAAGTCGCTTAAAAGCTTACCATGTAAGGGCTTCAATGATTTT
>VYLG01000180.1_pt1 | contig 14546 bp, 12 predicted proteins | sample 5114351 | NCBI WGS metagenome assembly VYLG01 (sample SAMN12291798, study PRJNA351875) | freshwater metagenome | isolation source: freshwater lake | place: USA: Michigan, Kent Lake | collected 2013-08-15
TATCAGGTCTGTGGGATATCATCGGCTCCCTCGTCACCATGTTCAAACCAGAAGAGTGCCGAAACTACTTCGCTAGCTGTGGATATGATGCATATTAAGTGGAAAATGCTCTAAGCCACGGAAGTCATCCCAACCACGCAGAAATATAGCAGCGACCGCTTACAAAGCCCCTAAAGCCTGTGGTAAAATGCTGGGTAAACTGCCGAAATTTAGCGATATTGGGCTTAAGCCAAAGCCTCTCGCAAACGTGTGATATCGGCCAGCTTTTGGTGAAAGCCCGACCAGTCATCATTTTCTGCAATCTTGGCCCACACAGCCTCAACCTCCTCAATTACCAGACTGACGGGTTCTGTGGCTTGGAAATAGGCGTGCTTTAATCGATCTGGGCGCTCTGGCTGAAAGCGGTCGAGCCAGTTGAACCACGCCATGAAATCTTCACCTTGATAGAAGGCAGCACGCGGACCAGCCTGTGCGCGCGCCTCACTCGCGAGGCCGCCGAACCAATCATGAAAGAACCCGTCCCAAGAGACGCCAGATCGGGCCATGAACGCAAACATGGCATCCAGCATGGTTCGATTGTCTTCCGCTTGTGAGGCAAACAGGAGGCCAAGCCGTCGCAGCAGCGCGGCCTGTTGGGCGTGCGCAAAGGCAGGCGGATAAGCCCGCACAGCCTCCGTCAGGCCGTCTAGATCCCCAATCGGGGTCAAAGCGCCCGCCAATTGTTTGAGGTTCCACAAGCCCGCTTCGGGCTGCCTGCCATAAGCATAAAGGCCGGTTTGATCGAAATAGGCGGCGGTGAAGTTACCGTCTGCAACTGGCAAGAACCGCCAAGGGCCGTAGTCAAAGCTCTCGCCCGTCACGTTCATATTGTCGGTGTTTAGAACCCCATGCACAAAGCCTGCAGCCAGCCAGCCAGCGACCATATCTGCCGTCGCCAAGGCCACTTCCCGCACCAAGCCCGCAGCCCGCTCTGGGCCTTCCAGTTCTTGCAAATGCGGATAATAGACCGCCACACAATGATCAACCAAGGCGGTTAGTCGTTCTGGGGCTTCTAGAAAGGCATGGCGCTGGAACGTGCCAAAGCGGACATGGCTGTGCTGTAGCCTTACCAAGACGGCCGAGCGCGTTGGCGAAGGTTCGTCTGAGCGGATTAGACTTTCGCCAGTTTCGATCAAGCTCAAGGCCTTAGACGTAGTAACGCCTTGCGCCTCTAACATCTGGGCGGCCAACACTTCACGCACGCCGCCTTTCAAGGTGAGACGGCCATCGCCTTGGCGCGACCAAGGCGTTTGGCCGGAGCCCTTGGTGCCAAGGTCAAGTAATCTGCCAGCGCGATCGCGCAATTGGCCGAAAAGAAATCCCCGCCCATCGCCCAATTGCGGATTATAGGTGCGGAACTGATGGCCATGATAGCGCATGGCCAAGGGCGGCTGCGCCATATCTGGCAAAGTCTCGAAGCGGCCGAAATGGGCAACCCATTCCTCATCGCTCAACGTCTCTAGGCCAACACTTTCAGCCGCCCGCTGATCACGCCAGACAAGACGTTGCTTCGGAAAGTCTGCCGCTGCAACGGGATCGGCAAACTCTGGGCCTAAGGCTGCAAATCGTGGATCGGGCTGGTAGGCGGTGGAGACTGGCATCAGGCGGCAGGCCCTGCAACACCGGCCTCAGCGAAGGTCGCCATGCCCGTGTGGCAGGCGACGGCTGATTTGATGATTTGGACAGCAAGGGCCGCACCGGTCCCCTCACCCAAACGCATGCCAAGGTCCAAGATCGGCTGCTTGCCCAAGCGGGCCAAAAGGGCGCGGTGGCCGGGCTCTGCCGAGACATGGCCGGCAATACAATGATCGAGCGCTTCGCGGTTCATACGGTGAAGAATTGCTGCTGCGGCAGCAACCAAAAAGCCGTCCAGCACGACAGGTACACGCTGTAAACGCGCTGCCAGAATTGCGCCTGCAATCGCGGCAAATTCACGCCCGCCGATGCGCGCCATCACTTTCAACGGGTCATCGCGATCGACCCCCAAACGGGCCACAGCGGCGTCGACTGCCTCACGCTTTGCTGCCAAGGCTTGACCTTCAACACCCGTCCCTAGGCCAGTCCATTCCCCAGCTTCACCGCCAAACAAGGCCAAGGCTAAAGCAGCAGCAACCGTGGTATTGCCGATGCCAACTTCACCGAGGACCAAAAGGTCGGTCCCCTCAGCCAACACTTCCATGCCATAGGCCATCGTGGCCACGCATTCCTGCTCCGTCATGGCGTCGGCTTCAACAATATCTGGCGTAGGTCTTCCCACGGCCAAGTCATAGACTTTAAGGCCCGCGCCAGCCTGCTGTGCCAAGACGGAAACAGCAGCGCCGCCTGCAGCCATGGCATCAATCATCTGCCGGGTGACTTCTTGCGGATAGGCAGATACCCCGCGCGCGGCGACACCATGATCGCCAGCAAAGACAGCAATGATCGGCCTTAACACCTGTGGCGGACTCCTGCCTGTCCAAGCCGACAGCCAATTGCTGATATCTTCTAAGCGCCCCAAGGCACCCGGTGGCTTTATCAATTGGTTTTCGCGCCAAGCGGTGCGGGCACTCGCCTCCTCGTCTCGATTAGGTAGGTCCTGCACTAAAGCGCGGATATCGTCAAAAGGCTGTTTGGGGGGCGCACAATCATCATGGGGCATAGGGGTGATCTAGCGCGCAATCACCTTGCGAGAAAGGCCATGATACGAGGTAAAAGACAGCAGGCGTCGTGTTACCCCCTGTGCGACTTCGGCGCCACAGTGTGACAGCATCACTCAGACTTTAAGTATTATCATCTCGAAATTTCAATAGGTTCGTCTACAAGATCGAAAAGACGTTCCAACAAAATGAGCCAAAGTTGAGTCGCGCCATGCGCATTATTGATGACGCCAGAATTTGCTTGATATTCTTCACGCGTTTGCCGGTGACATGGCCGGAAGACTTGCCAAGAGAGCGCATAACGCGCGCCTTCCAAGCTGCGCCAGTGGCTGGCCTCGTGACCGGTTTGATTGGTGCACTGACCTATGGGCTAGCCATGTGGCTGTTTAACGGCAGTGTCCATATCGCGGCGACTTTGGCTGTCGCATCCCAAGTCGTCACCACCGGTGCGTTCCACGAAGATGGCTTCGCAGATTTCTTCGATGGCGTTGGTGGCGGCAAGACCGTCACAGAACGCCTCGCCATCATGCGCGATTCCCGCATCGGCACCTTTGGGGGCGTCGCCCTTCTCTTGGCGATCATTCTCAAAATCTTTCTGGTGGCGGAGATTGCCCAACCCTGGCAGGCAGGCCTGTGTCTCATCATCAGCGGGACCTTGGCACGTACCGCTCTAGTCCATGTCATGACGCTGCTGAAGCCCGCTACCGATGACGGGATTTCCGCTTCGGCCGGACAGCCCACTGCGACCGAAGCTACGACTGCGACCATCATGGGGGCCGTGATCAGCGGCGTTTGTGTGATCCTAGCATTTCAACTGAGCTTTGTAGGGCCCGCCGTTGGTGCCGTCATCGGCACGGTCTTGGGGGCTGGGGCGATTGCGTTGACTGCGCGCAAGCATTTGGGCGGTCAGACAGGCGACGCCTTGGGGGCCAGTGCCATTGCAGCAGAACTTGGCGCTTTGGCCGGGATCGTGGCACTGATCCCGGGCTTTGGGGTCTAGAGTGGCCGAATCCATCGCCACGCCTTGCATCAAAGTCTGCTGCGTAGAGCCTCAGTCAGGCCTCTGCTTGGGCTGTTACCGTACTTTGCCAGAGATCGCCCAATGGATGCGGTTTACGCCGGACCAGCGCGCCAGCATCACCGCAGAATTGCCGAGCCGCCGTGACAGGCTGGATCCAATTTATCAGAGCTAACTCAAATAGAGTTTACATCCGCTCCGGCGCTTCGATCCCTAATAAATCCAGCGCGATCAGCAATTGGGTCAAGGTTGCCTTCGCCAAGGTTAAGCGCGACGCCCGCAAATCAGCCTCTGCAGCATTCATGATCGGACAGGCGGCGTAAAAGGCAGAGAACGCCCCCGCCAAGCTGTACGCGTGATCCGCCAGAATGTGGGGTGCGCGCTTGTCATAAGCCCCGCGCAGTGCATGCTCAAACCCATCGAGGACCAAAATTAGATCCCGCTCTGCGCCTTCCAGCTTCACCACAGGACCAGCAGCAAAGCCCGCCTCATCGGCTTTGCGCAAAATCGATTTGATGCGGACGGCGGCATAAAGCAGATAAGGTCCGGTCTTGCCCTCAAAGCTCAAAAACCGATCAAGGTCGAAAATATAGGAGGTGCCGCGGAAGTTCTGTAAGTCCGCGAACTTCAGCGCAGCAATGCCAACCTTGTGCGCGATGTCGGCGCGCTCATCCTTCGGCCAATCTTGGCCGACGCCTGCCTCATCAATCTTAGCTTGGGCTTTTTCCTGCACTTGGGTGATAAGGTCATGCAGCTTTAAAACGCCGCCCTCGCGAGTTTTGAAGGGCTTGCCGTCTTGGCCGTTCATCGTGCCGAAGCCGATGTGGTCGAGACCCTCACGCGGCATGTAGCCAGCCTTGTCTGCGGCACGAAACACAGTTTCGAAGTGATCGGCTTGGCGTTGATCAACACAATAAATGATCAAGTCAGTTTGAAAGCGCTTTACCCGATCCACGATGGTCGCAAGATCGGTTGTGCCATACATGGCTGAACCTTCAGACGATACCACCAGCAAAGGCGCGACATTTGGCCCTTCGCTGCCATCTTTCTTCGGCACCATCTTGTCGTGCACAAACACAACCCGCGCGCCTTGATCGTCTTGCAATAGGCCTTTGGCTTCCAAGTCCGTAATCATATCTGGGATCAGCGGATCGGCATCGCTTTCGCCCAGCCACAGGTCAAAGGTCACGCCAAGGGCGGCAAATTCGCGCTCCAGCGCGCCGCGAGAGACGGCGACAAAATGCTGCCACAGCGCCCGATAGCCGGGCCGACCGGCCTGCAATTCTGCTGTGGCTCTGCGGGCACGGTCACGCGCTTCAACATCTGTTTTGGCCAAGGCAGCCGCGGTAGGATAGATGCGCTCTAGGTCGGCCAATTGCACCGGGCTTGCTTCTGGATAGGGTCCTGTGAAATCCGCATCGAAATAAGGAAGGTCGGGTAGCTCTTGCGCCAAGCTGGCAATCAACAGGCCCATCTGAAAGCCCCAATCGCCAAAATGGGCATCGCCCCACACCTGATCGCCGCGAAAGCGATAAAGGCGCTTGATGCTGTCGCCAATAATGGTCGCCCGCAAATGGCCAACATGCATGGACTTAGCCACATTTGGCCCTGCATAATCCACGATGACGCGGCGCGGTACCTCAACCAATTGCGCCCCAGCGCGACCATCTTCGGCAATCGCCTCTGCTTGGCGGATCAAAGCCGTGTCGGACAAAGTGATATTCAAAAACCCGGGACCGGCCACTTCGACGCGGGCAATATCGGGGTCCTGGCTCAATCTTCCTGCAATCGCGGTTGCGATCTCACGCGGGTTCTTGCCGACTTGTTTAGCCCCGGCCATCGCCCCATTGCACTGAAAATGGCCAAACTCAGCCTTTTGGGCTCGCACAACTGCACCCAAGTCCGAGCTTAAGCCCAGATCAACAAAGGCATCACCCAGCTTGTGGGCTAATTGAAACGCAAAATGGGTCATGAACAGGGACCTTTAGCGCGGGACGCCAGCATCCACACGGAAGCGCTTGCCGTTGCGGTTGAAGTCCAATTGCTCCGGCGTCAATTCAAAGCCAACCAGCACTTCAAAGTTCGACCCGGCAATGTCTTTGTTCGCGCGGGGAATTTCGATTGCAATCGGTAAAGACTTCAGCGCGACGCGGTCGGTGCCCGCTGGTACGATCACGCGCTGTGTATAGACTTGACGGCTGATGACGGCGATGTCCTTGCGCGTCACAGTGACCCAATATTTCGCATCCTTGTAGGCACCTTTAGCCTTAGGGCCTTTGCCAAATGCCATATCCAATTCCAGATTGATGGCAATCGGATCGCTACCGACATAGCGGCAATCGGAATTTACGTTCAAAATCTCGCCCGTATAGCCGACATTCTCAAACCGCTCTGGACCGTCAAGCTCTACAAAACGCTGCGCGTCATACAGCACGCGCACCGCTGGGCACGGCCCAACGTTGGCGGCACCAGAATCACTTCCGAGGGCTTTCGCGACCCCGGAAAAGAAACCGCGCTTGCGGGGTGGCCCGACGGGGGTCTCCAACGTTTCGGCATCGCCCGCCTGTACCTCGACCGCAGGCTTTGGCGCTTCTGCGGCTGGCGCATCGGCTTCTGACATCGGCGGTGGGGCCTTGTCGCGGCCCTCACGATTGCCCATGAAAGGCAAGGACGAGCACGCGGCAAAAAGGATGGACGAAGTGATCACAAAGGCAATAGCTTGGGGGCGCATGTTGCATTCCACAGAAGAAGCGAAGCAGACCATCTTGGCACTGCCGCAATTATAGACCATGTCTTTAGAGGTCAGACTTGCTTCAAGCAACGCAATGCGGCGCCAACAAGGCAATGCCACCGGAGAAATCATGTCGGAAGTTACAGCCCCCACCCCTCCTTTGACGATTTTACTGGCTGCACCGCGTGGCTTTTGCGCCGGCGTCGACCGCGCAATCCAGATTGTTGAGCGTGCGATTGAGAAGTGGGGCGCGCCGGTCTATGTCCGCCACGAGATCGTCCACAACGTCCATGTCGTGGAAAGACTTAAGCGTTTAGGTGCTGTTTTTGTTGAAGAATTAGAAGAATGCCCAACCGATCGTCCCGTGGTATTCTCGGCCCATGGCGTGCCCAAATCGGTGCCGGAAGAGGCCTCACGCCGCAACATGATTTTCGTTGATGCCACCTGCCCGCTGGTGTCCAAGGTCCATGTAGAAGCGCAACGACATTTTGATGCCGAGCGTGAAATTGTTCTGATCGGCCATGCAGGTCACCCCGAAGTCATCGGCACCATGGGCCAATTGCCCGAAGGCTCGGTGACCCTGATCCAAGATGTGGCAGAAATTGCAGATTTTCAGCCAAAAGACCCCAAAAAGCTGGCTTTTGTCACCCAAACCACGCTGTCCGTCGACGATACGGCAGAAATTGTCGGCGCGCTTCAGGCCAAATTCCCCGAAATCTCGCCGCCCCACAAAGAAGACATCTGCTACGCGACGACGAATCGCCAAGAGGCGGTCAAAGCGCTGGGCAGCAAAGCTGACCTCCTCTTGGTCATTGGCTCAAAAACCTCGTCCAATTCCTTTCGGCTGGTTGAAGTGGGCTTACGCGCCGGGGCTAAGGCCGCCTATCTGATTGATGATGCGCATGGCATCGATTGGTCGTGGTTTGACGGCATCTCCACCCTCGGCCTCACCGCCGGGGCCAGCGCGCCTGAGGATTTGGTGGAAGCGGTCATCACCGCCTGTCAGGCGCGCTTTGCCGTCACTTTGCAAGATGTGGAAGTGACGCGCGAAGACGTGATCTTCAAACTCCCCCGCGTGGTCGCGACCGCACAGGATTAGGGTCGGCCAAAATTCTGCTACACCCCCCTCCCCAAACCGCCCCTCGCCCGCTAAGCATGAGACGTGCGGTCCCGTAGCTCAGCAGGATAGAGCAATCGTTTCCTAAACGATGGGTCGGGGGTTCAAGTCCCTTCGGGACCGCCAGTTTTGTGCGACTCAGTTAAAGCGCGTCACCGTTGAATGTCACAGCCGCGCCTCTGACCTGGCGAACTTATTTTTGATGTAACAAGCTCAGCGAACTGCGATTAATACGACAACAAGATTCGATCATAATGTCTTCAAGTGGCCGAAAGCGGAAGGGCGGGTTTAGGACGCACGGCCGTTGAAAGCTGCCATTTAAGAGTAACAGCTTCCGTGGAGAGATGGCGCAAGCTTTTGGGTGGGGACAGTGGCAATGCACATTTCGAACAGCGCTATTCGAAAAGATTTGATCCACGCTCCAAAGGTCCCATTTTCCTCCAGCCCAAACTGGCAAGATAAGTCTAGACATACCGAGCGATTTAGTTGCATACTTGCCGTCAACAATCACGGGTAAGATTAATGACATTCTCAAATCTCATCTCTGAAAACATTAGCTTGATAGAAGCAATAACATTTGCATGCTTTGCCGTAGCTACGTCCTGCGCCAGTGACTCAATGCTTGCTGAGAAGAAATGGTACCAACTTGTGTTTCATGCATGTGGACCTTTGATCACTATAAGCGTCATTATCTCAGGATTTTTCGCTGGAAGCTTGCCGGCAATGCTCATTGGGTTGATTGCAAGCCTGTTTACAGTTTGGAAGCTGGTCAAACACCTGACGGAGCAAAGAGCCACCATATCAGAACCCTCATTGGATTGACCTACCAGCGCCGTACAATGCTTTCCAGCCATGGAATAGACCACGGTCAAGCAATGCGCTCTGCGCGGTAGTAACAAGGGTGCATTCCATTGATGGAATGCACCTTGGTCAAGCAAATCCTGAGATAGTCAATGATGAGCTAAATCACTTAGAACGGCTTCAGGCCGCACTTCGCTTGCCTTGAAGCCATCCGACAATTCTTATTGCGCAAGCTGGGGTGTCAAGAGGTGAAATCGGCTTCGCCGACGCGCGAAGCGCGCCTCTTGACGCCCAATCTTGCGCGCCCAATCTCGAACGATGCCTTTGCCTAGGCAGAGCCTGCGGCAAAGGCTGTCTCAAGCGGAAAAATGGCTACGCCTTTGACGATATTGGGTTCAATGCGGGGCCGCCACGCGACGTCGACTTTTGGCCGAAAGGAGATGGTCTGGTTTGGAGGGTGTGGGGGGGCGAAAGCGGCCCTTCGTCTGAAGGGCAAACTCTAACTTCCCGTCGTCCGAATTCGAGGGGGCACCTCCCTCAACTTTAGGCCAAAGCACAGGGGGTGCACCATTCATTGGACACAGCACCGCTCGGCGCACATGCCCGCCTGACATTTGTCACGTTTGGCATCTGACTTACCGCACTGTCCCAGAAGATAACTGTCGCAATATGAAGGCGCATCATAAGGAGATGTGCCTTGCCATCAATGTCGTCTGGGGACCTTGCCGCTTTGCAAGGCGTTTCAAAATCCTATGCCAAGCGCAATGTTTTGCAAGATTTCGATTTCGCCTTGGAGCCCGGAACTGTAACCGCTCTGCTTGGACCCAATGGTGCAGGTAAATCGACCATCGTAGGCCTGCTTAGCGGTCGGCTTTCGCCAGATGCTGGCGTGATTAGATTATTTGGCCTCGACCCGCGACATCAGAATGCTCGCGCACGCCTCGGTGTCATGCTGCAAGCAGCGGGCCTGCCGGATGCCTTGACCGTGTCTGAGGTCATCACGTTGCATGCGGGTTACTTTAAGCGCGGGTTGAAAACTACCGATATTCTGGACCAAGCTGGTCTTACAGCTTTAGCCAAACGACCATGTGACAAACTCTCTGGCGGCGAACAAAGACGCGTGCAATTCGCGCTCGCTATTGCCGGGGCTCCAGATTTGTTGGTACTCGACGAGCCAACAACCGGTTTGGATGTGCAGGCGCGTCATGCGCTGTGGCGCACTGTCCGGGAAAAGGCTGCCAATGGTGCCGCAATTTTGCTTGCCACTCATCACATGGACGAAGCCGAAGCGCTTGCTGATCGCCTTGTGGTAGTTGCCGATGGCCGTATCGCGGCGGACGGCTCGCCTGCGGCGATCAAAGGGCGTGTTGCTGGCACAACCATCCGTGTGCGCACGCCCCTTTGCGCTAGCGTGCTACAATCCTTGCCCGGAGTAATCAAAGTTGTTTTGCGCGGTGCTGACGCTTCAATCTTTAGCAGCCATGCTCGTAATACGCTGGAAGCACTGTTCCGCGCGGACCCGAGTCTCAACGATGTTGATGTTACCGCCGCATCGCTGGAAGACGCGTTGGCTAGCATTGTCGAAGCCACTTTAAAGGAAGCTGCATAATGTCCACTCTTGTTGCTGCAGCGCCCGGTGTGTTTTGGCGCGAGACAAAGGCAGAATTTTTGAAAGCTGCCCGAATGCCGATGTTTGCAATTCCTACCGTCTTATTGCCGGTCGGATTCTATGCTTTGTTTGCGGTCGGCATGGGGCGAGGTGATCAATCGATGGTGACACAAATGTTGGCGACGTTTGGAGTTTACGCCGTTATGGGTCCGGCACTATTTGGTTTTGGAGCAAATGTCGCCAGCGAACGCGAAAGCGGCCAGCTCGAGCTGAAGCGTCTGTCCCCCATGCCAACCGGCGCACACATTGTTGGTAAACTTGTGGCAACGATGGCGTTTAGCGCGATCGCAATCGCACTTATCTACGCAGTGGCTGCAATGGCTGGCGTCAAGCTTTCTGCTTCCCAATGGGCATTAATGGCTAGCACGCAGATCACGGCGGTAATTCCTTTCGCATTGATAGGACTTGGCGTTGGCTATCGCATGGGCTCAAAAAGCGCTGTGGCAATCGTGAATGTTCTTTTCTTGGGAATGGCAGTTATGGGCGGATTGTGGATACCGCTCGAGCTCATGCCGGAGGCGATCCAAACCATCGCATGGGTGCTGCCATCCTATCATTTAGGCGAATTAGCGCTCATGGCAGTTGGCCACAGCGAAATAGCCTATTTTTGGCTGCATGCGGGTCCGCTAGCACTTCTATCTCTGGCAGCAGCTGTGTTTGCTTGGACTGGTCAGCAACGGCACGCCGCTTGACCAAGCCGGTCGACTACGATGAGTGTGCGAACATGACTGACACCCACCAGCATAAGAGCCCCAAACCACAGTGGCAAAGCCTTGAAAGCCCTCTGCTCTGGCTGGCCTATCTGCCGATGTTCCTCATACCTTGGTTCATTCAAGCGCCGACGCCAATCCAAATAATTGGTGCAACGATCGGCGTCACGATCTTTTTGGTTGTCTATTGTCTCGCGATCGGCGCAACCGGCCTGCGCTTAATCATATGCTCCATCGTCACTCTATTTATCGCGATTGCATTGATCCCCACTTACGGCAATTGGACTGTCATCGCGATTTATGCGGCGGCTATGATTGCGGATCTGCGCCCCACGCGCCGGGCCGCGATTTTGGTTGGTGCTTTTGCGTTCATCGCGGTGCTCGCAGGGATTATAAGTCAGCAAAACCCCTTCTACTGGGGCTTCGGCATCTTCATGATGGTGATGGTTGGCATCGGCACCATTTCAACAGCGGCGTTGCAAGATAAAAACCACGCACTAACCAAGGCCCAAATTGAGGTCAAGCAGCTCGCCGCGATTGCCGAGCGCGAACGGATTGGCCGAGATCTGCACGACATGCTCGGGAGCACATTGACGTTGATTGCGATCAAAGCCGATCTCGCGGCTAGGCTTGCTGCGAGCGATCCTCAAGGAGCCGAGGCTGAAATGCGGGCCGTAGCTGCGACCGCACGCGATGGGTTAGCCGACGTCCGAGCTGCCGTTGCTGGCATGACTGGTGCTACGCTGGCGCGCGAAATCGCAACCTCACAAACAGCCCTTTCTGCTGCTGGTATCGCCTCCATCGTAGAGGGCGATGCCGAAGCAATCGAGCGCGGAGCAAGCGCAATGCTCGCCATGACCTTGCGTGAAGCGATCACCAACGTCATCCGGCATTCTGGCGCAAACTCCTGTCGGATCGCGATCACCAACGGAGACAATAGATTGAGCCTCACAGTAAGCGATGACGGCAATGGGGAAGCGTTGCGTGAAGGTGGAGGGATTGGCGGAATGCGCGCACGCCTTGCTGCGGCTGGCGGAGGATTAAGCGTTACTGGCGGCCGCGCTGGCGCAAAAATTGTCGCCTATCTACCAATAGAGGCAACCTGATGATCAGCGTTGTATTGGCCGAGGATCAAGCGCTAGTGCTAGGCGCACTTGCAGCGCTCCTGTCGCTTGAAAACGATATCACGATCGTTGCACGTGTCGGCGACGGCGAGGCAGCACTCGAAGCCGTACGCACGCACCGCCCAGATGTTCTGCTCTCCGATATTGAAATGCCAAAACTTACTGGGTTGGATGTTGCCGAAACCCTTGCAAAGGAAAAGGCATCCACAAAGGTGTTCATCGTTACCACATTCGGTCGCGCGGGCTATTTGCGGCGCGCTATGGATGCAGGCGTGCGCGGCTATTTGTTAAAAGATACGCCCTCGGAAGTACTTGCCGCTGCAATTCGCAAAGTCGCTGCAGGCGGGCGGGCGATTGCGCCAGAGCTTGCCGATGCGGCTTGGGATGCCCCGAGCAATCCACTATCCGATCGCGAGCGCGCCGTCCTACGACATGCTGATGAAGGCTGTTCAAACAAGGATATCGCGCGGATGCTCGATCTGTCGCCGGGTACGGTACGGAACTATTTGTCTGAAGCATCGACCAAACTTGGTGCAGCTAGCCGCATCGAAGCAGCGCGCATTGCCCGCAATAAGGGCTGGCTATGACATGACGTTTATCACCCTGACGCGCTGATCTTCAGCACTGCAACAACAATCACTATTGAGCGATTTTGCCCCATCACGTTGGAGCCGTTCAATGCGCTGGAACAAAGGACTAGTTGTCGGATTATTGGTCGCATCACTGTTAGGTGCCGCCTCAATGTTTCAGCTGGCCGCGCCCCAAGATTATGGATCACCGAAAGCCGAGGTACTTGCCCCCGGTCCAACTGGCGTGCGCGTCAATGAAGCGAACTTAGTTGGAAACTATTTTCCAGCAGAGACGACCAAAAAATCACCCGGTATAATTCTACTTGGCGGATCTGAAGGCGGTTTGGGACGCGCTACGCTGGATATGGCACTAGCCCTGCAACGCGAAGGCTTCAGCGTATTGCAGCTGGCATATTTTGGTGCCCCCGGCACATCAAAAACGCTTGAGCGTATTCCCCTTGAGCTGTTTGACCGCGGCTTTGAATGGCTGGCTACGCAGCCTGTGGTCGATGCAAATCGCTTAGCATTGATGGGTGGATCGAAAGGCGCAGAAGCGGCACTGCTTGTCGCTACACGCAGACCAGATTTGCGCGCCGTTGTCGCCGGCATGCCAAGCAATGTGGCGTGGAATGGCATTGATTGGACAAAAGGTGGCGCTAGCTCCATAGCCTCTTGGACAACCAAGGGACGGGACGTTCCCACCATGCCATTTGCCAGCTGGGACCCAGTCGAGGGTGTCATTAGCGTTTATCGTTCAGTCGAAGATCCCAACCAAAACGATGCCGCCGCACGCGCAGCCATCCCGATCGAACATGCAGAGGCGGCCACGCTTTTGGTTTGCGGCGAAGCAGAGACGATGTGGCCAGCTTGCCCCATGGCACGCAATGTCCAAGCGCGCGCGCAAACACGGGACGGTCCCCCTGTGACGGTTCTAGCATATGCCGATGCGGGGCATCTCTTGTTTGGACCGCCGGTCCCAAAGGACGCATCGTTTTACGGCAGTCTTGGCCAATATGGCGGCAGCGTAGAAGGCAATGCTGCCGCTCGGGTCGACAGCTGGCCGCGTGTGCTTGCGTTTCTAAAAGCCAACACTCAACCACTCAGGAATACTGGTTACGCCAAAAAATCGGAGGATTTGCGCGGCCCAAAGGCCGCGGACTAATTGTGCATTCAATACCGCCTAATTGACCTGGTTTGGCGCATTTGAGACTGTCCGTGTTTTGGCCGGGTATGGCCGAAAGGAGAAGGTCTGGTTTGGGCTTGGCGTCGTCGGTAAGCTGCCGTTTCGGCGTCTTGAAGGCCAATAGCAGCCCTCGCCCATTAGCGGACCTTCCACTCATAAAACCGCACTGGCCGCCCAGAATTGGGGTGCGTCCCGGTTCCAAATTGCTTCAGTCCAGAGCGCTCATAGAAGTCGGCTGCTTGTCGGTTCTCTTCAGCCATCCGTAGTGTAAATCCGTTGGGCATCATTACTTTCGCGTGCGCCATTAACGCGGCTCCTACGCCTGACCCCTGGGCCTCTGGAAGCACAAAAATCTGATCCAAAACGTTCGCACTGAGTTTGAGCGCCAACATGCCTATGATCTGGCCGACGCGCTCCGCCAAAAACAACTCCCAACCAGCATCCAACTCCGCGTTTATTCGTGATCGCATGCTGTACTGCGTAGGAAGCTGCGCCGCTGTGGCCTCGATCGAAGCAGCGCTCGCATGCCAAACGTAGGCGATCTGGTCGAGATCGCTTTTTGTCGCCGTTCGGATCGTTAGGCTCGCGTCCATAGCTAAATCATAGAGCAACGAGGTGCAGGAGCAACGTCTTTATCCCACCAATTGCGGCCTTTTAAGCGATGTCAATGCGCTGCGACCAATGACTGCTTTCCGGAAAGCCTGGTTTCCCCTTCACCGGCAACCTCTGGCGCATTTGAGACCGGTGGCATTTCGGCAGAACTTGGCCGAAAGGGGATTAGGTTGTTTGTCGGCAAAAGGCAAAATAGCATGGGCTACTTAATTGACAAAAAAATCGTGATCGGTATGTTTCTTGTATGACCCAGCAGTATTCAGTTTTTAATCTTTGCTGGTGGCCCGCGTAATATACGCGGCCAGTCATTTATGTTTGACCCAAGCCGCTGCTTTTC
>VYLG01000181.1_pt1 | contig 14520 bp, 11 predicted proteins | sample 5114351 | NCBI WGS metagenome assembly VYLG01 (sample SAMN12291798, study PRJNA351875) | freshwater metagenome | isolation source: freshwater lake | place: USA: Michigan, Kent Lake | collected 2013-08-15
CACCCAGCCGCGCTGCTCCAGCTCGGTGAGCAGGCCGCTGATGTGGCTCTTGGCGGTGAAGCAGCGCGCCGCCAGCAGCTGCTGGCTCAGGCCGGGCTCGCGCCGCAGGTTGGCCAGGATCTCGTGCTCGGCCGTGCGCACCCCCAGGGCGCCCAGCCGCCGAGCCATCAGCTCGCTGCACAGGTGGTAGCTGCGCACCACCGAGATCCACGAGCGCGTGGCGGCATCGGTGGCGGCGCGGGAGCTTCGGGCTCGGGTCACGGGCATCGCGGGCTGCTTTGGCATGAAGTTCAAAACTGAATTATATTGTTCGGGAACGAACCAATCCGATCCAGCACCCGGACGCCCCCGATGAATCTCTACCTGCGCCTGATTCTCACCTTGCTGCGCGCCTGGCGGCTGGCCCGCCGCGGCGCCGCGCTGCGGCCCGGCGACACGCTGGAGCGCCGCTTCCGCGTGTGGCCTGGCGATCTGGACATCAACGGCCACATGAACAACGGCCGCTACCTGACGCTGATCGACCTGATGCTGGTGGAGTACTTCGTGCGCAGCGGCTTTGCCCGCGCCATGGTCCAGGCCGGCTGGCGGCCGATGTCCGGCGGCGCCGTCATCACCTACCGCAAGGGACTCATGCCCTGGCAGCGCTACCGCCTGCGCTTCGGCCTGGAAGCGGCCGACGGGCACTGGAACTTCATGCGCTTCGAGTTCCTGCGCGAGGACGGCACCTTGTGCGCCGCCGGCTACATGAAGGGCGCCGCGGTGTCGCGCCAGGGCCTGGTGCCCAACGCCGAGAGCTGGGCCCGCGTCGGCCAGCCCTTCGTGCCGCAGCCGCTGCCCGAGGCCGTGCAGCACTGGCTCGCGGCGGAGGCGGCCGTGATGCGCGCCGCCGTGCCATCATGAGCCGATGCTGAAGACGCTGAAGCAACTCTTCGACCAGATCGCGCCCCCCGCCGGCAGCGCCACGACCGGCAACGACGAACACCGCCTGCGCCTGGCCACCGCCGTGCTGCTGGTGGAGGTGATGCGCGCCGACGGCCACTTCGGCGCCGCCGAGCAGGCCACGGTGCGCGCCGCGCTGGTGGAGAAATTCGAACTGGCTTCTGATGAGGCCGAGCGCCTGGTGGAGCTGGCCACCTCCACCGCGAAGGAGGCCACCGACCTGTTCGGCTTCACCTCGCGTCTGAACGAGCGCTTCACCGACGCGCAGAAGCTGCGCATGGTGGAGCTGATGTGGGCCGTGGCCTACGCCGACGGCCACCTGGCCGACCACGAGCGCCACCTGATGTGGCGCGTGGCCGACCTGCTGCACGTGCCGCAGGGGGCGTACGTGCTGGCGCGGCAGCGGGCGGCCGCCGCCGGGCCCTCGAACACCTGAGGGCACCGGGCATGTGCCAACCTCACTGGTTGGACAACAAGATGCCCCCTCCCATGCCACCCGCGACGAAGCCGCCCGGGAAGGCCAACACACACCGCAGCGAGCTGTGAACGTCGGTGTCCCGCCGCGACCAGTTCACGGCGTCGGCACTGACCCACACTTCGCCCTGGTTGCCGACGGCGACGTACAGGCCGTGACCATACGTCACGGCCCACAGGCCATTGAGTGGCCCGACGTCCAGCTGCGTCCAGCGAAAGCCGTCCGGGCTGTGCCAGATGGCGCCCACCAGCGTCTCGCGCCCGCCCACGGCAACGAAGCCGGCAGGACCGTGGCACACGCCACTCATGCTGCCCGACAGCGCCTCTGCCACGGTCCATTCGCTGCCATCCGCACTGATCAGTGCCCGTGCCTGCAAGCTGACCGCGACGAAGTGCCCTGCACCGTGGGTGACCGAGTTGATGTGACTCAGGATGGGCGTCTGGGCGGCCCGCCAGTTCAGGCCATCCAGGCTGTAGAACGCCTCGCCAAACTTTCCCACCGAAACGAAGCGTCCATCGGCGAAGACAACCGCGGATTGAGACGGGGACCACCTTCCCGGCAGTGGGCGCGGAGTCCAATCCCGGCCGTTCGTGCTGGTGAAGACGGCGTTGGCCCCCAGTTCAGCCACCGCCACGTACAGACCCAGGCCGTAGGCGATACCGGAGAACAGGCCAACATTCGCCAGGGGCACACGCTCCCAGATCTGCCCACGGTCGCTGCGAAACGCGCTGCCGTCCGCCGTGGACGCCAGCAGCCCGCCGGAGTCGGCAAACAGGGCCGTGATCGCCTGGTCGGGTCCCTTCAGCACCGTCCTGAACGGTCCCCGTTCGGACCGCACCTGGATCAGGCCACCTATGTTTGCCACCACCTGACGGCCATCATGTTCGGCCATCCCGGCGGGCTGTGCTGCAGCCATGGTGGTGTCGAACATGGGCAGCCAGGATTCGCCGTCCCGTGATGAGAAGATGGTCGAGATCCGGATAAACCCAGCCGTGAAGCCGCGCAGGTAGAAGCGCGAGCCTGAGAAGCGCATGCGATTCCCGCTGATGCCGAGGCCCGGGAGGCGATTCCACGTGCGGCCATCGGCGCTGCTGAAGTGTCCTGTGTCGCTGACGATGACGAATCGTCCATTGCCGTAGCCGACGGCCACCGTGAGGGTGCTCGAAGCCGGCGAGGACTGCGACGTCCACGACGTGCCGTCAGGGCTTGTGAACACAAGGCCGTCGTTGCGAACGGCCATGAACTGCCCACCACCAAACGCCAATGCGGAGCCGAAGCCCATGGCGCCAGCGGAGGTGGCTGGCTCCCAGACGAGCCCGTCACGGCTGGTGATCAGGCCAGTGATGCCGATCGCCACGAAGACCCCATTCCCGGCCACGACGTCGTGCAGTTCTCGGAAGCCGCTCCAGGTCACACGGGTCCAGGAGATCCCGTTCGGGCTGTGCAGGATGGCGTCCCGCCCAACCGCGACGAAGCCGCTCTCGCCCCGCGTGATGGCGCTCAGTTCGGCCGGCGGTGTCCGGCGCGCCGTCCACACGATGCCGTCGAGGCTGACCAGCACGCCACCCTGCGAGGTGACCACATGGAAGCGATCACCGAGCCACTGCACGTCGGCAATCCCGGCTCTCGGGAGGGACACGGTCACCCATTCGGTACCAGCCACGGCAGCTGGCGCACCCGGCGCCGCGCTGATCTCCAGGCCGACCTCCTGGACCAGATCGGCCGTGCTGGCGGTGATGCGCACCTGCGCATTCACGCGCTGCTGGTCAGCAGGGGGCGGTGTGTAGAGCGTCTCGAGACCGCGGGTCTCACTGAGCGCTCCTGGGCCCGACAAAGACCACAGGACCGCATCGCTGGTGCCCGAGGCCACGGCTTGCAGCCGCTGGGCCGCGCCTCCAGCCATGAGCCGGGTGGCGGAAGCCACCACGGTCAGGTTGGCAGGTGCTGGGCCTGGGGCAGGAGCCGGTTCGTCCCCGCCCCCGCCCCCGCATCCCGCCAGGAGCAGTGCAGTCGCGCCCAGCAGGTCTCTCCGACTCAATGCTTGCGAATCGCTACGCGCCAACTCCCGCATCGCTGCTTCCTTCCCTGAAGCCGCCAGGGTCGAAGCCCCGGCTGTCTCCGGGCATCGTAACGCAGACGTGGTGCGACAGCCGGCTCGGAGATCCTCAGAACGGGTAGTGCCGCTCCCCCGTCTGCACCGTGATCCACCGCAGTTCGGTGAACTCCGCAATCCCGGCGCGGCCACCGAAGCGGCCCCAGCCGCTGCCCTTGACGCCGCCAAACGGCATCTGCGCCTCGTCGTGCACCGTGGGGCCGTTGACGTGGCAGATGCCGCTCTCGATGCGCTGCGCCACCGTCAGCGCGCGCGCCGTGTCGCGGCCGAAGACGCTGGCCGACAGGCCGTACTCGTTGTCGTTGGCGCAGTCGATGGCGGCCTCGACGCCGTCCACGCGCACGATGCACTTCACCGGGCCGAAGGTCTCCTCCGAGTAGATGCGCATCTTCGGCGTCACGTGGTCCAGCAGCGTGGCCGGCATCAGCGTGCTGTCGGCCTTGCCGCCGCACACCAGCTTGGCGCCCTTGGCCAGCGCGTCGTCGATCAGCGCGTTGCAGTGCTCCACCGTGCCCATGCCGATGACGCTGCCCAGCACCACCGGCTCGGGCTTGCGGGGGTCACCCAGCGGCAGGCCCTTGGCCTTCTTGGCGAACATGGCGACGAAGTCGTCGGCGATCTTGCGGTCGACGATGAAGCGCTCGGTGCTCATGCAGATCTGGCCGCTGTTGGCGAAGGCGCCGAAGGCCGCGCCGTTGACGGCAGCCTCCAGGTCGGCATCGTCCAGCACCACCATCGGCGCCTTGCCGCCGAGCTCCAGCACGCTGGGCTTCAGGTACTTGGCGCAGGTCAGCGCGATCAGCTTGCCCACGCGCGTGCTGCCGGTGAAGTTGACGCGCCGCACCGCCGGGTGCGCCACCATCGCCTCCACCACCGCGCCGGCGTCGGCCGGGGCGTTGGTGATGTAGTTCACCACGCCGGCCGGGAAGCCCGCGTCCTGGAAGGCCTGCACGATGAGCTGGTGCGTGCGCGGGCAGTTCTCGCTGCCCTTCAGGATGACGGTGTTGCCGCAGGCCAGCGGCGTGGCGATGGCGCGCACGCCCAGGATGATGGGCGCGTTCCACGGCGCGATGCCCAGCACCACGCCCGCCGGCTGGCGCACGCCCATGGCCAGGCTGCCGGGCACGTCGGAGGGGATCAGCTCGCCGCCGATCTGGGTGGTGAGCGCCGCGGCCTCGCGGATCATGCCGGCGGCCAGCATCACGTTGAAGCCGGCCCACATGCCGGTGGCGCCGGTCTCGGCGGGCACGGCTTCCACGAACTTGGGCGTCAGCGCCTCCAGCGCATCAGCGGCCTTCAGCAGCAGCGCGCGGCGCTCGCTGGGGCCGGTGGTCTTCCAGGTCTTGAAGGCCTCGGCGGCGGCATCGGCGGCGGCCACGGCGTCGCCTATGCTGGCCGCGGGTGCGCGTGTGGCCACGCTGCCGTCCAGCGGGTTGCGGCGCTCGAAGGTGGCGCCCTTTTCGGCGCTGACGGCCAGGCCGTTGATGAGCATGCTGAGTTCGGACACGGTCTTCTCCTTGGGATCCTTGGATGCGCTGGCGGCGGCCTTGTCGGCCGGCTTGCCGAGGTAGGCCTCGCGCACGACGCTGCTGCGCGCCAGCAGGCTGGCCGGGCCGTGGGCCACGAGGCGGCCGCGCTCCAGCACGTAGCCGCGGTCGGCCACGGCCAGCGCCTTTTTCACGTTCTGCTCCACCATCAGCACCGTCACGCCCTGGTCGGCGATGCGGCGCACCATGGTCAGCAACTCGTCCACCATCTTGGGCGCCAGGCCGAGCGAGGGCTCGTCGAGCATCAACAGGCGCGGCGCGCTCATCATGGCGCGCGCCACGGCCACCATCTGCTGCTCGCCGCCGCTCATGGTGCCGGCCAGCTGCTGCTCGCGCTGCGCGAGCTTGGGAAAGTCCTTGAAGGCCTGCGCGATGCGCTGCTCGCGTTCGGCCTTGTTCACCAGCCAGCCGCCAAGCTCGAGGTTCTCGCGCACCGTCATCTGCGGAAACAGCTGCCGGCCTTCGGGCACCAGCACCAGGCCGCGCTGCACCAGTTCACTCGTCTTGGCATCGCGCGGCAGCGTCTCGCCATCGAGCACCATCTTGCCGCCGCGCGGGATGAGGCCGTTCACGGCCTTCAGCAGCGTGGTCTTGCCGGCTCCGTTGGGGCCGAGGATGACCGTCAGGCCCGGGCGCGCCTCGAGCGACAGTTCGCGCAGCACCAGGAACGGCCCGTAGCCGGCGCTCAGCTTCTCGAGCTTCAGGTGCGCGAGCCTGGTCTCGAGCGCGGCTTCGATGTCGTTCTTCAAGCGGCCACCTCGACCATCTCGTCGCCCAGGTAGGCCTCGATGACCTCGGCGTTGCGCACCACTTCGGCCGGTGTGCCATCGGCAATCTTGCGGCCCTGGTGCAGCACGATCACGCGCTCCACGTAGCGCAGCAGCGTGGTCACGGCGTGCTCGATCCAGATCACGGTGAGGTCGAGCTCGTCACGCAGGCGGCGGATCAGTTGCGCCATGCTGTCGACCTCGGCTTCGGTCAGGCCCGCGGCCACTTCGTCCAGCAGCAAGAGGCGTGGCCGCGTGGCCAGCGCCATGCCGATCTCCAGCAGCCGCTGCTGGCTGGGCGTGATGGCCGCGGCCGGGAGCGCCGCCTGCTGAGACAGGCCGATGAGGTTGAGGATGCTGGCCTCGTCCTTGAGCAACCAGCTGGCCTTGCGGCCGCGGCCGGCGAACTGCAGGCCGAAGTCGATGTTGGCGGCGACGCTCAGGCCGCCGAAGACACGCGGTGTCTGGAAGGTGCGCGCCACGCCGCGCGACGCAAAGCGGTGCGGCTTGGCGCCGGTGAGTCGCTCACCGTCGGCGAACAACTCGCCGGCCGTGGGCAGCTGCACGCCCGACAGCGCATTGAAGAACGTCGTCTTGCCGGCGCCGTTGGGACCGATGATGCCCACCATCTCGCCGGCCGCGAAGGCGGCGCTCACGCTGTCGACGGCCACCAGGCCACCGAAGCGCACGGAGACGTTGCGCGCCTCCAGCAGCGCGTGGCCGTTCATGACAAGGCCTCCTTGTCGCGCGCCGCCTTGCCGCGGCGCAGGTCCTTCCACCAGGCTTGTGTGTCGTCGCGCCAGCCGCGGAAGGTGGCCCAGCGCAGCGAGGCCAGGCCACCGGGCAGGTAGAGCACGCTCAGGATCAGCAGCAGCCCCAGCGTCATCAGGTACAGCTGCGGTGCCTGCAGCCGCAGCGTCTCGGCCAGCAGGCTGAAGACGATGGCCGCGATCAACGGCCCCCACAGCGTGGCCACGCCGCCGATCAGCGCGATGAGCACGGTCTGGAAGCCGATGAAGGGGTTGAACACGGTGCCGGGGTCGATGTACGTCCAGCGCACGCTCATCGCCGCGCCCACCGCGCCGGCAAAGGCTGCCGTCAGCATGAACCCGCCGATCTTGACGAGGCGCGTGTTCACGCCCAGCGTCTGCGCGCGCTGCTCGTCGGCCCCGATGCCGGCCAGCGCCAGGCCGAAGCGCGTGCGCCGGATCAGGATGCTGCTGGCCACCGACAGCACCGCCAGCAGCAGCACCGTGAGATAGATCGTGTCGCGCTCGGGCACCACGGTGAGCACGCGGCCCACGGTGCCGGTGACCTGCTTCTCCCAGTAGGTGACGGCGTGGCGGATCAGCTCCGTCATGCCGAAGGTGAGCACCGCGAAGTAGGTGCCACGCAGGTGCAGCACGGCCGCGCCCATCACCAGCGCCACCAGCGCCGCGACACCGGCGCCGGCCGCGATGACACCGGCCCAGCCGAGGTCCTCGATGAAGATGGCGCTGAAGTAGGCGCCGATGCCGAAGAAGGCCGCGGTGGCCAGCGACAGGTAGCGCGTGGTGCCGCAGAAGAGCGTCCAGCTGGTGGCCAGGGCCACGTACATCAGGCAGGTGAGCGCCATCGACACGGCAAACTCGCTGCCCCAGTGCGGCACGGCCATGGCCCAGCCGGCCAGGGCAAACAGCACCAGCACGTCGCGGCCGAGCAGCGTCTTGTCGAGCAGCCAACCGGTGAGGCGCTCGTTCCAGGTCTTGTCGAGCGTGCTCATGATCGCTTGTTGAACAGGCCGTTGGGCTTCCACAGCAGCACGCCGATGAACACGGCGTAGCTCAGCAGGCTCTTCAGCGAGGGGTTCGTGAAGTGCATGCCCACGGCCTCGATCACGCCCAGGGCCAGCCCGCCGGCCAGGGCGCCGCCCATGCTGCCGAAGCCGCCGAGCGTGATGACGATCAGCGCCGTCACCGTGTAGGGCTCGCCCATCGACGGCGTGATGGTGTAGGCCATGCTCAGCAGGCAGCCGGCCACGCCACTGAGGCCGAGGCCGACGCCGAACATCAGCGGGTGCAGCCGCTCGGTATCGATGCCCACCAGTTGCGCGCCGGTGGGGCTTTGCATCAGCGCGCGCACGCCCTTGCCGAGCAGCGTCTGCTTCAGCAGCACGATGAGGCCGACGCTGAACAGCAGGCTCAAGCCCAGCAGCAGCAGCTTGTTGCCGGCGAACTGCGCGCCGCCCTCACCGCCCAGGCGCACGGGGTCGGTCAGGTAGTCGTAGCCGCGCAGGTCGGCGCCCCACACGCTCTGGGCGAAGTTCTGCACCAGGAACATCAGGCCAAAGGCCACCATCAGGCCGCGGGCCTCGAAGATGTCGACGTTGGGGCTGGTGCGCGCCAGCCGGCGGAAGGTGAGCCGGTGCACCACCACGCCCACCGCCATCAGCACCGCAAAGCTGATGGGCACCATCAGCAGCGGGCTCAGGCCGAGCGCGCTGTGCGCCATCCAGGTGAGGAAGGCGCCCACCATCAGGAACTCGCCATGCGCGATGTTCAGGATGCGCATGAGCCCGTACTGCAGGTTCAAGCCCAGCCCCACCAGCGCGTACACCGCGCCGGTGATCAGGCCGGAGGCGATCAGCTCGAACCAGGCGCCGAGGCTCATGTCGTGGGCAGCAGGCTCACACCCACGCCGGCTTGGCCGGGTTCAGCGGCGCCGTGGCGCGGTTGCGCGGCCAGACAACCTCGAACTCGCCCTTCTGCCACTGGCTCACGGTGCCGGGCACGCCGACGTTTTCGCTGCCGTTGAAGCGGATGTCGCCGAGGATGGTCTTGTGCGTGCCGCCGGCCACGAAATCGCGGATGGCCTTCTTGTCCAGGCCCACCTTGGCCACGGCGGCGGTGAGGATCTCCAGCCCCGCCCAGGTGGCGCCGCTGGCCCAGCGGTCGGGTTCCTTGGCGGCGCCGAACTTCTTGACGTGCGCGTCGAAGTAGGCCTTGGCCGCCGGGCTCGTCTTGCCGTTCCAGCTGCCCATGCCCAGCACGCCTTCGGCACCCGCCTGCATGACGTTGCGGTACAGCTGGAAGGCCGTGCCGACGCTGGCATAGAAGAACTTCGGGTTGAAGCCGATCTCCTTGCTTTGCCGGCTGGCCAGGATGGTGTCGGGCGGGTACGTGAGGCCGATGAAGGCGTCGGGGTTCTTGTCCTTCATGCCGCGCAGCACGGGGCTCAGGTCCTTCACGCCCAGCGGGTAGCTCTTGTCCTCGACGATGCTGATGCCGCTGCCGGCCAGCGCCACCTTCAGCGCGGCGTAGTTCTCCAGGCCGAAGAGGTCGTCGACGTAGATGACGGCGGCCGTCTTCGCGCCGTTGGCCTTGAGCATGTCGACCAGCGCGTCCATCATCGGCTTGGGCTGCTGCAGCAGCAGGAAGAAGTACGGCAGCTTCATCTCCACCAGCCGGCGGGAGAGTGCCGTGGGCGCCAGGAACGGGTACTGGAAGCGATTCGCCAGCGGCGCCACGGCGAAGTTGGCGTTGCTGCCCCAGGGCGGCAGCACCAGGTCGACCTTGTCGCTGCCCATCAGCTTTTCGTAGGTGCGGACGCAGGTCTCGATGTTGCTCTGATCGTCGCTGCTGATCAGCTCGATGGGGCGCTTGGTGCCCTTCACGTCCAGGCCGCCGGCGGCGTTGACCTGCTCGGCCCAGAGCAGGTAGTTGGGCTCCTGGCTCGTCTGCGCGCCCACGCTCCACGGGCCGGTGCGGGCCATGGCGTAGCCGATGCGCACAGGGGCAGCGCCCTGTGCGAAGGCGGGGATGGCGGTGGTGGCCGCCGTGGAGGCCAGGGCTTGCACGACGGTGCGGCGGTTCAAGGTCATGGCTTGTCTCCTCTGTGGGGTGTGGCGGCGGATTGTTCGCAGCCGCCCCGGCGCTGTCTTGACCGCGCGTGCACGGCGCTTGACCGCATGTGCACGGCCGCTCGGGACTTTCCCGGCCGCAAAGCCCGCGAGCGCCCGGGGCGGCACGCGGGGCGCTACGCTCGCGCCCGCGTTCGACGAGGCCCCTTCCAGGAGACAAGCCCATGGCGACACAGCCCGAACTGATGGACACCAGCGCCGTGCCGGCGCCCGAGCGCGCCGGCGTATGGAGCGACTGGCTCGCGCGCGTCTTCCAGGGCCTGAAGTCCGACCAGTACGGCGACACCGACTTCGACGGCCGCGCGCGCACGCTGCGCGCGGGTGAAGTGGTGCTCACGCGGCTGGAGGCCACACGCCACCGCGTCACGCGCAGCCCCTCGACGGCGCGCGCCACCGAGCAGCCCTACCTGAAGATCGTCGCGCCCTGGAAGGGCTGCGCCGGTGTCGAGCAGAAGGGCCGCGAGACCTGGGTGACGCCGGGCCAGTGGAGCATCTACGACACCACCGACAGCTACGCCGTGGCCAACCCGGAGCGCGTGGAGCACCTGATCGTGATGCTGCCCAAGCCGCTGCTGGCCGAGCGCGGCGTCAGCTCAGCCCAGCTCGATGCGCTGATGGCGCGGCGCCTCGGTGGCAGCGGCGGCATCTCCACGCTGGCGCTGCAGACCATGCGCAACGCCTTTGCCGAACTGCCCAGCATGCCCGAGGCCGCCGCCCGCGGCGTGGGCGACGCCATCGCGCAGCTCGTGCACCTGAGCCTGCTCGACCTGGCCGGCCAGGCCACCGCGCAGACGCAGCGCGAGGCGCTGCGCGAGCGCATCAAGCAGCACGTGGCGCAGCACCTGGCCGACCCCGGGCTCACGGTGGACGGCATCGCGCGCGCGCTCAACTGCAGCCGGCGCCAGCTGTACAACGCCTTTGCCGAAGAGCCCGACGGCGTGGCCGGCTACATCCTGGCGCAGCGCCTCGTGGCCTGCCGACGGCTGCTGGCCGACCGCAGCCAGGCACACCGCAGCCTCACCGACATTGCGCTCGGCCTGGGCTTCCAGAACATGGCGCACTTCAGCCGCGTGTTCCGCGCCCATGGTGGCGTGGCGCCGAGCGACTACCGCAAGGCTGCGGTGAGCTGAATAGCCCAAGCGGCTGGGCCACGCACTTCGACAGGCTCAGTGCGAACGGTGGCTCATCAGCCGCTCGGGCTGAGCTTGTCGAAGCCCTGCTCCGAGCTCAGCCGCGCTCGATGCGCGCGTAGGCCGAGTGGTTGTGGATGGACTCGAAGTTCTCGACGTCCACCGCATACGCGCCCACGCGCGCGTCGGCATTCAGCGCCAGCGCCACGTCGCGCACCAGGTCCTCGACGAACTTCGGGTTCTCGTAGGCGCGCTCGGTCACCCACTTCTCGTCGGGGCGCTTGAGCATCGGCCAGATCTCGCTGGGCGCGGCGTCTTCGGCAAAGCGCACCAGCTGCTCCCAGGGCAGATCAGCACCCGCGCCCTCGCGCACCTCGACGCGGATCGTCACCAGCGAACGCTGGTTGTGCGCGCCGTAGTCGCTGATCTCCTTGCTGCAGGGGCACAGGCTCTTCACCGGCACCGCCACCTCGGCCCACACGCGCGTGACGCCGGCGCGCGTCTCGCTGATCCAGCGGCCCTGGTAGTCGAGCAGGCTCTGCAGCCCCGACACCGGCGCGCGCTTCCTCACGAAGAAGCTGAACGCGGCCTCGATGCGGCCTTCAGAAGCGCCGAGCTTGTCGAGCATGGCCGCATGGCGCGTGCGCAGGCCGGCGGCGTCGAGCGCCTCGCCCGACATGGCCAGCTCGTCGAGCCAGGCCACGAAGCGCGACATGTGCGTGCCCTTCTTCTCGGCCGGCAAGGCCACGTCCAGCGTCCAGAGCGCGGCGGTGGTCTGCACGGCTCCGGCCACGCGCAGCGCCAGCGGGTAGCGCACGTCCTTCACGCCGACACGCTGGATGGCCAGGTGGCGCAGGTCGGGCGCGCTTTGCGTGTCGGGGATGTGCAGGACGTCGGTGAGCTTGTTCATCGGTCAGGGGCGGGGGCCAAGGCGGCCCCACGCGCAAGGCCCGGAGCATGCCACCTCCGGGATCGCCGGGATGTCGCCCGGGTGAACCGCTGCGTGGCGGATTTTCGAACGGTCAGCGGCCGCAGGGCTCAGCCGTTGACAGCCGCCAGTGAAGGCCTGCCGCCGGCGGCATCGCGGAAGCGCTGCACGATGCTGGCTTCGATGCCGGCCGCATCGAGCCCGCAGAGAGACAGCAGCTTGGCCGGATCGCCATGTTCGATGAAACGGTCGGGCAGGCCCAGCGTCAGCGCCGGTGTGACCACACCGTGGGCGGCCAGGCACTCCAGCACGGCGCTGCCGGCGCCGCCCATCAGGCTGCCCTCTTCCACCGTGACGATGGCCTCGTGGCTGCGCGCCAGCTGCAGCACCAGCTCCTCGTCGAGCGGCTTGACGAAGCGCATGTCGGCCACCGTGGCGCCCAGCTTCTCGGCCGCGGCCAGGGCCGGGTGCAGCATGGTGCCGAAGGCGAGGATGGCAATGCGGCTGCCCTGGCGCCGCACCACGCCCTTGCCCCAGGGCCAGGCCACGAGTTCCTTCTCGATCGTGGCGCCGATGCCGGCACCGCGCGGGTAGCGAACGGCCACGGCGTGGTCGGCGCGGAAGGCGGTGGTCAGCGCCATGCGGCACTCGTTCTCGTCCGAGGGCGTCAGCATCGAGCAGTGCGGGATGCAGCGCACGTAGGCGATGTCATACGCGCCGGCGTGCGTCGGGCCGTCGGCTCCCACGAGGCCCGCGCGGTCGAGCGCAAACACCACCGGCAGCTTCTGCAGCGCCACGTCGTGGATCAGCTGGTCGTAGCCGCGCTGCAGGAAGGTGCTGTAGATGGCGACCACGGGCTTCAGGCCCTCGCAGGCCAGGCCGGCGGCAAAGGTGACGGCGTGCTGCTCGGCGATGCCGACGTCGTGGTAGCGCTTCGGAAAGCGCTTGTGGAACTCCACCATGCCCGAGCCTTCGCGCATGGCCGGCGTGATGGCGACGAGCTTCTCGTCGACCTCGGCCATGTCGCACAGCCACTGGCCGAACACGTGCATGAAGCTGGGCTTGCTGGGCTTGCTCTTGGGGAAGCCCTGGGCCGGGTCGAACTTGGCCGAGGCCGCGTGGTACAGCACCGGGTCGGCCTCGGCCAGCTTGTAGCCGTAGCCCTTCTTGGTGACGACGTGCAGGAACTGCGCGCCGCGCTTGGCCTTCAGGTTCTCGAGCGTGGGGATCAGCGCATCCAGGTCGTGGCCATCGATGGGGCCGACGTAGTTGAAGCCGAACTCCTCGAAGATGGTGCCGGGCACGACCATGCCCTTGGCGTGCTCCTCGAAGCGGCGCGCCAGCTCGAAGAGCGGCGGCGCGTTCTTCAGCACCGCCTTGGCGCCCTCGCGCGCGGCGGCGTAGAAGTTGCCGCTCATCAGGCGCGCCAGGTACTTGTTCAGCGCGCCCACGGGCGGGCTGATCGACATGTCGTTGTCGTTGAGCACCACCAGCAGGTCGGGCACCTGGCCCTCGTGCGGCACGCCGGCGTTGTTGAGCGCCTCGAAGGCCATGCCGGCGCTCATGGCGCCGTCGCCGATCACGGCCACGGCCTTGCGCGCCTCGCCCTTGAGCTGTGCCGCCATGGCCATGCCCAACGCGGCACTGATGCTGGTGGAGCTGTGCGCGGTGCCGAAGGTGTCGTACTCGCTCTCGTCACGCTTCGGGAAGCCGCCGATGCCGCCCAGCTGCCGCAGCGTGTGCATGCGGTCGCGGCGGCCGGTGAGCACCTTGTGCGGGTAGGTCTGGTGGCCGACGTCCCAGACGATGCGGTCGTGCGGCGTCTCGAACACGTAGTGCAGCGCGATGGTGAGCTCCACCGTGCCCAGGTTGCTGCCGAGGTGGCCGCCGGTCTGGCTGACGGTCTGCAGCACGAACTCGCGCAGTTCCTTGGCCAGCGCCGGCAGATCCGTGCGCGGCAGGCGGCGCAGGTCGGCGGGGCTGTCGATCTGGTGCAGCAATCCGGTCATGCTCAATTCTCGCGCTCCACCACCTTGTCGGCCAGCACGGCCAGCCAGGCCGCCCCGGCGCCCAGGCCGCTGGCGGCCAGGGCCTCGTGCGCCTGGCGCCGCAGCATCTGCGCGTGCGCCCGCGCGGCGCCCAGGCCCAGCACGGTGACGAAGGTGGGTTTGTTGTCGTTCTGGTCCTTGCCAGCGGTCTTGCCCAGCGTGGCGGCGGACTGCGTGACGTCGAGGATGTCGTCGACGACCTGGAAGGCCAGGCCGATGGCCCAGCCGTAGTCGGACAGCGCGGCCTGCACCTGGGCCGAGGGCTGACCGCAGGCGGCGCCCATCATCACGCTGGCCTGCAGCAGCGCACCGGTCTTGCGGCGGTGCATGTCGCGCAGTTCGGGTTCGTCCAGACCGCGGCCGATGCTGGCCAGGTCGATGGCCTGGCCGCCGGCCATGCCGGCGTGGCCGGCCGAGCGGGCCAGCAACGCCACAAGGCGCGCCTGCAGTGCCGGTGCCACACCGGCGTCGGGCGTCAGCACCTCGAAGGCCAGCGCCTGCATCGCGTCGCCGGCCAGCATGGCCTGGGCCTCGCCGTACTTCACGTGCACGGTGGGCTTGCCGCGGCGCAGCACGTCGTTGTCCATGCAGGGCATGTCGTCGTGCACCAGGCTGTAGGCGTGGATCAGCTCCACGGCCACGGCCGCCCGCAGCGCCGCATCGCGGTCACCGCCC
>VYLG01000436.1_pt1 | contig 14468 bp, 15 predicted proteins | sample 5114351 | NCBI WGS metagenome assembly VYLG01 (sample SAMN12291798, study PRJNA351875) | freshwater metagenome | isolation source: freshwater lake | place: USA: Michigan, Kent Lake | collected 2013-08-15
CGCTGGATCTGCTGGCGGCGGCTAGTGGGCATGGAGTCCCTCCGGGAGCGTGTCGGTGCGGCTGTCGCCGACGATCCGCCCGTCTTCCATGGCGACGATGCGGTCGGCGTAGCGGTAGATGCGATTGTCGTGGGTCACGACCAGAACGGCCCGCCCGGGCCCTGCGGCGGCGACCTTGAGCAGCTCCATCACCTGGCGTCCTGTCTCTGCGTCGAGGGCGGCCGTTGGCTCGTCGCAGACAACGAGGTCAGGCTCGTGGACGATGGCGCGGGCGATGGCGACGCGCTGCTGCTGGCCGCCGGACAGCTGGCGCGGCAGCTTGTCGGCATGGGGGCCCATGCCAAGCGTCTCCAGCACGACGCGGGCCCGCTCGGCGGCGGCCTTGAGCGGCATGCCGTCGGCAACCAGCGCCATGGCGGCGTTCTCGGCACCGGTCAGGGCCGGCAGCAGATTGTACTGCTGGAAGATGAAGCCGATGCGGCGGCGGCGCAGGATGACCTTCTCCGCATCCTTCATGCGGGTGAGGACATTTCCCATCACCTCGACGTCGCCGGCGGTCGGCCGCAGGGTGCCGGACAGGATCGACAGCAGGGTGGTCTTGCCGCAGCCGGAAGGGCCGACCAGCATGGTCAGCTCGCCCTGGGCGACCTCGAGATTGACGTCGAACAGTACCTTGGTGCTCAGGCCGTTCCGGCCGAAGGCCATGTCGATGTGGCGGGCAATGACGGCGGACATGGCGCTCACCCGCGAAACACGATGGCCGGGTCGACGCGGAACACCTTCAGCAGGCTGGCCAGCACGGACACGAGAATGATCACAAACACAACAATGCCGGTGCCGACCAGCACCTGCCAGGGCAGGTAGAAGTCCTCCAGCGCCGCGCCGCCGCGCACGAATGTGAAGAAGGCGGCGGCCCCGCCCATGCCGAGGGCATAGCCGATGACCCCGACCACGGCCGCCTGCAGCAGCACCATGGCGGTGATCTGGCGGTTGGTCGCGCCGATGGCCTTGAGAGCCCCGAACTGGCGCAGGTTCTCGATCACGAACAGGTAGAAGGTCTGGGCCGTGACGGCTGCCCCGACGATGAAGCCCAGCAGCACGGTAATGCCGAAGTTCACCGGTATCCCGGTTCGGGTCAGGTAGTACTGCACGCTGCGCCAGGCGAACTGGTCCCAGGTCAGCGCCTGCAGTCCCGTCTGTGCCGCTATGCGCTCCGCCAGCGCCTTCGGGTCCTCGCCGTCGCGGGCGCGCACCAGCACGAAGGACAGCTTGTTGCGCTGCGGCGGCGTCAGCTTCATCGCCTCGGAGTAGCGGACATAGGCGATCGGGAAGGTGATGAAGGGCGGTGAAGCGTCGGCGATGCCGCTTACCACCACGCGCTGGTCGTTGATTTCGGCCTCCAGCCCGACCCGATCGATCGGGTCGCCCTCGGGCCAGATCAGCTGGGCACCCTCCTTGTCGAAAACGATGCCGCCGGGGGTGCGCAGGGACTCGAGGTCGCCAGCCAGCCACTCGCGAGGCGCGCCGACCAGGGTTTCGTCATCGACACCCACGAGGCTGACCTGGTTGATCAGACCGTCCCGGGTGCGGAGTATCGCCAGGCCCTTGAACAGCGGCGCAGCCCACTCGACGCCCTCGACCGAACGCACCCGGGTCAGCGCCGCGTCGGGCAGGGGCTCGACCTCGTCGACGTAGCGCACTCGTGGGTCCATCACCCAGATGTCGGCCTCCCGGACATCCAGCACCTGGTTGGCGGTGCGGGTCATCAGGCCGATGAAGATCGACACCTGCTGGCTCATCAGCAAGGTCGCGAAGGCCACGCCGAAAACCAGCGCCAGATACTTGGCGCTGTCGCCGAGCAGCATCTTCAGCGCGACGGATGGCATTCTCGGCGACCTCTGAAACCGGGGTGGGAGCGCTGCGCCCGCACGGACGAGCGGCAACGCGGGAACCGCCCTTTTTAAATACTGATCAGTTCAGTATGTCAATCCGGGCGTCGACCTGCTAACCGTATTTTCTGGCGGGGTCGGTCTCTTTCGCATACGCTCTGGTGTGACATGTCGGATGGAAATTTGCCCCGGCGCGGCCGCCCGCGCGACGCCTCCAAGGACGAAGCCATTCTCGTGGCCGCGGGTGAGCTGTTCATGGAGCGCGGCTTCGAGGCCGCCAGCCTGGACGCCGTGGCCCAGGCCGCCAGCGTGTCCAAGGCTACCATCTATTCCCGCTTCGCCGACAAGGAAACGCTGTTCCGCGCGGTGCTCGACCATGAGTGCAACTCGGTGCTGCTGCCGGCGTCGTTCGTCCCGCCACCGGGGGCGAGCGTGCGCGAGACGCTGATCCTCATCGCCGAGCAGTTCCTCGGCCTGGTGCTGGGGGACCACGCCATGGCCATGCACCGCATCATCGTCGCCGAGTGCTGCCGCGCCCCCCGGGTCGCCGAGCTGTTCTTCGAGACGGCCGTGCTTTCGACCAAGACCCGTCTCGCTGATTGGATGCGGCAGCAGAACGCTGCGGGCCGTCTGGCGGTCAGGGATCCGGACGGGGCGGCGTGGCGCTTCCTCGGCGCGGTCAAGGTGGAGGCCTACCTGCGCGCCTCGATGGGCCTGCCGGCGATTGAGCCGGAGCGGCTCCGGGCCCATGTCGAGGCCTGCGCCGACGAGTTCTGCCGCGCCCACGCGCCGGACTGAGCGGCGGCGGTGCCGGCCACCGACTCAGCCCATGTTGTCGGAGATCATCATGATCGCCGGGCCGAGGATCACGACGAACAGCACCGGCAGGAAGAACAGGATCATCGGCACGGTCAGTTGGGCCGGAAGCGAGGCCGCCTTCTTCTCCGCCGCCGACATGCGCAGGTCGCGGTTTTCCTTGGCCATGACCCTAAGTGCTGCGCCCAACGGCGTGCCGTACTGCTCGGCCTGGATCATGGCGATGGTCACCGCCTTCACCCCCGGATGGTTGGCGCGACGGGCGAGGCCCTCGTAAGCGAGGCGTCGCTCGGGCAGGTAGCTGAGCTCGGCCGCCAGAAGAGACAGTTCCTCGGCCAGGTCAAGCGAGCTCCCGCCGATCTCTTGGCTGACCTTGGTGATGGCGGCTTCGATCGACATGCCGGCCTCGACGCAGATCAGCAGCAGGTCCAGCGCATCGGGAAACCCGACCATGATCGAGCTGCGCCGCTTGGAGATGCGGTTCGAGATATAGATGTTCGGGGCGTAGAAGCCGATGGCTGCAAACACCATGACGACGGCCAGCATCTGGAAAGGCACCATGCCGAAGTTGTTAATGAACTGCAGATACAGGAAGCTCAGCGCCATAAGGAAGAAGGGCGAGGCGAAGCGGAAGAAGTAGAAGGTCGTCAACGGGCGCGGGCCGCGCAGGCCGGCCTGCTGCATCTTGTCCGCGACCTGGGGGTCTTCCAGCAACTTGGACAGGTTGAGCCGCTCCACGATGCGCTTCTTGAATCCGTCATCCGCCTGGCGAAGCGCGCCGGGCGTCGCCATGGCCTCGCGCGAGCGGCGGCGTAGCTCGTCGCGCCGGTTGGCTACCGCCTTCATTCGCTTCTCGAGCCTCGCTCCCTGCGTCGAGCCGTTCATCAGGGTCAGCGCGGTCAGGAAGACTCCCAGGGCGACTGCGCCGGTGACCCAGTTGCTCTTGTCCATGATCAGGTCAAGGAACGCGTCCATCCGGCCCTCAGATCTTGAACGAGATCATTTTTTTCATCACCAGCACCCCGAGGCCCATCCAGACTCCCGAGCCGAGCAGCATCGCGTGCCCGCGGGGGTCGGTGAACATGCGGCTCATGTAGTCGGGCGAGGCGACCATCACGAGCGTCATGACCACGATCGGCAGGGAGCCGATGATGCCGGCCGAGGAGATGGCTTCGGACGAAAGCGCCTTGACCTTCTCGCCCATCATCCGACGGGCCCGCAGCACGGTCGAAAGATTGCTGAGCGCCTCGCCCAGGTTGCCGCCGGTCTTCTGCTGAATGGCCATGACGATAGCCAGAAAGCGCAGCTCCGGCGAGGGCATGCGCTCGTACATCTTGTCGAGGGCCTGGCCGAGGGTCATACCGACGCCGATGGCCTCGACAAGACGTTGGAACTCCGGCCCGAGGGGTGCCGGGCTCTCGCGGGCGATGATCTTGAAGCAGTCGTGTACCGGCAGGCCCGACCTGATGCCGCGGACGATTACGTCGACCGCGTTGGCGAACTCACCGGAGAACTTCTTCACGCGGCCCTTGGCGAGGAAGGCCAGCACCCAGCGCGGCAGGCCCAGCCCCAGCACCAAGGCGACCATGAGGGCCACCAGCGGCGACAGGCCAAACACCAGGGCCAGCAGCAGCCCGACCCCGCCGCTGACCGAAGACAGGATCCAGAACAGCTTCAGATTCGGGGCCAAGCCCGCCTGCTGCATTCGCGCGGGCAGACTCATGCGCGCCTTGCGGTTGCGGCGGTCCGCTTCGTTGAGCTGCTGCAGGATCTGCTTGCGGCGCCCCTCGGGGGTATTCTGTTGCGCTGCCCGGCGCGCGGCACCTTTGGCCTGCTTGCCGCCCTGAAGGGCGCGTGCCCGCTTCAGGGCCTCGCCACTGGAAGCACCGCCGCTGACGAAGGCCCAGCCGAGTCCGCCGATCATGATGAAGGCCAGAATTGCGGCGAGAGTCGGGAGCAGCATGGCCTACTCCGCCGCGTCTAGGGCTTCGGCCAGCTCGCGCTCGAGACCATAGTAGCGGGCGCGTTCCCAGAAGCGGGGGCGTCCGATGCCGGTCGAGCGGTGACGACCGATGATCTTGCCGTTCTCGTCCTCACCACGGAGCTCGTAGACGAACAGGTCCTGGGTGACGACCACGTCGCCCTCGATACCGACGACCTCGGTGATGTGGGTGATTCGTCGGCTGCCATCGCGCAGGCGGGAAGCCTGGACGATTACATCGACCGAGCCAACGATCATCTCCCGGATGGTCTTCGACGGCAGTCCATAGCCGCCCATGGTGATCATCGACTCGAGGCGGCTGATAGCCTCGCGCGGGCTGTTAGCGTGCAGAGTGCCCATCGAACCATCGTGGCCAGTGTTCATCGCCTGCAGCAGGTCGAAGGCCTCGGGACCGCGCACCTCGCCGACGATAATCCGTTCGGGGCGCATCCGCAGACAGTTCTTGACGAGGTCGCGCATCGTGATCGACCCTTGGCCCTCAAGGTTGGGTGGGCGGGTCTCGAGCCGCACCACATGCGGCTGCTGAAGCTGTAGTTCGGCGGCGTCCTCGCAGGTGATGATCCGCTCGGTCGGGTCGATGAAGCCTGTTAAGGTGTTGAGCAGGGTCGTCTTGCCCGAGCCGGTGCCGCCGGAGATGACGATGTTGCAGCGGCAGGCACCGATGACTCCCAGAACCTTGGCCCCCTCCGGACTGATGGAGGCGTACTCCACCAGCTTCTGCATCGTCAGCTTGTCTTTCTTGAACTTCCGGATTGTCAGCGTCGGGCCGTCGATCGCCAGCGGCGGAGCGATGACGTTGACGCGGCTGCCGTCGGGCAGGCGTGCGTCGCAGATCGGGCTGCTCTCGTCCACACGCCGGCCGACCTGGGACACGATGCGCTGGCAGATGTTCATCAGCTGGCCGTTGTCGCGGAAGCGGACATTGGTCAGCTGCACCTTGCCGCCGACCTCGATGAATACTCGGCCGGCACCGTTGACCATGATGTCGGCGATGTCGTCGCGCGCCAGAAGCGGCTCCAGTGGGCCGTAGCCGAGCACGTCGTGGACGATGTCCTGGACGAGTTGTTCCTGCTCGACCACCGACATGGAGACATTCTTGATCGCCACCAGCTCGGCGACTCCGCCGCCGCCGTCGACTCCAGCTGGGCCAACTGTGATGCGTCAATGGTGGTCATCAGAGCACTGAAGATCATCGCCTTGGTGGCATGGTAGTAGTCCGACTGCTCGGCGACGATGTCCGTGACCTGCGGTGCCTTCTTGAGTTGTTCAGACGCCGGCGCAGCGGTCGGCCCTGCGCCTCGACGCTGGGACTCCGGGGCGGGCCGCGGCTGGCCGGACATCGGCTCGGCTAGGGCATCCAGCCGCTCCGCGCCAGGCCGACCGGCGGACAGTGACCCGGCACCAGCCTCTACAGCGCCTTTGCCGAAGGCCTGGGTCCGAACGTCCGGTTGCGGCTGGACGCCCGCGGGCTGCACCCCGGCGGAAAGCCCGTCAGCCTGGGCAGGCGCGGTTTGGCCCGTCGGCGAAGGAGCCTGACCGCTGCTGACCGGCGATGTGCGCTTGCCGAACACGCGTCAGCGCGCCTTCTTGCTGAGCAGGCCGCCGAACAGTGACTTGCCGCCTGTCTTGGCCGGATTGGGCCCGGCAAGCGCTGGCATTTCCCGGCGCGAAACGATCTGGGCCAGCACCTGGAAGGCGTCGGCCGCTCTGGACTTGCCGGCGGCGTCGAGGATCATCTGACCGTTATTGGAGGCGGCCCCGAACACCTTCGGATCGAAGGGGATGACCACCGATGCATGCACGCCGACGGCGTCGCCGAAGTCCTTGGCCGGAATCTCGGGGCGGCCTGGCATGCCGACCTGGTTGAGCACGAGCCGCGGCGGGATGTCGTTCGGGCGGCCCTGACGGAGCAGGTCGATGATGTTCTTGGCGTTGCGCAGCGAGGCGAGGTCCGGCGTCGCCACAACCACCACCTCGTCGGCCGAGATCAGGGTCTCGCGCACCCATCGCGACCAGACGTGCGGCAGGTCCAGCATCACGAACGGTGCCGTGGCGCGGATGCGAGCAGTGACCTCCTCGAAGGCTTCAGGGCTGATGTCGTAGTCCGCGTCGAGGGTAGCCGGAGCCGCGAACAGGCTCAGCTTGTCCGTGCAGCGGACCATCATCCGGTCCAGCAGCACCGGATCGAGTCGGTCAGGTTGGGCGAGGGCGTCGGCGACTCCCTTGACCGGGTCCTGGTTGAAGTCCAGGCCGGCCGTGCCGAAAGGCAGATCATAATCGACGATAACCGCGTTGGCTCCGACCCGCTCGGACAGGGCGTAGGCGGTGTTGTGGGCCACGACGCTGCCGCCGGCGCCGCCCCGGGCTCCGACGAAGGCGATTGAACGTCCGACGAAGGGCTGGGCGGGATCATTGAACAGGCCGCCGACGGCCCCGATCACCTGCAAGGGACGGACCGGCGCGACAAGGTACTCGGACACTCCGCGACGCATCAGCTCACGGAAGAGCAGTATGTCGTTGGCGGCGCCGATGATGACTACCTTAGTGCCGGCGTCGCAGACCTCGGCCAGCCGGTCGATATCGTTAAGAAGGGTGGCCGCGTCGCCCATGTGCTCGACAATGATCAGCGGCGGGGTCGGCTCGTGGTGATAGGTCTCGATAGCGGCATCGACGCCGCCGACCCGGATCGTGGTCGTGGCGCGCGACAGGCGGCGGTCCTGACCTGCGCGGCCGGCGGCGGCGAGGGTGTCCTGGCGCTCGGCGAAGACGTGGATGGCGATGCGCGGTACCGCCACTTCCGCGAGGGCCTGGCCGGCCCCCGCGATCAGCTCGCCGACCGGATTGAAGCCGGGCTCTGCCTCGAAAACGCGCGTGGCGGGGCCCGCCTGGGCGGCGACAGGCGGGCGCATGGGCACGCTCGGCCGGGCCTCCAGATCGAAATCCAGATCGTCTTCGAAACCGTCGTCCGGTGACGGGGCCGAGGCGCTCATTCTCACTCCACGACTTGAGTTACGCGGCCACGGACTAGTTCTTCCTGCGGAGCGGATGTCCGCCGGCCTTGCCGGTAGTTATCGAAGACCACCACCGCCCGATGGGATTCCTGCAGCGGCATGGCGCGGGGCTGCAGGATGTCGCGCGGATTGGCGATCTGGGCGGCCATGTTGGCCGTGAGGGCGCAGCCGAAGTTGTTCGGCGTCCGGTTGAGATTGGCGGAGAGGTCCTCCCAGTCGCGACCGCAGACGGGCGTCCGGGCCTCGACGGTCTCGAAGCTGACGACCACCGGCGCGCGCGGGTCCGGGGCGGCGTAGCCGGCCATGCGGATCGCTTCGGCCGGCAGGCCGCGCGCCATCAGGGCGTCGCGGATGCTCCAGGCGGTGCGCGCCGCGTCCGGGTCCTCGCCCGCAGGTGCGGCAACGCTGATCGCGCCGACGCCACGGTGGCCATGTCGCGCCGCGAGGGCGTCGAGCGCCGCGCCCTGGGCGGGGGAAAGACCATCCTCTCGTACCGCAAGGGCGATCCGGTCGAGGCCCGGCTCGACCTGCAGGGTCCAGCGGCTGGTCGGGGTCAGGGCTGGCGGCGCGAGCGCCGGGCCGGCGGCGCAGGCGGCAAGGGCCAGGCTTCCGGCCAGAACAAGGGCGAATGCGGCAGGCGCGCGGGCGGTCATGGGCGGCCTCATTCGATCACATAGCCGACCGGGCCCTGCCACCGGGGCGCATCGGCGCTCGCGGTGGCGGGGGTGCGGTAGATCTGGTTGAGCTGGCCGAACAGCACCGTCTGCAGATCGCCGGCGATCTGCAGGCCGTCAGCCGGCGTCTGCAGTCGGCCCGGAGAGGTCGGCTGCACCACATAGGCCTCGACGATGATCACCAGCTCGGTCTGGCCGGACTCATAGTCCCGGGAACGGAACAGGGCACCCAGCACCGGCAGGTCGCCGGCACCCGGCAGCTGGTCGATGTTCTGGCGCGTCTCGTCGCGCAGCAGGCCGGCGATCATGAGGGCCCCGCCCGAGGGCAGCTCCACCGTGTTCGACGAGCGGCGCACGCTGAGCGCGGGAATGATCAGGGCATTCTGCGAGGTCCCGCCCAGGGTGAAGGCACCGTCGGTGGTCAGCTCCGATACCTCGGTCGACAACTGCAGCGAGATGCGGCCCTCGGACAGCACTATGGGCCGGAAGGCGAGGCGCACGCCAAACGGCTTGAACTCGATCTGGATGTTCCCCTCCCGATCACGGCCCACCGGGACGGGAAACTCGCCGCCGGCGAGGAACTCGGCGTTCTCGCCGTTGACGGTGGTGACGGTGGGCTCGGCGAGCGTCCGCAACAGGCCGACGCGCTCGAACGCGCCCAAGGCGCTGGTTAGACCTTCGTCGGTGCCGTCGGAGTAGCGGATCAGGCCGCCGCCCAATTGGCTGCCGGCCACGCCGAAAGTGGCGCGCTGGGTCAGCGACAGGCCGTCACCTGCGTCGAGGATGGCGTCCAGGTCGAACCCGAGCTGCCGCACCGCCGTACGCTGCACCTCGATGATGCGGGCGCGCACCATCACCTGGTCGGCGCCGGTGATGCTCAGCATGTTCAGCACCCGATCGGGCTGGCTGACGAACTGGCGGGCGATCTGGGCGACGCGGTCCGACTCGCCGGGGCTGGAGACCGTCCCGGTCAGGATGATGCTCTCGTTGACCGCCTCGACCTGCACCCGGGCATTGGGCACTACCCGGGCGAGGGTATCCTGCAGGGCTCCGACGCCGGTATCGACGCGGATGCGCAGGCTCAGGATGGCGCGCCCGGAAGCGTCCAGGAACACTGCGTCGGTCTCGCCGGGGGCCAGGCCGATGACGGTGATCCGGCGCGGCGAGTGCAGCATCGCCTCGGCCACCGCCGGGTTGGAGACGATCACGTCGCGCGCGTCGGTCGGCAGATCGATCGCCGCCGAGCGACCGCGGGGCAGGTTCAGCGGCTGGGTCTCGGCTCCCAGCGCCACGCGGACCGATTGGGCGGCGGCCGGCATGGTGCCCGCGAGGGCGGTCGTCGCCAGCAGCAGGGCGGCCAGCACCGGCGCGAGTGAAGTCAGCTTGCGGTTCACTGCAAGATCACCACTTCCGCGTCGCCGCCGCGATGGACCCGAACGGTGCTAGCCTCGGTCCGCCGGACCGCGACCCGGCCGGAGGGCCCGGCACCGTCAGCATAGGAGCGCAGCGCCAGCGACAGGTTGCCTTCGGACTTGGCCAAGGCCAGGACCTCGGCATCGCCAGGGCCGAGCTCGAGGGTGGCTGTCGCACCGACCACTGCCTGCGCATTCTCTTCGGCGCGCGTAGTCTGGTCGACAGCCAGCACCTTGACGTTCTGCAGCACGATGGAAGAGACGAATCGGCTGCTGTCGATCTCCGGCGTGCCGGCATTGCCCAGATTGACTTCGCGGGTCAGCAGCACATCGACCCGGTCGCCCGGCAGGATGAAGCCGCCGGCGGCGGTCTCGACCGACATGCCGATCGACATGGCGCGCATTCCGGGCTGGAGATAGGCGGCCATGTAGCCGCCGTCGCCAGCGCGCACGATCTTGCGCGCGACTATCGGCTCGCCGGCCAGAATGGGTTCGCGCACGACGCTGCCGATGAAGTCAGCCTTGGCACCGCCAGTGGCGAGGGCCTCGGCGGCTTCGGCGACGCGCCGGGCCGACTCTACGCCGCCGTCCTGCGCCTCCGCCTCGGTCCCGGCGGCTTCGGCGCGCGCTTCGGCGGCCGCCTCAGCCTGCGGGATCGGCACCGAGCCATCGGTGATGAAGGCCGGATTGACATCCTCGACCGCCCAAGGTTTCCATTCAAGGTCAGGGTCCGCCAGGCGCTGACCAGGCTGCAGGTCGCGGGCGGCCACAAGGACCTTTGCCATGGGTCGAGCCTCAGCCTCCGGGGCCGCGCCGGTCGGCTCGCCGCTCATCATGACGCGCACCACCAGCGCCAGGCCGATGGCGGACACGGCGGCGACGGCTATGACGGCGATACGGGCGGGCTTCATCCGTGCGTCTCCCCAAAAGGACGGCGAGCGCACGCCGCCCCGTTGTTAACGAACATGCTGCGCGCCGGTTAACGACAGCCTAAGCCGGTGCTATCAACCGAAGGCCGCCATGCCGATACGGCTGGCCGGGAAAGCGGCCAGCGCCCCGACGCAGATGGCGACGCCATAGGGCAGGGGGCCGCACGGCTCAGCCAGGCGACGCCACCAGCCGGGACCCCGGGTGCGCAGGCGCTCCGGCAAGCGGCGGACGACGAGGGCGAAGAGCGCCAGCACGCCACCGGCGAGGGCCATAATCATGACGAAATGGGGCAGGGCAGCCAGCCCCATGAAGGGTGCCATGGCTGCCATGATCTTGGCGTCCCCTCCGCCCAGCAGGTTGCGAGCGAACAGCGCCATCCCGGCCAGCAGCGCCGCAAGACCAATGAGCGCGTCGATCGCAATGAGGCGGAGCTCAAGGCCAGCGGCTACGGCGGCCGGAACATAGACAGCCAGCAGTACAGCCGACATCCAGTTGGGGATCCTGTAGGTAGCCGCATCATAGACGGCGGCTGCCACGGCGATCAGGGGCAGGACGACTGCGAGGATCGGGGCGATAAACTGCATGGGGAGAAGACTGTGTGCTTCAACTTAAGAACAGGTTGCCCGGCGGCCGGCACCTGACAAGCGAAAGGGGCCGGAGCGTTTCCGCTCCGGCCCCCCGTGGTTCCAGACGTGGATCGTCTCTTAGCCGAGTTCGCCCGCAACGGTGTCAAGCGTCTGGGTCAGGTTATCGCCGATGAGGGTCAGGGCGGCGATGATGACGACCGCGATCAGGGCTGCGATCAGGCCGTATTCGATGGCGGTGGCGCCAGAATCATTCTTGGCAAAACGCGAGATGAAATTGGTCATGAAGAACAGTCCTTTGTTTTCTGCGAGCAACCGAGGGTTCCGAAGAGAGATCCACCGATTGACCGGCTGAACCCCAACTTACGGTTCGCAAGATGACTGCAGACCCTTAAGGGCAAGTAAAAATGATATTTGCTATGGGATATTTCGTACTTAACGTGAGATATGCTGTTTGAGTGTGAATATGTTAAGTTAATATATTAAACAATACGCGGAGAGACGTCCTTTATGAGTTTGTTCAGACTCGTAGCACAGCGTTCGGAAGCGCATGCGCGTGCGCGCGGCTTCGCGCGGCTTCGCGCGTTTTCGTAGGAGAGAGGTTTTCATGCGCGGTTTTCTCATTGCTCTCGCGGCCGCGGCGGTTCTCCAGACGGCGGCGCAGGCTCAAGTCTCGGGCCAGGGTGCTGGTGTTCAGGGGCGCGCGCTGATGGTCGAAATCGACCATGCCGAGCGCGTTCAGCTTGGTAGTGCGTTCAGCTCCGTGATCGTCGCCAACCCTCAGATTGCCGATGTCACAGTGATCGACACCAGCACCCTCTTCATCACGGGCAAGAATTACGGTCTGACCGAGATTGTCGCCTTGGATGCGATCGGTCGCACCCTGTTCCAGGGTCAGATCGCTGTGGTGCCATCAAGCGAGGGCGCCGTTCGCGTTTGGCGCGGGGCCCGCGTTACCGAGATGGCGTGCGGCCGGTCTTGCGCGCCGAGCCTGCGCGCCACAGCGCCGGCCACGCCATGAGGCCGCCGGAGCTGAACTTGGGGCTCCGGAAGCGGCTTCTCCGCCGCCGTCGCCGGGACGGCGTAGCGGCGATCGAGTTCGCCTTCGTCGGCATCCCCTTCCTGTTCCTGCTGTTCGCCATTCTCGAGATAGGCGGGCTGCTGCTGCTCGACGCCACGCTCGAGAACGCGATGACCGAGACCAACCGTCTGATCCGCACGGGTCAGGCCCAGGATGGCGGTCTCGACGAGGAGGGGTTCCGCGCCGAAATCTGCGACCGCATGACGATCTTCGAGGAAGGTTGCGCCGACAACCTTTTCGTGGATGTCCGGGTCGTTCCGCAGTTCAGCGGCCAGACCCTCCCGGAGCCAACCGACGAGGGTTTTCCCCAAGAGTTCGAGATCGGCGAGGCTGGCGATCTGATCTTGGTGCGGGTCTGGTACCGTCATCCCCTGATCATGCCCCTGATGCAGCAGGCTGTGTCGCGCTTTGATGACGGCAACGCTATCGTCGGCGTGACCACGGCCTTCATGAACGAGCCGTTCTGATGAGTCCGTTTGGTCTGATACGTCGCCTCTTCCGGGATAGCCGTGGTGTCAGTGCCGTCGAGTTCGCCCTCATCGCACCGATAATGATCTTGATGTACCTCGGTGCCGCCGAGATGTCCCAAGCCTATATGGCCCAGAAGCGAGCCACCCATGTCGCCTCGGTCATCGCCGACCTGACCACGCAGACGACTGCGCTGAACCAGGACATGGTCGATGACATCTTCGCCGCCGGCGAGCACATCCTTCAGCCATTTCCGGTCGCGCCGCTGAGCCAGCGCCTGACTAGCATCGGGCGTGACGGCGAAGGCGACACCTCCGTGCTGTGGACCCGCACCAGCGGCAGCGGCGAGTTTGGCCCGACTAGCTCGATCACCATCCCGCCCGATGTACTGGAGAACAATGAGACGATCATCGTCGCGGAGGTAATCTACGTCTACAACTCGCCGATCGGCAACCTGCTGCCAACCGGTCTGCAGTTCGAATCCATCTTTTTTCTGCGGCCGCGCCTCGCCAACAGCATCACTTGCTGCTGAGTCTCGCGCCGACACCGGTGGGGTTGGACACGGTCCAAGTCGATTCGGATTTCGGTTCAGCTTGAAACGGGATCCTCATCGACGGCCTCGGTGCAGTGGCGAAGGGAGTCTACCTGGACCGATCAAACTCCGGATGAATTTCAGGCGCGTGACCCGAGCAGGGCCGCCTTCAGCGCCGCCATCTTGACCGAGGTCTCGGCCAGCTCGGCGTCGGGGTTGCTGTCGGCCGTCAGGCCGGCCCCGGCCCGGCCCGTCCAGCGCCAGCCGTCCGCGTCGCGGGTGAACGCGAGGGTGCGGATCAGCACCGAGGCGTCGAAGCCGCCGTCCGCCCCGATCACCGCCAGGGTCCCGCACCAGGGGCCGCGCGGCGGCTCGTGCCTGGCAATGACCTGCATGGCCTGATGCTTCGGGGCCCCGGTGATCGAGCCCGGCGGAAAGGTGGCCGCCAGCAGGTCGGACAGGCGGGTGTCCCGGCGCATCCGCGCGCTGACCCGTGAGACGAGGTGGTGCACGCGCTCGTAGCTGCGCAGCTCGAACAGGGCGTCGACCCGCACCTCGCCCGGCGGGCTGACGCGGGCTAGGTCGTTGCGCATCAGGTCGACGATCATCAGGTTCTCCGCCCGGTCCTTGGCGCTGGCCAGCAGGGTGGCGGCGGCGGCGGCGTCGGCCCCCGGCGTCGCGCCGCGGGGAGTGGTGCCCTTGATCGGCAGGGTCTCCAGCCGGCCGCTGTCCGGGGCCAGCCGCAGGAAGCGCTCGGGCGAATTGGACACCAGCGCCAGCCCGGGGGGGCGCCACCAGGCGCCGTAGGGCGCCGGCCCGGCCGCCGCGGCACGCAGGAACACCTCGAACGGATCCCGGCCCGGCGCGAGCCGCCCGCTCCAGCCACGGCCGACATTGGCCTGGAACAGTTCGCCCCGGCCGATGCGCGCCACCACATCGGCGACCGCCGCACGGTAGCTGTCGGGACCAGGGCCTTCCATGGCGTCGAGGCCCGGCGGGTCCGGCAGGGGCGGCGGCTCGACGGCGGCGAGCAGGCCGTCCAGCTGCGCCGCTGCGGCCCCGGCTGCCG
>VYLG01000307.1_pt1 | contig 14236 bp, 21 predicted proteins | sample 5114351 | NCBI WGS metagenome assembly VYLG01 (sample SAMN12291798, study PRJNA351875) | freshwater metagenome | isolation source: freshwater lake | place: USA: Michigan, Kent Lake | collected 2013-08-15
TTTTCAGGGAAAAAGTCCCGGAATTTTCCCCCCAATCACTCCAAGGGGCGGCACTTTTTGAGGGAAAAAAAGTCTAAAAACCTTGTTGGATAAGGTTTTTAGATTTATTCAGCAAACCCTAAATAAAGGCAATCTCCCGGCTCCTGAATACTGGCTCCTGAATACTGGCTCCTGTCAATGCCCTTGCCTAGCGGTTCAGGGGGGATTGTGTAAAAATAAGAGAAGATCGGTTTTTTTTTACTAAACCTATGGCCACTTCTTCCATTGCCGTTAGAGAATTACCTCTCTTTCCCCTTCCCGAAGTTGTTTTATTCCCGGGTCGTCCCCTGCCCCTGCACATCTTCGAGTTTCGCTATCGGATTATGATGAATACGATATTGGAAGAAGATCGCCGTTTTGGGGTCTTAATGGTAGATCCAGCCACGGGAGAAATTGCTAAAGTCGGCAGTTGTGCGGAAGTTGTCCGTTGTCAACGTCTCCCGGATGATCGGTTAAAAATTCTCACCATCGGTCAACAGCGCTTCCGTGTCCTAGAATACGTCCGGGAAAAACCCTATCGTGTCGGTTTAGTGGAGTGGATTGAAGATGTCCCCACCACCCAAGATCTACGACCTCTGGCCAAAGAAGTGGATCGACTGCTGCGGGATGTGGTTCATCTATCAGCCAAATTAACCGCTCAAAAAATTGAACTCCCCGACGATTTGCCCAGTCTTCCCCTGGAATTATCCTACTGGGTGGCGGGTAATCTCTACGGTGTGGCTGGGGAACAACAGGCTTTATTGGAAATGCAGGATACAGTCAGTCGTCTGCAACGAGAATCGGAAATTCTCACCTCGACTCGCAATCATCTGGCCGCTCGCACGGCTCTTAAAGATGCTTTAAATTAATGATCTTTAGGTTTTTCAGCTTCGGGAGAGGGAAATGGGGAAATGGGGAAATGGGGAAATGGGGAGATGGGAGACCACTTCGTGCGCGACTTTCGGCGAAGCTCAGTCGAGCCGTTGCGGGGAGAGAGGGAAGTATTTTTAGTGAACAGTGAACAGTAAACAGTAAACAGTGAACTGATAACTCACATCTGAAAACTGATGACTGACCCACTGATAACTGATAACTGTTAATCTGGGGATTACCTAATGTTTACCTTGATACAGTAAAGTGGGGTTAAAATTGTTAGCCCCTCACCCAGGAGAACTTTGATCATGTTGCTGACCTATAATCCCAGCGTCTCACCCTTCCGAGAAGACTATAGCGAGAGTCGTCGGCTCCATTTTTATGATCGCGGGGAAAATATTCCTCTGGTGGTTGATGGAGTCTGGCAAGTTTATCGGGGTATGGCGCAACTAAGTCAAGTATCTGAGAGTGGAGAGGAAATTTTACTAGGCTGGGTTCATTCATCCCACTTTTTCGGCTTAAATTTGACCCATCTGGAATCCTATCACGCCAGAGCCTTGTCGGAACTGTACCTAAAATGGTACACGATCGCCGAAGTAGAAAATTCGGCGGAATTAACTAGGATGATGTTGAATCAAATGATCCGTCGTCAACAACAAACGGAATCGCTTCTTGCGATCGCAGGACTCAGACGAGTGGAGGAACGTCTCCAGCAGTTACTACAGTTATTAAAGCGGGAAATGGGAGAACCAATCGCCCAAGGCAGTCGTTTAAAGATCCGTTTAACCCATCAAAATCTCGCCAATGCTATCGGTACCACGAGGGTAACGGTGACGCGTTTGTTAGGCGAATTTCAGCGTCAGGGAGCCGTGAGTCTCGATGGCGATCGCCACTTGATTATTCACGATTAAGTCAGACAATTTTAGTCAGATCCGGCCATAATAGACTCCCCGCGGAAGTCCAATAATTGCCAAGCTAATTTAGCGGCCCCCACCATCCCGGCGCGATTACCCAACTCGGCCGTTAATACCTCTAATCCTTCTCTGGAACTAGGTAACACCCGTCTTTCGATTTCTGTGAGCAGAGAGGGAAAGAAAAACTTAGCACTGGCGCTAATGCCGCCGCCGATAATTACTGCCTCTGGGGTGAGAACATAGAGTAAACTGGCGATACCAGCCCCCAGTAAACAGCCGTAACCCTGCCAGAATTGTAAAGCCTCTCGATCGCCTTTTTCGGCCAATTCTGCCAATTGCTTCGGTTCTTTGCCGGTCATCCGGCGAATAGCTTGCCGGGAGACGTATTGTTCCAAGGAACCCTGATTACCGCTATTGCACAATGGACCGTCAAAATTAAGGGTTATTAAGCCTAATTCTGCGGCCGTTCCCTTGCTGCCCACAAATAAGTTACCATCGAGGATAATTGCCCCTCCTACTCCCGTCCCCAAGGTCAACAGGATCAAGTTTTGAAACCGTTTGCCCGCTCCTAACCAAGCTTCCCCCAAACCGGCACAATTGGCATCATTGGCTAAAATTGTCGGCATTCCCGTGCTTTCTTCTAACCAATCGGCGAGGGGAATATCCCGCCATCCTGCCAAATTAATCGCTATTTTGGCAATTCTTCCCTGAGCATCCGCCGGCCCCGGCGTTCCCACACCGATGGCTTGACAACTTTTATCTAAATTTACTTGACAAATGCCTTGATGTATGGTAAGGGCGACTTCTTTGGGTGTAGCGGGTTGGGGAGTGGGCAAGGTGAGAGATTCGATACAATTGCCCTCTTGGTCAAATTTACCAATTTTAATAGCGGTTCCACCTAAATCGACACCTATTACTGTTTTCACCATCGGGCTTTCCTTGTTACTCTGGGAGTAGCTAGGTTTATTATCACTCTTTTTGGCGGTTTTTTCGCAGTTAGATGTGATTGAGGATAATTCGGCTAAACCGGCAAGACTAGCTGATTGATTAGCCCAAATTTCTCCTATAGTTTGGATACCTGCAGCTTAAATCCTTATTTTTCCCCATTTTAAAAATGATAAAAGTTACCATCCCAAATCTCTACGATAGCGATTATCAACTTTGGTTAGAATCGACGATCAACCAATTGCGTCAAGGGGATTTTCAAGCGGTAGATTGGCAGAATTTATTAGAGGAGTTGGCAGATTTGGGAAAAAGTGAACGACGAGCATTAGAAAGTTTATTAACTCGACTTTTAGAACATTTACTGACGAGATTATAATCAAGCTGGATGGAAAAAAGAAATTCGCAATTTTCGTATTCAGATCAAAAAAATTCTCAAAGATAGTCCCAGTTTAAAGTCCTATTTAAGGGAAATTTTGCAGGAATGTTATCTCGATGCTCGCCATCTGCTTATTGACGAAACCGAATTAGATGCCAGTATTTTCCCTCTGGAAGTGTTAGCTAATCTAGAGGAGATTCTCGCTGAAAATTGGCTGCCGGATTGGGAAGCTATCAGCAATAATTCTGAAAAGTGCAGTTAAGGAGTAAAAAATGATGAATATTACCATTTCAAATCTCTACGATAGCGATTATCAACTTTGGTTAGAATCGACGATCAACCAATTGCGTCGGGGGGATTTTCAAGCGGTAGATCCTGAGAGATAGTCCCAGTCTCAAACCCTATTTATCCGAGATACTTGAGGAATGTTACAGCGATGCTCGGGAGATAATTATTGATATAACCCAATTAGATGCCAGTATTTTCCCCGTGGAAGTGTTAGCTAGTCTAGAGGAGATTCTCGCTGAAAATTGGCTGCCGGATTGGGAAGCTATCAGCAATAATTCTGAAAAGTGCAATTAAGGAGTAAAAAATGATGAATATTACCATTTCAAATCTCTACGATAGCGATTATCAACTTTGGTTAGAATCGACGATCAACCAATTGCGTCGGGGGGATTTTCAAGCGGTAGAAAGTTAACTTACTGGCAATCGCAACGAGATTACAATCAAGCAGCATGGAAAAAAGAAATCAGAAATTTTCGCCTACAAATTGCCGATCTTTTAGAAGATAGTCCCAGTTTAAAGTCCTATTTAAGAGAAATTTTAGCGAAATGTTATCTCGATGCTCGCCATCTGCTTATTGACGAAACCCAATTAGATGCCAGTATTTTCCCTCTGGAAGTTTTAGCTAGTCTAGAGGAGATTCTCGATCAAAATTGGTTGCCGGATTTTCGGGAGACATAAACAGCGATAAATCTTCCCAAGCAAACCAAAGATTAGCTTCACCTACCCGGTTTACAAACATTATAATCTTCGTGAGAGATGACCGCTTCTGGGACAAGAAGATTGCCGTGGTCGCGACAGATGAGGCGATAATTGCGGGTAACAGGGATACTGATAATAAAGCGATCGTGTCGCAATCGTTTACCATGGAAATCTCGATAATTGCGGTGATTTTGCAATCCTTGCAGGATTTCCCTAGCTTTAAGTACCACATTTTTCGGTAATTCCCGCAGATCGATCGGATCTTGGGAAAAAGTGGCTTCCCAAGCATTTTTTTGACGTTTTCTTTCTTCCCAAGCGGCATCTAGTTGAGCGCAATGATGGCAGACTTGGCCATAACCCTTGTGACCACAGGGAAACTTCTTCTTTCTTCTGGACATAATACCATCTGTCTGTGAGGCTGTGAGAGAGTATTCAAAAGCGGTAAAGCTTGCTTCACTTTTGGCAGATGGAGAAGAAGGTCTTTACCTAGTGATTATCTATACTTACCAGCATACAGGGATCGATACCTCGTTTGGCCATTGACCAGCAAGAAAGTTGATCTTGGTTAGTTGGGGCCGGCTGTCACCAACAGGATCAAGGCTGCTTAGAATAATTCCCATTCTTGGGTTTTTAAACGTTTGAGAATGGCCAAACGGCTACTAAAATAATTGGCGCAGAGACGACTATAATCGGTTAAACGCAGGTTATTTAAGCTAATTGACCAAGACCAAATATAGGCCGCTTGGGTGAGATACTGAAGACAAGATAATTCACCATCAGTTAAAGGCACTGTTTCAGTGTAACCTTGGATAAAACCATGGCGAACCTGGCGATTTAAGCCAGATTGTAGGGAAACTTGCAGAAATTTAGCGATATCAAAAACTCGCCAACCATAACCGCACTGATCGAAATCAAATAGGGTCATCTGATTATCAGGGGTGATATGCACATTACCACTATGAGGATCGCCCCAACAAATGCTCCAATAGGGAGATTCTGTCGGTAATTTAGCGCTTTCTTCCTCTATTTCCCCAATGGTTTCTAAGACACAGTCTAGGTCGCTCGGTCGTTGGTGCAGAAAAGGTGCGATAATTTGCAGGGAATCGTCGAGAAGATATTTGAGGTTGAGGGGATGACGATAGGCTAGGGGTTGAAAATCTGCTGTCACCCGATGTAAATTAGCCACGATCGCCCCTAAATGATAGGCTTGTTCTATATCTATGTCCCCAATAGCAATTCCTCCAGGAGCATAGGGAAAAAGGACGGCGTAACGTTTCCCTTCCGGAGCATTAATTTCTAGGGATAAATCACCGTTTTTGCTGCGAATTGGCGCGGCGACGGGAACCTGAGAGCGATCGAGATAATCTAATAATTCTAACTCGAAGTCTATTTCTATTTTGCTGCGCCAATGGCAGTGAGACACGCGCAAAATGTAGGTAGTTGTCAGGGTTTCGAGGAGATACACATCACTTAAACCCCGATGCCAAAATTGACAATTTTTCGGCATATCAATCTCGTAACGAGAAAAAACTAAATCTGCTAGGGCAGCAGGAGCCAGAGTGGAGTAGAGTGTGGGAAAAGTCCATTCTCCAGTCGGAAAATTGGCAGCGGGAGAACTAGAAGGCAGTAAATTGAGCGAAGCCAGAAAAGTCGTCACGGTTCCCTCCCGATGCAAGTGTGGACGACGCTCGCATCATCCTATTTTATAGGCCACATATATTACAAATTGGTTCGATCGCACCGTATATTTCGCTACATTCCTCTGTCATACTAAATCCTGTTTAAAAGCTATCGGGGAGCAGCAAGCGGGGAGAAGGGAGAAACAATCCATAACTTGGCAGTTAATCGTACTATTAAAAACGGATTTGGTATCAGTCCCCAAAAAATTAATATAGGAGCTGCTGAAAAAGTCTTTGAGTGGGAACGCCAGAACAGTTTTTGATGCTTTAACACCTACTTAGGGTCTGCTGAATAAATCTAAAAACCTTGTTGGGTAAGACTTTTAGACTTTTTGTCAATCAAAAAGTACCAAGCATGGGAGTGATCAGGGGGAAAATTCAGGTACTTTTTCCCTGAAAATTAGGTAGTTGACCACCTGAAAATCGGTAAAACCCATCCCCCATCCCCCATCCCCCAACCCCCACCGAAAAACTTTTTCAGCAGACCCTACTTACTAACCGCCGATTCTAACATAGTAATTGTTCCCCGATTAGCATCAAATTCTACTGCAATACCAATAGCTAGAGTCTCGATAATCTCCAAATGTCCGATCATCAAACCTAAACAAGCGGGAATTTTTAAGGGTTGGATATATTCTCGGATTACTTCTTCTAAAGTCAGGGAACCATAGTCACTATCGGCGCTACAATTGCTACATTGACCGAAGATAAACCCAGCTAAATTATCGAGAATTCCCGCTAATTTTAATTGATTTAACAGGCGATCTATTTCATAAATATCTTCACCAATATCTTCTAAAAATAGGATAGCACTGGTAAAATCTGGTAGATAGGGAGAACCTGCGATCGAGGCTAAGGTGGTTAAATTACCACCGATTAATTTACCTTTTGCTTGACCTTTAGTAATAGTTTGAATCCGATTTTTTACCTGCATTAAACGATTGGCATCATCGGGATCGGGAATATTTCTAAAAGTCAACTTTTCCCCAGAAAATAAAACCTGTCGAAAGCTTTCAGTTTGAGCGGTGCGCCAACTAGAAAAGCCATTGGGAGCATGGAAAGTAACTAAACCAGTTTTGGCATAAATAGCTAATAATAAAGAAGTTATATCACTAAAACCACAGATAATTTTCGGATTACGGCGAATTAAATCGTAGTCAAGATAAGGTAATAAACGAGCGCTTCCCCAACCGCCGCGAATTGGTAAAATTAAGGCAATATTATCATCGGCAAAAAATTGATTTATATCCGAGGCTCGCTCGCTATCTTTACCAGCTAAATAACCATAACGCTCTAAAGCGTATTTACCAACTTTTGGGACTAATTTTAGGGCTTTAACTGCTTCGATAACTATATTTAAATCATCTTCTTTAAAAGTTGCCCCCGCTGGACTAATAATACCCACTCCGTCCCCCGGTTGTAGATGTGGCGGTTTAATTAGAGGAAAATTATTACTAACAACTTTTCTAGGAATTAGGGAAAAACTAACAGCAGTTATGGCAGTAGTAGTGAGAAATTGACGGCGCTTCATCCTGATAGTTTTTAGAAAAATTGCAAGGGAAAGAGGACAATTAATGCCCAAAACTGATATTTTTGTTTTCCTTCTAATGGGTTTAGTCGATTTTCTATTCCCTCAACTTTTCCCGTTAACATCGCTTGGCCTACCTTTAAATCCCTCACATCTTTTTGTAAAGAATCGATTTTTCCCTCAATCCGCATCAAGATAGTTTCTAGGGAATAAGTAACCGTTTCCTGAGATTGATTCATTTGTTCAAGACCTTTTAGTTAATTGTTGCCCTAGAAAAGCAATTATGCTTCCGATTTTGCCATATCGCGAATGATATCGCCGCGAGTGATAATACCAATTACTTTGTGGGTTTCTTCCTCAATCACCGGTAAACGACGCACATGACGATCATACATTAACGAGGCCGCTTCTTTCAAAGGGCGATCGGCTGTGATACTAATAGGTTTATCGGTCATTACTTCCCCCACGGTTTGACCGAGAGCTTTATGGAGTAATTTCTCGTGACGGCTAGGATTTTGTAGATAGATAACGCTATCGAGGAGCAGAATGTAAGGAGGAGCTTCTACTCCCGTTTCCTGCCACATAAGGTCAGTTTCGGAGATAACCCCAATCAGTCGTATATTGTCATCCACCACGGGTAAACCGCTAAACCGCTTTTCGGCCAAAATCTTCACTGCTTCAGACAGAGAAGTGTTAGCGGTGACGGTGATGGGATTGGGAGTCATGATATCGGCAACTGTTTTTGTCATCTTAGCGACCTGCGATAATAATGCTTTCTGTCTCCATCTTATCATTAGGGTAATCAGTCACCGCTTAATTATGAATATTCTTCAATCTTCGGCTGAGAAAATGGTATAACATAAAAAGGAAATAGGATATTAATTTAGTTAGTTGACAAGGAAAAAGAAAAATGATCGCTCAACCTCAATACCCAGAAAGAATGACCCCGGAAGAGTATCTAGAATGGGAAGCTACACAGGAATGTCGCCATGAATACATTGATGGGGAAATTATCGCCATGACTGGGGGTAGTCTGCCTCATAATGATATTACCTTGAATTTTTACACTGCTTTAAGACTTCATCTCCGTCCGCGAGGCTGTCGAGTGAATGTATCTGATGCGAAAGTACAAGCTAATAATAGTCGTTATTTTTATCCCGATCTGGTGATTAGTTGCGATTTTAGGGATAGAGAATCTCGGAATTTTATTCAACATCCACAAGTGATTATTGAAGTGCTTTCCCCCAGCACAGGAAACTATGATCGCACTAAAAAGTTACAATATTATCGTCAGATTGCTAGTTTACAAGAATACGTTTTAGTCGATCCCGAATCGATCAGTGTTGAGGTTTATCGTCGCGGTGAAGATAAAATTTGGTTTTACTGCGCTTATAGTCAAGGGGAAGAAATTATTCTATCTAGTCTCGATTTTCACTGTGCGATCGAGTTAATCTATGAAGGGATAAGTTTCGATTAAAGAAAGTTTACAAACAGGTCAAACATTCCTAAACTTAAAATAAATACGTCCCGATTTTTTCGATAAATTCTATGTTACCGCCCCTATTAGTCCTTGATCCCTTGTTAGAAAACTGGTTACGAGAAGATCTCGGTAGAGGCGATCGCACCACCCAAGCAATTTTCTTCGGTCATGCTAAAATCGGTCAAGCTAGTTGGATTGCCAAAGAAGCGGGAGTTATTGCCGGTTTACCCGTAGCTGAACGCGTTTTTCAACTGCTTAACCCCACTATTCACTTTACCCCCACCGTTGCTGAGGGGGAATTCTGCTCTAAGTCTAAAGTTATTGCCGAGATAGGAGGTTCCCTCGATGCGCTGTTAATTGGGGAAAGAGTCGCTTTAAATCTTGCCATGCGCTTGAGTGGGATTGCTAGTGCCACTCGTCAGTATGTGGAGAAAATTGCCGATTTACCGACAAGATTGGTGGATACTCGCAAAACTACCCCCGGATTGCGAATTTTAGAAAAATATGCCTCCAGTATCGGTGGTGCGATTAACCATCGTTTGGGGTTAGATGATGCAATTATGATTAAAGATAATCATATTCAAGCAGCAGGCAGCATTGAGGAAGCAGTGCGTCGTGTACGGCAAAATATGCCTTATCCTCTCACAATTGAGGTAGAAACCAGCCAATTAGAAGAAGTGAATCAGGCCCTGCAGCAGGAGGTAGAGAGCATTATGTTAGATAATATGGATTTAGAGATGATGCAAACTGCTGTGGAGATGATCCGCAATTTTAATAGTAAAACCAAAATAGAAGCATCGGGAAATATTACCCTCGATCGCATTCGCAACGTTGCCGAAACAGGAGTAGATTATATTTCCACTAGCGCCCCGATTACCCGTTCTACTTGGTTAGATATTAGTATGAGAATTGATTAAAAAGCTATATCAGTAAACAGTTATCAGTTATCAGTTATCAGTTATCAGTGGGAATTATGAATTATGAATTGGGGAGAATAAATAAAAATAATCTCCCGTCTCCCGTCTCCCGTCTCCTGACTCCTGACTCCTGACTCCTGACTCCTATCTCCTGACTCGGAGAATACTGACTGCTAACTCCACCAACAGACTTTTTCAGCAAACCCTATCTATTCTAACCTCGATCGCATCGCCAATATTTAGGTGTAATTGCTTTTGAGCGCTACCACTATTGACGGCAATTTCTAACCCCCCGTGACTACCGATAAAAGCGACTATTTCTCCGGAAGAAACATCACTGTAGGTGTTTTTTGCGGGGATAATTTTTGGCCCCAACTGCACTGACCAATTTTTTCCCTCTAGGAGATAATCGGGAATATTGCTGATCAAATTGCCGAAAATGTCAATATATTGAATTTGACCCCTGATTTTATCTTCCTCGATTTGCGGAACAGCGATCGCTAATTGTTGCAAGCTATCGGGATCAATAATCTCACCTAACATTTCTAGGGGTACTCCCCGGGACAAATAAGCGGCCACAGGAGCAAAAATATCACGACCATGAAAAGTAGTGCTAGGGTTAGGGGTGCGCCAATAGGAAGAATTATCGAGATTAACGGCAGATATAGCGGGAGATTGGCTTAAAATGCCACTAAATAAACCATTATCTGGACCTACTAAATAACCACCGGCAAAACGAATCCCTACCCCGCGTCTTTTGCTTCCTACCCCCGGATCTATAACTGCCAGATGAATAGTGCCTTGGGGAAAGTATTGATAGGCATTCAGGAGGATAAAACGACCAGCGTAAAGGTCTTGGGGCGAAATTTGATGATTCAGATCGATCGTGCGAGCATGGGGGGCAATTCCCGCGATTACTCCCTTGATAATGCCCACATAACCGTCCTGTAGTCCAAAATCGCTAGTAAGGGTTATCAGTGCCTGTTCCGTCATTGACTTGTCACTATGGTTGCCAACAGCTTTAATAAATCTTAACGCTAAATTCAGTAGCTAAAGATACAGTTTACCAAGGAGAATGTTATGATTTAGATATAAGGTAAGTTAAGTCGCTCAAAAGTCTGTCCATCATGAACAAAAATCGTCAGCAAGTCCTAACACAGGCCACCGTCGCTCATAGAGAAACACTCCGCAGAAATTTACAACACCGACTGGAAGTAGCTAGAGCGCAGGGAAATGAAGCTTTAGTACGTCAATTGGAAGCAGAGGCGGCCTATTTGCACCTTCGTTAGATTTAATCGGTGTTTAGTCATAGTCTAGTTGTCGGTTTCTGGTGATCGGTATGCCGATCACTTTTTTTTGGGCGAATTTTTTTTTTAAAATTGCCGATATCTCCACTGGCAATCCTTAAAATAGAAGGAACAGCAGTTTAGAGATCAAATAATTATGGCTTTTTTTCGGCAATATATCGCCCCGCTCCTGACTATCTTAGTGTTTTTAGTTGCTCTGGTTGCCACTGGCATCCGGATTTTTTTACCGGCAGATTTAGCGGCACCCGCTCCGATCGAGCCATCCCTGGGCATAATTTTCTCTTATCCTTGGCATGGCTAACCTTCCCGAAGATTATCGGCTGCGACTGGGAAAACCGAGCGATCGCTATCTACTAATTAATTTTCTCACCCGCACCTATCAAGAATTTTTTCCCGAACAAAAAAACCTCTCCCATCTAGCTGATACAGTCAGACAGTTTTTTTGCCTCGATACTCCCCTGTGGATCGTCGAAGGACAACAAACGGCGATCGCTTGTCTCTGGATGGGGAGCGCCGTCGATCAGGTGACAGGCGATCGCTATGGTCATATTTTTCTAATTTACGTCGATCCCCAGCATCGTCGCCAAGGTATCGCCACCGCACTAATCGATCGAGCTAAGGATTGGGCAAAAAGTCGCGGACAAACCCGCATCGGTTTACAAGTCTTCATCAATAACGACAATGCTCTCAATCTCTACCAAAATCTCGGCTTTCAAACTCGCTCTTTGCTGATGTTGAAAAATATTTAAAAACTGTCAGGAGATAGGAGTTAGGAGACAGTCTCGATGAAAAAATTTTCACCCCCACAGATGAAAGAGGTTTCCTTCCCTACACCCCACACCCCACACCCTACACCCTCTTTCAAGTCAGGAGACAGGAGATTGTTTTTATTTATTCTTCCCACACCCCACTTCCCCACTTCCCCCCGCAACGCGCACGAAGTGGTCTCCCCAATTCATAATTCATAATTCATAATTTATAATTTATAATTCCCACTTCCCCAACCCCAGACATACCGATAGAGATGGATATGTCAGCATTAATTATTCCTGATCGAGCCACAAAGGGTAAAATTTGGGAAACACTGGAATATACTGGCAGTCGTCGTGGTAAAAACACGCTATTTTATTAACCTATACTAAACTAACCGCGCTTTAGGAGTAAGCAGTTTTCATGGATTCCGTGATCACCATCCAATGTCAAAACCTAACCTGTCTATCCCCGAACGCTCTCACTAATAGATTCTGTGAAAAATGCGGTACTCCTTTAGTTAAGCGCTATTTATGGATGATGGGTGATTGGGTGAGAACCTATTATCATGTTGGTGAGCTAATTGATAATCGTTATTTGGTCAAACAACCACAAATTGTTCTTGATACTAAACCCGCTCAAGCACCCCAAGCGCCGGACGAACCTCCTAGCTGGATTTCCCTCTACCTAAAATTATTACCCTTCCATCTCCACATTCCCCAAGTCTATGGCTATATTCCCAGTCCCGATGAACGCTTAAATATGGACATCTGGCTGTTGGAATACGGCACTATTCCCCTCGATGAAACGGGAGAATTAATTTATCCGGAACTATTGCCCACTCTGGCCGAGGTTTGGTCGCAAGCTTCCGATTTAAGGCAAATTCACTGGTTATGGCAAATGGCCAAACTCTGGCATCCCCTCCAGAAAAAAGCTGTGGTCTCTAGTCTGCTTAACCCTTCTCTGACGAGAGTGAATAATCAGCTGCTGCAATTGCTAGAATTAAGCAAAGACGAGGCTACCGCTCCCAATTTACGAGATTTAGGTGCTTTCTGGGCCGGTCTGATGCCGACGGCAGCCGCTAATATTCAAGATTTTCTCGCATCCCTGACCCAAGAGCTAGAATCCGGTGATCTCGATCGCCCGGAATCCCTGATCGCTATCCTCGATTATGCACTACAGCACTACGGTGGAGGTCAAGAACGCAGCTATGAGATTTTTACCTGCACCGATACCGGTCCGCTGCGGGAACACAACGAGGATGCCTGTTATCCCCCGACTAATCAGGCCATAACCCTGTCTAATGGTCAAAATCCCCTGGCGATTGTCTGTGATGGCATCGGCGGTCAGGAAGGGGGCGAAATCGCTGCTCAATTGGCGATCAAAACCCTGCCTAGGGAAATTAATCGCAGTCCCACCACTGATATTGAATTCTATCCCGATAGTCACAGTCTTGTCCTCGAACAGGCGATTCGTGTCACCAATGATCTGATCAGTCAACGCAATGATCAGGAGTCAAGACAAGATCGTCAGCGCATGGGTACGACTCTAGTCATGGCTTTTGCCCAGGCCCAGGAAATGTACGCGGCCCATGTGGGGGATTCCCGCATCTATTGGATTACTCCCCACAGTTGTCATCAAGTGACGGTGGATGATGATCTCGCTTCCAGGGAAGTGAAATTAGGCTATCTCCTCTATCGTGATGCCATACAGTATCCCAACGCCGGGGCCTTGGTGCAAGCTTTGGGCATGAGTAGCGCCACTAATCTCCATCCCACTGTTCAGAGGTTGATTATTGATCAAGATTGTGTTTTTCTCCTCTGTTCCGATGGTTTGAGTGATTATGATCGGGTAGAACAATACTGGGACAGTGAAATTCTACCTCTTTTGCGAGGAGAGAAAAATGTAACCGCCGTGGGGGAAAGTTTATTACAACTAGCTAACCAGAAAAACGGTCACGATAACTCCACCATCGCCCTAGTTTATTGTCGGGTAGTTCCTAAGGCTGAACCTGTCACGCCTTTAGTTTATGCTCAGGCCAAAGAACGGATTATTCCCGATCTTTATGACCAAGATTTTGATTACAGCGGGGACACCTACCCCGGAGAAGAAGTGGTGACAGCAATACCCACTCCCCCCCCTGCATCTTCTTCGGTTTCTAGTCATACTTCTCCCCCCGCGCTCACTAGGGTTTCACCCCTAGTCGTAGGAGCGATCGCTGTCGGTGTTCTCGGTTTGCTGGCTGCGATCGCTTGGCAATTCCTGAGTCCTCATCCCGCTTCCAATCCATCGATTTCTCCCACACCCGTCACCGGTCCGACTCCCACTCCGGGGACGATACCCCCCGCACCCTAGGGTTGATTCATTTAAATTAAGTATAGCTGATTTTGAGTCAATAAATTTGACTGAAGATTCTCAAGTTTATCTTTTTATAATCAAAAGAGTTAGTCACAATAACTAAT
>VYLG01000350.1_pt1 | contig 14101 bp, 17 predicted proteins | sample 5114351 | NCBI WGS metagenome assembly VYLG01 (sample SAMN12291798, study PRJNA351875) | freshwater metagenome | isolation source: freshwater lake | place: USA: Michigan, Kent Lake | collected 2013-08-15
AATATCGGCGGGAAAAAGGCGTTAAATATCCGTGAGTGGGAATGTCTTTTCTGTGGAACTTTTCATGATCGAGATGTAAACGCTGCGGTAAATATCAAGGTCGCCGGAGGACATTCGGAGACTTTAAACGGACGTAGAGGAAAGCGTAAGACTTCTGTTAAAGAAGCAGCATCCCGTGAAGCGTCAACCCCGTTCAGCGACCACCCTAAAAAAGTGGCGTGGTGAGGAATCGCCGTCCGTTTTACGGCGGCGAGGATGTCAAATCCGCGACCATCTATATATAAAAGGACAACCGGGAGATTTATTTCTCAGTAAACTAGCGGAATTAGTTCTCGATATCACCGACTTTGAAGAGGGGGAACCCTCCGTAGTCGAAATTGCCAAACTCTTGCAAAAGGGTTTCGATATCGAAAAGATTACCAAAAAATTTTATCAGGAATTTCAGCGAGAGCATTTACAGTTCCTCCCCTTTATCCAGGGAATCGATCGAGAAAGCGGGAGCGAAGCGCTGCTGCAAGCAGATCGAAAATGGTACACTTCCGTTATCCTCAACCGTTTAATGTTCGTCTATTTCCTGCAGCGCAAGGGATTTATCGATAACGACTTCAACTATCTGCAAAACCAGTTCCAAGCAAGTCAACGACGGGGGGAAAATTTATTCTATCGTCAGTTTCTGCAAACCCTATTTTTTCAAGCATTCGCAAAACCCGAATCCCAACGAGACGCATCTGTAACTGCATTGGTGGGAAAAGTCAAATATCTTAACGGAGGATTATTTCTCCAACATCCCCTCGAAAATATTTATCAAAACATTTGTATTGATGACCAAGCATTTGAGAATATCCTTGATTTATTTTCCCGTTACTCTTGGAACCTTGACGACACTCCGGGGGGACGGGATGACGAAATTAACCCCGATGTCTTGGGATATATCTTTGAAAAGTATATCAACCAAAAAGCTTTTGGTGCTTACTATACCCGTCCGGAGATTACTGAATATCTCTGTGATAAGACGATTAATAAATGGATTGTCGAGAGAAGCAATCAACTTTATCCCCGCAAACAATTTGCCAGTATTTCTGAACTACTAATCAATCTCGATTCTCCCCTCTGTGAGATTTTGATTAAAGATATTCTTCCCCAGCTTTCTATTTTAGACCCTGCCTGTGGTTCCGGCGCTTTTTTAGTGGCTGCGATGAAAACTCTCATCGCGATTTATAGCGGGGTGATTGGAACAATTGAACTGCGAGGAGACAGCAAGTTAAAACAGTGGTTAGCAGCAGTAAGAAAATCCCATCCTTCCCTCGGATATTACATCAAAAAACGGATTATTTCCGATAACCTCTACGGTGTCGATATCATGGAGGAAGCGACAGAAATCGCAAAACTGCGTTTATTTCTTGCTTTAGTTGCTGCCGCGCAATCGGTGACGGAATTGGAACCCCTACCGAATATTGATTTTAATATCATGTCGGGAAATTCCCTCATCGGATTGATTCGCGTGGACGAAAAAAGTTTTAATCTCATGGGAGAGGAAAATATCCTACAATCTCTCACCGCACAAAATTATCAAGCAATTCTCGCAGAAAAAAATCGCAGTATTGAATTATACAAAGAACACGCTTTTCAGTTGGGAGAAGTACAGGGAACCCCCCAAGAAAACCGTCTCCAGATGTTACGCAATCACATCGAGGATGTTAACCGCGAATCTTTGGTGAAATTAAACCAAATTCTCCTAGATGAGTTTAGCGGTAAGTTGTCAATCAAGTACGAATCCGCACAATTAACGGGAAAAGCAAAGAAACGTTTATTAACTCTCTCCGATATGCAATCCCTGAAACCCTTCCACTGGGGTTATCACTTCGATAAACTGATTACGGAAAAGGGTGGTTTTGATGTGATTATCACTAATCCCCCCTGGGAAGTCTTTAAACCCCAAGCGAAGGAATTTTTTTCTCAGCATAGCGACTTGGTGACTAAAAATAAGATGGACATCAAGACGTTTGAAAAGGAACAGAAAAAACTGTTAACTAATCCCGAAATTGCTCAAGCATGGTTAGATTATCAAAGTCAATACCCCCACGTTAGTCTCTATTTTCGTTCCTCGGAACAATACAAAAATCAAATCTCTATTGTGAATGGTAAAAAGCAAGGGACGGATATTAATCTCTATAAGCTTTTTGTTGAACAATGTTTTAATCTCCTCCATCCCCAAGGTGAATGTGGAATGGTTATTCCCAGTGGAATTTATACCGATTTAGGAACCAAGCAACTGCGAGAAATGTTATTTTCTCAGACAAACGTGACAGGATTATTTTGTTTTGAAAATCGTAAAACAATTTTTGAAAACGTCCATAGAAGTTTTAAGATTGCTATCTTAACTTTTGAGAAAAATAAACAAACTCTGTCCTTTCCTGTGGAGTTTATGCGTCACGATGTTGAGGAATTACAACGTTTTCCCCATAAAGATAGTTTAGTAATTAGCGTCGATTTAATCCGCAAACTATCCCCCGATTCCCTCTCGGTAATGGAATTTAAACAGGATATAGATATTCAGATTGCCGAAAAAATGTCTCGTTTTCCCCTGTTAGGAGAAACCCTTCCCGATACATGGAATCTCAAGTTAACTCGCGAATTTGATATGACTAATGATAGTTATTTGTTTAAACAAGTCCCTACTCGTAATTGTGTACCATTAATACAGGGAAATATGTTTCATCAATTTAATAATAATTTAGCTGCCCCTAAATATTGGATTGATTTAGATGAGGGAAGAAAGAAACTTTTAGGAAAACAAGAAGATAAAGATCAAAAACTATCCTATCAAGACTATCGTTTAGTGCATCGAAGAATTGCCCGTAATACAGACCAAAGAAGTCTAATTGCTTGTATTTTACCTAAAAATAGATTTTGTGCTGATACTGCCCAAACTGTTAAAAATATTCTTCCTTACAAGGTTACAATTTATATCGCTACCCTTTTTAATTCATTTGTTAATGATTATCAAATTAGACAAAGAATAACTGCCCATTGTGATATACACTTTATGTGTTCTTTAAAAATTCCCCGATTAAAAGAGGGAGATAGATACTTTGAGGAGATAGTGGAAAAGGCAGCGAAATTGATTTGTGTAAGCGAGGAATTTGACGAATTAGCGAAAGAAGTGGGAATAGATTCCCATAAAAATGGAGTAACAGAGGAGACAGAAAGGGCAAAAATTAGGGCTAAACTAGATGCAATAGTAGGCCACTTATATGAATTAAATGAGATAGAATTTCAGCATATATTAAGTACCTTTCCCCTCGCTTCCGAAAGCGTCAAAATTGCCACCCTCAAAGCTTACCAAAACCTGTAGGGGAAGTGGGTTTTGACCGATTTTCAGGGAAAAAGTACCTAAATTTTCCCCTGGATCACTGCAATTGCTGGCACTTTTTGATGTCAAAAAAGTCCAAAAGTGTTATCCGACAAGGTTTTTAGATTTATTCAGCAAACCTACTTAAAATTATTAGATTATTGTTCTCGAAAAACCGCAGACAACCCCAATTTTCCGAGCGATAAACTGGAGAGAGCCATTATCGGGTAAAAAGCGGCCAATACCCGATAAATATCGGCAATTTTAGCGAATCTCTGCCTTCATCCGTTCAAGGGTTTGCTGCATTTGGTCGAACATCATTTGGGGAGTCATACCAAATTGACCTAATTGGGTTTTTAGCTGTTCTACGGTCATTTGGGCGGAAAAATCCTCAGATAACTCAAAACGCTTCATAAATATCTTGTAGCGTTCCATTAACTCCTCCATCCTATCGATAAAGATTATTTTACCCTCTCGATCGAATTTCCCGTACTCGCTGCCTAGTTGTGTGAGGGACTGGTAATCTTCAAATAGCTGTCTAGCTTCCTGTTGAACCACTTCTGAGTCAAAGAATCCCATAATCTTAAAACTGCTTATCGTCGATAGTTATTCTCTCCCCTATTTTATTTTAGCCGGGGAAAAGTCTAGCTCCAGTCGATTTACGGATTACCGTATTGGGGAAATCGAGAACACGACAAACGGCCCTCTCGTCGCGGTTTAACCGTTGCCCCAGGGAGTTTAAGATAAAAAGTGAAAAATCAAAAACTGTCCTTTAACTGCTCCACAGTGGCTATTTCGAGCAATTTGGGCTTGCAGCCCTTATAATTTGCCAAAACGACGATGACGACCCTGATAATCTTTTAAAGCGTGGTGAAATTGCACTCGATCGAAATCGGGCCAGAGGGTGTCAGTAACGTAGATTTCCGCGTAGGCCATTTGCCAGAGTAAAAAATTACTAATTCGCATTTCCCCACTACTGCGAATTAACAGGTCTGGGTTAGGAATCCCAGCAGTATAAAGATACTGTTCAAAGAGAGATTCATCGATCGCTTCTGGGGAGACTAAACCCTGTTGCACCTCACGAGCGATCGCCCGACAAGCTTGCACGATCTCCTCTCGTCCACCATAATTAGTAGCCACCGTAAATTGAATACCGGAATTTTTGCTAGTTTCTGCGTGAGATTTAGCAATTTCCCGTCTTAAAGACTCTGGCAAGACTGATAAATTCCCAATAAAGCGAATTTTGACATTTTGCTGCATCATTTCTTCTAATTCGCGCCGCAAAACCCGCTCGAATAGAGTCATTAAAAACTCCACTTCCTCGAGGGGACGACCCCAATTTTCTGTAGAAAAAGCATAAGCAGTTAAAGCGGGAATCCCCCAGTCACGACAACAGCGCAGCAAGTCTTTTAGTGCATCTACTCCCCGTTGATGGCCCATAATCCGCGGTAAACCACGACTTTTCGCCCAACGACCGTTCCCATCCATAATCACTGCGACGTGCTGAGGCAAACGGTTTTTATCTAAATCCGTAGGTAATTCTGGTGACAAGCTCGGTTTAAGAGTCATTTTCTATCTTTGGGGGTTGCGCTGGGCGAACGGGAGAATTTTTCTAAGATTAGACGACCTTTTAAGCCAATTGTACGCCCTAAACGTCCCCAACTCGGTGCGACCACTTCCCCCTCTCCCGACGGAGAAAACTTCGCTTCGAGAAGCTCTTTTAGTTTACTACTGGTTAAGGGCCGATCCAAATTACCCCCCGACGCGAGGGAAATCGAGCCAGTTTCCTCAGAAACCACAATACAGATACAATTATCTAGCCTTTCGGTAATGCCCATGGCCGCCCGATGACGGGTGCCTAATTGCCTAGAGGTACTGCGCTCCGATAAGGGTAGAATAACACCAGCGGCCACCACTCGATCGCCCCGAATCAATACGGCGCCATCGTGCAGTAAAGTTTTAGTCTGAAAAATAGTTTGAATTAATTCCTTAGATACTTGGCCATTGAGCGTCACCCCCGGATTGACAAACACCTTGGTGTCGAGATTGCCACTGGTTTCTAATACCATCAGCGCGCCGGTGCGATTTTGAGATAGATCCTTTACTGCGTCCACTAACTCATCAATGACATTATCAGTCTTGGGAGTGGGGGAACTTTTTTTAAATAATTCCCACACTTGACCTTTGCCCAATAATTCTAAAAAACGGCGGAATTCCGACTGAAAAATCACAGCAATCGCCACTGCTGCCCCCAAAATCAATTTTTCTAGGACTAACCCCAGCAAGCGCAATCCTAGAGCATCGCTAATCACCGAGGCCAGCATTAAGTAGATTAGTCCTCGCACCATCCAAAAGGTACGCCGCTCGCCGATAATTAGCAGCAGCATATAGGTAAGGAGGAGAACTAACCCAAAGTCTAGGACTGACAGACCATGGCTGAGAATCCAGGACAATAACCGGCGAGGGTCCAGAAAAAAACCCGACATGGGGGACGATAGCGATGAGGTTTATATCAAGGAGAGTCGATTGGGTAAGCGGTCTTGAAGCAGCAAATCCGCCAGATTTTCCCGTTCAAGGATCAGATTAGCTTCTCCATTTTGGACAATTACCGCCGCCGGACGGGGTAAGCGGTTGTAATTAGAAGCCATGCTGTAGTTATAGGCCCCCGTGGCTAAAACCACTAAAATATCTCCCGGGTTGGTTTTCGGTAGCGCAATATCCTTAATTAGAATATCGCCAGATTCACAATGTTTTCCAGCTATTGTCACCACTTCCTGACATTCTTGACTCATTTTATTAGCGACCACGGCCCGGTAAACCGATTGATAGGTAATCGGTCGGGGATTATCGGACATTCCGCCATCGACGGCGATATAGGTGCGGATTTCAGGGATTTCTTTGCGATTACCCACTGTATAGGCCGTTACGCAAGCGGTGGCAATCAGAGAGCGTCCCGGTTCGGCAATGAGCAGGGGATAAGCGATACCTCTTTCCTGACAAGCTTTGGCCACTGCTAAGGACACCGCTTGCACCCATTCCTCGATACTTGGGGGGTCATCACTTTCGACGTAGCGAATCCCTAAACCACCACCCACATTTAATTGCTCTAGGGGTAAACCCCGTTCTAAACCTAATTTAAACCAATCTGCCAACACAGCGGCTAAGTCTTGGTGGGGTTGACGTTCAAAAATCTGGGAACCGATGTGAGCGTGTAAACCTAGACAATTCAGCACCGGATGAGCTAAAACATAGTCAAATACCGCTTCGATTTGATGGGGGTCAAAACCAAATTTACTGTCTAAGTGACCCGTGCGAATATATTCGTGGGTGTGGCACTCGATACCGGGGGTTAAACGCAACAGGATCGGAATAGGGGTATTAGGACGATTTTCGCCTAATTTAACCAGATTTTCTAACTCTAGCCAGTTATCAACGATAATAATGCAGTTATGCTCGATCGCATATTCTAACTCGGCGATCGATTTGTTATTACCATGAAAGTAGATCGGCACATCGGTTTTATTGATCTGGTCTAAAGCGGTTAACACCGTGTGAATTTCTCCGGCCGACACCACATCAAAACCTAATCCCTCCCTAGCGACCACGGCCGATACAGCCAGGCAATTCCACGCTTTCGAGGCATAAATTACCCTAGATTCTCCGGGATAATGAGTCTGGAAACCTTGCAGGTATTGACGACAGGCTGTGCGGAGGGTGACTTCATCGACAATATACAAGGGTGAACCGAAACGTTCCACTAGAGTCGTGACATCGCAACCACCGATTTCTAGACAATCGCGGTTATTAACCTTGGCCGTCAGGGGGAACAGGGTTTGATTCGGGGATAGACAATCTTGATAGGCTAAATATTTTTGTCCGGAATTGCTGATTTTAGGTTCGGTTGATAGCATGATCGGTGTTTTTTGTCAAGAAATCGATAATTTTTGTGACAATCTCTGCCCATCACCGATTCAGTCAAGGGAATTTTGACCGTTGGTGATCTAGATAGCCAAAATAGTTCTCTCTTTCAGTGTACGATCAACCACCCGCTTAAAATCCCTTTTTTGTCAGGAAAAAATCGAGCAGCGACCCCGAAATAGTGGTAATAGTATTGAAGGAGTGGTCTTAAAAGTGATGATATGACTGACCAGAATGGCGTGTTAGTAGAAGAACAAAGCGAGGATATTACCCGTAAGATGAGTCAATTAGCCACCGAGTCGCCGAAAAATCAATTACAGATTCTGACACAATTAGTGGGGGTCGGAGAAGCTGGCCTAACTGTATTAAGAGATTTTTTATTGGCCATGCGCCCGACTCCTGTTAATCTGGTGACAGGTAAGGCTTATCAATTGCTATACCAAGATAATAGCGCTCAGAGCAAGGAATTTTTAGCTAATTATTTCCCCACGGGTGTTGTTCCCCTCGATAGTGCTAAAGGTATCGATTATCGACTTTTACAGGAATTATTGGCTAAACAGGATTTTCAAACTGCTGATAGTCTCACCCGTCAAAAACTCTGTGAATTAGCAGGAGAAGGAGCAATACAGAGGAAATGGGTCTATTTTACGGAAGTAGAAGCTTTTCCCGGTGTAGATATTCAGACTATTGATCATCTTTGGTTAGTTCATTCGGAAGGAAAATTCGGTTGGTCGGTACAGCGCAAATTATGGCTCGGTGTCGGTCAAGATTTCCCGAAACTCTGGCCGAAAATTGGTTGGAAAAATGGCAATAATTGGACAAAATACCCCCAAGAATTTATCTGGGATTTAAGCGCTCCCGTGGGTCATTTACCCCTGTTAAATCAACTGCGCGGGGTGAGAGTGGCTGCCTCTTTATTCTCCCATCCCGTCTGGAGTGAAAAATAGATTGAGAGCATTTGGCCTCGGGTATATCAGCTTTCTACATTTTCGGGACGATTTCCTCTAAGGCCGCTTCTAGATTAGGATAACGATAGTCAAAACCGATCGCTTGTGTGGCTTTTGGCAGCACTTCTTGACCTTCTAAGACGATTTTTGATCCTTCTCCCAAGAGAATTTCGAGGGCAAAATCTGGCACTGGCAACCAAGAAGGACGATTCATTACTTCCCCTAAAATCTGACAGAATTCTTTCATCCGGACGGGATTGGGTGCAGTAGCGTTGAAAGTGCCGCTAATTTCTGGGCGATCGAGACAATAGATAATTAAATTAATTAAATCATCCCGATGAATCCAAGAAAACCACTGACGACCGCTGCCAATCGGTCCGCCGGCAAATAGTTTGAAGGGTGGGATCATTTTCCCTAAAGCACCCCCATTGCCTAAAACAATACCCGTGCGAAGAATGACTAAACGAGTGCCGTAATCTTTAACTTTTTGGGCGGCTGTTTCCCACTTTTTACAGACATCTGCCAGAAAATCGTCACCGGGAGGGCTATTTTCGTCAAAACTAGCGGTTTCACTGGTTCCATAGTAACCGATCGCCGAGGAGTTAATTAAAACTTTCGGTTTCTGGTCCGCCAGTGCGGTCGCAACGCGCTCGCTACGCGAGATCGCCTCGACAATTTTCTCGGTGCCGATTTCCCGACTAGCGACGATTGCTCGTTTTGCTTCACCGGTCCAGCGTTCCGAAATCGGTTCTCCCGCTAGATTAATCACCGCGTCACATCCGGAAATCTCTTTTTGCCAATCCCCCGATTCTGTGGCGATATAGGGAATAATCTCTATCTTAGGATAGATTGACTTTGGGTAAATTCTCCTGGCTTTATCGGGATTGCGAGTCAAAATTAGGATGTCATCGTCGCGATCATAGAGTTTGACCACCAATCGACTACCCACAAATCCCGTCGCCCCAGTAATCGCTATTTTCATGGTTTCTTGACTAAATTTATCCTTATTTTAGCTCGTTTTTAACTATCAGGAGTCAGGAGTCAGGAGTCAGGAGATTATTTTTATTTATTCTCCCTACTCCCTACACCCCACACCCCACACCCCATCACCCCATCACCCCCCGCAACGCGCACGCAGTGACCACCCCACTTCTCACTTATCCTGATACCCCATCCCGTTGGCTGCCGCATAACGATTCATAAAGCGCATAAAACGCTCCCAGTGTTCATCGGTGATTTCAAAACCACATTCTACCCGTTGAATTTCATCCCCTTCATCTCCTCCAAAAATAAACTTGGTTGAGTTGGGAATAACTATAATCACTCCTTCCTCATCGGTGAGACGGAGATCGCCGTAGGTGCGGGTGGTGAAACTTTGGAAACGTTCGATCGCTTTCAGGGTTTTAAAAGTCATCAGGACATTGCGAACCCCGGTACTTTTATTTTTGCGGAGACTAACACCGCTTAATTCTTCTGATAAACCGACAAAAAACTCGATCGTGGGAGTGTTCATAGGTGTGGGTATAAAATTTTAGTTAGGGTCTGCTGAATAAATCTAAAAACCTTGTTGGGTAAGACTTTTAGACTTTTTGTCAATCAAAAAGTACCAGGCATGGGAGTGATCAGGGGGAAAATTGAGGTACTTTTTCCCACACCCCACACCCCACACCCTACCCCCACCGAAAAACTTTTTCAGCAGACCCTAGTTATTGATTTTCTCTTAATTACTTTTGATGGGAAAAAAGCAGTTCATGATTACTAATAAAGTAACCATGAACCGAAAAACAAGCTATTCCGCTTCTCCACCTTGGATTTTGAGGAGGAGAAAACCCCAAGCTAATCCGACGAGGACGAGAACGATCGCCACGATCGCCCCATTAAATAACATACTTTCTGCGGTCATGGTGATTGCTCCTGAGCCTACAATAATCGATCAACAGATCAATGGTATTTTAACCTACGAAGGCGATCGACTGCAGCCAGACTAGGGCAAAATTGCGGGGGAAAATCGGCAAATAAATTTGAGAACTTTCTTAGTATATATGTTCTAGTAAGCCCGCCCCTCTCCTCAAGGAAGGATGCTCAACCCCATGCTAGATATTTTTAATAATATCTTTATATTTGCCGCCGCTACTTTGTGTTAACGTTTTATCTGCTTAATTCTCCACTTATACTAGAAAAATTAAGTATTGATAACTATTGGTGATGACTGGTAAAAAATCATTTATGCTCAAGATCAAGTTAATATTATTTTTAGGTTTGTTGCTGCTGAGTTGTCAATCGACTAATCTCAATGGTAATAATAGTTCGATGGCTCAGATTACGACTGAGAATCAAGGGCAAATATTACCGATCACGGCCAAAGCAAATATTAATGGTGAGATGATTGAGTTAGAAGTGGCTCAAACCCCGGAACAACAGGCCAAGGGTTTAATGTATCGCTCGTCTTTGGAGAAAAATCGCGGTATGCTATTTCCCTTTGCACAACCTCTGATGGCAGGGTTTTGGATGAAAAATGTCTCGATTCCTCTAGACATGATTTTTCTAAAAGATGGTATAGTAAAAGCAGTTTTGCTGAATGTCCCCCCTTGTGCTGTGGATCCTTGTCCTGTCTATGGGCCAAACACCATGGTTAATCAAGTGATCGAACTAGCTGGGGGTCGAGCGAAAGAATTAGGAGTGAAAGAAGGAGATAAAATTAAGATTGAGTCTATCTCAAGACCTTGATTTTTGAAAATGGTGTTAACTTTCTTATAGAAGGTGTCCCTTGTCTGGAAATATAAGTATGGCTTTTAGAAGCTATTACGCATTTATACTGTTTAAAATCTAACCATATCGATTAAGATTTTTATAGTCTATCAAGTCATAGATTGAATAATCTTTACCCTTGCTATAGATTAAACAGAGACAAAATTCTGCTCAATCTAACGGGACTATCTTAAGAGAGCCAGCGATTTTTAGGAAAGCGCTCTCTATCATCGAGATAGCTTAGATACAGAAAAAACGGTCGCGAGACTAACTGTCCTTGAAACCGATCAGGTAGTGTTTTGTTAAAATCACGAGATATACTATACTATTGAGGAAAAAAATCCCCCTATGTCCACGATTGCCTATTCCCAATTCCGACAATTTCTAGAAGAGGAATTGTCCCTTCCCCAAGAATCGATCGCTATGGCCGAGCGCTCGATCCAATCTGATAAAATTCATTTACCGATGATTCTCTGGCAGTACGGTTTAGTGACCTTGGAACAATTAGACAAAATTTATGATTTTCTCGAAGAGGTAGTATAATCTTGCAATTGCTGACTATTGACAAGGAGAATAATTGCCATGGCTGCTCATAGTTTCTGGCACAGTTTGAAAATTCCGATCCCAAAAACTACCAATCATCCCTTGAGAAGTGGGTTATTTAAACCCACTTTTTTAATAACTATACAATTGAAAATTATCGATTAACTGCTCAGTCCATGAAACCCCATGACCAATTTGCCAAAAATTACCTTGAACAATTACTTTCTCCCTTGGGAACCGTCGAAATCAGCAAAGAAGTCAGCGACGAAACCCGACAGATAGATTTATTTTTTTCCCCCAATGCCGAGCAAAACCGCAATTATCTGGGATTATTAGGCAGAATTGTCCTTAATACTGTCTTAATTGAACCCTATCGCAATCCTCCCAACCGTAGCGAGATTCGCAATTGTTTAGCGAAACTTTTGACAATTTTAGCCGAACTGCAAAGACAAGCTAAACGGGAAAATCAGAGTTACAATGAAGACAATGCCCCTCGTTTGTGGATTTTATCCCCTTCCAGACTCTTTGGTTAAGACTATTAGGACGGGGAAAAACTCAAGACCAAGCGGTGCGAGAATTGTTAGAATTACCTCAAGGTAATGCTTTCCGGGAAAATGTACTGGAATTATTAATTAGTTGGCGGGTTAGTATGGAAATAAATAACATCCTAGAAACTGAAGATAGAGAGGTATTTATGACTTTATCTCAAACCTATCAGGAATGGAAGGAAGCAACTAAACGGGAAGGACTCGAACAAGGACTCGAACAAGGACTAGAGCGAGGAAAACTAGAGGCTAAACTGGAATCTATTCCCCGTTTGCTTGCTTTGGGTTTAAGTGTGGAACAAATCGCTCAAGCTTTGGATTTAGACTTAGAACAAGTCCGACAAGCGGCGCAAGGGTAGAGATTGATCTAACTATAGTCTGAGTCAAAATCAATCAAGATTCTGGTTAAAACGCCGATTTAAGCATTTTTGTCCTTGAAAAAATCAATGCCCGATGAAAATAGTTTTGAGGAGTTAATTAACGAACTAAAGCTTCGAAATATTAAACACAATTCCCAAGATATTATTGCCATTACTCAATTAGACAACGGGCGGATAATTTTTTTAGAAATCGGTAATTCTTCATCGGGTTGGGAACATATTCTTAATAAACATGGAGAAGATTTTCAGCGTCGAGGGATTGCGATTAATAATATTATTGATTTCTTGATGAAGGCAATTACAATGGGTCAATTAATCGGCACTCAAGGAACCAGCAGAAGTATTTATAAAGTTGATTATCAAGGAGAAATTCAATACATTTCTATCGATATTGGTAGTAATGGTTATGTAGTTAGTGCGAATCCCACTCCCCGAAAACTCATCCAACGTTTCTTAGGAGAAGACCTTTATGAAAAGAAAAATTAAACTAATGGCAGAATATAACTATTCGCCTCTTTGGGATATGGCAACTGCTGATAACCTTAACTTAGATGAGTTACCTTTATCGAGTTCTATCCAAAAGAAGTTAAGTAATTGGGCAGAGATTTATAATCAAATTATAAATTGGGACAATCCCGCCGATTCACATTTTTTTGATGCAGCAAGTCAAGACAATTTTGAGAAGGAAGGGGTCAATATTTGGAAGCAATTACAAGAGGAATTATCAACCAATTACCAAATATTTTACTTTAGTGAAAAACAGCAACGACTTTTGGCTCCAGAAGATGCAAGTGAAGCGATCAAAGAAAAAGAGGTTAGGTATAAATAGCCTCAAAACTCGATCGCTTTTATTGTCAAATTTTTAGCTCATAGATTATTTTGAGAAAATAAATCTACCCGGATTTAATCGATAGTAGCTTTTTCCTGTATTCGGATCGGTAACTATCTTCATGTTATTGTTATTGCAAGGATTCCAATCAGATCCAGTTACTGATCCAAATATACCATCATATACAGCTACACATTGTCTTCCTTGGGCAGGAATGTAGCAATATATATCATGAATAAAAGACCCTGATATATTTGGTGTAATCGTAGTACCCGATGATCCCTTAAACTCGCAAACAAATTCACGACCACGAGGAGCAAATTGAGCGATAATAAGGTGATCTTGCTGACTAATTTCGGCTGTGGCACTGGTAGCTATAGCAGTATATACGATCGCCGCAGTTGTTACTAGAGAAAAGACCTGAAGGAGGGAATTATATAAGTGTTTCTTCTCCCCCCCCCATTTTTTATAAGTGTTGCTAATGCCATAATGCTCAAGGAAATTTATCGAAGACAATCGTAAGTTAACAAAACTGATTTTTATTTGTCAAGGGATGTCTGAAATATCTGACATTTTTGTTAACATAAGTTTATAAAACCATTCAGAAATCGATCGATACAATTGAAAATTATCGATTAACTGCTCAGTCCATGAAACCCCATGACCAATTTGCCAAAAATTACCTTGAACAATTACTTTCTCCCTTGGGAATCGTCGAAATCAGCAAAGAAGTCAGCGACGAAACCCGACAGATAGATTTATTTTTTTCCCCCAATCCCGAACCAAACCGCAATTATCTGGGATTATTAGGCAGAATTGTCCTTAATACTGTCTTAATT
>VYLG01000188.1_pt1 | contig 14016 bp, 16 predicted proteins | sample 5114351 | NCBI WGS metagenome assembly VYLG01 (sample SAMN12291798, study PRJNA351875) | freshwater metagenome | isolation source: freshwater lake | place: USA: Michigan, Kent Lake | collected 2013-08-15
CGCCACGGCGCGGGGGACCGGGCGTGGTGTCCACGCCAGCGCGGCCAGGCCCAGTGCCACGGCGCCGGCCAGCAGGGCCAGGCCACGCCACGGGCGCGCGGTGGGCGTGGTCGACACGGCCAGAGTCGTCGGCGGTGCCAACGGCGCCGGCTCGAGCAGGCTCACCGGCGCGATCAGCCGGTAGCCCTTCTTCGCGATCGTCTCCAGGTAGCGCGGCGCCTCGGGATCGTCGCCCAGCGTCTGCCGGATCGTCCAGACCGCGGTGTTGATGGCCTTGGGCGCGACGAAGCGGTTGCCGGCCCAGACGGCGTCGATGATCTCGTCGCGCGTCACCGTGCGCCCGGCATGGCGCGCGAGCAGCAGCAACAGCTCCATCGCCTTGTGGCGCAGCGGCCGGAGTTCGTCGCCGCGCTGCAGGCGGTTGCCGCTGACGTCGACACGCCAGTCGCCGAGCATGAAGCCGGCGAGGAACGGATCGGGTGGTGACGGTGGCGGAGCGCTCAAGGGCAGGGCCTGGACGCGGCGCTGCAGGCCGCAACCGAGAGCCTAGCCCAGCAAGGACAAGGGCTACGCGTCCGGCGCGACAGGCCGCCCGAACAGCGCCCCGAAGCGCTGCACCTCGTGCTCGTAGGCGCTGATGGTGTGCTCGGAGATCGGCGCGTTCAGCAGCACCGCGCGGGCCACTTCGGTGTAGCGCTCGAAGGTCCGGGCCATCTCGGCGCGCTGCGCGTCGGGCAGCGCGGTGATGAGCGTCGTGACCACGGCGTCCAGGGCCAGCAGGCCGCCCTTGAGCTCGCAGATCTTCTCGGTGGCTTCCTGGAGGTTGTTCACCGCGGCTCCCCGGCACTTGGGCCTGGACAAAGAAAAAGGGCGCGCCGAAGCGCGCCCCGGGTCGCCCAGGCCCCAAGGGGCCCCGGCGGCTTCGATCAGCTCAGAACGCGGATGTTCGAAGCTTGCGGGCCCTTCTGGCCCTGCGTCACTTCGTACTCGACCTTCTGGTTCTCGAGCAGGGTCTTGAAACCCGTGCCCTGGATTTCCTTGAAGTGGGCGAAGAGGTCCTTGCCACCGCCATCAGGAGCGATGAAGCCGAAGCCCTTGCCTTCGTTGAACCACTTGACGGTTCCGGTTTCTTTGTTGGCCATGAGAGTTTTCCTTTCGGTGTGAGGTTGACAACGCGCACCGGCACCTTTGCCGCACACGCGTGCGAAAGACGCCTAACGCTACTCACCGATGGAAGAACTGGGCCTAGCACGGCAGCGGGGCTTGGAAGCCGGGTGCCGGTCAAACTCAATAGAGCCGACGAACGAGAAGATCGGAGCGAATCCGCCAGCCGACTGTACCCCACATTGCCTCAGCGCCCGTTTGATCTTTCGTAAAGAACGTCGGGTTGCCCTTCTTCGTTGCCGCGGCCGTCGGTGAAGTCGACCGCGACGAAGCCGTGGCGCTCGTAGAAGCGGCGTGCGCCGGTGTTGGCCTCAAAGCACCACAGGCGCACGGGGTGGGCACCGGCGGCGTGCAGCTCGGCGAGCGCCCGCTGCAGCAGCGCCTCACCCAGGCCACGCCCGGTGAAGCCGGGCTCGACGTAGAGCTGCTCGATCCAGCCACAGCCGTTGTCCACCGCATGCGCGGCCATCGCGCGCAGTGCGCCGCCGATCTCGGCCACGCGCACGCCGCCAGAGGGCACGAGCACCTGCGCGACCCAGCCGCGCACCTCGTCGGGCGTGTGCGCCATCGGCGCAAACGGCAGGTGCGCATCGCGTGACGCGATCAGGATCTGTGCCACCCGCGGCGCATCGGCCGCCGTGGCCGCGCGCAACAGCAGCGGCTCGGTCATGCGCCGATGCTAGGCCTGGAGAGGCCGGCGCTACAGCCCCAGTTCCGACAACCCCGGGTGCTCGTCGGGCCGCCGCCCCAGCGGCCAGAAGAAGAGGCGATCCTTCTCGGCGATCGGCAGGTCGTTGATGCTGGCGTAGCGTCGCTTCATCAGCCCCTCGGGCGTGAACTCCCAGTTCTCGTTGCCGTAGCTGCGGAACCAGTGGCCGGAGTCGTCGTGCCACTCGTACGCAAAGCGCACGCCGATGCGCTGCCCGCCACAGGCCCACAGTTCCTTGATGAGCCGGTAGTCCAGCTCGCGCGCCCACTTGCGCTGCAGGAAGGCGCGCACCTGCTCGCGGCCGCGCGGGAACTCGGCGCGGTTGCGCCATTCGGTGTCGTCGGTGTAGACGCCGACCACGCGGTCGGGGTCGCGCGTGTTCCAGGCGTCTTCGGCCAGGCGCACCTTCAGCGTGGCGCTGTCGGTGTCGAACGGGGGCAGGGGCGGACGCGTGCTCATGGAGGGACCTCGCTCACCAGCCAATGGCCTTGGGCAGCCACAGCGCGATGGCGGGGTAGAAGAACACCAGCGCCAGCGTGATGGCCTGCATCGCGATGAACGGCACCACGCCCTTGTAGATGTCCTTGATGCCCACCTCCGGCGGCGCCACGCCCTTCAGGTAGAAGAGCGCCCAGCCGAAGGGCGGCGTCAGGAACGAGGACTGCAGGTTCACGGTGATCAGCATCGCCAGCCACACCGGGTCCACGCCCTGCGCCACCAGCACCGGCAGGAAGAGCGGCACCGCGATGTAGCTGATCTCGATCCACTCGATGAAGAAGCCGAGCACGAAGATCAGCGCCATCAGGAACCAGATGTCGCTGTTCACGCCACCCGGCAGCCACTCGAACAGGCGCGTGATCAGCTCCTCGCCCTGCAGGCCGCGGAACGACAGCGCGAACACCTGCGCCATCATCAGGATGAACATCATGATGGCGGTGATCTTGGCCGTCTCCAGTGCCACGGCCTTGAGCACACCGAAGCTGAAGCGCCGCGCGCCGATGGTGATGAGCACCGCGCCCACGGCCCCCATCGACGCGGCCTCGGTGGGCGCCGCCACGCCGCCGACGATGGAGCCCAGCACCGCCACCACCAGCAGGATCGGCGGCACCACCACCTTCCAGAAGCGCAGCCACAGCTCGCGCCGGCTCACGGCGTCGCGCTCGGCCAGCGGAATGGGCGGCATCAGCTCGGGCCGCAGCATGCCCAGCACGAGCAGGAACACGATGTACACCGCCGCCAGCAGCAGCCCCGGCCCCACGGCAGCCGCGAACAGCGTGCCCACCGACAGCTGCATGATGTCGGACAGCAGGATGAGGATGAGGCTCGGCGGGATGATCTGCCCCAGCGTGCCGGCCGCGCAGATGGCACCGCAGGCGATGGACTTGTCGTAGCCGCGCCGGATGAGCGTGGGCAGCGTCAGCAGCCCGAGCGTGATGATCGTGGCGCCGACGATGCCGGTGGTGGCCCCCATCAGCACGCCGAAGAGGATGATGCCCACGCCCATTCCACCGCGCACGCCGCCGGCGAGGTGCCCCATCACGTCGAGCAGGTCGTCGGCCAGGCGCGACTTCTCCAGCATCACGCCCATGAACACGAAGAGCGGGATCGCCATCCACTGGTAGCCCGCGACCACGCCATACAAGCGCGCCGGCAGCAGGTTGAACAGCCCGTCACCAAAGCCGATGTAGCCGAACACGAAGCCCGCCGTGGCCAGCGAGATGGCCACCGGCACGCCCAGCATGAGCAGGCCGAAGAAGCCGGCCAGCATCAGCAGCGCCCAGGTCTGCATCTCAGGCATGCGCCGGCTCCTGCAGCCGCAGCCGCTCCTGCAGCACGCGGCGCACGGCGGCCGCCAGCGTCTGCAGCACGAGCAGCGCAAAGCCCAGCGGGATCAGGCCCTTCACGGCCCAGCGGTGCGGTATGCCGCCGGGGTCGGGCGAGGCCTCGTCGACGGCCCAGGCCTGCCCCACGTAGCCGAGCGACAGCTTGATGAAGAAGAGCGCGATCAGCAGCGTGAGCGCATACGACAGCATGTCGACCGCAAACTTCAGGCGCGGCCCGAAGCCGGCATAGAACACGTCCACGCGCACCTGCTCGCCGCGCTGCAGCGCGTAGCTCATGCCGAACAGGATGATGGCCGCCAGCAGGTGCCACTCGAGCTCCTGCGCCCACACCGAGCCCAGGCTCAGCGAGTAGCGCAGCAGCACGTTCACCGCCACCAGCGTGATCATCGCCAGCGTCAGCCACAGCGTGAGCTGGCCGAGCGCGTCGATCAGGCGCTCGACGCCGCGGACGGCCTTGCCCATGCTCAGCCGCGCACCTTGAGGTGGTAGGCCTCCTCGCTGACCTCGCTCCAGCGGTCGAACTTGGCCTTGAAGGCGAAGTAGCTGTCGTGCACCTTCTTCGTCAGCGGGTCCTTGGCCACGGCTTCGGCCAGCACCTTCTGCGTCTCGGTGCGCAGCGCGGCGATCACGGCGTCGGGCAGCGGCCGCGCGATCACGCCCTGGTTCTTGATCAGGTCCTCCATCGCGTCGGAGTTGGCCTTCTGGCACCAGCCCTCGCTGATGACGTTGCAGGCCGCGGCCGCGTTCTCGACGATGGCCTGCAGTTCCTTCGGCAGCTTGCCCCAGGCGGCCTTGTTGATGAGCAGCTCGCTCACGGTGGCGCTCTCGTGCCAGCCGGTGGTGTAGTAGTACTTCGCGGCCTTGTGCAGGCCCAGGCGCCGGTCCTGGAAGGGGCCGACGAACTCGGCCGCGTCGATGACGCCGCGCTCCAGCGCCGGGAAGATCTCACCGCCGGGCAGCACCTTCACGTCCACGCCGAGTGCGGCGTACACGCGCCCGGCCAGGCCGGGGATGCGCATCTTCAGGCCCTTGAGATCGGCCACCGCCTTGATCTCCTTCTTGAACCAGCCCGTCATCTGCACGCCGGTGTTGCCGCAGGGCATGGCAATCATCCCGAACGGTGCGTAGACCTCGTTCCAAAGGTCGATGCCGCCGCCGTCGTACAGCCAGCCGTTCATGCCCTGGAAGTTCATGCCGAAGGGCACGGCGGTGAAGTACTGCGCCGCAAGGGTCTTGCCGGTCCAGAAGTACGCGTTGGCGTGGTTCATCTCCACGGTGCCGGCGCGCACGGCATCGAAGCCCTCGAAGGCCGGCACCAGCTCACCGGCGCCGAACACCTGGATGTTCAATCGCCCGCCCGACATCTCACGGATCCGCTTGGCCAGGTCGGTGGCCGAACCCGGGCCGTCCATGTAGAACGGCGAGCCCTTCGGGTAGGCCGAGGTCATCTTCCAGTTGAAGCTGGTCTGCGCGGACGCGACGGCCGGGGCAGCCAGCGCGGCGCCCGTGATGCCGACTTTCAGGCCGGCCTTCAGTGCAGTGCGACGTGGGTTGTGCATGGTGAAGGCCTCAGTAGGTCTTGTAGGGCAGGAACTTGCCGCTCATGACGATGCTCACGCGGTCGCCCTTGGGGTCGGCCTCGCGCTGCAGATCCATGCGGAAGTCGATGGCGGACATGATCCCGTCGCCGAACTCCTCGTGGATGAGTTCCTTGAAGGTGGTGCCGTAGACGCTGACCAGCTCGTAGAAGCGGTAGATCAGCGGGTCGGTGGGCACGCTGGTGGGCAGGCTGCCCTTGTAGGGCACGACCTTCAGCCACTGCGCCTCGGCCTCGGTGAGGTCGAAGATCTTGGCCAGCGTGGCGGCCTGCGTGTCGTTAAAGGTCATCTGGCCCAGGCAGCCGGCCGTGACCCATTCCTTGCTCAGGCCCACCTGGGCCGCTACATCGGCCCACTTGATGCCTTTGGCCACTTTGGTGGCGACGATCTTCTCGGTGACTTCCAGACGGCTCATGCGCTCCTCCTCAACGGAATGACGGGGTGGGTGCCGGCAGCGGCGTCGGGCGACGACACGGCAGGCTCGGGTTCAGGGTCGCTTTGCCCAGGGCTCAGCCCAGGGCTCACCTCGGGCGGCACCGCAGGCGCACGCCCGTGCGACAGCTCGGCGCTGCGCGCCACGAGGAAGTCGACCAGGTGGTTGCGGATGCGGTAGTACTGCGGGTCGTGGTGCAGCGTGGCGCGGGTGCGCGTGCGCGGCATCGTGTTCTTCACGATCTCGGCCACGCGGGCCTGCGGGCCGTTGCTCATCAGCAGCACGCGGTCGGCCAGCAGGATGGCCTCGTCGACGTCGTGCGTGATCATGAACACCGTCTGCCGCGTCTCGGCGCAGATGCGCAGCAGCTCGTCCTGGATGGTGCCGCGCGTGAGTGCATCGAGCGCGCCGAAGGGCTCGTCGAGCAGCAGCATGCGCGGCTGGATGGCGAAGGCGCGCGCGATGCCCACGCGCTGCTTCATGCCGCCCGACAGCGCACTGGGCTTCTTGTCGATGGCCGCCGCAAGGCCCACCATCGCCACGTACTTCTGCACGTGCTCGTCCACCTGCGCGCGGCTCCACGTGGGCCACTTGCTGCGCACGGCAAAGGCGATGTTGGCGCGCACCGTGAGCCAGGGCATCAGCGCATGGCCCTGGAACACCACGCCGCGCTCCAGACCCGGGCCGGCGACCTCGCGGCCGTCCATGAAGACGTGGCCGCTGCTGGCGGACTCGAGCCCCGCCAGCACGTTGAGGATGGTGGTCTTGCCACAGCCGCTGTGGCCGATGATGCAGACGAACTCGCCCTCGGCGATGCCGAAGTTCACGCCCTCGAACACCGGCTCGGCGGCGCCGGGGAAAGCCTTGCCGAGCTGCTCGACCTGCAGGAAGGGGCGAGGTGCCGATGCCTCAGTCGACATAGGTCACCGCCTTCTGCAGCACCGCGAACAAGCGGTCGAGTGCCATGCCGACGACGCCGATCACGAGGATCGCGACGATCACGTTCGGCAGGCTCAGGTTGTTCCACTCGTTCCACACGAAGTAGCCGATGCCGGTGCCGCCCACGAGCATCTCGGCGGCCACGATCACGAGCCACGCGATGCCCATGCTGATGCGCATGCCGGTCAGGATGGTGGGCGCCGCCGCGGGCAGGATCACCTCGAAGGCGCGGCGCAGCGGGCTGACCTCGAGCGTGCGCGCCACGTTGAGCCACTCGCGCCGCACGCTGGCCACGCCGAAGGCGGTGTTCGTGAGCATCGGCCAGACGCTGCAGATGAAGATCACGAACACGCCGCTGATGCTGCTGTCCTTGATGGTGTAGAGAGCCAGCGGCATCCAGGCCAGCGGGCTGATGGGCTTGAGCACCTGGATGAACGGGTCGAGCGCGCGGTACATCAGCGGGCTCATCCCGATAACAAAGCCCAGCGGGATGGCCACCAGCGCCGCCAGCAGGTAACCCATCGCCACGCGGCCGAGCGAGTGCGCCAGCTGCAGGCCCAGGCCCTTGTCGTTGGGGCCGTTGTCGTAGAACGGACTCGCGGCGTGTTTGCCGATGACCTCGGCCATCTGCCCGAGCGTGGGGAAGCCGCTCTTCGCCGCTGGCGTGGCGCCTGCGGCGGCCGTCGGGTCCTTGCCCATCAGCTTGAGGTACTCCACCTGCTCCGGCGTCAGCGCCTGGGCCGGCGCGGCCGCCGGCGCGGGTGCGCTGCCCGTGGCCAGGTGCCACACGCCGAGGATGACGAGCAGCAGCAGCACCGAGATCAACCCGGCGCGCAGCCCCTCGCTGCGGGCGAACGCCCCCGTGGACGGCATGGCTCAGCTCGCCGCGCGCTTGATGGCAAAGCTGTCGGCGTAGGCAGCGGCCTTCTCGGGATCGAAGACCTTGCCCATGATCGTGAACTTCGGGTACGCGCCGGCCGGTGGCTTCATGCCCAGCGCCGTCATCTGCTTCTTGGCGTCGGTGAGCAGGAACACCTGCTCGGCGATCTGCTTGTAGTTCACGTCGCCCTTGATGTAGCCCCAGCGCTTGAGCTGCGTGAGCATCCACACCGCCATGCTCTGCCACGGCATCGGGTCGAAGTCGGCGCGCTGCGGCACGTTCTGCACGTTGCCCAGTCCGTCGGCGAACTTGCCAGTGAGCACCTGCGCCACCACCGTCTCGGGCTGGTTCAGGTAGGCCTGCGGGCTGATGACCTTGGCGATGAGCTCGCGGTTCTTGGCCTCGCGCGCCATGGCCGCGGCCGTGAGCACCGCACGGTACAGCGCCGCGAAGGTGTTGGGGTTCTGCTCGATGAAGGCCTGGCTGGTGCCGAAGGCACAGCAGGGGTGGCCGTCCCAGAGGTCCTTGGTGAGCAGGTGGATGAAGCCCACTTCCTCGAACACGGCTCGCTGGTTGAAGGGGTCCGGGCCGAGGAAGCCGTCGATGTTGCCGGCGCGCAGGTTGGCCACCATCTCGGGCGGCGGCACGACGCGGATCTGGATGTCGGTGTCCGGGTTCAGCCCTGCTTCGGCCACGTAGTAGCGCAGCAGGAAGTTGTGCATGCTGTACTCGAAGGGCACCGCGAACTTGAACCCCTTCCACAGCTTCGGATCGCGCTTGTCCTTGTGCTTGGTGGCCAGCGTGATGGCCTGGCCGTTGGTGTTCTGGATCGTGGCCACGCGCATCGGCGTGGCGGTGCTGCCCAGGCCCAGGCTGATGGCCAGCGGCATGGGGCTCAGGAAGTGCGTGGCGTCGTACTCCTTGTTGAGCATCTTGTCGCGGATCAGCGCCCAGCCGGCCGTCTTGACGACCTCGACGTTCAGGCCCTGGCGCGAGTAGAAGCCCAGCGGGTGCGCCATGATCAGCGGCGTGGCGCAGGTGATCGGGATGAAGCCGATCTTGAGATCCTTCTTCTCCAGCGCGCCAGGGGCCGCGGTCTGCGCGTGCGCCTGCAAGCTGGCCAGCGCGCCCACTGGCAGCACGCTGGCGATGGCGGCTTGCGCCGTCCGCCGGCCCACGGCGCGGATGAAGTTGCGGCGCTCCTCGTCCTGCGGGAACAGCGCCTTCACAAGCGTGGCCTCGATGAAGGCGTTGGAGCGCTCGATGAAGCTGGCTTCCTCGCTGCGGGTGCGCAGCTCGGCCACGGCAGCTTGCGAGGAGGCGTGCTCCGCGGCACTGGCATGCTGGCCGCAGGCGCAGGCCATGCGCAGCGGGCGGTCGGCGTCGTAGGGGTCGATCTCGCGAGCCGTGTGGGCGGCGGCAGCGTCGTCGGCAGAGCGGCGGTCCATGGGCGGGCCTCGGGCGTCTTGAGATGGCCTCATTCTCAAAACGCACCCGCCGCCGCGGTATCGCGGGGCGCCGACAGTTGATGTAGTTGCAGCCCTACAGGGCCGCGGCGCCCGGCCTCACGCCGGTGCGCCGCGGCTGGCCGGAACGGCCCGCGTCAGTTGTCGGTGAACTGGTAGCCGATCTGCACCGCGTACCAGGTCTCGCCGTTCTGCTTGAACTTGGTGACCTCGCTGCGCGCGACGCGGTCCTTGCCGACCACGAAACCCAGCTGGAAGGGGCGGGCACCCGGACGCTTGATGATGTCCCAGAGCACGCCCACGGCGGTGGTGTAGCCGACGAGCTGCGGGCGGTCGATGATCTTGTCGCCGGCGTCGCGCACCTCGCCCTGCACCGTCGTCAGCGCGGCCGACGCGGCCAGGGTGAAGCCGCTGCCATTGCGGGCATACCGCCAGCCGACGTACGGGCCGACCGAGAGGTTGCCGGTCTGGCTGCCCCCTTCCTGGTAGTACTTGAAGGGCACGGCCATGGCGCCGAACACCCAACCGCGGCGCGCCGCGCCGCCGTCCACCAGCTCGCTGGCCTTGAGGGACTTCACCTCGGCACCGCCCTTTGTCACGCACCACAGCGGCTTCCAGAAGAACTCCGCATCCACCACCTTCAGCTCACGGTCCTTGCCGTCGGCAATGTCCTTCTGGCTCGTGACCATCACCAGGCGGTAGTCGGCGCCGGGCAGCGGCGCCAGGCCGGCGTCGCGCAGCGGCTGCGTCACGCCACGGATGGTGAAGCAATCGCCCACGTAGTCGCCCTCCGACGACCGGGGCGTGCTGTCGTCCACGTAGCACTTGCCGTCCTTGAAGCGGAAGCGGCTGTCGCCGCAGTTCGGCTTGGGCAGCTAGTCTGTCGCCGGCGCGGTGCACTGGTCTGCCGCCAGGGTGCCGAAGTTGTCGGTGCACAGCGCACCCTTCAGGTCCTTGAAGCCGGCGCTGGGCTGGCAGGCCTTCTTCGTGGCGCCGTAGACGAAGGGCGTGTCGCACTTGGGCTCGATGGCCGGTGGGTCGGCCGCCTGGGCGTCGGGTGCAGCCAGAAGGCTTGCCAGCGCCAAAGACAGGGGCAGGCTGACGAGGTGCCATGACATGGTTGAGCTCCTTGCGCGTGAGGGGGTTCGAGGGCCTTGTTGGCGGCGACGGCCGGACGAGAACACGTGGTCGGGCCACACGCCAGGACAGCGCGTCGATGTCCGCCCGACCCGTGGTGAACCGGGCACCGCACCAGGACGCTCTTCACGATAGCCCCAGGACGCACTGCCGCATTCGCGGCTGGCAGCTTTGCTCAGCAAGCTTGATGAAGGCCCGGCCCAGTGGGAGGCGCGGTGCCCGCGATCGGGCCCTGTGCTCCAGCTTGCGGGGTCACAGGGCGGCAGGCGCTTGCATGTGTCGAGTTCCTTGACACACCCGGCTCGCATCGGCTTCCCGCACCAAGGAAATCAAGCAGTTGGAGATTCGGAATGTTTCTTGCTCGACCGCGCGGCGGCGCGCCGTGTGCCGGAACTTCTGGAGATGACCATGCCGGTTTCGATGAGACAGCTGACTGCCATTTGGCTCCTGGCCGGGTCCGCCCTGGTCGCGAACGCCGGTGTCGTGCTCGACCAGGAGAACGCGCCACCGCTCACGGGCGCCGGTGGTTTCATCCGGGAAACCGGCATCGACATCGCCCAGACCTTCACGGTCGGCACGGCCGGTCGACTGTCCCGGCTGGAGTTCAGCATCGCCCGTACCGCTGACACCAATGTCGACCTCACGGTGGAGGTGCGTTCGACGACCGGCGGTGTTCCCGATCCGACCAATGCCGGCATCCTGCTGAGCACGACGCTGTCTCGCAGCCTGGTGAACGTGCTGGGCCCGACGACGGCAGGCCCGTTCGACTTCAGCCAGTTCGCATTCGTCGGTGTCGACATCGATGCGCTGGGACTCGACGTCACCGTCGGAGACCAGTTCGCCATTGCGCTGCGAAGCGAGAGCACGTCGGGCGGTTACGGCTGGGCGTTCTCCGCGCCCGAGTCCTACTCCGGTGGCCACGGCTTCTTCCGCAACAACAATCCGGGCGACTCTGCATGGAACCGCGGCGGCGCTGACCAGCTCTTCCGCACCTACGTGCGCGAACTCCCGGAGCCCACCTCGTGGCTGCTCGCTGCGATGGCATTGGCTGCGATGACACTCAGCCGCCGTTCGTCACGGCCTGGCCGTTGATCGCTGCGCCGGCGGCAGGCCGGCGCTCACATCGCGTCCTCAAGCCCCTCACGGCGAGTCACAGCCCCTCCATCCGCACCGCATACAGCGCCAGCTCCACGTCGTTGCGCACACCGGTCTTCTCGAGGATGCGCGTGCGGTAGGTGCTCACGGTGTTGGGGCTCAGCACCAGCTGCTCGGCGATCTCGCCGACGCTGCGGCCGGTGGCCAGCAGGCGGAACACCTGGTACTCGCGGTGCGACAGGCGCTCGGTCAGCGGCGCCTCGTCGGCCATGCCGCCCTGCCCCTTCTTCAGCCCGCTGCCCGCGCCCACGGCCCCGGCCAGCTGCTCGGCCACGCTGGGCGTGATGAAGAGCTGCCCCTTGGCCACGCGGCGCACGGCGTCGATCATCTGCTCGCTGTCGGCGCTCTTGTTCAGGTAGCCCGCAGCACCGAGCTTGAGGCTGCGCACCGCGTACTGGCGGTCGGGGTAGGTGGAGAGCATCAGCACCGGCAGCTTCGGGAACTCGCCCTTCAGCGACTTGAGGATGTCGAGCCCGTCGCGCTGCGGCATGGCAATGTCCAGCAGCACCACCTCGGGCCCGCCACCGGCCGCGCGGCCGGCGCGCACCTGCGCGATGGCCTCGGGCCCGGTGGCCGCCTCGCCCATGATGGCGATGTCGGGCGCGTCGGCCAGCACCTGGCGGATGCCCTGGCGCACGATGAGGTGGTCGTCGCAGACCAAGACCCGGATCACGTGGCGCCCTCGTCCTGCGCCAGCGGCAGCATCAGCCGCACCGTGGTGCCGCGGCCGGGCGCGGTTTCGATGCCGACGCGACCGCCGAAGTGCGCCGCGCGTTCGCGCAGGCCCATCACGCCCCAGGCCTGCGGGTCGGCCAGCGCCTCGGGCGTGGTGCCGATGCCGTCATCGCGCACCTGCAGGTACAGCACCGGCGCGGGCGGCGCGTCCACGTCGATGCGGATGGCCACGTGCCGCGCGCGCGCATGCCGCGCCACGTTGGACAGCACCTCCTGCAGGATGCGGAACACCGCGATGGCCATGCCGCCCTCGGGCGGCGGCACGTCGGCGGCCACGAACATCTTGAAGTCGACCTCGCACTCGTCGCTGCAGGCGTGCGCGAACTCCTGCGCCTGCCATTCCAGCGCCGCCCACAGGCCCTGGTGGTCGAGGATGCTGGGCCGCAGGTCGGTGATGATGCGGCCCACGGCGTCCACCGCCGTGTCCACGAGGCCGCCCATGCGCTGGCACTTGGCCACCATCGCGGCGCGCTGCTGCGCGTCGCCCACGCGCTTCTCGAGCCAGTTCAGGTCCATCTTCAGCGCCACCAGCAGCGAGCCCAGTTCGTCGTGGATCTCGCGCGCGATGCGCTTGCGTTCGGTCTCGCGCATCGCCTCCAGGTGGTTGGCCAGCTCACGCAGCTGCGCGGTGCGTTCGGCCACGCGCTGCTCCAGCTCGTCGCGGCTCTTCTTCAGCAGCTCCTCGGCGCGCTTGCGCTCGCTGATGTCGATGAAGGTGACGACCGCGCCGCGCACCTGCCCGTCTTCGAGCACCGGGTAGCTCGAGTACTCGGCCGGGAAGCTGCTGCCGTCGGCGCGCCACATCACCTCGTCGTCGATGCGGCAGGGCAGGCCGCGGCGGAAGGCGTTGAAGATGGGGCAGTCGCACTCCGGGTAGTGGCGGCCGTCGGCGTGCGAGTGGTGGATCAGCGCGTGCATGTTGCGGCCGAGCACCATGTCGGTGCTCCAGCCCAGCGTTTCGCTGGCCGCGCGGTTGAAGAAGGTGCAGCGGCCGTCCATGTCGATGCCGAAGATGCCTTCGCCGGTGCTTTCCAGCAGCAGCGTCAGGTGGTCGGCGGGCAAGGTGGCGGCGTGCATGGCAGCTGCTGGTGCAAGCCGCAGGCCAGGGGCGCGCGCTCAGCGCGTGGCGGTGTCGGCGGCGGCGCTGATCTCGGCCAGCGTGGCCGGGCGTTCGGGGGTGGCGAGGAAGGCCGCTTCGGCCAGCGCAAAGCCGGGGTCGAAGCCGAGCGCGGCCACAAACGCCTCGCGCGCTTCGGCAAAGCGGTCTTCGGCCAGCAGCTGCAGGCCACGCGCGAAGCGGGCGTAGGCCTCCCAGCTGCGGGTGTGGATCACGTCCACGGCGGCCGGGCGGTCGCCGATCTCCAGCACATCGAGCACGCCGTGCACGATGCGCTTCTGCAGCACGAAGAACTCCGACTGCAGGCCCTCGACCTCGGCCTGGCCGATAAGGCGGCTGCGCGGCACATCGCCCACCGCCGTGCTCAGCCGGTAGCGGCCCGAGCCCGGGCCCGCAGGCCCCGGCACGTTGAGCACCGAGCCGCCCACCACCGTGCCAGCGCCCAGCAGCCGGCCGGGCCGCGCGGCCGTGGCCGGATCGACCAGCGCGCTGGCCGCCAGGCGCAGCTCCTGCGTCAGCAGCTCCACCTTCTCGCGCTCCAGCACCGTGATGCCGGGCACGCGCGACAGGTCCACCGCGATCATCGCCACCACCGCGCGGTGAAAGCCCGCTGGCGATGCCGCCGGGGCCGGCGCCACCGCGCCCGGCGGCACGAGGTTCGTGAACGGCAGCACCGCCACGTGCAGCCGGTTGGGCCGTTGTGCGGCCAGGCTCGATTCGCTGGCCACGGCCTTCTGCACGAAGCGGCGCGCCGCCTCGCGCTCCAGCAGCGTGAGATGGCCGCGCAGCTGCCGCGCGCGCGGCAGCGCCGCCGGGGCCTGCTGCGCGTAGCGGCGCCA